>Ga0302324_100011942_pt1 | contig 17769 bp, 18 predicted proteins | sample Palsa_T0_1_FD_201949 | JGI IMG/M metagenome (GOLD analysis project Ga0302324, IMG submission 201949) | Peat permafrost microbial communities from Stordalen Mire near Abisko, Sweden - Palsa_T0_1 | ecosystem: Environmental > Terrestrial > Soil > Palsa > Peat permafrost | place: Sweden: Abisko... | reverse complement strand
TGGGCATGCGCTATATTGTATCGCATCATATACAACAACGCCAGCCAAAAAAAGAATCCCGCTACCTGATTTCTGAACTTTCAAACAACTGGCAACTTTCTCGTCACGCACCCAAACGCACCCCATTGACGCTTGGTGATGCGCACGTCACCCGGCTTTGCCAATCCGTCGGCCAATTCCATGAAATCAGCGGGGAGACCACCCGCGGGGAGCGTGAAAGGCTGGTCCACTTCCTGGCGTAACGCGTCTTTGAAATCTGGCGACCACCCGGCATTGACCAGAATAACTGGCGCCCCTGCGCGGCGAAAACGTTCAGCCAGTTCGTTGCTGGTTTTTAGAACTTCCGCGCCGGAGTAAGGCGCAAGGGGTCTTGCGATGATTCCCTTTTGCAGGTCGATCAGAACGAGGGCGGTGGTTTTGGGATCAAGATTTTGCATGGTGGATTCTAAGCGTTGATTGTTGGCGGCGGACTCTTATTGGAGCCATGCTCCAGCCGGCTCCGGCATTCCTTCAGGTAGCCTTCATCCATTTCAAAGCCGATGAAGCGCTGCACGCCGCATTCGCGGGCGGCGAGGGCGGAGTTTCCGATTCCAAGAAACGGGTCGAGCATTGTCAGGCAATGGCCCGGTCGCGCGCCGTGAAGCCGGATGCACTGCGAGGCGAGGGCGACGGGGAACGTGGCGGGATGGGGCCGCTCCCCGGCGCGGCTCTGGATGGTGGGGTAAGGGATGAACCATGTGTTGCCCCGGCAACGCAGATCGCGGCCGCCGGTGTGGTCCCAGCGCGCGATGTTGCTCTTGTCGGAATAGGGAACGCCGACTGCCAGACGATCCAGCTCGACGTTCCCGGTCTTCGTGAAATGGAAGATGTATTCGTGGCAATCCGTGATGAACCGGCTCGAGTTGATCGGCTTGAAATGGCCCGCGGAGATCTCGGCTCCCTCCCGGGTCTTTACGGTGATGGACTTGATCCAGTGGAGCGTGTTTTGGAGCACGAACAGGGAAGAGAATTTCGCGGCCAGCGCGTGGGGGAGCATCGGGTTGGCCGGCGTCGCGCCGATGTTTAGAAAAAACGACCCCTCTTCCGCGAGCAGGCGCTTGACTTCGGCCGCCCATGCGCACGACCATTCGATATATTCGTCGCGGTCCCGGTTGTCCCTGTAGGCGGAATACCGGATGTCCAGATTGTAAGGGGGCGAGGTCACCACCACGTCGACGCACCCGCCAGGAAGCCGTTTCATCCCCTCGAGGCAATCGCCATGGTGCAATTCGAAGCAGGTTGCGGGCTTGCCCGTTTCCGCTTCGTCGTTGGTGGGCGCGGCGGGCATCCCGGCCTCTTCAAAGAGAAAACCTTGGTCGCTCATATTTCGCAGTTTTTCTCGCAGCCGGTTTAAGCTATGCTTTGTTCAGGCATGGCTGTCCATTTCAAAGATTACTACGAAACGCTGGGTGTGGAGAAGGGCGCGACGGAAGAGGAGATCAAGAAGGCGTTTCGCAAGCTGGCGCGGCAGCATCACCCCGACGTCGCGAAGGACAAGAAGACGGCGGAAGCGAAATTCAAGGAGATAAACGAGGCCTACGAGGTGCTCGGAGATCCGGACAAGCGCAAAAAATACGACACGCTCGGGGCGGATTGGGACAAGGCCGGCCCGCCGCCGGGATGGGGAGAGCCGGGCCGCGCCGGAGCGAGGACCGGCAACGGACAGGAATACGAGTTTCAATTTGGCGGCACGGGGTTCAGTGATTTTTTCGAGAACTTTTTTGGCTCGGGCAGGCCGAACCGAAACCCGTTCGACGCGGGATTTGGCGCCCAGGAGGCCAACCGGCCGGGAGCCGACGTGGAAGCGGACATCATGGTGACGCTCGAGGAGGCGCTTCACGGCTCGCGCAGAAAAATATCGCTCCGCCGCTCCGGCAGCCCGAAGGTCGAGACTTACGAAGTGCAAATCCCGCCGGGCGTCCACGAGGGGCAGCGCATCCGCCTCGCCGGGCAGGGCGAGGCCCACAGCCGGGGCGGCGTGGCGGGCGATCTCTACCTGCGCGTTCGCCTCTCCCAGCACCCGGATTTTCGCGTCGAGGGGAGCGATCTCCTTCACGATCTGCCTCTGCCGCCATGGCGGACGGTGCTCGGAGGCGAAGTGCAAGTGCCGACGATGGAGGGGGAAGCCCGCCTCAAGGTGCCTCCCGGCACGCAGAATGGCCAGCGCTTCAAGCTAAAGGCACGGGGACTGCCAAAAAAGGGGAAGGAACGCGGCGATCTTTACGTGGTTATCCAGATCGTCCTGCCGAAGGCGCTCAATGCCCAGGAGCGCGCTCTCTGGGAACAACTCGCCAGCGACTCGCGCGACCCCGCCATTTAGGGTTCCGCCCTTCGCCGGTCACGCCATGTGTTCAAACACTTCCCTGGTGACCTGCCATTTAAGAGGCTCTCCTGCCAGGTGACGCTTCAATTCCCCAAGCATGTAGTCTCCCATGCGCCAGCATTCATTACCGATTGAACCCGCCAGGTGCGGGGTAAGATAGACGTTCGGCAATGTGTAGAGCGGGGAGTTTGGAACAGGGGGTTCCGGCTCGGTGACATCAAGCACCGCGAACAGGTCGGGCCGCTGCTGGAGAACGGCGACCACTTGTTCTTCGCGCAAAATGGCGCCGCGCGCCGTGTTAATGAATGTCGCGCCCTGGCGCATGGTCTTGAAGTGCGCTCCGGCGATCATCCCCCGCGTTGAATCCAGCGAGGGCGCGTGCAGGGAAATGACATGGGATTCGCGAAAGAGAGTTTCGAGGTCCGTGGCGCGGACGCCGAGCTCTTTGGCCCTTTCCTCGCTGAGAAAGGGGTCGAAAACCCAGACCTCGACGTCGAGGCTTTGGAGACGTTCGGCAACGAGGCGGCCGATCATCCCCATTCCGATCAATCCCACGCGGGCGCCATACGCGCCCGTGCAGGCGGTGGCGGCCGGCAAGCCATGCGCGGCGTGCATCTGGCGGGATCTCCGGTGCGTGTCCTTGAGCGCCAGGATGATCTGGGCGAAGGTGAATTCCGCGACCGGCACCGCGTTGGCTCCCCAGGCGCTGGAAAGGACAATCCCGCGTTCCCAAAACGCGTCGGTCACCATATCGCGGACGCTGCCCGCCGCGTAAAAGATGGCCTCGAGGCGCGGGGCCGCTCCCAGAAACAGCCTGTCCACCCGCGGACCGCCCCACCCGGAAAAGATAATCTCGACATCGCCCAGCACGGAAGGACGGGCGCTCGCTTCCGCGGCGGTCATCGGCGTTGAGCGGAAATCCAGCGTATCGCGCAGAACCCGCTGTGTTTCAGGCGAATACGGAACGTTGACACGATCAAGGATGTAGAGAGCGCGTTTTTTCATAAAGGCCGGTCTGCGCGCTCAGCGCGCATGTCTGGTCGCTGGGGAGCCGTTCGGCATAGATTGCTCCGAAATTGGCCGCGATCAATAGAATATCCGTTTTCCGCAAAAGCGCGTCTTGCCGCCGCGTCCGGCCGCGGCTAGAATGCACGTCATGACAACAACAGAAACACTTCCCGCCCTCGACATCGATTCGCACTACCCTCTGGCCGCCGCCCAGATCGAATTCTACCGTGAGAACGGCTACATCAAGCTCAAGAAAGTCCTTTCTCCCGAAGTGCTCGCTCACTACGGCCCGGAGATAACCCGGCTGGTGCTCGATTCGAGCGGCAAATACGCGCCGCTGGAAGAGCGCGGCACTTACGGCAAGGCGTTTCTTCAGATTATGAACATCTGGGAACGCAGCGAACTGATGCGGGAGTTCGTGTTCGGAAAGCGGCTGGCGCGCATCGCCGCCGAACTGATGGAAGCCCCCGGTGCGCGGATGTACCACGACCAGGCGCTCTACAAGGAGCCCGGCGGCGGCATCACCCCGTGGCATGCCGACCAATATTACTGGCCCGTGTCGAGCAACAAGACAGTCACCGCGTGGATTCCTCTGACGGCGCTGCCGAGAGAAATGGGACCGCTTCAGATCAGCCCCGGCACCCAAAACATGAAGTTTGGGCGCGACCTCGAGATCGGCGATGAGAGCGAGAAGAAGCTCGGAGATGTCTTGAAGGACAATCCGCTGGTGGACACGCCCTTCGATCTGGGCGAGGTCAGCTTCCACTCCGGATGGACGTTCCATCGCGCGGGCGCAAACACCTCCAGCAAACCGCGCGAGGTCATGACGATCATCTACATGGATGAGGATATGCGCCTGACGGAGCCGAAGAACAAAAATCAGCAGGCTGATTGGGACGGCTGGTGCCCCGGCGCAAAGATCGGCGAGATCATCAACTCGCCGAAGAATCCCCTGTTGTGGAGCAGCCGCTGGCCGCTTCCTCATCGCTGATCGATAGGGGAGGCCGGTTCGCTCGATGCGCTCCCGGCAGCATCCTGGTCGCCGCGGCTTTAGCCTTGGTTTTCCTGGGGGAACCCGCCGCCGCGGCTCCTCAGGAAAAGCTTCCGCTCCCGGAAATGACGGTCATCAAGACGGCGAAGCCGCCCGTTATCGATGGCAAATTCGAGCCCGGAAAATGGGATGGCGCGGCCGCATGCACCGCTTTTGTCAGGGTATTCGACCCGAAGCTAGCCCACCTGCAAACGGTGGTCTTCGTGACCTACGACGATAAGTACATTTATCTGTGCGTAAAAAACAGCCGGGGCAAGGACGAGAAACTTCTCCTGGCCGCCGGCCGCCGTCCGGACGACGAGAACATCGTTTACGACTACGCGAACGAAATCTGGTTCAGCCCTCCGACTTCTCCCGCGCGCACTTACCAGACCATGTTCAACGTCTATCCAGGCGTCCTGGGCGAACTGAAGATTCCGTCGCTAGGTTATTCATCCAAGTCGTGGACGGGACATTGGGATATAGCCTCCTCGCAGAATAAGGACGGCTGGGTCATCGAAGCCCGCGCGCCCTTGAGCGCTTTCGGGTTCGACAACGTCCAGGATGGCGCTCTCTGGAAGGCCCTTTTCGCGACCGACATCCTCGCCGACCCGGACGGATTCCGCGCCTGGGCTCCCGGCGGCGCGTTCGAGGATATCGGACGGCATGGAACGATCCGCTTCCGGGCGGCTGGACCGGTGTTTCAATTTCTGGATGTCGAGACCCTCTTTACCGGCAAACCAAAGCTCCGGTTTGGCGTCACCGGCCCGCTTGGAGGCTCCGCGAAGGTTGAGGTCGAGGCGCGTTTTGGCGCGAGAATCGAGCCCGCCGCGGCGGACCTCAAGCTCACCAGGGAATTGACCGCCGTCGGCGGCAGGCACGAGGAGTTTTCGCTCGAGGGCGATCTCTCCTATCTCAAACTGTTGGTGAACGAGGCCGGAAAAAGGACCGGCTACTGCGAGATCACCGCCCGCGCGGAAGGCGGGCTGCTTTACCGCCAGGTATTTCCATTTGCCATCGACGGGTTCGTCCGGGAGCGCCCCACGACGATTCTCAGTTCGCCCTACAAAACGCCCTTCGGCATTTCGGCGTCCTATGCGCCGCTGGACAAGAAGCTGCTCGTCAAAGTGGACCGCTACTATATGGGCAACCGCCAGTGGATGGTTTCCGGCGAGGCGAAATTGATAGATCCGAAGAATAGGCAGGTTGTCGCCGAGCGTCCCATCGCACCCTTCAGCTACGATTACTCCGAGTTCCCCATCGATCTTTCCGAAATGAAGATTCCCGTTCAAACCGAACGGGACCGGGGGGTGAACCCGGCGGATTACGTCATGCAGGTGGATTTAAAGGGTGAAGACGGCAAGGTGCTCAGCACCGCAAGCGTCCCCGTGAAGCTTCTCGGCTATCAATTCGAATGGCTTCCCAACCAGATCGGCATTTCCGACAAAGTCATACCCCCGTGGACGCCGATGGAGTGGGCGGACGGTTCGCTTTCGATGTGGAACAAAACCTACCGACTCAACGGGCTTGGCCTCGCGGAATCCATCATCAACGGCGGCGCGCCGCAACTCTCGGGAGCCATGCGCCTGGTTGCCACCATCGACGGCAGGGAGGAAGCGGTTCTCGCGGGCAAACCGGCCCTTTCCAAATGGACGGAGGCCGCGGCCGACCTCACGGGCTCCGCGCGCGCCGGAGCGGTGGACATCGCGGTGAAGACGCGCGTCGAGTTCGACGGGTTCGTCCTCAACACGATGACCCTGACACCCTCCGCCGGCGCTACGCTCGATAGACTCTCGCTCGTGGTCACGATGCCAAAAGCCGAGGCGCCCTGCCTCGTGACGACATCCGGAGGCTGGTCCTCCTACCATGGCTGGACGCCGGAAAAGTGGGACTCTCGAGAAACCTCTTCCGGCTCCCGGCGCGGAAACTTCGTCCCGTATATTTTCCTGACGGACTCCGAGCGCGGTTTCTGCTGGTTCGCCGATAACGACCAGGGTTGGATTCTCGACCCGGCCCTTCCGACACAGGAACTCGTCTCGGACGGCAAAACCGTCACCTTGAAAATAAACTTCGTCACCAAGCCCGGCAAACTCGAGAAACCGGTCTCCTTTCGATATGGCTGGATGGTAACGCCGCAAAAGCCGCAGCCGAAGTCGTGGCGCGCTTATCTGTTCCAGTTTTACAAGCCGTATCCGAAAGTCACGGCGGTATTCTTCAACGACGCCGACCGGTTCGCGCTGTGGAGCTACTTCTCGAGCCCGTTTCCGAATGATTACAAAAAATCGAAGGAGATGCTGGATGACGACAAGGCCAAACAGGTGTTTTCATTCGTCGGAAACGTAGCCCACTCCATCGGACGCTATCAGGATTATAAAGGCCGTATTTTCAACGATCTGGACGCGGACTGGGGCGAGATCCCAGGCGTTGTCAACGATGGAAGGGTGGCGCGAAGTCGCGGCCCGAACGATTTTCAGCTCTGGCATTTCAACCGCTGGATCGAGAAATCCGGGCTGACAGGCCTCTATTTTGACGAAAACTACCTCAGTGAAGATACGAATTATATCACCGGCTCCGCCTATCTCCTGCCCGATCAATCGATCCAGCCCGGTTACAGCTACCTCGGGCTGCGCGAATTTGACAAGCGGCTGCGGTATATGTTCCACGCCCACGGCATCCCACCGCCGAACCTCTTCCTGCACACGACCGGTGGCCAGGCTGTTTATGCATGGATGCCCGACATCAGCATGGAAGGCGAGAACGTCGAGCCAAACGGCAATGATTATCCGGACGCCTACCCCGCCAGCCGGATGCGCGCCATCGGCATGGGCGTCAACCTGGGGAGCGCCCCGCTCATCATGGGCCAGGCCCAACGCCATTTTAATCCCGTAGCCGGGCCGTTCCTCGTCCACCAGTTCGTGGGCTGGGTCCTCCTGCACGACGCCATCCCCGAGGGGTCGAAACTTTGGGAGAGACTCGTCGGTGAACTGGAAATGTGGCGCGAGGAGATGCGCTTCATCCCCTACTGGAAAACCGGCCTCGGCGTGGAAAGCCGGGATCCGGAAATTCTCGCGTCCGCCCACATTGCCAGGGGGCAGGGCGTTGTCTGGGTCTTCAATATCGCCCACAAGGACAAGCAGGCCGCCGTGAAACTGGATCTTGCGAAACTCGGCTTTGATGCCCGGCAAACCATCGCCTACGATGTCGAGACCGGCCGGCCGGTGAAGCTGAAGGACGGGGAATTCGACATCGGCGTCCCGGCCCGTCTCTGGCGCGCCATCCGTATCAGGCAACCCCGGTTGCTTTCGGAAAACACCACGTTCGTCGCCGGTTTCAAAGACGAGGCGTGCGCGGATGAAGCACTCGGGAACCCGCTGCCCCGGGGCGCCACCTTTCCCGTCGTTTCCGGTGCGGGCGGAAAGGGACTCTCACTCGAGGAACCGGTCACTTTCGAGACGCGTCATCACCTGGAGGCCACTCACGGCAGCGTCACCTTCCAGGCCGATCTCGAACCCGGCGCCAACGGAAACGTCCTCTCCATCGGAGACGCCAGGTTTTACCTCGACGGCGGGCGGCTGCATTTCAATGACGCCGGCAGTGAAGCCTCCGCGCCGCTGCCTGACGGAAAGCATGCGGTAAACTTCTCATGGGCCGCCGGCGCCGTCTCTGTCCTGGTGGATGGCCGTGAACTCCTGCGCGCCCCCCTGCCGGGCGGAATGCCCATCCCTCCCATGGATCGCGGAGCGGAGATCAACGATGACTATTTCACCCCGGCCGGCATCACCTTCGGCCCGATAAAGGGCGTCATGAGCGACCTGACAATGACCCGATAAGGCGCTTCGGCTCTGAAAGCGAAATAATAAAGAGATTATGTTGACAACCCATGGAGATTATCGTAACCTCAGAAAGTATATTCGGTAACCTCGTTCTGTTTATGCAGAAAAAATCGATCTCGTTTTTGGCGTGTTTCCTTCTTGCGATGAGCGCTTCCCTCCATGCCGCCAGTGCGGAAAAGAGTCTGGACGCCGGTGCAGCCGGCCTCGCCGCGCAAGCAAGCGGGCTCCAGGAGATCAAACCCGACGTGGTGCCGGGCGCAATCCTGGGGGGAATCGTCCTTCTTGGCCTGGCAGGCTACCGGGAGAGCAAGCGCCTCCAGCAGCTTCGCCAGCGGGTGACTTCCAAGGCGTAGGCCAAAGCGGGACAAATCCGCAGGCTCGGGAGGAACTGCCGACCCCTCCCCAGGCCACCTGCGCCAAGATAGCACGGTCTTCCAACCAACTTGAGTAAGGGACCGTTTTCTGCCATTGTTCTTTCGTGAGCGCGCGTATTTCGATCAATCCAAGGGTCTGTCACGGCCAGGCATGCGTCACCGGCACAAGGATTCCGGTGTACCAGATAGTCCGCATGTTCGCACACGGTGATGCAATCGGCGATCTTCTTCGCGCCTATCCGTCTCTCAGCCGCGAGGATATCCTCGCGTGTCTCGATTACGCTGCCAGTCTCGCCGAAGAGCAGGTTACGCCGTTGGATGAGGCGCTGCTCGCGGAATGAAGCTGTTCGTGGATGAAAACATCCCGGGCATTACCGTCGAAGAGTTGCGCAAAAGGGGTCACGATGTTTTGGATATCCGCGGCACGCCAAGACAGGGAATGCCGGACGATGAGCTATGGCAACTCGCGCAAATCGAACGACGGCTTCTGATAACCACCGATAAAGGATTCGCCGAGCACCGAAACGAGCAACATTCCGGCATTCTCATCGTTCGGTTGCGCCAGCCGAATGAACAGCGTATCCACGGCCGGGTCATGGCCGCACTCACGCAATTTGAAGAGACAGACTGGCCGAAGCTGCTGGTCGTCGTCCGAGACGTTGTCCAGAGCGTCAGCCGGGCCTAATCCGGGCGGCACCTCGGATTCGCGGGAATCCAGCCGTAAAGCCTTCGATTCGCGGTTGCCATCAGGCCGAATCCGCCAATGGAGATCCGACGTAACTGATGAGGCTGAGAGGTCGAAAGCAGCGCTCTGCTAAATCCGAAACACGAGCCGCGCGGCGAAGGCGCTGGGGCGCAAGATTAAGATAGGACTTGTCTCCGCTTAATTTGCTTGCCGCGGAGAGATTGACTCCCGGTGCGGGTTGCGGCACGCTCGGGCGATCCACCCATGAAGAAAAATCCTTCCCGCGGTCACGCGGAGCACACGAAATCCGCCGCTTCCAGGGGTCTCCCCGGTTGCTTCCAACGCCCCATCAAGATCACCATGCTCGGGGCGGGAAGCGGGTTCACACCGCGCCTCCTGAACGACGTTCTGCGCATCCCTGGCCAGCAAGGCGGAACCATCGGCCTGGTGGATATTGACGGCTCGCGCCTGCGCACGATGCGGCGGCTGGTAGCGAAGCTGCTCGAGAGCCTTGGAGTGAGGAATTGGAAGATCGCGGCTTCGGAGGATCGCACGAAAGTGTTGCCTGGCAGCGACTATATCGTGAACTGCATCGAGGTGAGCGGTGTGGATTGCGTGCGTTTCGACAACGACATCCCCGCCAAGTACGGGGTGGACCAATGCATCGGCGACACCATCGGGCCGGGAGGGCTTTTCAAGGCTCTGCGCACAATCCCCGTCTGGCTGGAGGTTCTTCGCGACGCCGAGCGGCTCTGCCCGAACGCCCTTGTGCTCAATTACACCAACCCGATGAACATGCTCTGCCTGGCCGCCGGGCGGGCCTCGTCGATGCAGGTGGTGGGCCTCTGTCATTCCGTGCAGGGAACGAGCCACTTGCTGGCAAGGCGGGCGGGCGTCCCCATCCCCGAAATGGAGTGGGAATGCGCCGGCATCAATCACCTCGCGTGGTTTACCAAGCTCAGGCACAACGGAGAAAATCTCTACCCGATCCTGATGAAAAAGGCCGAAGAGGATCTCGCGGGCAGGCCTTCGAACAAGGAGGATGCGGACGACCTGGTGCGCAAGCAGATGATGCTGCATTTCGGGGCGTTCATCACGGAATCCAGCGGGCACCTGTCCGAATACCTTCCTTACTATCGCAAGCGGAAGGATCTCATCGAGGCTTTTTGCGCAAAGGGGGGCTACGACGGCGGATCGAGTTTTTACGCGAACAACTGGCCCCAATGGCGCAAGAACGCGGATAACCAGAGGCGGTCGATGCTCCGCGGCGACACCCCGATAGAATGGGAGCGCAGTTGGGAGTATGCGAGCTGGATCATCGAGGCGCGCGAAAAGGATTCGCCGCACCGCATCCACGGAAACGTGATGAATGGAGTGAACGGCGCCGCTCCTCTCGTCTCGAACCTGCCCGTCTCGGGCTGCGTCGAGGTGGCCTGCATGGTGGATCGCAACGGGATCAATCCCACGCGTTACGGAGCGCTTCCTCCGCAGATGGCGGCTCTTTGCATTTCCAACATGAATGTGTTCGAGCTTGGCGTGAAGGCGGTGCTCGAACGGAGCAAGGAAGCGGCAATCCACGCGCTCTCTCTCGATCCGCTCACGGCCGCTGTTTGCGGTTTGGATGACATCAAGGCGATGACCCTCGAATTGTTCGAGGCGGAAAAACAGTTTCTGCCGGGTTACCGCTGAAAAGCATTTTCCCCCTGCCTGTTATGCGGAAGAAACCCACGAAACCCGCCGCGCAAGCCGGAGGCGACACATCCTGGTTCGTTCACGACCGCTTTGGCCTTTTCATTCACTGGGGGCTCTACGCGCTGCCGGCGCGGCACGAATGGGTGCGCCACAACGAGGCGATTCCCAACGAGGTTTACGACGCGAAATATCTGCGCCACTTCGACCCCGATCTCTACGATCCAACCGCGTGGGCCGAGGCCGCGGCGCACGCGGGGATGAAGTATTTCGTGGTTACAACCAAACACCACGAGGGCTTCTGCCTCTGGGATTCCAAACTCACCGCCTATAAGGCCACTCGCACGCCTGCCGGCCGGGATCTTTTGCGGCCGATGGTCGATGCTTTCCGGAAAAAGAACATCCGGGTCGGATTCTACCACTCGTTGATCGATTGGCATCACCCGCATTATGTTCTCGATCCCCACTACGGGCCTTACCGGGCCGACCCGAACCGGGAAAAGATGAACCAGGGGCGTGTCCAGGCGCAGTACGCCAAGTACTTGCACGGCCAGGTCCGCGAACTTCTGACGCAGTTTGGAAAGGTGGATGTCCTGTGGTTCGACTTCAGTTATCCGAAGGACGGCACCGGCAAGGGGCGCGCCGACTGGCAGAGCGAGAAGCTTCTCGAGCTCGTCCGCAAGCTCCAGCCGGACGTTATTCTCGATGACCGCCTCGACCTTCCTTACGGCTGGGACGTGAAAACGCCCGAGCAATTCCAGCCGCGCGAATGGCCCACGGTGAACGGACAGCGCGTCGTGTGGGAAGCGTGCCAGACGCTCGGCGGTTCGTGGGGATACCACCGCGACGAGACGAGCTGGCGCAGCGTGGACGAACTCATCCAGACGCTCATCGATTGCGTCAGCAAAGGCGGGAACTTCCTCTTGAATGTCGGGCCGACCGGCCGCGGCGAATTCGACTCGCGCGCGCTGGCCCGTTTGAAGGGAATCGGCGACTGGATGAAATATCATTCCCGGTCCATTTATGGCTGTACCCAGGCGCCGCCGGAGTTTGAGACGCCGCGCGACTGCCGGTTGACCTACAACCCGGAAAAGAAGCGGCTCTATGTGCACATCTTCTCGTGGCCCTACAAGCACCTGTTTCTTGATGGCGAGGCTTATTCGCGGCGGGTCGAGTACGCCCAGTTGCTCGCGGACGCCAGTGAGATTCGCTTTGGGCTGGACGAATGGCACGCCCTGCAAGCAGGCGCCCAGGCGGCGAACAGCCTTATCCTGAACCTGCCGCCCTTGCGTCCGGATGCGCGCGTGCCGGTGATCGAGTTATTCTTGAAGGATTGAAACTGCACAATCCCACGGCTGAAATTTATGTGCCGGATGGGTTGGCGGAATCCGCCGCGCTCGCGCGGATCACCCATCTCGGCATCGGCGCGCACCAGGATGACATCGAGTTCATGGCCTTCCATGGGATCATCCAGTGCTACGACAGCGAGAGCGAATGGTTCGGCGGAGTGACGTGCACCGATGGCGCGGGAAGCGCGCGGGCCGGAGCGTACGCGCGCTTCACCGGCGAGGAGATGCGAGCCGTTCGGCGCAAGGAGCAGAACACGGCCGCGCGGATCGGGCGCTACGGCGCGATGGTCCAGCTCGACCATCCCAGTTCCGCCGTCAGGGATTCTCTCGAAAGCTCCCTTGTCGATGACCTCGCCGCGATCTTGCGAGCCACGCGGCCACGCGTCGTCTATACGCACAATCCAGCCGACAAGCACGAGACCCACGTCGCCGTGGCCGTCGCAGCCATCCGGGCGATCCGCGTTCTCGATCCCGGTGAACGGCCCGGTTCCGTCCATGGATGCGAAGTCTGGCGCGGTCTCGATTGGATGCCCGATGACGAGAAGATCGTTCACAATCTCACCGGCCACGAGAATCTTGCCGCCGCGTTGAACGGCGTTTTCGAATCGCAGATCGGAGGGAAACGCTACGATCTCGCAGTTGCCGGCCGCCGCCGCGCAAACGCCACCTTCCTTGAATCGCACGCGGTGGATCGCGCCGATAGCGTGGCGTTCGCGATGGACCTCACGCCGCTTGCGCTCGATGAATCGCTCGATATGGAGACCTATGTGGACGGATTCATCCACCGTTTCCGCGAAGACGTGCGGCGGAAACTCGGCGCCCGGCTCGGACGCTAGCCAATGGAAGTCATCATCTCACCGACACCGGAAGAGGCCAGCGAGATCGCCGCGCGCCTGGTCGCGCGGCAGGTGCGGGAGAAACCTGCTTCCGTGCTGGGGCTGGCCACCGGCGCCACTCCCCGGGGTCTTTATGCACGGCTGATCCGGATGCACCGCGAGCGGGGCCTCGATGCAAGCGATGTCACGACATTCAACCTGGACGAGTACGTCGCTCTCGACCCCGGGCACCCTGCTTCCTACCACTCCTTCATGGAAAGCAACCTCTTCGCTCACGTGAACATCGCCCGCGAACGCATCCACATCCCGGACGGTCTGAGCCGGGACGTTCCCGCCCATTGCGCGGCTTATGAAGAGGCCATTCGCGCGGCGGGCGGCATCGATCTTCAAATCCTCGGGCTTGGCGCCGACGGGCATCTCGGATTCAACGAGCCCGGCTCCTCGCTTGCCTCGCGCACCAGGATCAAGACGCTTACCGAGCAGACGCGCCGGGACAACGCCTCTTTTTTCCCCGATGGCCACCCGGTGCCGCATCACGTCATCACGATGGGGCTGGGAACGATAATGGAGAGCCGCACGTGCCTGCTGCTCGCGTTTGGCAAGAGGAAAGCCGAGGCCGTGGCGCGGACCGTGGAAGGGCCGGTGACGGCATCCATTCCGGGAAGCGTCCTGCAATTCCACCCGCGCGCGAAGATTCTTCTGGATGCGGAAGCCGCCTCGCAGCTCGCCCGGAACGATTACTACCAGTGGGTTTATAAGAACAAGCCCGACTGGCAGACCGACCTCTAGGGCTGGGCACTCGACGGGGTCTGCAATGCCTTGATGAGCGCGGCGCCGGCCACCTCCTCGAGCGGACGCTTTTGAGCCTCGGCCATATCGCGCAATTGAAGGAACTGCCTTGCTGTCATCTGGACTTTAACCTGTTGAGCGGCCGGGATATCGAGCCACGCCGAGCGAATCTGCTCCATTTTTGCATCAGTCGTCCCGAGAGCCTTCAGGATGCCCGATGCCATGAGTTCATGCCCCAAGGCATTCGGATGAACCCCGTCGTTTGTGAGAATGCTCCCGGGCTTCTGCCCTTTTCCCATTTGCTCTTTGATCGCCGCCTGCATATCCGCGTTCAAGTCAGCCAGCAACAGGTTCTTTTCCTTGGCAAGCGAACGAAGAAAGTCATTGTAAGGGATAAGCTTTTGATTGAACGCATTGGTCTGATCCTCGAGAATCATCGTGGATGTAAGAATGAGGACTTTGATCCCGGCGGCTTGGGCTTTGTCAACGATGGCTGTGATGTTTTGCTTGTAGGGCTCCAGGTCCACTCCCCTGGCGCCGTGCCAGACATCGTTCACACCGCAACTGAGAGTCATCCAATCGGGCTTCTTGCTGATGACATCGCGATCCAGCCGCGCCAGCATGTCTTTGGAAGTGTTGCCGCTCACCCCGGCGGGAATGGCGGTGAGTTTCTGGCCTTGCTGATCGAGGCCGTTGATGACCAGCAGCACGTAACCTCCAGGAGATCCGGCGCCCTGGGCCGTGATCGAGTCGCCGAGAAAGGCGATCTTTTCACCGCTTTTGGTCGCCAAACCCGGTTCATCACACCGTCCCGGCTCCAGGAACATGGCCAATGTGATCACCAACAGAACGAGGGGGGAATATTTCATAAAAGCTATCTTGATTACCCCGACCCGGTTTGACAATGCAGGAGTTTTCCTGGCCGCGCCCGTTATCTATTGAACCGGGGGACGCCGTTCGCCAGAATGTGACCCTATGACAAAGAAAGCGTTGATAGTTTGGGGCGGCTGGGACGGACACGAGCCTCGCAAGTGCGCGGAGCTTTTTGCGCCTTTGCTCGAAGGCCGCGGATTTGAAGTCGAAGTTTCCGATACTCTTGATTCCTATCTCGACGCGGAAAAAATGGGCGCGCTGAGCCTGATTGTCCCGATCTGGACGATGGGAACGATCACCGGCGAACAGGTGAAGGGTCTTTGCAATGCTATCGAAAGAGGAGCCGGCCTGGCCGGTTTTCACGGCGGAATGGGCGACTCCTTTCGGAACGACACGCAATATCAATTCATGGTCGGCGGCCAATTCGTGGCGCACCCCGGAAACATCATCGACTACACGGTCCATATCGTGGACCGGGCTGATCCCATTACCGAGGGAATCGACGATTTCGCGTTCCACTCCGAGCAGTATTACATGCACGTCGATCCTTCCAACAAGGTGCTGGCCACCACCACGTTCAGCGGGGACCACCTTCCGTGGGTCGCGGGAACCGTGATGCCTGTCGTCTGGAAGCGGACGTGGGGCAAAGGCCGCGTCTTTTATTCCGCCCTCGGGCACGTGGCGGCGGACTTCGACGTTCCCGAAGCCCGGGAGATAACGTTGCGCGGCATGGCCTGGGCCAGCGCCTAAGAATTGCCGCCCATTTACAAAGGGAGAGTCTCCCTTCATATTTGGGAGGGGGATCATTCCCGCATCCATGTCGTTCGCTTCCCATCCTTTCGAGCGCTCCGCGACGGTTACCCGGCTCGCGGAACTCCTGCGTCCCGCGTCGGACGGCGATCTCGAAGGCATGGCGCGCGCGTCGCAGGCCGTGACGCGAAGGCATTTTGGAAAGGCGATGCGGCTTTTCGCCCCGCTTTATCTCTCGAACGAGTGCATCAATTCCTGCAAATATTGCGGGTTCTCCAGGGAGAACGCCATCCTGCGTGTCACCCTCGAGATGGAGGAGGTTCTCAAGGAGGCGCGCCATCTCCGCAAGGAAGGTTTTCGAAACATCCTCCTGGTTGCCGGCGAACATCCCAAGTTCGTTTCCAACGGCTACCTCGAGTTTTGCGTGAAGAGCCTCGCGCCGGAAATACCGGGCATCGCGCTCGAAGTCGGGCCGATGGAGACCGCCGATTACGTGCCGCTGGTGCGCGCCGGCGCGGAAGGGCTGGTCGTTTACCAGGAGACCTACCACCGCGATTCCTACGCTGAAATACACCTTTCCGGCCCGAAAAAGGATTTCGACTGGCGGCTCGCCTGCCCGGAACGCGCTTACGAGGCGGGGTTCCGGCGGATCGGCATCGGCGCTCTGTTTGGCTTGTGGGATTGGCGGGAGGAAGCTCTCGCGCTCGCGGCGCACCTGGATCACCTTTTGAAAAAGTGCTGGAAGGCGCAATTCACACTCAGCCTGCCCCGCCTGCGGCCCGCGGCCGGCGGTTTCAAGCCGCGCTTTGTCCTGCCCGACCGGGAATACGTTCAGTTGATCTGCGCCTTGAGACTTTGCTTTCCACAGGTGGGGATCGTGCTGAGCACGCGCGAGCCCGCCGCGCTGCGCGACGGGTTGATCCCGCTGGGCGTGACGATGATGAGCGCCGGAAGCCACACCGAACCCGGAGGATACACGGGCCAGGGGAAGGAGTCGCTCCACCTTACGGTCCGGGGCAAGCCGGTGCATTCGGTTCTGCCGCCCGGCTCGGAAGCCGCCGAACAGTTCGAGATCGCCGATAGCCGTTCGCCCGCGGAAGTCGCCTCGATGCTCCGGCTGAAGGGGTTTGAGCCGGTCTGGAAGGATTGGGACCAGGGGATATGGGAGGCATCGTGACCCTTTCGGTAAACGGCGAGGCGCGGGAAACCGCGGCCGCGGCAACGGTGGGAGAACTTGTCGCGGAACTGGGCCTGCCGCCACTGGCGGTGCTGGTCGAGCAGAATGGCGTGGCGCTTCGGCGCGAGGAATGGGGCCTCCTGCTCCACGCGGAGGATCGCATCGAAATTGTGCGGATCGTAGCCGGAGGCTAGGCCCTATGAGTCAGGCGAAAGAAAAGGGAAATGCCGGCGGCCCCGGCAATGTCCTGCTGATTACAACCGACGAACAGCGCGCGGATGCCATGGGCTGCTACGGCAACCCGGACGTGCTCACCTCTTTGCGGGATGATCCCCGCGAAATGCGGAACCTGGCGGGAGACGCCGCGGTTCGGGAGACTGAGCGCGGACTGGCTGACGATCTTCTTGCGTGGTTGCTGAAAACTCCGGGGCATCGTCTGCCGAGATTGGAGGTGTGGTAAGCCCTGCCCGTTCGCGTGTTTCCATACTTTTTCACAACGTAAGAAGGCCTTTGGCAATTGTCGAATGGGCGCGCCCGAAAAAATGACCGCGCTTGCCGAAAGCCGGGAACGCTTCGAGATTCGATTCCTCACCAGCTATGTGGATCGTCCGCCTCGCTTTACGCCGGCCTTATACATTTACCGTCATGGCCATCCTGATCGTGCTTCTGGGCATTGTCACGATCATGCGGATGGCGACGGACATCTTTCCGGCGATCAATATCCCCGTCGTCAGCGTGATATGGAGCTACTCCGGCGTGGCGCCCGAGGAGATGGAAAAGCGTTTCGTCACGGTGTGCGAACGGGCCATGACGACGACCGTCAACGACATCGAGCACATCGAGTCGCAGTCCTACAACGGCGTGTCGGTCATCAAAGTCTTTTTCCACGAGGGCGCGAAAGTGGAGGCGGGCGTGGCGCAGGTCACCTCGATCTGCCAGACGCTTTTGCGCGTCATGCCGCCGGGCACCACGCCGCCGCTCATCCTCCAATACAGCGCTTCGAACGTGCCGATC
>Ga0302324_100011940_pt1 | contig 17770 bp, 20 predicted proteins | sample Palsa_T0_1_FD_201949 | JGI IMG/M metagenome (GOLD analysis project Ga0302324, IMG submission 201949) | Peat permafrost microbial communities from Stordalen Mire near Abisko, Sweden - Palsa_T0_1 | ecosystem: Environmental > Terrestrial > Soil > Palsa > Peat permafrost | place: Sweden: Abisko... | reverse complement strand
CTGGCATCGTCACGGCTTCTCCTCCCTAGTCTGGGGGAGGTGAAGGCTCCGGGGGAGCCTAGAATGCTTTCCCGATCTGATTAATAGGGCGTAGCTTCTCCCTGCACCATACATGGAGAGCGCGGCTGTAGCCGATTCGTAGCGCGGACGACCGGACCAGAACGACCATTCGGGGGCGCAGGCGTGGCAGGCACCGTGATCGGGTTGACGCACCGAATGGCGGATTGGGCGCGCTCGAATGGCGAAGCGCCTCCGTTACAGACGGCGCCGGAGTTCGTCTATGGTCAGGTCCACGTCTGCCAGTATGTTCCGCAAGGTGGTGCCGCGGCCGTCAGGGTGGCGCATCACGTGATGACTTCCGGCCACTCGGGCGATCTTGAAGTCGGCTCGCTCTAGCGCCCGGACGACGCGGTCACGCGAACCGGCGGGACCGGCGGCATCAGGCCACGTCGCCGCATGTCTGCTGCGGCAGGGACGGCGATGCTGGGGGCTTGCTGATCCCGGGTGGTCCTGGGGAGCGTGGCTCGACCGGGGGTGTGCGGGACCTGTTTCGCCAAGGTGCTGCAGCACATCCGCGGCGGCGTCCTGCACCCTCACATCCCCGGGTATCCCGATCCGCCGATCCGCTGCGCCGAATACGGCCAGAGCCCGGCCGGCCCGTAACCCCTTTCGGCTGAGAATCCTTCGACGGTCCGCCGTCCGAAAGGTAAGGGCAGGTGCGCTCCGGCAGCTCAGCGACGCCTGATTGACGCGACTCCCGCAGCGGCGTATAGCAACGGTTTGGGGCGTTGTCCGGATAGGAGAGGGAAATGGCGGATCGAGTAGCTCACGTCGTCTGGGCCGGGCCGAGGCGTCGAATTGTATTTTGCGCGGCTCTGGTGGCGGTGCTCATCGCGGGCATGGCGCTGCTGGCGAGTGGGCCGACCACGGCTCCGTCGGCCGCTCGCATGATCCGTGCGAGTACCCTGACGGCTTACCAGCAGTCGATTACCGCGAAGGTCAGCGCCCTGCTGGGGCGTATGACTGTCGCCGAGAAGTTCGGTCAGCTGGAGATGGCGGCTCCGGACGGGCCGAACGGGACGCCGGGTGACCTGCTGACCGAGGCGAAGAACGGGCAAATCGGCTCCGTCCTCGACCTGGTCGGTGTGGACCAGATTAACCAGGTCCAGCAGCAGGCGCTGGACTCACGGCTGGGCATTCCGCTGATCTTCGGGCTCGACGTCATCCACGGTTACAAGACCATTTTCCCGGTGCCGCTCGCCGAAGCCAGCAGCTGGGATCCGGCGCTGGTGGAGAACGACGAGTCCGTGTCGGCCTCGGAAGCCACCGCGGACGGGATCAAGTGGACGTTCAACCCGATGGTCGACATCAGCCGCGATCCGCGCTGGGGCCGCGTCGTCGAGGGCGCGGGTGAGGATCCGTATCTCGGCGCCGCGATTGCCGCCGCGAAGGTTCGCGGCTATCAGGGCAACAGCTTCGCTGCCCCGGACAAGATGGCCGCGACCGTCAAGCACTTCGCTGCTTATGGCGCCCCGGTCGCCGGACGGGAGTACAACACGGTCGACATGTCCACCCAGCAGCTGTTCAACGATTACTTGCCGCCGTATAAGGCGGCGGTCGACGCCGGCGCCGCGACGGTCATGGCCTCGTTCAACTCGCTCAACGGGGTGCCCAACACCGCCAATCCGTACACGCTGACGACGATCCTGCGCGACGAGTGGGGCTTCGGCGGCACGACCCTCAGTGACTACGAGGCCGTCCAGGAGCTCGAGGCCTTCGGCTACGCCGCAAACGGGGCGCAAGCGGCACAGCTAGCGCTGACCGCCGGAATCAACATCGAGATGGCGGTACAGGTGGGAAGCTCCAGCCCGTACTCGACCTACGACAACTACGGACCGCAGCTGCTCGCATCCGGGAAAATCACCATGGCCCAGCTCAACGACGCGGTCCGGCACGTGCTGACGCTCAAGTACCTGGCCGGCATGTTCTCGCATCCTCTGACCGATCCGACGCGGGTGCAGACCGCGGAGCTGACGCCCGCCAGCCTGGCCGCGGCGCGGAAATCGGCAGACGAGTCGATGGTCCTGCTCGAGAACCACCACAACGCGCTGCCGCTGAGCACCACGACGTCGTCGATTGCGGTGGTCGGCCCGCTCGCCGACGACGCGCTCGACCAGCTCGGGCCCGACGTGCCCATCGGATACGACACCACCCCGAGCGACTTCAGCACGGTCGACAAGATCGTCACAGTCCGCCAGGGGATCATCAACGCCGTCCCGAAGACAACGACTGTTAACTATGCGCCGGGCTGCGCCGACCCGTACTGCACCTCGACCGGCGGCTTCGCCGCCGCGATTGCCGCCGCGCAGGCCTCGGATGTGACGGTCGTCGTGGTCGGCGAGCCGGCCGCGTACAGCGGTGAGGCCTCCTCGCGCACGAAGCTCGGACTGCCTGGCCAGCAGCTCGCGCTCGTGCAGGCGATCGCGAACACCGGCAAGCCGTACGTGGTCGTCTTGATGAACGGCCGGCCGCTGACGATCGACTGGCTGGCCGCCAACGCACCGGCGCTGCTGGAGGCATGGTATCCCGGCACCGAGGGCGGCGATGCGGTCGCCGACGCCCTGTTCGGGAAGATCGATCCCGGGGGCAAGCTGCCGATGACGTTCCCGGTAGATGTCGGGCAGATCCCGATCTCCTACAACGAGCTGCCGACCGGCAGGCCGTATGACCCCAACAACAAGTACACCTCCAGGTACCTTGACACGCCGAACGCCCCGCTGTACCCGTTCGGCTACGGGCTCTCGTACACGACGTTCTCGGTGTCGAGCCCGCATCTGTCGTCGACCAGCGTGTCGGCGAACGGCCAGCTGACCGTCAGCACGAACATCACCAATACCGGCTCTGTCGCCGGCGATGACGTCGTGCAGCTGTACCTGCACGAGAACTACACGAGCATCCTGCAGCCCGTGGAAAAGCTCGAGGGCTTCCAGCGCGTGACGCTGGCGCCTGGACAATCCAAGACGGTCACGTTCACGCTCGGAGCTCAGAACTTCGGCTTCTACAACGATCAGGGCCAGTTCGTGGTGCAGCCCGGGCCGTTCGACCTATGGGTCAGCGACAGCTCCGACGTGGGCACGCTCACGCCGTCAACATTCACCGTCAGCTAGGAATGTGGCCGTGAGCGTTTGCAGCTACCTCCCGGCATCGTCCGCCGCGTACGACTCTGCGCCGCGCCGCTGATCGCAGCGTGCGCGGTGGTGTTCGCGGCGGGCCTGCCCGGACAGGCTCTGTTCGCTGATCAGCGCGACGCTCGACAAAGTCGCCACGCTCAAGCGCTACGACGGCTTCCTCTACCAGTGGAATGCCACCAACAACGGCAACGTCTCTTGAACACCGGGCAGCGCGACTGCACAGAGACGACCCCGGCCCAGGACATCTGCTGGTTGTTCGGCGGTCTACAACGGCTGGTACGCATCCGGGCTGATCGACCGTCCGGGGGGCGCTGCCCGGGCTCCGCGAAGCGGCCGACCGGCTGCTAGGCCCAATGAATTTCGTGATCTTCCGCGACAACAAGGCCCAGACGGGCTGCTACATCAAACGCGGCTCGGCAACGGCGGCCACGTTTGTCAGCTTTCTGCTGTGGGACGAGGCTTCGTGTTCCTCGCGGACGGGACGGGGGCCAAGGTCGTGACCGGGTTCGGTGATCATTCAGGGCTACCCGGGAACCTTGCGGTCAGCTGAAGGTCAGCCCGCGCGGAGCTACCTGACGGCGAGCGTCCAGCTTGATCCCAGCGCACTTCGTCAGCGCCACCACGGGCAGCGGCTCATCCACTGCCAGCAGCGGCCCGGGCGGCGGTTCCGGATCCAACGCCCGGAGCGGTCCGGAGCCAGGCGGATCAGCTGGCACGGTCAGCAGCACATCCCCGTCGGGCTTCACGCTGACAACAGCCGGGGGCCAGAAGGTGACCATCAAGGACACATCCTCCACGACCTACGAGAACGGGACGAGACCTGCCTCAGTGAGCGTCGTGACGACAGGCCAGCCCGTGCTCGTACTAGGCACGGCCGACAGCACGACCATCACGGCGACAGAGGTCATCGCACACCCGCCCGCGGCCACATCCACGACGTCCTCGGAGGTGATCCCCTTCCAGAAAGGCACGTCAGGCTCGACAAAGACCGTCGGCGAGATCCCGGCGGACTACACCCAGGGGGAGGGCACTATCGCCACCGGAACGGTGGCAGATAAAGCAGCCGAAGCCTCGCTGACCGCCTATCCGGGCGGCGTCGTCGATCGAGTCGTAGAACTGAGCAACGGCGACTACGAAGTCCACAACATAGGCATCAACTGGCCGCACCATGTTTTCCTCAACCAGGACTTCCAGGTTATCGGCGCCGGCGACTAGCCGCCGCGGCAGCGTCGCCTCGGCCCTGTCTGAAGCCATGGCGGCCTGCCTAGAGTCACGTCTCGCGACGGCGTATGAGCGTGCCGGGCCATGCTTCGATCGCCGGGATCAGCTCGAAGTCATCCCTGCACCAGTCGCCGGCTGGCAGCGATGTGCCCCACGGGTCGGAGCTGGGCTTGCCTTCGGTATGCGAGGCCACCAGCGAGTCAGGGCCTGGCGTTCCGGCGTAGATCAGCACCGACCAGCGGTCATGGACGATGGTCAGGTCGATGGTCAGGTCGGTAGTCATCGGCGGGCGTCCTGTCTGCGGCAGCGGGTCTAGTTGACTGACGTTCCGGCCGGAACGCTGGTTGACGCGAGCTACCCCAGCGTCCCGGTATCAGTCGTGATTCGCGGCTACAGGCGATGCCCGACCCGGAAGCCGCCGTGCAGCCGGACCGAGGCATAGGGGCCGCACCGACAACCAGTAGAAGTGGGCCACCGGCCGTGAGCTCTGGCGTGCCGGTAGTGCGCGTGCCCGGCGCCGGTGTGGAACGCGAGAAAGACGAGACGGCAGCAACGACGATGGTGATCACTGACAGTCCTTCCTGGTAGCGATGGCTGCCACCGTCTCGGCTGTCAGGCCGTGGAAGTGAATGTGCCGGCCTCCGCCGACCGCGATCGCTGCTGGTGACAGAGAGCGGCTCCGGCTGGCCACCCGGAGCGGAGGGCCAGCGCGCGCTGGTGGTCCGGTCGTGCCGGGCGTACGCTCAGAGCCAGGACGATCGCGCTCGCTGTGCTCCCGTGTCCGCGAGTTTGCGAGTCCGGCTGCTCTGGACCTCGGCGCCCTGTGCGCAAATTGGCCGAGGTGACAAGTGGCACCAGCTATCGTCAGCCGGGCGGGTATCGACATTACCGGCCGGTGCCGGCGGCGCGGGTACAACTGCTGCAGGATGCTATCGTGACCGGCCGGTCGCGACGGTGGCGACTCCTCAGGGTGATCGGCTGGGCTGCTGTTGTAGTCGTGGTCTTGGTGGCGGCTGGATCGGTGGCTGCGTATGCGAAGTACCGGTCGGTGGTGAACAGCATCAGCCGTGTCCCAGTGCCAGCGAGGGACCTGGGTAAGCGGCCGCCGACGTACAACAGTGCGCTGAACATCCTGGTGTACGGCTCGGACAGCAGGGCCAACCTCACCTTTCATCAGCAGGTCCTGCTCCATGTCGGGCGCAACGACGGGGAGGACAACACTGACTCGATCATGATCGTGCACATCGCGCCGGGCCGCCGGGGAGCGACCGTGCTGTCTATCCCGCGCGATACGCAGGTGCCCTACTATGCCTGCCGTCCAGGGCGAGCGGCAGGGCAAAAATGGCCCGGCCAGCAGGCGGACCCTGGCGCGCTCGAGCGGATCAACGCAGTCCTGGCGGCCGGGGGGCCATCGTGCCTCTGGAAAACGGTTGAGCAGCAGACCGGCATCCACATCGACCATTTCATTGGCCTAGGGCTCAGCGGCTTCGTCAACATCATCGATGACCTTGGCGGCGTCAACGTCTGCGTCCCGTTCACCGTGAAAGACCCGGTGTCCGGGCTGAAACTGCACGCGGGAGAACACCACATCGGCGGCGTCCAGGCACTGGCTTTCTGGCGAACCCGCGAGGGCATCGGCACCGGGTCGGACCTGGAACGCATCCAGCGGGACCAGTACCTGCTGGCCCAGGTGCTGCACGGAATCCTGCGCAGCGGCCTGCTATCCAGCCCATCCAAGATGCTGGCGGTAGCCAGCGACGCGGCCAGGGCCATGACCACCGACACCGGGCTCACCTCATCCGGCCTGCTGCAGATTGCCGAGAGCCTCCGCGGCCTGTCCAGCCGGAACGTACAGTTCGTCACCGCACCGAACGCCCCCTACCCTCTGGACCCAGACGAGGTCGAGTTCCAGCAGCCTCAGGCCGACGCGCTGTTCTCGGCAATCGCGCACGACTCCCGGCTGCCTTCGGCGTCCGGCGGCATCACGTCCGCGACTACGCCTGGCTCGGCTGGATTGCCGGACGCGAGCCCATCGCGCGTCGGCGTCCAGGTTCTCAACGGCTCAGGCGTCCTTGGCATTGGAGCACAGGTGTCAGCGGCGCTGACCAGCCGGGGCTTCGTCATCGACGGCACGGGCGACGCCGCCGCGTTCAGCTACACCAGGTCCGTCATCGAGTACGCCTCATCAGCTGCCCTGCCTGCGGTCCGCACTCTGAAGGCACAACTCACCTCGGTGACCATCCGACAAGATTCCAGCCTCACCCCCGGCACCATCGACCTCATCGTGGGCTCCAGCTTCCGCGGACTCGTCCCGCAGACGCCGACCGCCGACGCATCCGGCGAGTCGCTCGCCAAGCTGGCGCAATACGACAGAGGCATCACCGGAAGCGCATCCTGCAGAAGTGACGCCAAAGCCTTCGCCGGGCCTCTCAGCCCCGGCGGATAGGTGGCAAGGCCAGGCTCCGCGTTTCAGCCGGAGCGGGGCGGAAGCGCCGTCGGGCGACGACGGCTCTTGCGGCTCAGCGGCGCGCCAGGCGGCGTCCGCTCTGCGTGTCGGGAGGCGCGTAGTTGAGCTCGTAGTGGTGATAGAGGGCAGACTCGTCGTCCTGGGAGAGCTCGTCGCCGTGCATCTCGATATCGGGTGCCGACTTGACCTGATCCCTGGTGACGGCCACCTGCAGGTCGTCGGGACCGATCTGGATGCCGCCCAGCGGCACGAAGGTCAGGTGGCGTCCGATGAGGCCTTCCTTGACGGTCGCGAACTGGGGCTGGTCGGTCTCCACGTCGACGTAGACGTCCTGCAGTTTGCCAATCTTTTCCCCGTTGTGGTCCAGGAGCATCTTGCCGTGCCACTGGGCGACGTTCCACTGATCCTGTCCCCGCTGATTAGTCATCTCACGGTCCCCCTCGTGTCGTGATATCCCGGTCAGTGAGCCGGGCTGTCCTGACCGGATTGCTCGTCCAGGGCTGCCTGCCGGATCCCGCGGTGCAGGTCGCCGCTTGCGCGCAGCTCGCGGTCGGTAGCGTGCTCTAGGGAGAGCAAGGCGTTGTCGGCACCGGGCAGTGCCTGCAGGATCTCATCCAGCTTGCGCTGGGTAGCTGCCTGCTGCCGTGCCTGGGTGTGCTGGATGACGAAGACCATGGTCAGCGTAAGCGCTGCGACCAGGGTCTGGAAGACGGTCTCCCACCGGCCGGGGAACCCCGCGGCCAGACTCACCAGAACCCAGGCCAGGACGCCGGCCAGCAAGACCAGCGCCGTGGCGGGACGCGACGCCCACAGGTCGGCCCGGTACAGCAGACGGCTGCCTGCGGGCCGGGACCGCTCAGCCGGCGGCTCCGTTACCGCCATGCCTGCTCCTGCTCGACAGCGGGCAGGCTCGCTGGCTCGGCGGCCCCGGCCTTGACGAGGGCGGCTCGCAGCAGGACTGCCATTTCAGAGGCTGGGATGCCCAGAGCCGAGCCAGCGTGCCGGTAGCCCCCACCGCCGAAGATCATTAGTCCGAGCGCGCCGCGTTCTCTGGCGTTCAGCCCGTCTTGACCGGCGCAGCTGGCGCAGCCTCCGGTGCGGCGCGCGGGTACACGGGACGTCCATGCCGGGCTGCCCGCTAGTTCCATGCACCGCCGGTAAGCAGAGACCGCCAGGCGGCGCTCCGGATCCTGGCAGCAGATAACGCCGGGCCGGACGCATTCCTCGACGATGACGTCGCTGACGACCTGCTCCGCCATCCCACTATCGCCGAGAGTGAACAGAGCCTGCCGGTACAGGCTGCCGGCATGACGGTCGTAGACGTCCTTGTCTGTGCGGCCGGGCTCGGCTGCAACGTCCGGGGCAAGGCCACGGGCAGTGTCTGGCTTTGCGAATCTCAGCATCAAAGCTCCCGGGCCTCTGGGCGGCACTCGTGTCAGGGACAGCGATGGCTACCAGGGTCCAGAGCAGCGGTAACTTCACGCTAACACAAGCGAAGATCGCTATCGCGACTGCACAGCGCACAGGCCCGCATTCGTGACGAACCTCCCAAGCGTGCCACCCGAGGCAGTACGGACATCGCTGCTGACCAGCCTGGCGATATGGCTCGCTCGCGTATTCAGGGCTGGCCGGTAAGGCGCGGCCGGAGGTAACGGAGAGCGCGGGCCAGCAGGCGCGAGACCTGCATCTGGGAGATACCAAGCTGCTGGCCGATCTGGGCCTGCGTCATGCCGCGGTAGTAGCGGAGCACCACGATCTGCTGTTCCCGTACGGGAAGTTCGCTCCAGTGCGTGGCGATCGCGTGCATGCCGAGCAGGTGCTCGAGCCGGCCATCTTCGGCACCCAGAAGGTCAGACAGGCTCGCCGCGCCGGGCTGGCCACGCAGCGGCGCATCCAAAGACAGCGGCTGAAGCACCAGCTCCGCCTGCCGGGCCTCGCGGACATCAGCATCGCCGATGCCCAGGACGCCGGCCAGCTCGGAGTCCGCCGGCATGCGGCCAAGCTGCTGGGTCAGGCGGTGCGTCGCCTTCCGGACTTCCAGTACCCGCTCCTGCAGCGGCCGCCCGACACGCACCGTCCAGCTTTTGTCGCGGAAGTGCCGCTTAAGCTCGCCGGTGATGCACGGCTCGGCGTAGGCAGCCAGCCCGAAGCCCAGTGCGGGGTCGAAGTTATTGATCGCCTTCAGCAGGCCGACGTATCCCACCTGCATCAGGTCTTCCGCCGACTCGGGGCTGCGCGAGTACCGCCGCACACAGGACCGCACCAGGTTGCGGTACCGGACAACCAGCAGGTCGAGCGCCGCCTCGCGCACCTGACTGGACACCGGCAGCGAAGCCGTCAGGGCCAGCAATTCCGCGTCCCCCAGCGCCTGCAGATCCCGGCGGTACCCGGCCGCCGGGTCCCGCGCGGGCCGTGGGCGCGCACCGGCGGCGGAAATGCTCATTGACGCTTTGCCATAGGACGCCTCGGCTCAGGTGAACGCCATACACGGACGCCGAGGTCCAGGGCAATTAACAGGGCCGCCATTACGTGTGCGCGCCACGCCGGGCGCAATGGTGCTTCGGCCTGTGATGAGGCTAGGACACGTTCACAGGTACCGCAAGGCCCGCTTCGGGGCCGCCGTGAACCATCCGGATGATGACCGAGCCAGCGGGACACTGGCAGCAGTTCGTTTCCGAGCGCGGGCTGATGCCGCGGCAAGGCTAGACGAAGAGGGGTCGACAGATTGAGAGGGCACTGTTGGCTCGTTCGGGCGGCAGGCGCAGTTCGAGACGTCCGCGCGGCCGGAAGAGACGTGCTCCGGCACTGCGCCGCAACGGTGCGGGTCACACGCCGTGCAGCTGCCAGGGTCCGGAGCAACAGGGCTGACGCTACACATGTTCATGCGTTCTCGCGCGCCAGGTAACCGCTGAGCGGCATGGCCGGAGCTGAACGACCCGGTGGTGGTTCCGTGCTCGCGGAACAGTGAAGTCATCCCGTGGTCACCCCTTGACGCGTCGCGGCGGCAGGATGGCCGGGGCGGGCCAGGCGGGAGGCGAGGAGACAGCTGCGGATATCCGGCGTACAGTTCAAGCTGACCACTGGCGATACGAGCCGCGACGGGTCCAGACCCTGCCTTTGCTGCTGATGCGGAAAGGCGACCCTGAGATGGTCAGCGTAGAACTGAGTACCCGCGAAGGCGACGGCGAGGTTGTCGTGGTCCTGCGCGGAGAGCTTGACGTAACAGAAGCAGCGAAGGTCGCGGCCTCGCTGGCCGTGGCGGCGGCCAGCGGACGCACTGTCATAGTCGACCTGCAGAGCCTGGAGTTCATCGACTCCAGCGGCCTGGCAGCGCTGGTGCGCGCGCGGCAGCACGCCCGGCGCGCCGGATGTGACTTGCTGCTGGCCGCGCCGCAGCAGCAGATGCTGCGGATGCTCGCTATCACCCGCCTGACCGATGCTTTCGCGGTCCATGCCTGCGTCGACGAGGCAGCCGGCATCGCCGGACGCGCCCCGGTGGCGCTCGCGCCCGCGGCCGGAAGCCGCACGCTCCTGGCCATGACATCACCAGCACCCGGAGCGCTGCTCACCGCAGGCGACGCCGCCTGACCCGCGATCTGCAACCCTCAGGCCGCCGTCCAGGACGACGGCCCCGAACAGCCAGGAGCACCAAATGATCATTCTCGGCGTGATACTCCTCATCATCGGCTTCATCACCGGAGTCGCCATTATCTGGACGGTCGGCATCATCGTCGTAATCGCCGGCGCGATCCTGGCAGTGCTCGGGATGGCCGGCCACGCGGTGGGCGGTCGCAGGCACTACTACTGAGCAACGCCATACGGCTCAGGATGTTCGTATCCGCGAGTGGCTGCCAAGACTCTGGGAGACCAGCTGAAGGGCCTGCCTGCACATAGCTAATGGCGGCGAAACGGCCGGGCCATTAGTCGCGGGATCGCTCTTTGCGCGCGTGGGAAATGGCGCGTAGGCTGGTGGTGTTGCTCCGGACCTCGGTAGCCGCATCCGCATTATTGGTGGACGCGCACGGGGGCTCGGAGTTTTTCTGTCTATGCCCAGGGCCGCACCGCGCAACACGCTACGGCCGGCCGCGAGAGATCGAGGGCGAAATCCTCGCCACCACGATCTGCTCGCATGACTGACTACCGCCTACCTCTCCTGATCAGCTGGCTAAGGAGTCAGTTATGAGCATCATCGCGTGGATCGTCTTAGGGCTGGTCGCAGGCCTCATCGCCAACATGCTGATCCCGGGCCGCCGGCAGCAGGGCCTCATCCTCACCTGCGTCATCGGCATCGTCGGTGCCCTGCTCGGCGGCTGGATCGCCACCAAGCTGTTCCACATCCACAGCATGCACGGCTTCTTCAACCTCTCCACCTGGCTCACCGCCATCGCCGGAGCGGCCGTCCTGCTGCTCGCCTACCACCTGATCAGCGGCCAGTCATCCAGCCGCCGCGGCCGGTTCGCGCACCGCTAACAGCCGTCCGGGGGCGGTCCGGTTCTCGGGCTCCCCCCGGCGGCGTCCCGGCGGCGAGCTTTCGCCGTCCAACGTAGTTCGGAGCTGTCATGATCATTATTGTCGGGCTCGTCATCCTGGTCGCGGCCCTGGTCGCGGGGCTGGCCGGTGTTCTCGGGAACGACGGCAGCGCGCACGCGGTCAGCCATTTCTCGGTCCTCGGCTATCACCTGACCGGCTCGGCCGGCACGCTGTTCCTGGCCGGCATCGTGGTCGGGGCGGCCGGCCTGCTCGGGCTGAGCCTGCTGCTGGCTGGACTGCGCCGCCGGCGTCGGCGCGGCAGCGCAGCGACCCGCAGGCTGCGGCAGTCTCGTCGCGAGACCGCAGCGGTCAGCCAGGAACGCGACGACCTGATCGAGCAGCGTGACACTGCCCGCGCCAACACGACCAGCAACCTGGGCAACAGCATCGCCCCCCAGGGCGCGCAGCCCGGCGAAAGCAACGCTCGCTGGAGCAGACTCCGTGACCTCCGGCGCCGGCTCGCTCCCGCGCAGACCGCCGCACAGTCAGATGCAAGCGTCGGACGGCCGGTCTCCGAGGTTTCCGCGAGCGGCTCGGATGCCAGCGCAATGAGCATGTCCCCCGCCACCTCTGATGTGACAAGCGGCGCGTCCGATCCCGACAGGGCCGGCACCTCCTCTGGCCCTGACACGCATGCCACTGCCTCCGCTCCCGCACAGTGAACAGCTGGTGCCTGATACAAGGGCCAGTCCGGCTTCCGGTAGGCACAACGACCAGGGATCCGTGCTGATCTCACCCGCGGCTGCACGGCCTTCCGCGTCTCCTGCTCTCGCGCCTGCCGCATCTCCCGAAAGAGTTGTCATGCCGCCATCAGAATTTGCCGGCCGTTCCCCTGGCCGGATGCCGCCGGGTGCGTGCCGGGCCGAAGATCCCGAGCTTTTCTTTCCCATCGCCGCTTCGGGCCCTGCGCTGACGGAGGTCTTCGCCGCCAAGGCCGTCTGTCTCCGGCGTGCAGTACGCACAGCGTGCCTGTCCTTCGCGCTGGCTACCGGGCAGGAAGGCGGCGGGGGCGGAACGACGCAGGAGGAACGCGGCGCCATCCGGCGGCCGTTCGGCTTGCCGGCCCCCGAGCACAGCGCCTGGCAGCACTCCCAGGGTGCAGCGGCGCGCCAGCGCGGCAACCCCGGCGGTCAGTGACCCATGCGCGCCGACGGGGATTATCCGGGCCGGCAGCATACCGAGGATGAGTATCACCGGCGCGCTGGCAGCGGTGGGCGGCGCGCGCGCTGGCAGTACAGGAGAGCGACGCTGAAGCTGCCTGGCTGTCGGCAGCGGGCGCTGGACCGGATCGAGCAGGCGCTCGTATCGGAGGATCCTGGCCTCTGCTTGCGGTTCGTGTTCTTCGCCAGGCTGACGCGGCACGAGACGATGCCAGGGACAGAGCAGGTTCCGGGCCGTCTGCAGGGCGTCCTGCGCCGCGTGACAGTGCTTCCGCTCCTGGCGCTCAGCCTGGCGGCCCTGCTGGCAGTCTGCTGGATGATACCCGGCACCGGACAGCCGTGCCCCGCGAGCGCGAACGCGGCCGCGCACCACTTGCCGTCGCTCACTCATGCCGCGGGCTGCCAGCGCGGCCCGGCGGTCAGGCTGAACGCGATGCCCGTGCACTGACCTGGTTCGCGGACTGCACGGGGCCATACCCTGAGAGAACACGCGCGCGCGGGCGCATGAAAGTAGGACGGAGGTCAGCATGTTCCAGGCTGCCGATATCCGGGAATGGCGCGGCCACGACGTCGTCGACCCGGACGGGCACAAGATCGGGGAACTCGAGGCTGTCTACGTCGACACCGGCTCCGATCTTCCGTCATTCGCCACGGTCAGGGTCGGCATGCCAACCAGGCACCGGCTCGTGTTCGTCCCCCTCAACCAGGCAACCGTCGGGCCCGGATACCTCAAGGTCAGCTACGACCGGAAACAGGTCAAAGATGCCCCCTCGATCGACGTCGACGGCGAACTGCCAGCGGGTGACGAAGAGGCGATCTTCACCCACTACGGCCTCGTCTACCAGCCGGGTGCTGGCGGTGCGCGGCTGCTGGCCCGGCGCTGACGGTCCGCGCGAGAGGAGGATCCGATGATTGCCCTGTTCCTGCTGCTGGTGATCGTGGCGATCGTGCTGGGCATTTTCGGCGTGGTTGTCCATGGCCAGCTCTACCTGCTGATCATCGGCATCGCCGTGCTCCTCGGCGCGCTCCTGCTGGCGGCGCTGCGGATGCGGAGGCGGCCAGGCCGACGCCAGGCCAGGTAGTTCCCGGCACGGCAGCCCGGAAGTCCCGCCGGCCAGCCGGCTGTGAGCGCGCGCCGTTGCGGTCGGGTCGCGCTGCCGTCTCACGCGTCCTGATCGGCGCCCGCACCGCAGAAGAAGTTGGCCAGGACCTCGCCTGGCTCAGGCACCTCGTTCCCTGCGAGCTCTGGCACGAACCGATGTTCGGGACATGACTAGCTGGCTCCCCTAAAAACGAAGCGCCGGCTGCGGCTCGCCTGGACTACCCAAAACCTGGCCCAGAGCTCGCCCTCCCCCGCCTCGCCTCGCCCCGCGGCTTAGGCTCCACCGTCGGCGGTGGCGAACGTCCAGCCGTCTGATGGCGGCGATCTGGGCTGCAAGGCGACGAACTACGGGAACGAGGCTCCGAGCAGGCGCGGACGCCGCAGGGGTCGCCGTGCGGAATGCGCAGCGTTCCATTGCTACAGCCCGGGACCGCTGCTGGCTGGCTCCTACAGCACACCTAACGAGGGCTCATCCGCGCGCCGTCAGAATCGCCGCTCGGGCACGCGGCAGCCTGTTGACCACGACCGCTAGCCAGCGATCCTCCTCCTCACAGTCCCGGAAGGGGCAGGCATCCCGACGGCTGCAGCGAGGTACATACTGGATCCGCTAACCGGCGCCGCAACTGCGTCCGACTGCTGGTCAGGCCACCGGGAGCGGCGTCGGCGTCGCAGGTCTTTTACGTCAGCTGGCGGAGGGCTGCAGACCTGCCTCGGGGTTAAGCTCAACCTGTGCATTGTCCTCGCGGGCGGGACCGCGGCTGACGGGCCCACCCCCCTTGCGGGCCTGTCAGCCGCGATCCCGGCAGGCAAGGGCACGCGTCAGCCGGCCACCAAATTTGTCCTCTCGCAGCACGTGGCTTTCAGGACAGAGGGCCCGTATTCGGCTGGCGGAGCTCAAGGGCGGGGTGCTGGAGGCGGCGCTGAACCAGGAGCTGACCGAGCACCTGGGTCATGAGAAACATGGCCAGCGATCCGAGCCGGGCAACATCCGCATCGGGGACCAGGGCGAAGACGGTGCTGACCGAGAGCACCGGCCAGGTACAGCTGGACGTGCCGCGGGATCATGACGGCAGCTTCGAGCCGCAGATCGTGAAGAAACGGCAGCGGCGGGCTGACCGGCGTGGATGAGATCGTGCTTCGGTGTATGCCGAGGGCCTGACGACCGGGGAGATCAGCGCGCCCTTCGCTGAGATCTACGGGGCGTCGGTGTCGAAGGAGACGATCTCCAGGATCTGGTCAGATTGCTCTACGTCAATTTCGGCGGACTGAGGCGGAAAATATGGAGTAGCTGGGATTTTCGCTCGAAGCTAGAGTGGCGCGCGTGATCGAGGTCGTTGGCCTAGGCCGGGTCTTTCAGCGCCGAAGCGGACTACTGCGGCTGACCTCGGCGGAGACGGTCGCGGTCGGTGATGTCAGCTTCGAGATCGCGCCGGGTGAGCTGTTCGGGCTGCTAGGCCCGAACGGCGCGGGCAAGACTACGACGATCAAGATGCTGGTGACCCTGCTGCTGCCGACTTCGGGGTCGGCGCGCGTGGCCGGGTTTGACGTTGTAGCTAGCCCGCACGAGGTCCGGAAGCGAGTCGGCTACGTGTTCGGCGGCGACCGGGGCCTGTATGAGCGGCTGACAGGTTTGGATAATCTGCGGTATTTCGCTGAGCTGTACGGCGTTGATCCGCGAGACCAGCGGGCGCGGATCGGCGAACTGCTGGAACTCGTCGGGCTGACCGGACGCGAGCGGGAGAAAGTGGAGGCTTACTCGCGAGGGATGCGTCAGCGGCTGCATATCGCCCGCGGCCTGCTGCATGACCCGCCGGTCCTGTTTCTGGACGAGCCGACGATCGGTATCGACCCGGTTGGCGCGCGCGAGCTGCGGACGGCGATCACCGGGCTGCGCAGCACCGGGAAGACGATCCTGCTGACCACGCACTACATGCGGGAAGCGGACGAGCTATGTGACCGGGTCGCGGTGATCCGCCGTGGCGAGATTGTGGCCCAGGGGACCCCGGCGAGCCTGAAGAGCCTGACCGGGGGCGGCGATCAGGTGCTAGAGGTGACGGTCGCGAACGCAGACGCGGAAACGATCGAGAGGGTGGGCGGCCTGCGCGGTGTCGGCGCGGCCTGGGTGGAGGAGAAGGCTGACGGGCCGGTCGTGATGATTCGTATCGAGCCCGGCGCGGATGTCATCGCCGACGTTGTCGCCGCTTTGCAAGACGCCCGGATCGAACGGGTAACCACACGGGAGGCCACGCTCGAGGACGCGTACGTGGAGCTGGTGAGCCGGGAATGAGCCAGCGGCCGGGACGGGCGCGGCGGGCTGCGGCCGGCCTTCATGTGGTGTTCGTGATCTGGCGGATACACGTGAAGCTCTACCTGGCGTCGCCGTTCGAGGGATTCTTGAACATCGTCTGGCCGCTGTTCTTCGCCGCGATGGCTTTCCTGATCGACGACGCGACTGGCAACCACGTCATCATGCGCTACACGCTGTTCGGCATTGCCGCGATGGGCGTATGGTCCTCGGTCGCCGTCTCCGGTAGCTCCCTGCTCCAGCATGCCCGGTGGGGCGGAATGCTGGAGCTGATTGTCGCCGCACCGCGCTCTTTCTCGCTGATCCTGGCGTCGATGACGCTGGCGCTAGAGACAACTGCGGTGTTCAGCTTCGCCGCCACGCTGATAATGGCCCGGTATCTGTTCGGCATCCCGGTCCGCATTGACGACCCTGCGCTGTTCATAGTCGCGGTCGTGCTGACCATGATCGCGATGGGGATGTTCGGATTCGTGCTGGCTGTGTCGGCGGTCCGGTACCGGTCAGCCTGGGTGATCGGCAACGTGCTGGAATACCCCGGCTGGATCCTCTGCGGGTTCCTGGTGCCGCTGGCGCTGCTGCCTGCGTGGGCGCATCCCGTTTCCGATGTGCTTGCGCCGACATGGGGCATCGAGGCCATGCGTGCCGCCGCGGGCGGCCAGTCACCATGGACAGGCCTGCTGATCTGCGGGGCGCTCGCCGTTGCTTATGTCTGCGCCGGAGTCCTGATAGCCCGGGCGGTCGTGCAATCGGCCCGGGTCCACGCCACGCTGGCGCTGAGCTAGCCCGATGAAGGAGTGGTGATGCGGTCACTGCGCCTCGCGTTTATCGGCGGCCTCCTGACCTACCGCGGGCTCTTCGGCTGGCTCAGCCCGTGGATCTACATTCCGAATCTTCTGGTTCGCCCGGTCATTCAGATCCTGTTGTTCGTCCAGATCGGCCGCGCTGCCGGCATCGAAAACCCGCAGTTTTTCGTCATCGGCAACGCGATCCAGTTCACCGCCGTCCCGTGCCTGTTCGGCATGGTCATGACGGTCGCCGACGAGCGATCACAAAAGCTGCTCGGTATCACCATGTCCTCGCCAGCTCCCCGTCTGCCGCTCTTTCTCGGCAGAGCCCTGCCAGTCGCCGTCGTCGGATTGCTCGTATCAGCCTTCTGCATCGCGGCCAGCACGGTCATCCTGAACTTCTCGCTGCCGGGCAAAGCTATAGCGCCGCTGCTGCTGGTCATTCTTGTCGCTGCAGCCTCGTGCACCGGACTGGGTCTGGTCAACGCCGCCATCGGGTTGCGCCACCGCGCCGCCATCGTCGTCGCCAATATCCTCGACCTGCTGCTTCTACTGCTCAGCACCGCCGATATCCCTGCCCGAGCACTCCCGCACCCGCTGAGGGTATTGTCCGGGTATATTCCGCTGACCCACGCGATCGCCGCCGGCCGGCAGCTTGCCGCTGGCGCAACCCTCCAGGCCGTCGCTCCCGAGATCGGCCGCGAAGTCGCTGTCGGCGCCGTCTACTTCATCGTTGGCCTCATCACCTTGAAGTACCTGGAGTTCAGCAGCCGGCGCTCAGGGTCCCTCGAAACGGCGTGATCTGATTGGTCTGGAATCAATGGTGAGCCCTGCTGCACGACTGGTTCTGGAGCGCCGCACGGCGTTCCCGCAGCGTACCGGCGAGCGGCTGACGATCGACCCGGACAATTCGATTGCGGCCGCGTGGTCCGCGGATCGATGTCGAGCACCGATCCTCTCCGACCGCCCCGTGAAGCCGGTCCGCGGGCTGTCGCATGACCGCAGGGAC
>Ga0302324_100011937_pt1 | contig 17773 bp, 9 predicted proteins | sample Palsa_T0_1_FD_201949 | JGI IMG/M metagenome (GOLD analysis project Ga0302324, IMG submission 201949) | Peat permafrost microbial communities from Stordalen Mire near Abisko, Sweden - Palsa_T0_1 | ecosystem: Environmental > Terrestrial > Soil > Palsa > Peat permafrost | place: Sweden: Abisko... | reverse complement strand
CCCGGCCATACCGTCGTCTATCCCGGCGGACTCATGTGCAATTGCGGTACTCTCGGCTGCCTCGAGATGTACGCATCCGCCACAGCGGTTCGAAGAATGGCTGCAGAAACCGCTGCCGCTTCGGCAGACAGCCTGCAGTCACGGCTTAAAGAGAACAGCGCCATTCACGCCCACGACGTTGCGGCTCTTGCCCGGCACGGCGACGCATCATCGCTCGAAATTTTCCAAGTGGTCGGCCGCTCGCTGGGCCTTGGCATGGCCAGTGCCGTCGCCGCTCTCAACCTGCCTCTCTACGTGATAGGCGGCGGCCTGGCGCAAGCCTGGGATCTGTTTTCGCCCGCCATGTTTCGCTCACTCGCGGAGTCCAGCCAGATTTACCGCCTGACCGCTCCGGAAAATGTGGACCGCATCCAACCGCGCATGACAAACGTGGTGCCCGCGCATCTTGGACCAGAAGCGGGCTTGCTTGGAGCCGCATTGCTGCCTATCTTTCAGTAACTAACCCAATGACGATTCATCTTCGCTTTCGTAGTGGCTTGCGCGACGCTCACCGGCTCGCTGCATATATATTGTTCGCGCTCAGTGCCACCTTTCTGCACGCGCAGTCGGGATATCGCCTTTCGCGAGCGCCCGGGGAAATCACTCGCGATCCCGCCGCCTACGGCGCTTACAACGTCAACGTGCTCGCCGGTGGCGTTGGGCTAATCAAGCCTCTCGTAGACAACGACTCAGTCACCGAGGCAACCTCGGCCTGGTCACTCTACGGCTGGGTATATAGTCACCAAAAGTCCGCCACCCAGTTACTCGTAGGTATAGGCGAATCAACCGACTTGGATTCGCGATATATCGGCACGTTGGACGGCAAGCTCATGTTACGACTGGGCGAGCAGAACCTACTTACTTCGAATGCTGAACTGCCAACGGACAGCTGGCATTTTATCGCCGTCACAAACGATGGCGATGTCTTATCTCTCTATCTGGATGGACAGCGCATAGCACAGGGATCCCTCTTGTTAGGCGCAGTTCGGCCGCTTTTCGAATTTGCGCCAGCATTTCCTAACCGCGTCGTCCCGACACTCCAACTCGAGTCCGCAAAGGAGGAGACCTTCGGCCCGTCGCAGGAGCAAGCGGAGATGAGTTTTCCCGGGAATCCCTTAGGGACTTCGGCTCAGCACTTCGGCGGAAAACTCGCCGGTTGGATGCTGATTCGCGCCGCGCTCTCAGCCACCGACGTGCAAGCGCTTCACTCCAGGTCACTGAACTTTGCCGCGCTCGCCTACGAAGATGCGAGCAAAGCATGGCCATTTCAGACGCACTCGCAGGCGGGCTACCGTGCTCCCCAGGATCCATCGACGCTTCCCCACTCTAACGCTCCCTTCTCTAAGCCTGTAGCTGTACCGTTACCATCAACGACCACCTCATTGGAACCAGCGGGCGATAACTCATGGCTGCTCCGCGGAGGATGGAAGTTAGTCAGTGCGACACAACTAAGCGATCCTCCAGGGGATATCTCGGCGATCGGTTACCACACAATAAATTGGATGACGGCCACAGTGCCCGGCACCGTCTTAACCACGATGGTAGATCGGGGCATCTACCCCGATCCCGATTACGGCCTGAATAACATGGCTATTCCTGAAGATCTCAATAAGCAGAGTTATTGGTATCGAACAGAATTTGTCGCACCCCAGGCTGCTATAAGTCACCACCTCACCCTCACTTTCGAAGGGATCAATTATGCCGCCGAAGTCTGGCTCAACGGTCAGAGACTTGGCGACATTCGCGGCGCGTTCGTGCGCGGGCAATTTGACGTCACCGACATCGTCCGGCCCAATAAGTCCAACGCACTCGCCGTGCACATCTCTCCGCCGCCGCACCCGGGCATTCCGAACGAACAATCCATTCGCGGCGGCCCCGGCGAAAATGGCGGCTCCATGTTGCTGGACGGACCAACCTTCGTTGCCACCGAAGGCTGGGATTGGGTGCCCGCCATTCGCGATCGCGACACGGGCATCTGGCAGGACGTCCGCCTGACAGCAACGCACAACGTCTCCATTGGCGATCCGCAGGTTATAACCCGCCTCCCATTGCCGAGGACAAACAGCGCCACCGTGCAAATTGACGTCTCGCTCCACAATGCCGGCAAGTCTCAGGTGTCGGGCACCTATGAAGCTGCATTCGAGGGAGTTGTTACCCGCAAACAAGTCACCCTCGAGCCCGGAGACAACAAGATAGAACTCAATGCAAACGATTACCCTGAACTCCACATTACTAATCCGCGACTTTGGTGGCCGAATGGCTACGGCAAGCCAGAGCTCTATCACATGAAGCTGTCATTCACCGAAGGCGGCGGCCAGGTATCTGACACCCGAGAACTTCAATTTGGAATCAGGGAGATAACTTACGAACTAAGCTTGTTCGATAGCGCTGGACAACTACGCCGCGTTGCTATCACGCCTGCTGAGGCACACGATACCGCCGCGTTAGTCGATGTCACCCACAACGGCATCCGCGAGGTCCCGACAGGATGGGCCTATTCGCTCGCATCTGGCGCCGAACACAGCGCAGCCATTCAGACGATTCAGAATACAGAGAACCTGACGCAGCTTGTCGTGCGCGTCAACGGAGTTCGAATCGCCGCCCGCGGCGGTAACTGGGGCATGGATGACGCACGCAAACGCGTGGGCCGGGAGCGTCTCGAGCCCTATTTTCGGCTACATCGCGATGCCGGCCTGAACATCATCCGTAATTGGGTTGGACAAAGTACGGAGGAGACTTTCTACGATCTGGCTGATGAATATGGCCTGATGGTGTGGAATGATTTCTGGGAATCGACTCAGGACTACAACATCGAAGCCCAGGATTCTGATCTCTTCCTAAAGAATGCGGAGGACGTAATTCAGAGATATCGAAACCATCCGTCTATCTTACTATGGTGCGGCCGTAATGAGGGCGTACCTCAGCCGCTTTTGAATGAGGAGTTAGACAAGTCAGTAAGAGAGCAGGACGGTACGCGCTATTACGCTCCCTCCTCCAACTCGATCGACTTACAAGTAAGCGGCCCCTATCACTATCAGGATCCGGTGCGCTATTACACAATTTTAAATCGCGGTTTTTCTGTCGAGACCGGCACCCCATCGATGCCGACACTTGAATCATTCCGCTCCTTCGTGGCACCTGCTGACCAGTGGCCGATCAGCGACAGCTGGGCCTATCACGACTGGCACGCCAGCGGGAACGGTGACACGGCCCCATTCATGGATCAGATGACACAAATGTTCGGTGCCGCTGCAAATCTCGAGGACTTCGAGCGCAAAGCACAGCTCATGAATTACGTGGACCACCGCGCCATCTTTGAAGGCTTCAACGCGCACCTATGGTCTCCAAACAGCGGCCGCATGCTCTGGATGACCCAGCCAGCATGGCCAAGCACGATGTGGCAAATTCTAAGCTCTGACTACGACACGCAAGCCTCTTACTATGGCGTCAAGAAGGCTTGCGAACCGCTGCATGTGCAGCTGGATCTTGATACGCATCACGTGCAAGTGGTCAATACGACGACAGCCGCAGCGCACGGATTGAAGCTCATGGCAACCGTCTACGATGTGTCCGGCAAGATGCTCGATCAAAAGTCTGCCGCTGTCGAAGCGGCCGATAACAGCGTCACAGACATCCTCGATCTGAACTCGGCGATTCCTAGAGGTCGGGGAGTTAGTCTCATTGAGTTGGTCTTATCTGATTTTCCTGGAAGCTCTGTCTCACGCAATTTTTATTGGCTGTCCGACAAGACGAGCTCTTTTCGCCAACTTAGTCTTCTTCCGCACGTCGCGGTCGATGTCAAGGCTGTCAGTTCACCGGAATCTGCCAAAGAAAGTCGGGTCGCCGTTACACTAACAAACCATACGACGTCGGTCGCAATTGCAACTAAGATCACGCTGCTGACTAAGTCCACGCATGATCGTATTTTGCCAGCGTATTACAGCGATAACTATATTTCCTTATTGCCCGGAGAGACCCAGCAGATTTTGGTCGCCTACCCCCATCCTGACGGGGACGGCGAGGTAGAAATTGCGGTGGGCGGCTGGAACATTGTTCCTCAAACAATCATCGCCCACAGGCAATAAGGTCAGGCCAACGGAAGCCGTAACTCCGCCTCACAGCCCGGCCCCGGCACACGATTGCTAAGACGCAGGGTCCCACGGTGTCCCTCCGCAATTTGCTTCGCCAGCACCAGTCCGATACCGCTTCCGCCCGGCTTGGTCGTGTAAAACGGAACGAAGAGATTTGCCTGGTTCGTCAACCCTGGACCGTTGTCACGAATAGCGATCATTGCCTCGCCGGAGACGCGACTCCATGAAATCTCCACTTGCGGAGTTTCATTTCTCGTTGCATCAGGATCAAGCGCAGCATCCGCCGCATTTCTGACAAGGTTGATCAATGCCTGCTGTAACTGATCGGGATCAGCCATCACGGTCACGTCCTGCGACTCGCGAATCTTCAGTGTCAGCCGAATCTCCAGTCGGCCCACGCGATGCGCCAAATCCGCCAGCGACATGGGAGCGAGCTTCGGCGCAGGCAGCCCCATCAACTGGCGGTAGGCCTGCAGAAAGCGGTTCAGCGAGTCGGCCCGATTCTCGATCACGTCCAGGCCGCGCTCAAAATCGTCGCTCTCCTGCGCCACACCGCTGGCTGGCGTCAGACGTTTGCGCAAACTTCCAGCGATAGATTTGATTGGCGTCAGCGAGTTGTTGATCTCGTGCCCGAGGACGCGGATCAACCGCTCCCAAGCCTGCCGCTCTTCCTCGCGTAGCGCCGCGCTGACGTCGGCGAGAACGAAAAGATCATGCGGCAATCCGCGTAAGCGGAATTCCGTCCGCTTCACCACGTATCGCACGCGTTGCTCCGGCGCGCCGATCAGGAACAGGTCATCCTCGTTGCAATCGAGTAAGGTGCCAGCATGCAATTCGCTCGCCGGCTTCCCCAACGCAATGCTGGCGCGCATGCCAAAAACACGCTCGGCAGCTGCGTTCAGTACTTTCAGCCTGCCCTCACGATCAAACGCCAGCACTGGCGAGTCCATCGCGCGCATCACCCGCTCCAGCAGCGCCATTGCTTCCAGCGCACTCGACCGCTGGCCTTGCAGGCTGCTGGCCAGCGCGTTGATCTCCAGCGCGAGATCCCCCATCGCATCATTGCGTCGGCCGCCCCGAGCGCGAAAGGAAAAATCGTCTTCACGCAACGCCGCCACAACATTTGCGAGCGTCTGCAAAGGGCGCACCACTTGTTCCTTCAACAGCGATACCGCAAGGAGCCACGCCACCCCGCCAAGTACTACTGCGACGAATCGCATCAGCACGTCTACATGCAGCAGCGTGAGCGTGATCCAGAAAAATGCCAACGAAGGCAGTCCCAGTAGCCAGAGCCAAACCTGCAACCGCCGCTCAAAACTAAGCCGCCGCCCGGACCTGTTGAGCGGCAATCGCTTCCGCTGCGAAGTGTCACTCTGCAGCGGGCTAGAGTCCATATTTTTCCATGCGCCGGTACAGTGCTCCCCGGCTGAGCCCCAGCGCATCCGCCGCTTGGCTCACATTGCCGCCCGATCGCGCCAGCGCCTTGCGGATGAGCACCGCCTCCACCGACTCCAGGCTCATCTCTTCCAATCCTTGCGGCGCAGACCGCTGTCCGTGCAGGCCCAGATCAGCCGCTTGAATTTGCTCTCCACGTGCCATCAGCACGGCACGCTCCACCGTGTGACTAAGCTCGCGTACGTTTCCCGGCCAGCCGTAATGCAGCATGGCCTGCAATGCTGCATTCTCGAAGCCATGAATCGCTCGGCGATATCGTCCCGCGTATCGTGCAAGAAAATGCGCAGCCAGCGCGGGGATGTCTTCCGGTCGCTCGCGCAGCGCGGGCAAATGAATCTCCACGGTGTTCAACCGAAACAGCAAGTCCTCGCGAAAACTCCCTGCAGCGCACTCGGCCCGCAAATCCGCATTCGTTGCTGACACCATCCGCACATCCACACTCTGTGTCTTCGACGAACCGACTCTCTCCAATTCGCCCGTCTCAAGGACGCGCAACAACTTCGTCTGCTGACGCAGCGGAATATTCGCAATCTCGTCAAGAAAAAGTGTGCCGCCATTCGCCAGCTCAAAGCGCCCGATGCGGTCCGTGCGCGCGTCCGTGAACGCACCCTTCACATGACCAAACATTTCGCTCTCGAAGGTGCCTTCCGGCAAGGCTCCCGTGTTCACTGCAATCAATGCCCGATGGGCGCGCGACGACAAGCGATGCAGCGTCTGCGCCACCACTTCCTTCCCCGTCCCATGTTCGCCCGTGATGAGCACGCTCGCGTCGGACGGTGCAATGCGAGTAATCGTCTCCAGTACGCCGCGCATCGCTGGAGCGGCCGCGATTAGATCCGGCGCCCCCGGCGCGCGCAAGATCCGATTCTCCGCCGCCAGCCACTGCGCCTGCTTCTCACTGCGATGCAACTCCATCTGCGTCCGCAATACAGTCAGCAGCCGCTCGTTTTCCCATGGCTTCTGAATGAAATCGCCCGCCCCGCGACGCATAGCTTCCACCGCGAGATCAATATTTCCCCACGCAGTCATGACGACCACCGGCAGTTGCGAATCCATCTCACGAATTCGCGTGACAAGGTCGAGACCCTCCTGTCCGGAAGTTGTGTCCCGCGAATAATTCAGGTCGATGAGCACGCCTTCCCAACTCTGGCGCGCGACTGCTTCCAGCACCAGCGCAGGCGTTCTCACCATCTCCAGATGAAATCCCTGCGGCCTCAACAACAGTCGCAGAGCTTCCAACACATCTGGTTGGTCATCGGCAATTAACAGCCGGCATGGCTCCGGGTCTGCGGAAGTAGTCGTCCGGTCCCTTCCCATGGGCTCCGCCAGCTTGGTCATACACTAACTATATCTATTGCCCGGCCATTTTCGCCGCCGGCGCAATCCCCGTCTTAGCGGATTCGATGGAAATACCGTTCGCTTCGAGTGTCGACCCAATCGAGCGATCTAATTCTATCTTTGCTTTCTGATATGCCGTCATTGCCGCGACCAGCGAGGACTCCGCCGCAGCTAAGTCACGCCGCGAAGTCAGAGTCTGGTAGTTAGATCCGGAACCAAGCGCCTGCTCCTTTGTCGAAATTTCGAAAGTCTTCTGCGCCAGGTCGCGTCCCTTGCGCGCAGCCTCCACTCGCGCCGCGCTCTGTTCCAGCGCATACTCCGCGTTCCGCACTTCAATGCGAATTTGCTTCCTTAACTGCTCCAGCCGCAATTCTGCCTGCCGCGCTTCCAATTCCGAGCGATATTGGTCGGACTTTGCGATACGGTTGCGAAGCGGAATATCGACGGAGAGTCCGACATAATAATCCGGTGCCGTGTTATTAAATGCATTTCCCAGCGCGCCGCCAAAAGTCTTCGGCGCCGTTGAGCTCTCTTGCGAAGTGGGATTCTGCAAGCCTGCCAGTCCCGATCCGCCATAGTAAGCAGTTAGCGCGACCTGCGGTAGCAAGGCATTCCGCGCCGCTGACCGGCTAATATCGCGATTCTGCAAATCGATGACAGACTCCGTCAATTCCAGGCGATCCTGCAATGCCTGCCCGATCTCATCTTCCGTGGCCGGACCACTAGCGCTGGTTGAAGCCGCGTCGTCGGTCCCATTGGAACTCTTGTCCGTTGGCCGCACCGGCATCGCCTCCAGCACAGGGTCGTCGAGATTCTTGGTCAGTGCATTCTTCATCAACAGCTCCTGAAATTGAAGCGCTGTCTTTGCGATCGTCAGGTCCTGCTCGCGACTCGCGACTTCGGCCTCATCCTTCATCACATCCATTGCCGGAATAGCCTGCAACTCAAGCTGTTTGCGCGCGCTGACTAACGTGTCTTGCGCGAAGTCAAGTGATCGGCTATTAACTTGCTCATCTTCGTAGGCTGCCACCAAGTCCCAATACATATTCGCTATCTGCGTGACCGTAGTAATCACCTGCAGCTTGAATGCCGCGTCGGATATCTTCTGGTTGTTCTTAGCGATTCGTAGATATCTAAGGTTAGGCGCTAATCCGAAACCTGCAAGCAGCTGCTGCTGAAACGCAACATGGTAGTAAGTGTTGATGGTCGGATTGAGATAACTATAAGGACTATTGATGGTGGCGCGATCGTTATCCAATATTACCGACAACAGGGTGCCAGTAGGAAATGCCTGCGTGTAACCAATATTGCCGATGATAGTGTTCTGCTGCAAGAGCTGTACTCCATAAACGGCAATATTAGAAAGCGGCTCCGCGTAATGCTCAACGCTCAACTCACCCGTGATCTGCGGATCGTAGCCCAGGACCGGGGCTCCTGTACCCAGCGTGGATTGCACCAGGCCGCCCGCGCCTGAGCCCGAGCCACCCGCGCCGCCGGATGTACCGCCTGCGCCGGCGCCGCTCGCTCCAGATCCGAATCCGCCGACACCGCCGCCCGGAGTGTTCTGTACGACGCCGGTGTTGACTCCGCGAAACAATCCCCCGGCCCGCGTGCGCAGAATATCTGCCTCGGCAATCGGAATGTTGTAACGCGCAATCGCGATGTCCAGATTATTCTCAAGCGCCAATGAGATCGCGTCTTTCATCGACAGCTCGAGCACGCCGTTATGAATCATCAGGTCGATCAGCGGGGAGTTCGCCAGATTCGGCTGGGGCACCAGCGTCGCACGATATGGCGCGAGCGGATTCGATGAGTGCGGAATATCCAGCCGCAGCGCGGGCGCAGGCTGGTTCGGCGCCGTTGTCTGTTGCGCAGTCACCGCGCATGGAAGCAACGCCGCCGCAAGCGCACTCAGGCAGCGTCTCTTCACGAGCGCACCTCAAAAACTTTGCTCGGCTCCGCCGCACCTGTATCTCTATGCATCCATCCATCGCGAAGCTCCAGGGTGCGCGTGCCATAGGCGGCGTTCGCTTCTGAATGCGTCACCTGGACAATCGTCGTCCCTTGCTCATTGAGATCACGAAACAGCTCCATAATCTCCTGCGCCTGTGTGGAGTGCAGATTCCCCGTCGGCTCATCGGCGAGCAGCAACGACGGCTCGTGGACGACGGCCCGCGCAATCCCGACAAGCTGCTGTTGGCCCCCCGAAAGTTGACTGGGGAAGAGGTCTTTCTTCGCGACGATGTTGAAGCGGTCTAGAATGTCGGCCACCATGGCCTGACGCTTGGCGCTTGGAATATCTTTGTAAGACAGCGGTAACTCAATATTTTCCGCCACTGTCAGGTCATCGAGCAGGTGATAACTCTGAAAAACCATGCCGATCCGCTCCCGCGCCAGCTGCGCACGCTGCTTGCGGTTTATCGCATGGATCGGCTTCCCCTCAAAATCAAATTCGCCGCGCCACTGATCATCCAGCATCGCCAGCACATGCAGCAGCGATGACTTACCGGCTCCGGAAGGTCCCATGATAGTTACAAATTCACCTTGACGAATAGTGAGCGCAATCCGCCGCAGCACCCATGTTTCGGTGGGACCCGTCTGGTAACTGCGCTCAATATTTTTTAGCGTGATCATTTCCTCACTCCGTTCGCAATGCCTGTGCTGGATCAATCGAAGCTGCCCGCCGTGCCGGCAGCGCTGCCGCGAGCGCGACCATAAGCGCTGGCACCATGACCGCTGCCACCAGCGTCAGCGGATCATATGTCGACACACCGTAAAGCTGGCTGCGGAAGAGTCGCGCCAGCGCCATAATGCATGGCAGCGCCAACACAGTTGCAATCGCCGAGATGATCGCCATTTCGCGCACGACTAGAACGACGACGCCCGCGCGCCGCGATCCCAGCGCCAGCCGCACGCCGATCTCGCGCGTCCGCTGCTCGGTGGAATAGGCCAGCACACCATACAGTCCGACCGCAGCTAGCAGAATTGCCAACGCCGCAAATCCGATGCCCAGAATTGCCATCGCCCGCTCTTGGCCGGCACTCTGATCCACCTGCGCTGTCATCGTCCGCAGGCTGTCCACCACCAGCGTTGCATCCATGGCATGCACGGCTTGCCGAATTTCTGCTTGCACCGGCTCCGGTGATTGCGCAGTCCGCACGTAAACGTACATTCCCTGCGGATGCTTCTGCTGCAGATATGGCTGATACACCGCCGGTCCCAGCGTCGTGCGCAAATCCTTATGCTTTACGTCGCCAACCACGCCGATGATTGTCGTATCTGGCGTCGCGCCCTCCCCAACCAGCCGGCCCAGTGCCCCCTGCGCTGACCCGAAGAACTGGATCGCCATCGCGAGATTAACGACCGCTACTTTTGGCGCATCCTTACTGTCGCCTGCCGTAAATTCCCTCCCCGCCAGTAGCGGCTGTTGCAGCGTCGAAAAATAGTCCGGGGTGATTCGTACGCTCTCGAGATGCGGATTCTCATCCTCCGGCGATTTGTAACCTTGAATGATGAAATCGGAATGCTCGGAATCGCCTGAGAGCTCGGGATCATTGGTCGCGGCAGCCCCTGTAACTCCCGGCAGCCGGCGGATAGCTTCGACCGCACTCACCACAGTCTGCCTGGTGCGCTCCTGGTCAAAGCCGGAAATAGTTGGGTCCAGGCTGAATGTCACGAGCTTGGTGACGTTGAATCCCACTTCCTGCTGCCGCAAGTTATCGAGCGTCCGCATAAATAGTCCCGCGCCGCCCAGCAACAACACGCTGAGCGCTATCTGCAAACCAACTGCAAGCTTGCGGAAGCGCTGCGTGCCGCGCGACGCCGTCCCCGCACTCTGCCTGAGCGAGTTCACCAGGTCCCGCCGCGAGAAATGCAGCACCGGCGCAACGCTGAACAGCAGGCTCGTAAGAATCGAAACACCTAGCGTGAATAGCAATACTCTGCCGTCGATTCCGGCCGCGTAAGGTTCGCTGCCAGGGTCGGCGCTGGTCAGCAGCCGGACCATTGTCTGCGTCACCGCGGGCGCGAAAACAAGGCCCACAAATGCTCCGGCCAAGCCTAACAGCGCACCCTCCACCAGCAATTGCGAGACAATCCGTGCACGCTTGGCTCCCAGCGCATATCGCATGGACATCTCTCGCGCGCGGCCCGCCGCACGCAGCAGCAGCAGCGTTGCTACATTGATGCAGCACATCGCCACCAGCAGCACCGCCATGCTCATCAGGATGATCAGCGGCATTTTCAAATCCGCGCGGTTGGGTGAAAAGCCGGTCGAATCTTCCTTCACGCGAAGGTGCGAGTTGTCAGTAAAATTTTTCTTGTACTGCTCGGAACGCGACTTGTAGAAAGCTAACTCGTCGTTTCGCAGCGCATGCCACAGCGGCGCCATGCCAGCCTCAGCCTGAAGCATCGACATTCCTGGCTTCAGGCGCGCCACCAATGTCAGCCAGATTGACTTATGACTGTTCAAATCGTCGCGCGGCGCCATCCACGGCATCACCACGTCCACCATCGTCACCGGCAGAAATGCGTTGGGTTGATACCCACCAATCGCCGAGCTGAAATTCTCCGGCGCAACGCCAAGAATCGTGAACGGATGCCCGTTCACCAGCAGAACCTTGCCAACTGCATCGTGCGCGCCCGCAAGTTTCGTCCGCCAGTAGTTATAACTGAGAACGACAACCGAATTGGCTCCCTTCGCAGTCTCATCTTGCGCGGTGAATAAGCGCCCCAGCGCAGGGTTTAGTCCTAACAGTTGGAAATAATTTCCGCTCACAACCTCGACGTCATCGTTCTCCGCCTGGTTATTCCAAGACAAGCCAGCGCTCGTCTTGACTGCCGCCAGCATTCCGCTGAACACCTGGTTGCGGTCGCGCAGGTCCTTGTACATCGGATAGGAAAAGTAATTGGAAGCTTCGCCGCCAAAGCTGCTTGCGGATCCCGCGTATGAGCCGCTCCATTCGAAGCGCACTAATTCGTGCGGCTGCGACACCGGCAGCATCCGCAATAGCACTTGGTCAAACAAGGTAAAGATGGCCGCATTCGCACCGATACCCAGAGCCAGTGTCACCACAGCCGTGATCGCAAAGCCCGGTGAGCGCCGAAGCTGCCGCAACGCATACCGAACGTCATTCAACAAATGAGAAAAAAATGCGGCCACGATTAGACCTCAGCCATCAGCGCGCTCAACTCGCCCTCGGCCACCACTTTGCCATCGAACAAATGCACCTGCCTCTCCGCGTGCGCAGCAAATCGCGGATCGTGGGTGACCATACATATGGTTGCGCCGTCGCGATGCAGGTCGCGCAGCAAATCCATCACGGCCTCGCCGTTTTTCGAATCGAGGTTCCCTGTCGGCTCATCCGCCAGTAGTATGGACGGCGATCCAGCCAGCGCCCGCGCTACCGCGACGCGCTGCTGCTGGCCACCAGAAAGCTGCGCCGGATAATGCCGCATGCGATGCGCCATATTGACGCGCTCCAGTGACTCGCGCACCCGGTTCTTCCGATCTGCCGCCGCCATACCGCTGCGATAAGTCAGCGGCAGCTCCACATTTTCCGCTACCGTGAGGTCGCCAATCAGGTTGAAGCTCTGAAAGATAAATCCAATTTCCTGGTTACGAATTCGCGAGCGGTCGCCGAAATCCAGGTTCGCCACTTCATTCCCGTTCAACGTGTAGCGCCCCATCGTCGGCGTATCCAGCAATCCAATAATCGACAGTAAGGTGGATTTGCCGCAGCCCGACGGCCCTGACATCGCCACGTATTCACCGCGCGCAATGTTGAGGTGCACGCCCGACAGCGCATGCGTCTCAATCTCGTCGGTGTAAAAGACCTTGGTCAGGCCCTCAATGTGGATCAATGTCTCTGTGTCAATCGCGATCGCGCTCATGTTGTTCCTTCCTTCGTTCATTCGCTATTCCAGGCGGACCCGGTCCGTACTGTCCCACCGGCTCATGTCAGACAGGATGACGGTGTCGCCAACCTGCAATCCTTCGAGAACTTGAATGCTGTTGACCGAGGCGCGCCCCACTTTCACTGGCACGCGCACCGCTGTTTTCCCATCGGCACTCAGCTTGAACAGCGTGACCGTGCTGTTTTCATTGCCGAACGCGGGCCGTCCGACGTACAGCACGTTTGCCATGCGGTCGAGATCAATCGTCCCGTCCACGCTCAGGTCCGGCCGCGCGCCCTGCGGCAGCGCGCCTTGTAATTCCACATCTACAGTTACAGTTCCGTTCTGCACCGCAGGATCAATTCGCGTCACGCTGCCCGGAATGACGCCGTTATGCGTATCCACTTCAGCCGGCTGGCCAATCTGGATGTCCCGCGCCTGTGTCTCCGCAATCTTCAGGCTCGCCTTCAGCTGGTCCGGCTGCACGACTTTCGCCAGCGTCACGCCGGGATCAACATGTTCGCCCACCTGGTGCGGCAGGTCCACCAGCACGCCGCTGATGCCTGCCCGCACGCTCAGCGCATCCTGCTGCTTCTGTTTCAGCGCCAGCAAAGCGCGCGCCTGATCGACCTTCGTCTGCTGCACCGCAAGTTCAGTTTCGATTGCTTTTTCATTCAGCGTCAGCCGTTGCGCCTCGATACCGTTGCGCGTCGTCAGCTCATCCGCCTTGCCCTTGGACGCGCTGTAAGTCAGTCCGCTGATGACGCCCAGGTCATACAGCGACTTATCCGTCTGTGCCTGCAGCTTTGCCTGACTGAAATCAGCGCCGACCGTCGCAGCTGCAGCTTTCTGCGTCATGAGATCGCTTTGCAACTTGGCCCGCGTGTTTGTGTAATCGGCCTGCGCGCCCTTCAACCCAAGTTGCGCGTCCAGCAATTCCTGCTGCAGCTGCGGATCCACCAGGTCCATCAACAGCGTATCCGGCTCGACCTTCGCGCCCGGAAGAACGCGAATGCGCACCACAGTCGCCTCCGTCTCTGCCGGTATCAGCCGAATCTTGTCCTCGCGCGGCACCAGCGTTCCCGGCCCGCGAACCTGCCGCAGCATCGGCCCGCGCTTCACCGTATCCGTCCACACCGTCGCACGGTCTACCGTCGGTGACGCCGGCTTCAGCCGCGCCAGGAAAAACATCGCCGCCGCCAGCACAGCGACCACGCCCGCCCCCGCGATCCACCGCTGCCGCCGCTTCCGTTGCTTCAAATCTGGTCTTGAAATGTCCATTTCTACCCGTTGCTAATGCACGTGCCGCGCCATTCTGTGCCTCTTGCTTTCAATCATTTGCCGCGCTACTTGTTCGTTGAACTGTCCACTCCAACGTCTCTCTGTCCAATTTCGAACAACCTCGCTCACTCATAACGCAGCGCCGACATCGGGTCCACGGTCGATGCCCTCTGCGCCGGCACCGCACACGCCAGCGCGCCCACCACGCCGAGAATCAGCGTCGCCCCGAGCAACACCAATGGATCCCGCGCACTCTGCTCCGACCACTGCGCGAGCACTTTGTTCAGTGAGACGGATAACACCAAGCCGGCAGCCAGCCCGATGCCCACACTCAATCCCATCGAGGAGAAGACAATTCCCAGCACGTGACTGCGCGGCGCACCCAATGCCATGCGGATGCCAAACTCATTCGTCCGCTGCGCCACCATGTACGACACCACGCTGTACAATCCCACCGCCGCCAGCAACAGCGCCAGCAGCGCGAACGCGCCGAACAACAGCGTCACCATCTCTCCCTGCTGATATTCCTGCTTCGTCGAGATCCAATGCTCCAGATCCTGCACCTGCCCACTCACCTGCTGATCAGGATCGACCGAGCTCACCTGCAGCTGCACCGCATGCAGCAGCGTCAACGGCGGCACATCCGATCGCACCAACACCTGGGTCGCCATGAACATGAGCGTGGTGAACGGCACGAATGCCTCCGGCTGCACCGGCTTGCTCAGACCATCATTCCGCTTGTCCGCAATAACGCCGATAACTTCGTGCCAATCGCCGGCTCCCTCCGCTGTCAACACAAAGGGCGGCTGCGCCTTTAGCTCCGGCATCTTTATCGAATGTCCGAGCGCGTCGCCATTTGGAAAATACTGCCGCGCCATCGTCTCGTTGATCACAACTACTTTGGCGGCGTTCCGGTTTTCAGTTTCGTCCCAGATTCGCCCCTTCAACATCCCAATCTTCAAGATTGGAAAATATCCCGGCCCCACCAGGTTGACCCGCGCCTTCTGCCCGCCACTCGGCGGCAGTCCCAATATCTCGAAACCCAGTTCGCTCCCATTCGTCGGTGGAGTTGCATTCGACGAGATGGCTGCCTCCCTCACCCCCGGAACCGCGGCAACTTTGTCCCGCAGCGCCTGAAAATATGCGCCACGCTGCGCCCAAGTTGGATACGTCCCTTGGTGAACCGGAATCCCAACCGACATCACGTCGTGCGGGTCATAGCCCAGCGGCACGTGGGCCATCCGCAAGAATCCCTCCATCGCCGCAGCCGCCCCAGCCAGCATCACCAGCGTCAGCGCAATCTGCCCCGCGATCAGCGCCGAGTTCATCGTCCTCCCTCTGACCCCGGCAATCTTCCGCGAGCTGGATTGCATCACCTGCGCCAACTCCGGTCGCGACAGCTGCAAGGCCGGCGCCAACCCGAAAAATATCCCTGTAAAAAGCGCGACTCCCACGCTGAAAAGAAGCACCGGCAGGTTCACGCTGATCACCGCCTCGTGCGGGAAAGAATATTGAGGCAACAGCGCCACAATCCCTGTCACCGACTTGTAAGCGATCAACACTCCCAGCGCTGCGCCCGTCACCGATAAAATCACCGCCTCCGTCAGCAGCTGTCGCACCATCCGCCACCGGCTTGCGCCCAGCGCTCCCCGCACCGCAAACTCCTGCTGCCGCGCCGTTCCCCGCGCCAACAATAAAATCGAAACGTTGCCGCAGCCAATCGCCAGCAACAGCAGCACCGCGCTGAATAACAGCGCGAGCGTCCCTCCCAGCTGCTTCAAAAAATCCTCGTTCAGCCCAACCACATGCAGCCGGAAGTGCTCATGCGGAAAATGGTCCGGGGTGTCCTTTGCAAACTGCTGGATCAGGGGATTCAACGCCGCATCCGCCTGCGCATGCGTCACCCCGGGCTTCAACCGCAGCCCGACGTAATACGCCGGCACCGGATCCTGCGTCACCTTCAGCGGCACGTAGATATCCGCATCTCCCCACGCAAACCGCGGCCCCGCCACTCCGACGACTGTGTAGTCCTTCCGGACCAGTTGAATTCTCTTCCCGACGATACTTGGATCGGAGTTGTAATGCCGCTGCCAGAATTTGTAACCGAGGACAGCCACCGGCTGCGGATCCTGCCCGTCCACCGCATCCGACGGAATCAGCCCGCGCCCCTCGGCCGCCGGCACGCCCAGAAAGTTAAATGCGTTCGACGTCAGATAAACTCCCTGCGCATCCTCCGGCACATCATTGCCGGTAACCGTCAGACTCCAATCGTCCTCGGCAAATGCATCTTCAACCACGGGAGATTTCCGCAGCGCCTGCAACTGCGCACCCGTGAAGCCGTTGCCTCTATTCCGTCCCGCATCATTGATCAGCCGCATGTGCACCATCCGGTCCGGCGCCGCATATGGATACGGATTCATCAGGATCGCCCAGACGACGCTGAAGACCGCCGTCGTCGCGCCAATCCCCAGCGCCAGCGAAACCACCGCCGTGATTGTGAATCCAGGACTCTTAATGAGTTGACGAAGCGAATATCGGATGTCCTGCAGCAGAGTTTCCATTTCTTTACCTCACTGATCGAGATCGTTCATTTGACTCGTTGATCGGGCTCGCAAAAATTTACTACTCGTAACGCAGAGCCTCCATCGGTTCAATCCGGACTGCGCGCCGCGCCGGAATTCCGCTCGCCACCAACGCCACCAGCGCCAGTACGATCATCGCAACCAGCATCGCGCTGAATCCCGGCACGCTATCTGCCGCGAAATGCGCCAGCACTCTTTGCAACGCAAGCGTCAGCACTAAGCCGATCGCGACGCCAATGCCGACGCTGAAAATTGTGGAGTGCACCACCAGTCCCAGCACATTGCTGCGCGGCGCACCCAGCGCCATGCGAATACCAAATTCATTCGTCCGCTGCGTCACCATGTAGGCGACGACACTGTAAAGCCCGACCGCCGCCAGCATGAGTGCGAGAACCGCGAAGCTGGCAAACAGCCATGAAATCAGCTGCCCCTGCGCATACTCCGGCTGCCGCGCGATCAACTGCTGCAGCGAGTAACTCTGTTGGCTGATCTGCTGGTCGTGGTCCACCGACGCCACCGTCTTGCCAATCTCATGCAGCATGGTCAGGGGCGGCACGTCCGTTTGCACCAGGAACGCATTTTGCGCAGCCATCACGAGCGTGTAAGGGATGAAGACTTCCGGAACCGGTGGTTTTCGCAGTCCGTCGTTCACCTTGTCGCTCACGACGCCGACAATCTGAAGCCAGCCAGCCGCACTTAGAGGTACCTCTACAAAAGGTGGCGGAGTTTTCAGCAGCGTCAACTGAATCGAATGACCAATCGCATCTCCCTTGGGAAAATATTTTCGCGCCAGCGATTCGCTGATCACCGCAAGCGGCGCCGCGCTATGGTTCTCTGACCCATTCCACAGCCGCCCTTGCAACAGCGGAATCTTGAGTACTGCAAAATAATTCTCCCCGACGAAATTCATCCGCGCCTGTTGCTCCGCCGACGACGGCTGCCCAGACAACTCGATCGCCGTCGGGATGCCACTATTCGGCGGCACCGCCCCGTTGCCGACCGTTACACTGCGCACGCCCGGGATCTCGGACATCTTCTCCCGCAGCACTTCGGCGTAGGCCCTGCGCTGCTCATATGTGGAGTAAGTCGTCT
>Ga0302324_100011931_pt1 | contig 17782 bp, 17 predicted proteins | sample Palsa_T0_1_FD_201949 | JGI IMG/M metagenome (GOLD analysis project Ga0302324, IMG submission 201949) | Peat permafrost microbial communities from Stordalen Mire near Abisko, Sweden - Palsa_T0_1 | ecosystem: Environmental > Terrestrial > Soil > Palsa > Peat permafrost | place: Sweden: Abisko... | reverse complement strand
CTATCGCGTCATCGATCCCGCTGATGATCCTCGCCACGACTACCGCGCGATTTACGATGTCAGCGGGGACTCGACGATTCTCGACTCGCTGATAGGACGACTCACACGCGGCGGGCAAATCGCACTCGCAGGGTTCTATGAGCAGCCGCTCGCTTTCGGCTTCCCGGCAGCGTTCATGCGCGAGGCGCGCATTCGAGTCGCCGCAGAGTGGCGGCAGTCAGATTTGGACGCCGTGAAGGTTCTTGCCGAGTCCGGACGGCTGAGCCTCGACGGTCTCATCACGCACCGGGAGGAAGCGACGCAGGCAGTAGCGGCCTACCGCACCGCGTTCCACGACTCCGCGTGCCTCAAGATGATCCTCGACTGGAGAGCTTGTACATGACGCATCCGAAAGACAGTGCGGCCGCCGCGCTCATTCAGAACATCAATGTGCAGCTGCGCGCGGAGGCGGCCATTGAGCCCGATCCAGTTGCGACTGATAAACCCACGAAGGACACTCAGATTATTGCCATCTACGGCAAGGGTGGCATCGGCAAGAGTTTCACCCTCGCCAATCTGTCTTACATGATGGCGCAGCAGGGCAAGCGCGTGTTGCTGATCGGTTGCGATCCGAAAAGCGACACCACTTCGCTCCTGTTCGGCGGGCGCGCCTGCCCGACGATCATCGAGACATCGGCCAAGAAAAAGCTCGCCGGCGAACAGGTGAAGATTGGCGACGTCTGCTTCAAGCGCGACGGTGTGTTCGCAATGGAGCTCGGCGGTCCGGAGGTCGGCCGCGGCTGCGGCGGTCGCGGAATCATCCACGGCTTCGAGCTGCTCGAAAAGCTTGGCTTCCATGAGTGGGGCTTTGACTTCGTCCTGCTCGACTTTCTCGGCGACGTGGTGTGCGGCGGCTTTGGCCTGCCGATCGCGCGCGACATGTGCCAGAAAGTCATCGTCGTCGGTTCAAACGACCTGCAGTCGCTGTACGTCGCCAACAACGTTTGTTCCGCCGTCGAATACTTTCGCAAGCTCGGCGGCAACGTCGGTGTCGCTGGGCTGGTTGTAAACAAGGATGACGGTACCGGCGAAGCTGCCGCGTTCGCTGCCGAAGTCGGGATACCGGTCCTGGCGGCTATTCCCGCGCACGAGGACATCCGCCGCAAGAGCGCGAACTACGAGATTATCGGCCGTCCCGGCGGTCAATGGGGTCCGCTGTTTGAGGATCTCGCGCACAGCGTTGCGGTCTCAAAGCCGATGCATCCCAAGGCGCTCGCGCACGAGGCTCTTCTGGGCTTGTTCAAGGGAGATGCCGTGGGCCGCGGCGTGGTGCTCGATCCGGCCAGTAATGAAGACATGTGTGGCGGCATGGTGGTCGAGAAGGCTTCGCTCGAAGTCATCTACGACGCGGTCTAAAGGCAGCAGCAAAAGTAGATTCGAATGACGCCGCCCCTGTTGCCCGAAAGTCCTATCAACGTCGCCGCCACCCAGGGTGACGGGATGGGCTGTCATGCCGGTAAAGACGAGCTGCGCCGCGCCGCCGCGGCGGCCGGCAAGAGCGAGGTCCTGGCGCGCTATGCCGCAGACTATCCTGCGGGGCCGCACGATCAGCCCCAGAGCATGTGTCCCGCATTCGGATCCCTGCGTGTCGGCTTGCGGATGCGCCGCACGGCCACCGTGCTGTCAGGTTCGGCGTGCTGCGTATACGGTCTCACGTTTACCTCACATTTCTATGGCGCGCGCCGGCCGGTTGGCTACGTGCCCTTCAATTCCGAGTCCCTGGTGACGGGCAAGCTGTTTGAGGACATCCGCGATGCGGTCCTGAAGCTGGCGGATCCCGCTTTGTACGATGCCGTGGTGATCATCAATCTGTGTGTGCCGACCGCTTCGGGCGTGCCGCTGCAGCTACTTCCCAAAGAGATCAACGGGGTGCGAGTCATCGGCATCGACGTACCCGGATTTGGTGTACCGACGCACGCAGAGGCGAAAGATGTATTGGCGGGCGCGATGCTGCGCTACGCGCGCTCCGAGGTCGAGCAGGGGCCGGTGCAGCCACCGCGCGCCGGCCGCAGCGCGAAACCAACGATTGCGCTCCTTGGGGAGATTTTCCCGGCCGATCCGGTCGGCATCGGCGCGCTTCTTGAGCCGATGGGTCTCGCGGCGGGCCCCGTAGTGCCGACCCGCGAATGGCGCGAACTTTACTCCGCGCTCGACTGCGCCGCGGTGGCCGCCGTACACCCTTTCTACACGGCGGCGGTGCGTGAGTTCGCGGCGGCAGGACGCAAGATCGTCGGCTCTGCGCCCGTTGGTCACGATGGTACCGCGGCGTGGCTGAAAGCCATCGGTGATGCCTGCGGCGTCTCAAAGGCGATGATCGGCGCAGCGCAGGATCGCGTGATGCCGGCGATCAGCGCTGCGCTTGCGCGCTATCCGATCGCGGCGCGCATAACGCTCTCGGGATATGAAGGCTCGGAGTTACTGGTCGGGCGTTTGCTGGTCGAGAGCGGCGCTGACCTGCGCTATGTGGGTACGGCGTGTCCGCGCACCCCCTGGTCTGATCCTGACCGCGAGTGGCTCGAGGCGCGCGGCGTGCAGGTTCGGTACCGGGCCTCGCTGGAACAGGACCTGGCAGCGCTCGATGAGTATTCGCCGGATCTTGCGGTCGGCACGACCCCGATTGTTCAGAAGGCCAAGGAACGCGCGATTCCTGCGCTCTATTTCACCAATCTCATCTCTGCGCGGCCACTCATGGGCGCAGCCGGTGCCGGGTCACTTGCGCAGGTCGTCCACGCTGCGCTCGCCAACAAACACCGATTCGATGAAATGAAGACATTTTTCGCCGGCGTCGGATCCGGGGTTGCGAGCGGCGTATGGACTGACGTGCCGGAAGATCGGCCCGAGTTTCGCGAGCAATACAAGCGCCAGCTCGCGAAACAGGCGAAGGTTCGCAAGGCTGAGGAAATGGTCTGATGTTGATCATCGACCACGATCGCGCGGGTGGCTATTGGGGATCGGTGTACGTCTTCACGGCCATCAAGGGACTGCAAGTCATCATCGATGGTCCGGTCGGATGCGAGAACCTGCCGGTGACTTCAGTCCTGCATTACACCGACGCACTGCCGCCTCACGAGTTGCCGATCGTTGTGACCGGCCTCGCCGAGGAGGAACTCGGCCAGCACGGTACCGAAGGCGCCATGAAGCGCGCGCATCGCACGCTCGATCCGGAGCAGCCGAGCGTGGTCGTCACGGGGTCGATCGCCGAGATGATTGGTGGCGGTGTGACGCCGGAAGGCACCAACATCAAGCGCTTTTTGCCGCGAACGATCGACGAGGATCAGTGGCAGAGCGCAAATCGCGCGATGAATTGGCTATGGACCGAGTACGGCACCCGCAAGGTGGCGCCGCGCAAAGCGCGCGCACCGAACGAGAAGCCGCGCGTCAACATCATCGGCCCCATGTACGGCTACTTCAACACCTGGTCGGATCTTCACGAAATTCGGCGCCTCGTGGAAGGCATTGGTGCGGAGATCAATCTGACGTTCCCGCTCGGATCGCATCTGGCGGATGTTCCCAAGCTTGCCAATGCCGATGCCAATATTTGCATGTACCGTGAGTTCGGCCGGATGCTGTGCGAGACCCTCGAGCGACCGTACTTGCAGGCGCCTATCGGATTGCACAGCACCACGCGGTTTCTGCGCAAACTAGCCGAAGTTCTGGAGCTCGACCCCGAGCCATTCATCGCAAGGGAAAAGCACACCACCATCAAGCCGCTCTGGGATCTGTGGCGCTCGGTGACGCAGGATTTCTTCAGCACCGCGAGCTTCGCCATCGTTGCCAATGAGACCCATGCGCGCGGCATCCGCAATTTCCTGGAAGGGGAGATGGGATTGCCGTGCACGTTCTCGTTCTCGCGCAGCGCCGGCGTGAAGCCCGACAACCAGGCGGTGCGCAGTGCGGTGCGCGAAAAGACGCCGCTCGTGATGTTTGGCAGTTACAACGAACGCATGTATTTGAGCGAGATCGGTGCGCGAGCGATGTATATCCCCGCATCGTTCCCGGGCGCCATCATTCGACGCCATACCGGCACGCCTTTCATGGGCTACGGCGGTGCGACCTATGTAGTGCAGGAAGTGTGCAACGCGCTGTTCGATGCGCTGTTCAACATTCTGCCGCTGGGTACGGAGCTTGATCGCGTGGAGGCGACCCCGACGCGGCTCGCCTGCCTGGACGTAAGTCCCTGGGACGCGGACGCGCAACGCGCTCTTGACAGCTACCTCGAGTCGCAGCCGATTCTGTTGCGGATTTCGGCGGCGAAACAGTTGCGGGATCGCGTCGAGCGCGACGCGCGAGCGGCCGGTGAACAGAACATCACGGCGGCGCGCGTTATGAATGCGTGTGAAGTGATCGCAAAAGGCCGCGCCGCGTGAAGAGCTGCTTCACAACGAGCGCTGGCTCGACAGTACTAGCCGACCCGAAAGGGGCGGCAAACGATTCTACGTGGCGCAAGTCACGGCGAACCCGGCCGCGCGGGATGTGTGCGGCAGTAGCCGAGAGAACTAACTGGAGGTGATTTATATGTCTCTATCAGGCTTGACCGAGCAGGAAGCAAAGGAGTTCCACAGGATCTTCATGACGAGCTTCATCATCTTTCTGATCATCGCAATAATCGCGCACATCCTCGTGTGGCAGTGGCGTCCCTGGTTGCCGGGTCCCAATGGTTATACGTCGATGATCGAGCACGCGCACGGTGCCGTGAGTGCCGTGCGGCAATTCCTAAGTTAGGTAAAGGGGAGACGGACATGTGGCGACTTTGGCTCCTATTTGATCCACGCAGAGCGCTGATCGCGCTATTCACGTTCCTGTTCGTGCTGGCGCTAGTGATTCATTTCATTGTTCTCAGCACGGATCGGTTCAACTGGCTGGATGGCCCACACGCACACGCTGCTACGACCACAGCGGTTGCGCAGCCGGCGACGACGCAGCAGTAGCGTTACCGTTCGGGGGGATGGTGGACGCAGCCGGTGCGCTACGGCCGGACTGCGTCCACTGTGGGTGAAACCGCACGCGGGCCGGATGCGACTCGCGCACGGGGAGGGTGAAGCGATGGCGATGCTCAGTTTCGAGAGAAAGTACCGCGTGCGCGGCGGTACATTGGTGGGCGGGGATCTGTTTGACTTTTGGGTGGGGCCGTTCTATGTCGGCTTCTTTGGAGTCACGACGATCTTCTTCGCAACTCTCGGTACCGCGCTGATTGTTTGGGGTGCGGCGATCGGACCGACCTGGAATCTCTGGCAGATCAGCATTGCGCCGCCGGATCTGAAATACGGGCTCGCACTGGCGCCGTTACGCGCCGGGGGGCTGTGGCAGATCATAACCGTCTGCGCGGTCGGGGCATTCGTTTCCTGGGCGCTGCGCGAAGTAGAGATTTGCCGCAAGCTGGGCATTGGCTATCACGTGCCAATAGCCTTTGGTGTTGCCATCTTTGCCTATGTGACGCTGGTCGTCATTCGGCCGCTCCTGATGGGCGCCTGGGGCAACGGGTTTCCCTACGGCATCATGAGTCATCTCGACTGGGTGTCGAACGTCGGCTATCAGTACTTGCATTTTCATTACAACCCGGCGCACATGCTCGCGGTGTCGTTCTTTTTCACGACGACCTTGGCGCTGGCATTGCACGGCGGGCTCGTGCTCTCTGCGACGAATCCGAAAAAGGGCGAGACTGTTAAAACGACGGAAGACGAGAACACCTTTTTCCGCGACACGCTCGGGTATTCGATCGGCACCCTGGGGATACATCGCCTCGGGTTGTTTCTCGCGCTGTCGGCGGGATTCTGGAGTGCCGTGTGCATTCTGATCAGCGGACCGTTCTGGACGCGTGGCTGGCCGGAGTGGTGGGGTTGGTGGCTCAACCTGCCCATCTGGCGCTAAAGGGGGCGTAAAGAGTCATGGCTGAATATCAAAATATCTTTACGCGCGTGCAGATCCGTGGACCGGCATACGCCGGTGTGCCGCTGCCCCGAGGCAACTGGGTGCGGATGGGAAAGCCGCGCTTCGTCCATTGGCTGGGCCGAATCGGCGACGCTCAAGTCGGGCCGATCTACTTGGGCTTCCTCGGAGTGGCTTCGCTTCTGTGCGGCTTCATCGCATTTGAGATCATTGGCCTCAACATGCTGGCCTCGGTGAATTGGAGCCCGGTGCAATTGGTTCGTCAGCTTCCGTGGCTGGCGCTCGAGCCGCCGCCACCGAAGTATGGCTTGCACTTACCGCCGCTCAATGAAGGGGGCTGGTGGCTGATGGCGGGCTTCTTCATGACCTCCTCGGTCATACTTTGGTGGGTGCGCGTTTATCGGCGCGCCCGCGCGCTCGGGCTGGGCACCCACGTCGCCTGGGCCTTCGCGGCGGCGATCTGGTTGATGCTCGTGCTGGGATTCATCCGTCCGCTGTTCATGGGCCATTTCAGCGAGGCAGTGCCCTTTGGCATCTTTCCCCATCTTGATTGGACAGCCGCGTTTTCGATTCGCTACGGCAATCTCTTCTACTGCCCCTTCCACATGCTGTCCATCGCCTTCCTCTATGGGGCGACATTGCTGTTTGCCATGCATGGCGCGACGATCCTCGCGGTCAGCCGCTTCGGCGGAGAGCATGAGATTGAGCAAATCATCGATCGCGGTACGGCTGCAGAGCGCGCGGCACTTTTCTGGCGCTGGACGATGGGCTTCAACGCGACTGTCGAATCCATACATCGATGGGCATGGTGGTTCGCGGTGCTGTGTCCACTTGTTGGCGGCATTGGCATCCTCCTGTCCGGCACGGTCGTGGACAATTGGTATCTCTGGGCCGTCAAGCATCACATAGCTCCCATTTACCCGCAGGTCTATCCACAGGTTTCCGACCCAGCCGCAGCGGGGGTGTCGCCATGATGATGAGGATGCCGAGGTCGCTGGTCTTCGTCGTGCTCGCGAGCGCTCTCGCCGCGGGCTGCGGGCGTTCGCCCGTGAAGGTTGTGCAGCTCGGATACCGCGGCACCGGCGAGCAGCAGGTTTACAAGGAGAAGGCGCGTGCGGCGTTGCTGGCGCGCAATACCGCTCCGGAAGCGATGCCCAAGGTGAATGTCGAGCCCGGAGCACCGACCGCCGGGGCGACCTTCAAGAACGTGCAGGTGTTGAAGGAACTGAGCGTACCCGAGTTCGCCCGTCTCATGGCGGCGATGACCACCTGGGTCGCACCGCAGCAGGGCTGCACCTACTGCCATGCTGCGACGGACATGGCGCGCGATGACCTGTACACCAAAGTGGTCGCGCGGCGCATGCTGCAGATGACGATGCACATCAACTCGACCTGGAAGCATCACGTCGACAGCGTGGGTGTCACCTGCTATAGCTGTCATCGCGGCAACAACGTGCCGGCCAATATCTGGTTCACGAATCTGGGTCCGCCGCATCCTTCGTCGGCAATGGGCAACAAAGCGGGCGTGGGCGCACCGGCCGCGTCGGTGGCGCTCTCCGCGCTGCCGAACGATCCCTTCACAACCTTTCTCGACCACCCGACCGAGGTCCGTGTGGTCTCCAAAGTCGCGCTGCGCGATGACGGAATGGGCCCTTCGATACAGCAAGTCGAGAAGACCTATGGCCTGATGATGCACATCACGCAGGCGCTCGGCGTGAATTGCACCTTCTGTCACAACAGCCGCTCGTTCTTCGACTGGGACCAAAGCACGCCCCAGCGCGCGACCGCCTGGTACGGCATCCGTATGGTACGTGATTTGAATGTCAACTATCTCGAACCGCTCAATCCGCATTTTCCCGCGAACCGCAAGGGGATAAGCGGCGACTCGCCGAAGCTCAACTGCACGACATGTCACCAGGGCGTCTCCAAACCCCTGAACGGCGTCAGCATGCTGCAGGACTACCCGGAGCTCGCCGGCCCGCCGTGAGTCCCCAGGCATTCGACAGGCGGCGGCGTCACCCCCCGATTCGATCATCGGTCCTTGACGTCGCTGCACAGGTTTAGCCCGCCGCTTGTAAACAATTAGGAGCTGTGGCGGCGCGGATTGCGCCGCCTTTTTTTGTTAGCATTGTCCGCTGTGCATCTGCGATGCGATAGCCACAGCTTGCGCGTCAGTGGGCTCTCACCCGATATTTATAGTGCACTCCCATTAACGCAGTGTTGCGATTATCAGGTGCCGGCAAGCGCGACCCCATCATCGAGGAGTGGCTGAACAGATCAGATGTGCTGACCGCCGTTGCGCGCGCATGGTTCAAGAGAATCCGTGCATGCGGCGAGGACGTTCTGGAGCTGATGCACGACGGGTGTCCTGTCGCGTGCGTGGAAGATGCACCGTTCGCATACGTCAATGTCTTCAAAAGCCACACGAATGTGGGCTTCTTCTACGGTGCGCATCTGCACGACCCTGCTAGGTTGCTGCAAGGCGCTGGAAAGAACATGCGTCACGTGAAACTGAAACCCGGACGCGAACCGCATTCCGCTGCCCTCGGAAATCTAATCGACGCCTCGTATTTGGATGTAAAGATCCGGCTCCGAGCCGAGTAACGTAAGTTCTTTAATTGGAGAATCGGCTCCAGTCGCATCAGGGCTGAAGCCAGCACAAGACGGCTCAGACCGGACGCTCAGGGTCAATGACGCCTAATCTCGAACTGCAAATGCGATCATTCAGGCTGAATGCGATGCGCAGTACCTTACTGCGCTGCATCACATCGACGAAACTTCAGCCGGTTGATTCACGCGGTGCGGCTGCGCCATTCAGACCATGCACCGGCTTCAGCTCCCGAGAGCGCAGCCCCCAGCTCCACAGAGCAGTCGCTGAGAACGGCAGCACAAGAATCCAATGTTCGATGAGCCCCAGTACGAGGAGAGTTGCGAGCAGTGCCCAGCGAGTCGCCTGGAAGTCGGATGCGCCGGGCGCGATCGCCCGCTGCACGAATATCGTCGCGAGCGCCGCAGAGACGGTTACCGATACGGGAAACAGGAAGTTCATGGGCTTCTTTCTGAAGAAACTCTTGAGATACAGCAGGTGCTCGGGCAGGAACTCCTCACTGAGATTGCGCACGCCGAGGAACAGATTGAGCTTCGCGCTCGTGCGCATGCCCCAGAGGATGAGGACAGTCCACGCGCCCACCTGATTTCTGCCATTCCAGGAGAGTGCGACCGCCGATGTCGCGAGCACGATTATGGCGAGCTCGTGGTAGAGGATGGCCTCGATCGCATGCAGGAAATGGCGCCACTCGCGGCCGCGCGCATCGCGTGGATGACGGCGTGGACCGGTGACATAGCCCATGAGAAAGCTCATCTCCAGCCATCCCCACACGCCGACGCCGCAGGCGAAGCTGAGGTACGCACCCATGACAGTCGTCTCGCCGCGCAGATTGGCGATGCCATAGAGCGCCGCTGCCAGCACCAGCGTTGCGCCGAGGAGGCTGCGGCCGAAGGTGCGTCTGGGCATCCCGTCCAGATACAGGATCACACCGGTGCTCGCCCACCAGACCAGGAGGGCGACGACGGCAGCTGTTCCGATCACCGGCAAGTGCCGCTCTGCTACCAGGCAGCGGCCGTGCGCACTTCGCGCGGCAGCTCGTGATGGCGCACGGGCAAGAAGAAGAGGCGCGTGAAGATGCCCGCCGCGGCACCGGCGAGCAGCACACGCCTGAGTGTGCGCACGATGCCGCCGCCTGCACCCAGCGCGTCATTGGCGCAAGAGATGGATCGCAGCCGTTCGAGACCCGCCCGAAATGCCGGATTCTCGAGGTCGAGAGTAAATGGAAACGCCTGACGCGAGATCTCTGAAGTAATCCGAAAAACGGTGTAGTCGTATTCTGTCGGATCAAGGCCCAGCGCGCCGTTCAACGCCGGGCGGTTGTGGTCGCGCACGTACATGGTGGCGAACACCGCGAGGCAGAAGAATCGGATCCACAACTTGTTGACACCCCGGAGCAGACGCGGATTGGCACGCATCAACAACGCAAACGCCTCACCGTGGCGAAACTCGTCATTGCACCAGTTCTCGAACCAGCGAAATATCGGATGGAAACGGTATTGCGGGTGTTGCTCGAGCTGCCGATACATCGTGATATAGCGCGCGTAACCGATCTTTTCCGAGAGGTAGGTTGCGTAGAAAATGAACTTCGGCCTGAAGTAGGTATATTTCTTGGTGCGCCTGAGCAGACTTAGATCGACGGCGATGCCGAAGTCGCGCAGCGACTGATTGATGAAACCCGCATGGCGCGCTTCGTCGCGCGCCATGTAGCCGAATAGTTCGCGGATCTGCTGATTCTGCGCCTTGCGTTTGATGTCACTGTAGAGCACGCAGCCGGAGTATTCGGCTGTGAGGGAACTGGTCAGGAATTCGACGAATTCCCGCCGCAGCTCCTCTGGCAGCTCGCGCAGTTCCGCGGTGAACTGCTCGGTGCGCTCAAAAAACCCGCTGTTCGCATCGCGGGCGAATTCCTTGATCAGTTGGTCCCACTCCGCACGGATGGGCGTCACATCGATGCGGTCGAGTGCGCGGAAATCCGTCGTATAGAAGCGTGGGCTCAGAAGTCGGTCCTCCTGGGCGTGCCGCGTGGTTTCGTTCGGTAGCTTCTCGCCGGTTGTCGCACTCATGCCATGATCCTCAATTTGCGCCGGGCGCGGCGCGCAGGAAGCCGGCGAAGATGTTTGCGTTGGTGTGGCCGAATGCCTCGAGCTCGACCCGCCTGCCGGTCGCCAGGTCCTCGAGCGTGAGGCGCCCATCGGCGCTCGCGGCCAGGTGGAAGGGCACGTCGGGACCGACGCCGCGGCTGCGCCGATCACGCGCGAGGCCGCGCATTGTGGCGCGAACGAATCCGTTCGAGCCCGGCGCCAGAACCTCGAGGAGCCGGTTGCTCCGCGCATCGTAGACGGCGACACCGCCGTCCGGCCGGTCCTCGAAGCGCACGTCGCGCTCCGCAATGGGTCTCGCGGGAGGCATCTGGCTGATATCCGCGCCGGAGATGCGAACGGCACTGACCAGCAGCAACGCCAGCCCGACGAGCGCCCCTGCGCCCACGAGAGCCCCCCGCGGAAAGGGTCTTTGATTAAAGGTGTCGCTCATGCGGCGGCAGACTCGCGGGCATCTGAAACGACGTCGTCAACGGCCGGCTGTTGAGTCTCCGAGGAGAATCTACTGACGCCGGCGGAGGCAAGCGCGGCTACCAGGATCTGCGACGCTACGGACGCGTTGGGGACACAGCGCAGCATCGGTTGCGGTTGATTCACGCGCCACGGTCGCGCGTGCGGCCACAAATGCAGGTACGCGATACGGCGTTCGGCGTTCAGTTGCAGTGCGATGTCGCCGCAGTCATGCGGATCTCCATGCATCCAGGCCGCCTCGATGATACGGAACGGCACGTTGAGCGTGATCGGGATGGCCAGACCAAAGCGCATCGCGACTCGCCGATTGGTGATGCTGTAAACCGTTGTGGCCGCAATCAAGCGTGCCACGAGCGCGAGGAAGCCGATGCTCCCGAGCGCAAGCCCACTCAGCCAAAGTGCAGAGGAGCCCACCGTGTGCAGCGACTGATGCGCCGCCCATCCCGCACCGATTCGCCACAGCACCATCGCGCCGCAGTACGCGCCGATCGCACGGATGTGGAAAACCTTGCGCGCGACGGCGTGCCACTCCGGCTTCCCCTGCCACAACAGATGCTCGTTGGCCGGCAGTTCAGCCGGAAGCCCGGGGATGGGCTCGAAGTCGAATTCGCTCATACGATTGGACCCAGGCGCGCAGGCTCGGCATACAGATGACCGCCGCCGTAATAGGCGGTGATGCGGTCCTCTTCACGCAGGGTGACCGTATCCGGCGATGCTAGCCGCGGCACCAGTGCAAACTGCTGCGCCAGTATCGCGACGACGTTGACCCGCCGGCGGCGCGCGTTGATGCGCGTAAAGGCGATGGGGAGGAGCACCGTGGTCGCGGCCGCGGAGTCCGGCAGCGCGACTTCAAGGTAGCGTACCTGCGGCTCGGTGCGGTCCACCCAGATCTCGCGCACGAGGCCTGCGACCTTACCGTCGGCCGCGATCACCGCCATGCCGCGCGGGTCTGGATCTTCCGGCGCAACTGAGAAATCCTGCGCGACCCGCAACGGCACGATCTTCGCTTCGCCCTCGGCGGTGAGATCGGGGACGTTCTCGCGTTCGACGTACGAGGCGGGCCCGACGCCATCGACCATGGGATTGCCGGTCGGCTGCAACGGTGCACCGGGCCACGCGGCGCTGGCTCCGAGCTTAAGCTCCCGGGTGTCAACGCGGCTCGATGGCACCTCGTGGGATGCGCCGCCGCGGAGCTTGAACACCTTGCGCGGCGGCACCGCGGGAAAGCCCTGCACAGTGATTTTGCCCGAGCGCTCGGACTCGAGCGGATAGCCTTCGCGCTTGTCCTCGCGGCGTAGGTAATAGATGAGGCCAAAGAAGAAGATCCAGAAGGTATACAAAACCACCTGGGGGATATCGATGTAGCGGGTGATGGCGCCAATTCCCATGAAACACTCCTAAGGTTTGCAGCGATTAGCCGCGAAACTCCGCAAGGCTGAAAGAAGACGGCTGAGCCGCCGGATTGGCCGGTCGCACGAGAGGCCCGATGGCGACCAAGGTGGCAAACAGCAGCAGTACTTCGAGGTGGTACACGAAGCCATAGCCGACTGCCGGCCCGGTGAGCGCCGGTCCGAGCGCGCCGTGAGCGGCGAGATTGGCAACCAGGTCGCGCAGCACACCGCTCAGCGCGATGGCGATGCCTGCAGCGAAGGCCTGAGCCGCGCCCCAAGCGCCGAGCGCGAGGCCGGTAAATCCCTTGCAATGCAGACTCATGGCAGCCGTGAGCGTGCCGATCGCAAACAGGCCGCCGCTGAATCCAATCAGCCCGGCGCCGCAGCGAAACAGCGCAGCCGAATCGAGGGGCGCTGCGTAGATCACGAGCGCAAAGGCGATGAGGCCCAAAGTTGCGCCGTGTGCGGTCAGGCGAATGGGATCTGCGCCGCGTGCGAGCAGGCGTGCAGCGAGTGCGAACGCCAGGAGCGCGCCGATCGCGATCAACGCCGTGAGCTGCGTAGTAGCGCTGACACTCAAATGCAGCACCTGCCCGCCATACGGCTCGAGGAGAATGTCCTGCATGTTGAACGCCATGGTCCCGATGCCGACCATGACCAGGAAGCGCGTGGCGCGCGCATTGCGCGTGAAGTCACGCCAGGAGTCGCGGAATGCCGGCCGGGCGACTTCGTGCACTGAAGATCGGCTTGGGCTCCGCGGCTCCTGTTTCCAGAGCGCAATTCCGTTCAGAACGATCGTGATCACAGCCGACCCTTGGATCACCTGGATCAGGCGCAGCTCGCTGAAATGTCTCAGCACGGCGCCGTACACGAGTGCGCTCACGACGACGCCGACGAGCAGCATCACGTACATGAGCGCGACGACACGCGGTCGTGCCTCGGGTGATGCGACATCGGTCGCAAGTGCAAGGCCGGTAGTCTGCGTCGTGTGGAAGCCGGCGCCGAGCAGCAGGAACGCCAGCGCCGCCGCCACCTGGCCCACCATGATCGGGCCGTTGGTGTCGCCGGAGAGGATGATGAGCGCAAATGGCATGATCGCAAGGCCGCCGAACTGCAGCAGTGATCCAATCCAGATGAAAGGAACTCGGCGCCAGCCGAGCGATGAGCGATAGGTGTCGGAGCGAAAGCCAACCAGCGCGCGAAAGGGCGCGCACACGAGCGGCAGCGCCACCATCGCGGAGACGAGCCATGCCGGCACGCCCAACTCTACGATCATGACGCGGTTCAACGTGCCGTTCAGCAACACAGCGGCCATCCCGACCGTGATCTGGAACAGCGACAGGCGCAACAGCCGCGACAACGGCAGATCCGGCGTCGCGGCGTCCGCGAACGGCAGAAACTTGGGCGCGAGCCGCATCCAGCCGCGCGCCATGCGTGCAGCCACGCTGCTCATGAGCGCACCACCTCCATGGCCTGCGACATATAGAAGCCGCTGTCGATACGCTCGGTGCGGCCCATGCGCCAGTCGACGAGCCCCGCCTCGAGGGCGAGCAGCTGCCGCAGCCTGCATTCACGGATGGGCTCAATCGCCGGCGCGCGGTTGCCGCGCGGAAACAGCCGTCCGAGTGCGTGCATTGCCGCGAGGGCCGCGGTCCGCGGTGCAAAGGTGAAAAGCACTGCGGATTGAGTGCGCTGCGCGATGTGCGCCAGAATTTCCACGATGTCTGCAGCAACATAATGAATCAGGGAGTCCATGGCGACGACATAGTCAAAGTGCCCGAGCGACTGCTCGAGCATGTCGCCCACGATGAATTCGACTGCCCCGCAGTTAAGGTCGCCCGGCTTGCGTACTCTCGCCAACTCGACGAGCGACGGCGCGAGGTCGATCGCCACCACCTGCGCGCCACGGCGCGCCGCCTCCACCGCAAGCGCGCCGGTGCCGCAGCCGGCATCGAGCACACGTTTGCCGCGCAGATCGGACGGCAGCCAGCCCAGCAGCAGGCTGCGCATGCGATCGCGACCGGCACGCACGGTGGCACGGATGCGGCTCACCGGCGCGTCGGAGGTGAGGCGCGACCAGGCCTCCACGGCGGTGCGATCGAAATACAATTCGAGCTCGCCGCGCCGTTCCTGATAGGAAGCGTTGTGCATCAATCGAATCCCAGGAGGTCAAAGATGTCGCGATCCTTCATCGGCTCGACGATGAGCGGATCGGTACCGGCCCAAAGTGCTGCCGCGAGCCGCAGGTATTCGCTCTGCACCGCTTCGACCTCCGGAGTGGGATCCATCTCAAAAAGGGTCGACTTTTTCAGCCGGCTGCGGCGAATCACGTCGAGATCGGGAAAGTGCGCCATGGTCTTCAGGCCCACCCGGTCATTGAAGCGGTCGATCTGCTCGAGCGTGCTGCTGCGGTTTGCAATGACTCCGCCGATGCGCACGTTGTAGTTGCGCGATTTGGCGAGAATGGCCGCGACGATGCGGTTCATTGCGAATATGGAGTCAAAATCGTTGGCGGTGACGATCAAGGCGCGGTCGGCGTGCTGCAGAGGCGCCGCAAAACCGCCGCACACGACGTCTCCCAGCACGTCGAATATGACGACGTCGGATTCGTCCAGCAGGTGATGCTCCTTTAACAGCTTTACGGTCTGGCCGACGACGTAGCCGCCGCAGCCCGTGCCTGCCGGGGGTCCCCCCGCCTCGATGCACATGACGCCGTTGAATCCGGGAAACACGAAATCCTCGATGCGCACCTCCTCGGCATGAAAGTCGACTGTCTCGAGGACGTCGATTACGGTCGGTACCAGACGCTTCGTCAGCGTGAAGGTGGAGTCGTGCTTCGGATCACAGCCGATCTGCAGCACGCGCTTGCCGAGCTTGGTGAAGGCGACCGCAAGGTTCGAGGAGGTCGTGCTTTTACCGATACCTCCTTTGCCATAGACGGCAAATACCTTCGCAGTGCCTATTTTCAGCGACGGATCCATGTGCACCTGAACGCTGCCGTCGCCGTCGCAGCGCGAGCGGCGTGCCGAGGGCGAGGGAATTGGAGCGGTAACAACATTCATGCGGCCACCTCGGTCAATACGCCTTCCACTCGGTCTTCCAGCTCCTCGCCGGCGCGCCGTAATGCATTCAGTACATCGTCGTCCGGCGCCCAGTAATGGCGTGCATGCGCTTCGAGCAGGCGGTTCGCCATCTTTGCGGCGGCATTGGGGTTCAGCTCCGCAATGCGTTTCCTCATTTCAGGGTCGAGCACGAATGTCTCGGTGATTCGTTCATAGACCCACGGTGCAACCTTGCCCGTGGTGGCGGACCACCCGAGCGTATTGGTGACGTGCGCCTCGATATTGCGCACGCCCTCGTAGCCGTGTTTCAGCATCGCTTCGTACCATTTGGGATTGAGTGTGCGCGTGCGGGTCTCGAGAGCGACCTGCTCGTCGATGGTACGCACCGTACTCGTGGCGCCAGTCTGGTCGCCGATGTACACGGAGACCGGCGCACCGGCCGCGCGCTTTGCGGCGCTTGCCACTCCGCCCAAGGTGTCGAAGTAGACGTCGATGGTCGTCACGCCGAGCTCGACCGAATCCAGGTTCTGATAAGTGACCTGTACGTCAGCGAGCACGCTACGCAAGAGGTCCGGCTGCTTCAGCGGGCGGCCCGCGCGGCCGTAGGCGAAGCACTTGCGTCGTGTGTAGGTCTCCGCGATCTCCTCTTCATCACTCCAGCGTCCGCTGTCGATGAGATTGCCGACGTTGGCACCGTAGGCGCCGTCGGCGTTGCCGAATACTCGCAGTGCCGCCGTCTCCAGGTCGCAGCCGTGCACCTCTCGATATTCGAGCGCGTGGCGGCGTACAAAATTGCTGGCGAGGGGCTCGTCGGCTTGCGCGGCGAGGAACGCTGCTTCCGCAAGAAGGCGCAATTGCAGCGGCAGCAGATCGCGAAAAATCCCCGATACGGTAATGAGGACGTCGATGCGCGCACGCCGTAGCTCTGGCAGCGCGATGAGCTCTGCACCCGCGAGTCGTCCGAAGGAATCGAAACGCGGCCGCGCGCCCATCAGCGCAAGCGCCTGCGCGATAGGGCTTCCTTCGGTCTTGAGATTGTCGGTGCCCCAAAGAACGACGGCGACAGTTTCCGGAAGTGGGTTGCCGTCTGCGACGAAGCGCGCGAGCAGGCGCTCGGCTTGCCTCGCCCCATCCTCGACCGCAAACGCGCTTGGAATGCGAAACGGATCAAAGCCATGCAGATTGCGCCCGGTCGGCAGAATCGCGGGCGTGCGCAGCAAATCCCCCGCGGGCGCCGGCCGAACGTAGCGCGCATCAAGGGCTCTCAGGATCGCCGGAATCTCATGATCTTCGCCGAGCAGCCGGTTGGTCCGCTCCAATTCGCCAATGACCGCGGTCATGGGATGCGCGGCCGGTAGGCCGCAGGCTTGCAGCACTTCTTCAGTCGAGCCGCCGGATACGATGGCTTCAATCGTGGCGCGCTCCGGCACCGGCCCGTGGGATGCCTGCGCGGATGCCATGAGCAACTCAAGACGTTCCGGGGCGCTCATCGGCTTTCCGACGACGTGCAATCCGTGCGGGATCAGCGTGTACTCGAGTTCAACCACCGCGCCAACGAGTTTGGCGATCTGCGCATCCGGACTTATCCAGGCGGGCGCGGCCGCCGCAAGATCCACACGGGCAGCCTGCGACTGAATGAGCGCACTCAGCTCGGCACGTTCCGGCGCATCCGCATCGGGCAGCTGGCGCCACCTTTCCAGAGAGGATTTGAGATCGAGCAGTCCGCGATAGAGCCCGGCGGTGATGATCGGCGGAGTCAGGTAGCTGATGAGCGTGGCGGCCGCCCGGCGCTTCGCCAGCATGCCTTCGGATGCATTGTTGGCGGCATACAGATACATGTTCGGCAGGTCGCCAATGAGCCGGTCCGGCCAGCAGCTACTCGATAGGCCCACTTGCTTGCCGGGCATGAACTCGAGCGCGCCATGAGTCCCGAAGTGCAGCACGGCGTGCGCGCCGAAGTCCTCACGCAGATACCGGTAGAACGCCGCAAAGGCGTGCGTCGGCGCAAAGCCACGTTCGAAGAGCAGGCGCATCGGGTCGCCTTCGTAGCCAAAGGCAGGCTGGACGCCGACGAAGACGTTACCGAACTCAGCGCCGAGTACGAAAATGTGGCTGCCGTCGCTCTGCTGGCGGCCGGGCGCAGGCCCCCACTGCTTCTCGATCTCTGCGAGCCACAGCTCGCGCCGGATGTAGTCGTCGGCGCAAATGCGCGCATGGACGTTGGCA
>Ga0302324_100011928_pt1 | contig 17786 bp, 18 predicted proteins | sample Palsa_T0_1_FD_201949 | JGI IMG/M metagenome (GOLD analysis project Ga0302324, IMG submission 201949) | Peat permafrost microbial communities from Stordalen Mire near Abisko, Sweden - Palsa_T0_1 | ecosystem: Environmental > Terrestrial > Soil > Palsa > Peat permafrost | place: Sweden: Abisko... | reverse complement strand
AACGTGACCTTCAGTGTTGCCTCCAATCCCGAGTTCCTGCGCGAAGGTACCGCAGTCGAGGATTTCCTCCATCCCGACCGGATCGTTGTCGGCGTGGAAGATGAAAATGCCGAAAAGCAGTTGAAAGAAATCTACCGCCCCGTTCTGGAGCAGAGCTTCAAGTGCCTCGTCCATCCGTCCGGCTGCCCGCAGGGACCCAAACCAGCCTGGCTCGTCACCACAATCAACAGCGCAGAGCTTATCAAACACGCCTCCAATTCATTCCTGGCGCTCAAGATTTCCTACGCCAACATGGTTTCGGCGCTCGCCGAGCGGCTGGGAGCGGACATCGAAGAAGTGATGCACGCCGTCGGAATGGACCCGCGCATCGGGAAAAGCTTTCTACGCACGGGATTAGGTTTCGGAGGATTCTGCCTCCCCAAGGACTTGCAGGCCTTTGTTCACCTGGCCGAACGTTCCGGCGTGGACTTCACCATGCTTCGGGAAGCGGAGAAGGTCAATAAGAAGCAGATCGAACGCTTCTGCGAAAAAATACGTAAGGCCCTCTGGGTTATCCGCGGCAAACAAATCGGCGTTTTGGGCCTCGCCTTCAAGGCCAATACAGACGATATTCGCTTTGCCCCGGCCATCGATTTGATCAACCAGATGTTAGGGGAAGGTGCCCGGATTCGTGCCTATGATCCGGAAGCTATGGACCGGGCGCGCGCCGTGCTGCCGCAGATCGAGTACGCCAAGTCGCCTTATGAGGCGGCGGAGGGCTCCGAAGCACTGCTTATCGCCACCGAGTGGGATGAGTTCAAGACACTCGATTGGGAGCGCGTACGCGACGCGATGGATCGCCCACTGATCCTCGATGGCCGTAACATATTGTCCCCCAAGGACATAAAAGCGCGTGGGTTCGAATACCACTGCTTCGGCCGTCCCGCCTGACCTGGAATGCCGCCCAGTTTTGAGACGTCGCGCGGAGATGAGTCGGGGAATGCTCTCTCCGGTTCATCTCCGCGTCGTTTTTGCGCCATCCTCTGAAACTGTTCGTCCCACCTTCACTGCTATAGTTAAGGCTGGAGTCTCGCCGCACGATGGATGCTCGAAGACAGGTCGCCGCAGCAATCCTGCTCCTTGCCTGTTGGCTTCTGCCCTTCCATGCGATGCCAGTCGGCACGAATCCTCGACAGGCTCTCCAGGACGGGATAGTTTCCGTTAGGCGGAATGAACGAACCTTCCTGATTCTCACTGATATTCACTTCGATCCCTTTACCGGCACCGATCCGCGCGGAGTCGAAGCCCTCGCGTCGAATCCGGTTGAGAAATGGCCAAGTATTCTCGAATCCCATGCGGGCCGCGATCTCCCGGCACCGCCCGCCACGCCGGCCGCGCGTTCAGATACGAACTATGCTCTCCTGGTATCTGCCCTTGAGGCCGCTCGCGGCACCGGCACTCCGTATGACTACGTACTCGTAACCGGAGACTACTTAGGGCACGATTTCGAAAAAAAATACCGCGAATTCATGCTGGACAGCCACGGTTATCAGAATTTTGTGATCAAGACGATGGTCTTCGTAAACCGCATGATTCAGCAATCCTTCCCGGACGTCCCGATTGTGGGAGCACTGGGGAATAACGATTCAATAGTCGGGGATTACGCCGCTCCGGGAGAACCGCTCCTGGCGGCACTTTCAAAAGAATGGAAGATCGTCGCCGAGAATCCCGACGCCGCCCGGGACTTTCGCCAAGGTGGTTACTATGCGCTGCCCCATCCTACTGTGCCGGGCCAGGAGTTCCTCGTCCTGAACACCACCGTGTGGTCGCGGCTTTACACTGGCGGCACATCTCCAGGAAACTCCGATGCGGGGGCGCTAGAGATGCACTGGCTCATATCCCGGCTCGATGACCTTCGCGCCCGCGGCCACACAGCAGCCCTCATCATGCACCTGCCCCCGGGAATCGATGCTTATGCGTCGTCAAAGTCGGGTAAATGTTCTACGCCGGTGGCGTTCTGGAAAAAACCATATCTCGACGAATTTGTCGCGGCGATCGAAGGCCACAAAGACTCCCTTCGCGACGGCTACGCGGGTCACACCCACATCAATGACTTTCGCGTTCTTTCGGACGCCGCAGGCACTCCTTATTTCGCAACGAACATCGCCCCGTCGATGAGCCCCGATAGCCACAATCCAGAGTTCGAAATTGGTGTGTACAACACGGTCAGCGGCGCGCTCGTCGATTACGCGGTACTCTATATAAAGAACTTCGCCGGCTCTGCCTTCCCGGCAAAACCCGATTGGGAAAAAGCCTACGATTTCCGCCAGCTCTCGGGGTTCCCGTCCTACAGTCCGGCGAGCCTGCGGACCATCTCTCTCCTGGTCCGCTCCAATGAACTCGTCCGCTCAAAGCTTCTCGATCTTTTCGCGACGCATATGTCCGCGGCAATCTCACTTTCCGCGAAAGACTGGCGGCCGTATTCGTGCGCCCAGACGGAAATCACCCCCGGCGCTTTCGTCGCTTGCAGCTGTCCGTCAGCCGCTCAATAAACCCTAAAGGCTTCCAGCTTCACTACCCTCCCTGCCGTGTTTCCTGGTAGTTACCCATTAACACGCCCGCCGAATTTGGCCGCTATTCAGCGAAAAGGCTTGCCGTATCCTGAGTACATCGAATTCACAGCTAAAGAGGAATTATGTCGAACACGTCAACCGCCAGCGATCTCAACCGCCCCCTCCGCCGCAGCACCCGCCTGAGTGCCGTTGTCCCGATCACGGTGATGGGAGTCGATTCCTACCGCGGGCCTTATCGCGAAGAAGTCTCCACGGTCGCCGTAAGCTGCCACGGCTGCCGCTACGAATCGAAGCATGACGTACTCACCAATTCCTGGGTCATGCTGGAACTGAATCCGACAAACCAAGGGACAGAGACCATCTCCGCCCGCGGTCTCGTCAAATGGGTGAAGCGGCCTCTCGATGCCAACGGAACCTACGAAACCGCCATCGAACTCGAGGATCCCGGAAACATCTGGGGCATTGACTCCCCGCCGCAGGATTGGGTCGCGTTCTGCGAATCGCGCTTGAAAGAACCCGCGACCGCAAAGTCGAAACCGTTTGCCGTTCCAAAGCCTGAATCAGTCTCGAAACCCGTCGCTCCGGAACAGCCCGCCAACGGCGGAGGAGCCGCTCCGGCAGCCGCCAAACCCGCTCCGTCCTCCTCCATGGAACGCCCGGTCGAGCGCCCCGTCGAACGATTGGTCGGCGAGTTTCACCAGCAGATGGAAAAAATTCTTTTCGAGGCGGCCGGAGCCGCAGTTCGCGAAAAGGCCACATCCACCCTCGATGACGTTCGTCATGGACTTCGCGAAGAAGCCAAGGCCGTGCTCACCGAACTCGCTTCCTCTCAGACGGGACCCTGGATCGAGCAATCCCTCAAGCAATTAAACCGGGTCAGCCAGGAAAGCGCCAAGACGCTTCATGCCGCTTGGACCAGGAGGCTCGATTCCGATATTCGCCGCGCCCTTGAACGAGTGGAGGAACGCAGCAAGGAGCTCGATCATCTCGCGCAAAGCCTCTCCGCTAACGCTCTCGATCGCCTGCAACGCGGCCTGGAATCGTCGCGAGAAGAAGGCGTAGATCGCATTGTCTCTCGGCTCAAGGAACAGTCGGCTCCGGTAATCGATCATGCTAAGGAGACGATCGCCGGACTGGCGCAACAGCGAGAGGAACTCGAAAGGGTGCTCGATCAGGCGCTCTCGAAAGCTACGGGGAAAATCGAGGAAGTCTGCACCGGCTTCGAAACAAAGTTTGAGATGATCGTGCGCGAACGTCTCGATTCCGCCCGCGAAGAACTCCAGAAGACGATCCAGGCGGCTATGAGCGCCTCGCTCGACCGCTTCCATTCTTCTGCCCAGCGACAGGAGGCCGAAGCGCAGACGCGCTTACACACGGCGCTGGCCCCTATCGAGGCCGCTCTTGGCGACATCCAGCAGAAAGCCGCGGAGACAACCCGCCAGTTCTCTCTCGAGCTGGAGAACCAAAGCCGCGCGCACCTCGAACTCGTCGGCACCGCGATTTCCGATGTAGCCAAAGGTATCGGAAAGCTTCCGAAACAATAAGCTTGTCAATAAGCTTGGCCCCATGCAGGGGCTCTTGGGACGGCAGATGGCAACTCAAATTGCATGGCCCGTCGCGCCCCGCGCGCTCAAGGCCAGCCAATGTTCGTGCGATGGCTGTAATCACAGCGTGACGACGCAGCTTGAAACCCGGCCGTTGTGCCTCGGCCACTTTCTTTCCGTTTCCCTTCACGAGATGGACACTCGCAGCGCCTGCCTGAAGGTGAAACCGATCGATACCGCCGTAGCCGCAAGCCTCAAGAGCTTTTTGGCCGATTGCATGCACCAGGCCGAAGAACTCTCGACCGGCGAAGAATCGGCGATCGCCCCTTACCGCTCCGGCCTTCTCGACATCCAGCGCCGTTGTTCAGAACTCGGCCGTTCCTTGCGCCGCAGTCCGCGAGTGCCGGCATCTGTCCCCGTCTGGCTCCGCCGGGAAGATCCGCGCAATACCTGGGAGGAGGAAACCTGGACGTCCACCGTGAGCCTTCACGGCGCCGGCTTCGCTTGCCGCCATTCTGTAGAAATCAACGGGCGCGTGATCTTGTGTCGCCGCGATAAAGGCAAGCGAGTGGAAGCACGCGTGGTGTATTCGCGCTTTGACTCAGAGGGCCGCCGCCACATCGGCGTGGAACTTCTGGGACGTGCCGATTTCTGGGACGCCCCGCATCTGGCCGCAGCCAGCGCCCAGTAGAAATTCGCCCGACAAAAAACTTCAGGCGAGAACGCTGCGAAGCCTCCGATAGGTCGTCGAAAGCTCCTCAGGCTCCACCCGGGTTTCCCCAACCACCGTCATGAAATTCGCGTCGCCCGCCCAACGCGGCAGCACGTGCAGGTGCAAATGCCCCACGATTCCGGCTCCCGCCGCCCGCCCCAGATTCATGCCCAGGTTATATCCCTCCGGGTGATACGTTTTTTCGAGCGCAGCCTGCGCACGCTGCGCCAGACGCATCATTTCGGAAAGCGTATCGGGAGGAACCGCGGAAAGCTCGCCCAGGTGAGCGTAGGGAACCACCATCACGTGCCCGCTCGTGTAAGGATACCGGTTCAGAATAATGAAGTTTTTCTCGGCCCGCAAAACCACCAGCGTTTCAGCGTCGTCGTTCGCCGCAATCGCGTCGCAAAATACGCAACCGTCGCTCTTTCCTTCGCTGGCTATATAACGGTAGCGCCAGGGCGACCACAAATAATCCATCCTGCTTAGCCCTGCGTGCCGGGTTCGTGGGAGCCTGCGGAAGCCGCTGCCGGCCCCGAGGTATTGATGAAGTCCTTCAGTTCTTTGCTGGGCTTGAAATAAGGGATTTTCTTGGGCGGCACTTCCACTTTCGCCCCTGTCTTCGGGTTGCGCCCGGTGCGCCCGCGGCGCTGGCGTGTGCGAAAGCTTCCGAAGCCGCGAATCTCGATCTTATCGTCCGATTGCAGTGCCGCGATGATGCTCTCGAAAATCGTTTCGACGACTGCTTCGGACTCCTTCCGTGGCAGATCGGTCACGCGTGTGACTTCTTCCACCAGGTCGGCCTTAGTCATCGTTTGTTCTTTGATCTGCGTTCGCTCGCCGGCTGCCTCTGCCATGGGATAAAAGCCTCCTCAAGAAGTCGATCGTAGTAAAGCGATGGCCCGGGGCGCTGAAGCCGGGGAGCGCCACAACCTCTTTGATATCACCAATCTAACGTAAGGTAAAGATTATTCGCCCGGGAAGGGGAAGGTGAACCCCGGAAATCAGGCCCCTTTGAGGGAGTTCGCTACGATGATTGCCGCTTGGCCATGATGGCATCGCCGATCGTCGCAGTCGGCGACGACTTCGTTGACCGGAACGTCTCGATCTCCTGCCGTTCCGCCTGCTTTTGGGCCGCGCGATAACTCAAACTGATTTTCCGCTCTTCGGGTTCCAGGCGGATGATTTTGAAGTCGTATTCCTGACCGCCTGCCAGCACGGAGGTCACGCGCGCGCCGCGCGGCGCCTTTTCCTTTTCCCGCTCGCCCTTTGGCTTCCGCTCTTCGATTTCAGACACATGGCACAGACCTTCTATGCCGTCGGCCAGTTCCACGAACGCGCCAAAGTCCGTCGTTCTGGTAACCTTGCCCTTAATAACCTCGCCAGCCTTGTGCGCGCCAAACCAGTTCGCCCAGATGTCGTTCACCTGCTTGATTCCAAGGGAAAGCCGGCGATTCTGCGAATCCACCTTCAGCACGCGGGCCTGTACGGAATCGCCCTTCTTGAATTTCTCGCTGGGATGCTTGATCCTCTCGGTCCAGCTCACATCGCTGATGTGGATCAGCCCTTCCATCCCTTCTTCAATTTCCACAAACGCGCCAAAATCGGCGAGGTTGCGGATGCGCCCATTGATAATCGTCCCAACGGGATACTTCTCCGCCGCGGCTTCCCACGGATCGGGCAGGGTTTGCTTGAGTCCCAGGGAAATGCGCCGCTGGTCGGTCTTGAGTTCCAGCACCACCACGTCCACGTCGTCGCCGACCTTCACGATTTTCGAAGGATGCTTGGTGCGCTTGGACCAACTCATCTCGCTTACGTGAACCAGTCCCTCGACCCCCGGCTCGATCTGAACGAAAGCCCCATAGTCGGTGACGCCCACGACTTTCCCTTGTATCCGCGTGCCTACCGGCAATCGCTCCGGCACCGTCGCCCAGGGATCCGGAAGGAGCTGCTTTCTCCCCAGCGAGATACGCTGCTTTTCCTTGTCGAATTTCAGCACCTGCACCTGAATTTCGTCTCCGGCCTTCACCAGCGTGGAAGGATGCGGCACGCGTCCCCAGACGAGATCGCTCACGTGGAGCAATCCGTCCATCCCGCCCAAATCCACGAATACGCCGTAATCCGTAATATTCTTCACTTGGCCGGTCACTACGCTACCTTCGGCCAGCGTCGATGCCAGCGTATCGCGCTTGGCCTTTTGCTCTTCTTCCAGCAGCGCCCGGTGGCTCACCACGATGTTGCCGCGCTTCCGGTTCAGCTTGAGGATGCGGACTTCAATCTCTTTGTCTTTCCATCCATCCAGGTCGTGTACCGGTCGCAGTTCGATCTGCGACGCGGGCAGGAAAGCCCGTACGCCAATATCGACCACCAACCCGCCCTTGATCCGCTCCAGGATCTTGCCTTTGAGATTGGTATGCTCCCGGTAAGCCTTCTCGATTCGCTCCCACACACGGCGGCGATGCGCGCGCACATGCGATAGCAGCACGTAACCATCGCGCTGCTCGTGCAAACGCTCGACTTCGATCGTCTGCCCCTCGCCGAATTCAATCGGAGCGCCCGAATCCAGAAACTCCTGTGCCGGCACCAGTCCTTCGAACTTCCCGCCGACGTCCACAACCACGCCCGCCTCGGTGACAGCCAGCACCCGTCCGTCGAATATTTCCCCCTCCGCCGCGGCCGTTTCAGGAGTGGGAAACTGATCGAGTAGCTGGTCCATCGTTTCCGTGGTCTCGGAGGATTCCGCAGTGTCGCTTTCGGCGGCAGGTGGGTTCGCAACCTCCGCTTTCGCGCTTGGCAAACTAGTCATCAGAGAATCGGTCATCGTGACGGTCTCAGGAGCGCGAGCCACGGCGGTGGCCGCACCTGCGCTCTGGGGTTCAGCCGCCACAGCAGAGGCAGCCGCGAATTGTAGGTTTTCCGATGAAGGCTCTGCCATTATGGTCTCCGGGGCAGAAGGTTGAGGTTTCTCGTCGTGTTCGGGTGACATGGGAAGCGGCCTCCGTAGCAATGACTGCCCAGCTTGCCGAGAGTTCTACCTCGGTTACTCCACCCATCCGGGGGTTAGAGCTTGAAGGGGATAAGCATCCGCTCGCGACGCTGTATCGTTGGAAATGATACGCGTCCGGTTTGCACGTTGTCAATGGACGTAGGGCGCACCGGGGTGGTCCCGGAGCGCGATCTGCGCGGCCGTTCGCGCCTCGCGACCGAAAGAAAGCAAAACATTTCCGGCGCACGCATTCAGGTTCCTTCTGCTACCATACGCGTCCCAAATGGCCCTCTTGGGGCGGAAATGGGGTGGAAGATTTGAGCCAGATGTCTCATGAAGCCGCCTATCCCTCCGTACGAATTCTGCCGCGGAGCCGCAACTGGTGGGCCTGGCTCAAAGGTTCGCCCGCCGAATGCATTCACCTCGAGCATGACGCCGAATGGCTGGCGACGCTTCTCCCCGACACCCTCTATCTGAGGGGTAAGCGTCTGACGCAGCGCGATCCCGCGCGTCCCGAAGTCGTCCTGTGCCGCTCGTGCCTCACCGGGACCTTGGCGCCTGAACTCACACGATATCCCGGCTTCGTAGTCGCTTTTGAACCCGATCCCGAGATATTCACGCAGTATTTTTTTGTCGCAAATCCCGACTTCGGCCCGGCCGGTGTCGCACCAGACGTAGCGGGCGCCATCGAGAAACGTCTGGCTGAGGGATTCGGCTCCTGTGTACGATGTCAGCAGCTGGCGACCTGGCTCTGGTTTCCGCGAGACCAGGTAGCCAGTCTCGACGAGGTGGAGAAAATCACGGGCGCCGCCGGCGAAACCCTTTGCGCCGCCCACGGAGCGCGCAGGCTGTGCGATTCGTTCGAAGCGATTCCGGAGGCGAATCTTTTTTACGTGAATCTGCCCTACGGTGAGTCCGGCGCGTACCTCTGGATATAGTCTGGTTATGAATATCGAGCTCAAAGAAATCGTGGAGAAGTATCTGGCGGCCGCGGGCGGTTACGGAAAGCAGGTCCCCCTCACGTCGCTCGGACTCTCGAAAGAGGAAATCGAGAGCGTTTTCAGCACCTTCGATGAGGACTACCACATCAGCCGCTTCCTGCATTTCGCATGCGCGGCCGGGGCAAATTTCCAGATTAACGGCTTCCCCCAGACGCACGTAGCCATCGACGAGGAAGTCCAGTCCATTCTCTGAGTTCTTTACCGGAGCGGAGGATGAAAGTCGAACTCCGGATCCACATCCACGGGAATGTCGGAAGCCTTTGCAAGCGCCGCGGAGAGCTCCGGCGGCATCACCGCGTATTTCTTGAACCAGCGTTCGGTCCGCGCGCGATCGCCCGTGGCCTCCTGATCGAGCAGTTCTTTGCCGAGTGACGCAATAGCAGCTGGCATTCGGTCGAAACTTATTTCATAAAGACCGCTCGCCGAGTCGCGGCGAATCGCGCCCTGCTCCGCCAGGTAATTGAACTCCATCATCTCGGCCGCGCCATGCGCCTCGGCGATTCCGAAGCGAACCGTGCGGAAGATCCCTGCTACATAGGAAGCGTAGACGGCGTTCTGTTTTTCCCTGGGGAACGCCCCATGGTCGACAAGCCACTTCATTCCCATCTCACCCACCACATCGGCCTTGGCTTCTTCGAGACCCGAGTATTGCGCCCCGATCGCCTCGCGAATATCGACTTTGCCGACCGAGGTGCGCGCGAAGGCCGGCCCAAGGCCGTGGGAAATCTCGTGCATCAGCGTATCGGTAAGATAGCCCTCGCCACTTGCAAGCGCCGCCTGATCGGGTTTCATCACCCGCTTGGCCAGCGGCAGAATAATGTAGTCCACGCGCGCATCCATGAAATTCTTCCAGAACATCTTCTTCGAGCCTTTTTGCTCGTGGATGCGTGGATCGTTGGGAAGATTGTCGGCCACCGCCTGGTAGCCGTGCAGCAGGTCGCCCGCGCGGTAAGGCGAATCCACCACCTCCATCGGCGATTGCTTGCCGCGCTTCGAAGGCAGGTCGTCGCGCGAGAGCGGCAGCGACTCCTGCAGATCGGGAACATATTGCTGGAACACCGCGAGCTTTTTGCTTTCCTCCTCGTTGCGGATCATCACTGATGCCCCGTAGGAGGTCTTCACGCCGAGCAGAGAATCCAGGTACGTCTCATAAGGCGCGAAAATCACGTCGAATTTTGGGTTCTGGAGGCCGAGCCACGCGATGTCGCTCGCAAAATAATCGTCGGTAAGCAAGGCGTCCGCTCGCAGGCGCAGAAAGTTCGCGAATGCCGGATCGTCGCTGAGCGAGGCCGCTTCGCGCAGGTCCTTCGCCATCGGCTCCAGGAATTCCCGGTAGACAACATGGTAAGGAATCGTTTCGAGAGCGTCGCCCTTCCGGCGCACGATCGTTTGCGGGGCAAAGAGCGCCGCCTTCTGCTCCGGGTGCGCCGCCACATACGCGTCCAACTTTGCCCGGGTCATGTCCTCCGGGAAAAATCCCCGCCCCGGCGGCATGGGCTGAGTTCCCACAAACGGCTTCTCGTCGTCGATCAGGTCAAAGCGGCTGCCGTTGATCTTCAAATGGCGGCGAAGGAGATCGTCCTGCGGATTCTTGCTTCCCGCCAGGGATAGATAAAGTTTCAGACCCTCGGGATCGCTTTGGCGCCAGTAAATGCAGTCGAGCAGCCCCGAAGCATCCACGAGCTTGTCGATCATCTGCCGCTCGCGAGCACTCAGCCCCTGCGAATTGAATGGCATATGCACGCGCCGAAATTTCGCCACCCGCTGCGCCAGGTCCGGAACCACAACGAGATCAGAACCAGTGCTGGGCGTGGAACTGGCAGGTTTGCTCGACGGAAGGGTCGATTGAGGCGAAGCGGTAGCGGCAATCAGAGTTGCAAAGAGGGGCGCGAAAATCAGCCACGAAGCGAGCCCCCGATTCACGCGCCAAACGCGGGCAAGCCCGGATCGAAGAATATCGTATTTGCCCATTTTCGCCACTCGGCCCACTACGGAATCACCGCCAAGGAAGCTACTTCACAGGCACCGCGGCACGCTGTAGCCGCTCGTCCAGCGCCCGGTGCTCGTGATGCAGCGCCTCGGGAAGCCGGTCGCCAAATTCCTTGAAAAATTTTCCGACCGCCCGCGACTCCTCCGCCCAAGCGCTCGGATCCACCCGAAGGAGCTCGTTCAGCGTGTCCTGCGAAATCGAGAGCCCGTCGAGGAGCAGCGAACCCGGAGCGGGTATGTTCCCGATGGGCGTCTCGGTCGCTTTCGCGCGGCCCTCGATTCGATCCAGCATCCACTTCAGCACGCGGACGTTGTCGCCGTAGCCGGGCCACAGGAACTTCCCATCGGCCCCGCGCCTGAACCAGTTCACGTGAAAAATCCGCGGCGAATTTCTCAGCTTGGCACCCATCTTCAGCCAGTGTGCGAAGTAATCGGCCATGTTGTACCCGCAGAATGGAAGCATAGCCATCGGATCGCGCCGTGTGACGCCCACCGCGCCCGTCGCGGCTGCCGTAGTTTCCGAAGCCATCGTCGCGCCGACAAACACGCCGTGCTGCCAGTTCTGCGATTCAAACACGAGCGGAGCAAGATGCGCCCGCCGGCCGCCAAAAATAATCGCCGAGATCGGCACTCCCTCCGGATCGGCCCAATGCGACGAAATGGACGGCGACTGGCACGCCGGAACGGTATAACGCGAATTCGGATGCGCCGCCGGCCCCGAATTGCCGTTCAGCGGCTCGCCCTTCCAGGTAGTGAGCCCTTGCGGGACGGCTCCGTCGATTCCCTCCCACCACGGCTCGCGCGACGACGTCAGGCCCACATTGGTAAAGATCGTGTTCTTGTGGAGCGCGCCCATGATGTTTGGGTTGGTCTTTTCGTTGGTGCCGGGTGCCACTCCAAAGAAGCCCGCCTCGGGATTGATGGCGCGCAGCGTCCCATCGGATCCCACACGCATCCAGGCGATGTCGTCGCCGATCGTCCACACGCGATAGCCCTGCTTCTCCAGTGCGGAAACCATCATGGCGAGATTCGTCTTGCCGCAGGCGCTCGGAAACGCCGCCGCCATATACGTCACTTTCCCCGACGGGTCCTCGAGCCCCAGAATCAGCATGTGCTCGGCCATCCAGCCTTCGCCGCGCGCCATCCAGCTCGCAATTCGCAGCGCAAAGCACTTCTTGCCGAGCAGCGCGTTGCCCCCATAACCGGAACCGACGCTCCAGATCAGCTTTTCTTCCGGAAAATGAAGGATGAACCTCCGGTCCGGATTCAAATCCCCCAGCGAATGCAGCCCGGGAACAAAATCGTCCGAACTTCCCAGCCGGTCGAGCGCCACCTTGCCCATGCGGGACATGATCCGCATGCTCGCCACCACATAAGCGCTGTCGGTGATCTCGACGCCAATTTTGCTGTAAGGCGATCTCTCCGGCCCCAGAATATAGGGCACCACGTACATCGTGCGCCCCTTCATGGCTCCGTCGAAAAGCGGGCGGACCTTGGCCTTGCCCTCCTCCGGCGACATCCAGTTATTCGTGGGTCCTACATCGGCTTTTTCGCGCGTACAAATAAACGTCAGTCCTTCGGTGCGGGCCACATCGTTGGGATTGCTGCGGTGAAGGTAACAGCTGGGATACGTCTGCTCATTCAGGGATAGATAAGTGCCGTCGCGCAACATCTCCTGGGCCAGGCGTTCGTTCTCTTCCCGCGATCCATCGCACCACACAATCTTTTCGGGCTTCGTAAGCCGTGCTGTCTCTTCGACCCACTTTTCCAATGGTGTTGCCACCGATCCTCCTAGGATGTTGTGCGCGACGGGAAACGCACCCGCAGGTACGGCAATCTGAACGCAGCGCGATAGGTCAGCTTAAAATGTATATAAAAATTTTAGGGCACGAACGCAGGAAAAGCAAGGCACGGTACTACACCTGTGTGACGCGCAACACAAGCATTCTTAGCGCTTTCTGGCCCCGGTCGCGCGCCCTATTTCGGATACGGATGCCCCGCGAGAATCGCAAAAGCGCGGTAAATCTGCTCCGCCAGCACGACGCGGGCAAACTCATGCGGCATGGTAAGCGTCGAAAGGGAAATCTTCTGCTTGGCCGCGTCGCGCAAAACATCCGGAAATCCCGAAGCGTCTCCGCACAGAAAAACAATCTCGCGCGTTCCGCCGTCGCGCACGCCGCCGATCCAATGCGCGAATTGCTGCGAGGTAAATTGCTTGCCGCCCGCATCCAACAGGACGACCGCCGCGCCCGGCTGCATCTTCAGTTTGCGCAGCGCGGCCGGTGCCCCGTCGCGCAATTCGTTCACCTCGATCTCCGCGTATCGCCGGATGCGCCCAAGGTAATCGTCAAAGAGTGTGCGAGCCTCTTCGCGGCGCGTCTTGCCAAGCATGATCAAGCGGATTTTCATTGCGATAGGCCGCTGCGTTCGTCGCGGTGGAACTTCAAGAGCGCATCGCCGCTAGAGGAGCCCGTACCGCTTCCGCTTCTCCAGCAGCGTCTTTCGGCTGATACCGAGGATTTCCGCGGCGCGGGCGATCTTGTAGTGCGTTTGATCAAGCGTCGCCTTGACCGCTTCGCGCTCAAGATCTTCGAGAGACTTCAGCCCGCTCGCAACGTGCGCGGTTCCCGCAGCTTGCAGGATCTGCGGAAAATCCTCCGCGCGAAGCACAGGCCCCGTAGCGAATATCAACGCGTGTTCGATAGCGTTTTTGAGCTCGCGCACATTCCCCGGCCACGCATACGACTCAAGAAGTTTCCGCGCAGCCGGATCGAGAGAAGCATCCGCCCGGCCGTGAACCGCACCCAGCCGCGCCAGAAAATGAGCAGCCAGCGCAGCGATATCTCCCCGGCGCTCCCGCAAAGAAGGAACCGCAATCGCCAACACATTCAGCCGAAAGAAGAGGTCTTCGCGAAAGCGCCCGGCCGCCACCGCCTTGGGGAGATCGGTATTCGTAAGCGCCATGATCCGCGCGTCCATGTGCAGGGTTTCGGTGCCGCCCAGCCGCTCGAATGTACGCTCCTCAAGCACGCGCAGCAGCTTCGCCTGCAAACCCGGAGCGAGCGCCGCCACCTCGTCCAGCGCGATCGTGCCCCCCTGCGCCATTTCCAGCCGTCCGGGCTTGCGCGCGACAGCCCCGGTGAACGCCCCGCGCTCGTGCCCAAAAAGCTCCGATTCCACAAGCTCCGCGGGAAGGCTGGCGCAATCGATCTTCAAAAAAGCAGCGTCGCGGCGGGGACCATGGTCGTGAATCCAGCGGGCCAGCTGGTCTTTTCCCGTGCCGCTCTCGCCAGTAATCAGAAGTGTTGTCGCGGTGTCGGCAAGCTTCTGCGCAGTCTCACGAATTTGCAGCGACGCCGACTCGGCAGCCACCCACGCGACACCGGTGCTCGTTGTGGTATTCATTGTCGCGCTCATTGCGGCATTCAACAAACCTTCCCGCCCACCCTTACTGTTGCGTGCCGCTGTGCTCCGATTCCCCGGCCGTCTCCGGCGGTTTTCCAGGCGCCGGAAAATTCACGCGCTCCGCCGTCCGCCACAGCCGCTCAAGATCGTAATATTCCCGCGCGCGTTCGCTGAAGATGTGCGCCACAAAATAGCCGTAGTCGAGCAGCACCCACTCCGCGCTCATTTTTCCCTCGCGATGCGCCAGGTGAATCCCTTCGCGCGCAAGCCGTTCCTCGATCGCTTCCCCGATGGCCCGCACTTGCGGGTGGCTGCTTCCCGAGCACAGCAGAAAATATTCCGCGAACGCTCCCGCCCCAGAAAGATTCAGAACGGTGATGTCCACCGCCTGCTTGTCCTGCGCCGCTTCCACGGCCCAGAGAATTTCGGGGCGAAGGGAGTTAGGGGTCACCGGTACAATGCCTGTCCCAGAATGTATTCCTCCACGCGCGGCGGCACAAGCCCGTGGATGCCCTTGTGTTCGTCGAGCCGGTTGCGGATTTCGGTCGAAGAAACGTGGCTGGACACGGTTGTCAGCATGTAGATGGACGATTTCCGCAGCGCGATCTTTCCCGGATTGGCGCCCGAATTGGTAGTTGACCCGTCCGCCCCGAGTTTTTCCGGCGGGATCACCAGCCGCAGCGCATCCAATTTGAACCCCGGCCGGCTCGCGATGATGAAGTCGCAGCAATCGAGCAGCGCCTCGTAGTTGTTCCAGGTGGGGAGTTCCAGAAACTGGTCGGCACCCACAATAAAGTAGAGATGATCGTCAGGATGGTCGCGGCGAAATCGCCGCACCGTATCGATGGTATAGAAAACGCGCGGCGTGGCCCCGTCCATCTCGGCTTCGGCAACCGACGGCACGAATGTCGCATGATCCGCGCAGGCAAGCGCGACCATTGCGTAGCGGTGCAGAAATGGCGTGAGCGCCATCTTGGTCTTATGCGGCGGGCGCGACGAGGGAATGAAATGAATCGCGTCCAGGTGAAAACGCCGCTGCGCCGCCTGCGCAACAGCGATGTGCCCCGCGTGAACCGGATCGAACGTGCCGCCAAAGAGCGCCACGGCCCGGCGATGCTCCCCGCCCGCCGTTTTCTGAGCAGACTGCGACGTCAACGCTCCTCCCGGTGCGGCGCGGCAGGATGATCCTCTTCGTCCGGATTTTCGTCGAGAGCATCGTGATGCTCTTCGCGCAAATGCTCCTCTTGCAGATCGATCGAATCCGTAGCCTGCGCGGCCGGGACGGGCTTCGGAATCCGGTCGAGCGCATTGGCCATCGCGCGCACGAGTTCCACAATTCCCTCGCCGGTTGCGGAGGAAATTGCGTGGAATTCGAGCCCGCGCCGTTCGGCAAACTTGCGAAGTTCCTCAAGGCGCTCGCGGTTGGCGGTGGCATCGAGCTTCGTCGCCACAACAATCATCGGCTTTTCCGCCAGCGCCGGGCTGAACGCGGCAAGCTCGTGTTCGATAATCTCAAAATCGTGCACCGGGTCGTGGTCGTTGAAATCGCTGGTATCCACCAGATGCGCGATCAGCCGCGTGCGCTCCACATGCTTGAGGAACCTGATTCCGAGCCCCGCTCCCTCGTGCGCTCCTTCGATCAGGCCCGGTACGTCCGCCACCACAAACGTTCGCCCGTTCCCAGGGGCAGCGTCCGGATCGGCCGAGACAACCCCCAAATGCGGCTCGAGCGTTGTGAATGGATACGCCGCAATTTTCGGCTTGGCCGCAGAAATCCGTGAAATGAGCGTCGATTTGCCCGCGTTCGGAAAGCCCACCAGCCCCACGTCCGCGAGCAGCTTCAGTTCAAGCCGCAAGTGGCGCTCTTCTCCGGGGCTGCCATCTTCGTGCTCGGTAGGTGCCTGGTGCCATGGCCGCACGAAGCGGGGATTGCCGTTGCCGCGTCCTCCGCGTCCTCCGCGGGCTGCGCGAAATCGCTGTCCCGGTTCGGTGAAATCGAAAAGCTGCTCACCAGAATCCGCATCGAAAACAACCGTCCCGATGGGAACAGCGAGAATCGTGTCTTCTCCCATGCGCCCATGGCATTTCGAGCCCTCGCCATGACGTCCGCGCTCGGCCCGAAATTCCCGATTGTAGCGGTATCGCAGCAGCGTGTTGTCGTTCGGATTCGACTCCAGATAAATAGCGCCGCCGTGTCCCCCGTCACCACCCGAAGGTCCGCCTCGCGGCACGTACTTCTCCCTGCGGAAGGCCATGCAGCCGTTTCCGCCGTCGCCGCCTTTCACCACAATCTTGGCTTCGTCAGCAAACATAGGTCGCTCGTGCTCTTAGGGAACTACCGAATCCGCAGAACCAACAAAAAGGATACGACAGGCATGGGTGGAAACACAAAAATACCGGCGCCCGGAACGGGGTCATCCGAGCCCCAGACTCACTCTTAGCAACACGGTTTTGCGGGTGCCCGCCCTTATGGTTTTCAAGGGTGGGCTTCGCTTCCTGTCAAAGCAGCGAGAATGACTTTCGGGAGAAGGTCTTTATGGGGTCGGAGATTCAACTCCGACATAGTCGAACGGCGCGCCGCGTCTTCCTTTCGCGGTGCCCTTTCGGCAACTCTTCAGTCCGCAGCCGCAGCAGCAGACTTCTTCTCATCGGCCGCAGCCGAGGCTTCTTCCACGGTAAGCACGCTGATGAACTTCCCGCGCCCGCCGCGATCCTCAAACCGCACCACACCGTGGATCAGCGCGAACAACGAATCATCCTTGGCGCGCGCCACGTTCTTCCCGGCCTTATAGCGCGTGCCGCGCTGCCGGATCAGAATGCTCCCGCCCGAAACCACCTGTCCGCCAAAACGCTTCACGCCCAGCCTCTGGCCATGCGAATCGCGCCCGTTTACTGAGGAACCGCCGCCCTTTTTGTGTGCCATTTCAAAAGCCTCTAGGAAAGTTGAATGTCGCCGACTTCAACGGCGGTATAGCCCTGCCGGTGGCCGCGCTGAATATTGTATTGGCCGCCCGTCTTGTATTTCAACGTTTTGAGTTTAGGCCCGCGAAGATGCCGGATGATCTTGCCGGTCACTTTGGCCTTGGCGGCATCGGCGCCGCCGATAATTTTTTTCTCGTCGGTGCGAACCGAAAGGACGCTGTCAAACGTAACCGTGCCCCCGACCTTGCCTTCGAGCCGCTCCACCTGCACGGTCTGCCCCGGCTCCACGCGATACTGCTTACCCCCAGTGCGAATTACGGCGTACATGCTCTCTCCTAACGTGATTGGGAAACCACGATTATACGGGGCCATCCGCACCTACGTCAACGGCGGCGTCCATTGCTTTTCAGCGATGGTATCACTAATCCAGCTTTTGCGGCTGGAATGGAACGTCATCCGGGTATGATCGTAAACCTCACGGCGTTTACCACGACAACTACTGGTTGCAATCCCCATTCGGATGGCGTTAGGGTGCTTCCAGGTGTGGCTGGAAATGATAACTCGAACGCAAAAAACGGCGCGGCAGTAGGATTTTTGCCGCATCTGACTCGACACACTGAGACGAACGGAAACAAGGTTAACCCATTGAAAACGCTCGGTGACGAAGGTGACCAC
>Ga0302324_100011927_pt1 | contig 17787 bp, 16 predicted proteins | sample Palsa_T0_1_FD_201949 | JGI IMG/M metagenome (GOLD analysis project Ga0302324, IMG submission 201949) | Peat permafrost microbial communities from Stordalen Mire near Abisko, Sweden - Palsa_T0_1 | ecosystem: Environmental > Terrestrial > Soil > Palsa > Peat permafrost | place: Sweden: Abisko... | reverse complement strand
AGAACGAGTCGGCGTACGGCCTGTCCTCGGGTCTGTTCACGCAGCGGCTGCAGCACGCGGAGCTGTACTTGAGCCACCTGGGCAGCGATTGCGGTATCGCCAACGTCAACATCGGCACCTCGGGCGCCGAGATCGGCGGCGCCTTCGGCGGGGAGAAGGATACCGGCGGCGGCCGCGAGGCCGGCTCCGATGCCTGGAAGACCTACATGCGCCGCCAGACCAATACCGTCAACTGGAGCTCGGCGCTGCCGCTGGCGCAGGGCATCGAGTTCGACCTCGCGCCGTGATTCAGCGTCCGGGCAGCCGCAGTTCGACGCGCGCGCCGCCCAGCCCCTGCGAGGCGTCGATCAGGAACTGACCGCCATACAGTGCCACGGTCTCGCGCACCATCGCCAGGCCCAGGCCATGACCCGGCACCTGCTCGTCGGCGCGCACGCCGCGCTCGATCACCCGGTCGCGCAGCTGCTGCGGGATGCCCGGACCGTCGTCCTCAACCACGATCGCCAGGCGTCGCGGCAGCGCGCGATCCGGATCGAGCCACGAGCGCACCAGTACGCGCGAGCGGCACCACTTGCAGGCGTTATCGACCAGGTTGCCCAGCAGTTCGAGAATGTCGCCGCTGTCGCCCAGGAACCCGAGTTCCGCCGGCGCATCGAGCTCCAGCTGCAGATCCTTGCCGGCGTGCACCTTGAGCAGTGCGGCGCGCAGATCGCTCAGCAGCGCCAGCACCGGAACCGGCGCCTGGCCAAGCGTCGCGCCGCCGCCGGCTGCCGCGCGCTTCAACTGGTGCTCGAGGATCTGGGCGATGCGGTCTATTTCCCGCTGGATCGCCGCCTGTGAACGGCGCTGCATGGTATCGGCGCTGCCGAGGCTGGCACGGATCACGGCCAGCGGGGTCTTCAGGCTGTGTGCCAGATTGCCGAGCGTATCGCGGTAGCGCACGATGCGATCGCGTTCGGATTGCAGCAATGCGTTGAGGCCCGCGGTCACGCCGGCCAGCTCGCGTGGATACCCGTCTCCCAGCCGTGACGCCGCGCCGCTCTCCAGTGCCGCGATCTCCTGTTCCAGACGCCGCACCGGAGCGAGCGCGCGCCGCATCATCCAGGCCATGGTGGCCAGCAGCACCAGGTCGAGGGCACCGAACCAGCCGGCCATGCGTTGGCGGAACAGCCACAGCTCGCGCATCTGCGGCGCCGTGCTGTCGGCCGCCGTAAACACCAGCTTTTTCGACAGACCGGCGCCGTAGGCCCACTGCAGCCCGCGGCTCAGCTCCGCGATCGTGCTGCCGTCGCGCGCGAGTTGATAGCGGAATTCCACGCCACCGACCGGCAGTTTGCTGCCCAGCAGCAGATCGGTACCGGCCAGCGAGCGCGAGCTCCACAGCAGCTTGCCGTTGTCATCGCGCAGCGCCGCGTACTGGCCTGACCCGGGCACATCGAGTCGCGATTCGGGGTCGAGCAGGTTGACCACCAGCTTGCCGTCCAGGTCCAGGTCCACCGCGGTGATCAGCGCCACCACCTGCTCTTCCAGCCGATCGCGCAGCGCCGCGGTGCTCTGCTGGCGAAACACATAGTCGATGGCCGAGGCGGTGAGCACGAAGAACAGCAGCAACGGCAACGCCACTGCGATCAGCAGTCGACGGCTGACCGAGGGCGGTCCACGCATCATCGGGGCGTGCCCGCGATCAACCCGGCCGGCGCGCCAGGCTCAGGCGATAGCCGCGGCCGCGCAGGGTTTCGATCGGTTTGACGAGCTCTTCGGGATCGAGCTTGCGCCGCAGACGGCCGACCAGCACTTCGACCACATTGCTGTCGCGGTCATAGTCCTGCTGGTACAGCCGTTCGGTGAGCTCACTCTTGGAGATCACCTCGCCGGCGCGCAGCATCAGGTGTTCGAGGATGCGATATTCGAAGCTGGTCAGCTCCACCGCCGCGCCGTTGACGCTCACCGACTGGCTGCGCGTGTCGAGCTCCACCGGTCCGCAGGCGAGCTTGGAGCTGGCCCAGCCGCCGGAGCGACGCATCAGCGCCGACAGGCGCGCCTGGACCTCGGCAAAATGAAACGGCTTGGCGACATAGTCGTCGGCCCCGGCGCTCAGGCCCTCGACCTTGTCCTGCCAGCGGTCGCGCGCGGTGAGTATCAGCACACCATAGGTCTTGCCGCGCGCGCGCAGCTGGCGAATCAGCTCCAGTCCCGACATGTTCGGCAACCCCAGGTCGATGATAGCGACGTCGATCGGATATTCGCTGCCGGCATACAGCCCCTCCTCGCCATCCGCCGCCAGGTCAACGCTGTAACCGGCCGCGGACAGATCGGCTTTGAGTACTTCGCGGATCGCCGCCTCGTCCTCCACCACCAGCACGCGCACGCACTACCCCCCAGCTGCCGTGTATCAGGGTACTTCCGTTCCGGTACGCGCATCGACGCGCACGATCCACACCTTCCCGGCCGCGGACAGCAGCCGGAACACATACAGGTGGCGACCGTCCTGATCGATGAAATCCGTGCGCACCACGCGTGCACCATAGCGCGTCTGCACCAGAGCGGAAGCCTGCTCGCGCGTCAGCTCGTGCTCGGCGCGCCCCTGCTGCGGCACCTCGCTGCTTGGCGTGGCCGCGTACAGCGGTGCGGCACCCAGAGCGGCGACGGCACACAACAATACGCATCCCGGGGTCATGGGCGGCAGACTAATTGGATTGCTGTGAACTGCACCTGAATTGCTGCTTATTCCTTTTTTGTCAATGACTTGGCTTCAAGCCAGAGCGCTTCCCAACGTGCCGCATCGAGTTCGTTGAGCGCGGCGCCATCGTGCCGGGCGATGCGTTCCATGCACTCGAAGCGCTGTTCGAATTTCAGCGCCGCACGCCGCAGCGCGTCTTCCGCGTCCACTTCCAGATGCCGCGCCCAGTTGGCCACCGTAAACAGCAGGTCGCCGATCTCGGCCGCCACCTGCGCGCGATCGGCGGCCGCGAGCGCGGCATCGATCTCCGCCAGCTCCTCATCGATCTTGGCGCGCACACCGGCGGCGTCTGGCCAGTCGAAGCCGACGCGTCGTGCGCGGCGGCCGAGCTTGGCGGCGCGCGTCAGCGCTGGCAGCGCCTGGGGTACATCCGACAACACGCCATGCACGCCGGCAGCCGCGCGCTCGCGCGCCTTTTGTGATTCCCACGACAGGTGCAGTTGCGCCATGTCCATCGGCCGGCGCTCTTCGAAGATGTGCGGATGGCGCCGGATCAGCTTGTCGCGAATGCCGCGCGCCACCGCTGCGAAATCGAACTGGCCCGCCTCCTCGGCCATGCGCGCGTGAAACACGACCTGGAACAGCAGGTCACCGAGTTCATCGCGCAGCCGCGCAAGATCGCCGCGCCCGATGGCGTCGGCCACCTCGTATGCCTCCTCGATCGTGAACGGCGCGATGCTCTGGAAATCTTGCTGCCGATCCCACGGGCAGCCGGACTGCGGGTCGCGCAGCGCGCGCATCAGTGCCAGCAGCGCCTCCAGTTCCTGGGCCGCGGGGCTCAAGCGGCCTGCTCGGTGAAGATTTCGCGCAGATTCGCCAGCATGCCGGCAGTCGCGCCCCAGATGGTGTACTGGTCGAACGACAGCTCCCAGCTGTCGACGTCAACGCCACGGATGCTGCGGCGGGCGACGCGATAGCGGTCCGCGGCGAGTGCGATCGCCAGCGGCAGCTCGAACACTTCGGCCACCTCGGTGCCATCGGGTGTCAGCGTCAGGCCGGGCTGCAGCAACGCCACCACCGGCGTGATGCGGTAGCCGGTCTGCACTACGTGGTCGGGCAGGAATCCGATCGGCTCGATGGCCGAGGCCGCGACTCCGATCTCCTCCCCGGTCTCGCGCACGGCCGCGGCCGCGACGTCGGCGTCACCGGGCTCGAGCTGGCCGCCCGGAAAACTGATCTGCCCGGCGTGCCGTCGCAGGTGGCTCGCCCGCAACGTCATCAGCAGCGCCGGCGAGTCGGCGCGATCGACGATGGGCACCAGCACCGCGGCGACTTTCAGCGCCGCCGGCCAGCTCGCGCGCAGCCGCGCCCGCACTGCCGGTGATTCGCCGGCCAGCCCGGCCGCCCGGCAGTGTTCGAGCCGGTGATCGGGCGTGCGCAGCAGGCCGCGGCGCAGGCGCGCGCGCCAATCCGGCGGCAGCTCAGGCGCGAGTGCAGGCGCCGGCACAGCCATGCTTGTCCCTCAGCATCTCTGTCAGCATCGGTGCTCAGCCGCCGCTGCCGCCGTCACCCTTGATGCCGCCGCGGGTGAGCTCGCTCGGATCGAGCAGTCGGTCGAGCTGCTCGCGTTTCAGGTCGGTCATGCCGGCCGCGATCTCGCGGATCGGCCGCCCTTCTGCGTAGGCTTTCTTGGCGATCGCGGCGCCCCTTTCATAGCCGATCACGGGATTGAGCGCGGTTACCAGGATGGGGTTGTGCTCCAGCGCCTGTTGCAGGCGCTGGCGGTTGACGGTGAAGCCACTGATTGCCCGATCCGCCAGCGCGCGCGATACGCTGGCGAGCAGTCCGATGCTCTCGAGCAGGTTGTAGGCAATCACCGGCAGCATCACGTTGAGCTGGAAATTGCCCGACTGCCCGGCGATGGTGATCGCGGCATCGTTGCCGATCACCTGCGCGGCGACCATGGCCGTGGCCTCGGGAATCACCGGATTGACCTTGCCGGGCATGATACTGCTGCCGGGCTGCAGCGCCGGCAATGCGATCTCGCCCAGGCCCGCCAGCGGGCCGCTGTTCATCCAGCGCAGATCGTTGGCGATCTTCATCAGGCTCACCGCGATGACCTTGAGCTGCCCGGACAGCTCCACCGCGGCATCCTGCGCCGACATCGATTCGAAGAAATTGCGGCTCGGAACAAAGCCGATCCCGCTGAGGCGGCTGAGCTCGCGGCAGAACGCGTCGCCAAAGCCCGGATGCGCATTGATGCCGGTGCCCACGGCGGTGCCGCCCTGCGCCAGGCACAGCAGCCGCGGCTCGGTGGACAACAGCCGCGCGGCGCCGTTCTCGATCTGGGTGCGCCAGCCCGACAGTTCCTGCGCCAGCGTCACCGGCATCGCATCCATCAGGTGCGTGCGCCCGGTGGTGACGATGCCCGCCAGCTCGCTCTCCCTGGCGGCAATCATCGCTGCCAGGTGCGTCAGTGCCGGCAGCAGCTGCTCGCGCAGCAGCAGCATGGCGCTCACATGGATCGCGGTCGGAATCACATCGTTGCTGCTCTGGCACATGTTGACGTGATCGTTGGCGTGCACCGCCCGCCCGGCCCGCGACGCCAGGTGTGCGATCACCTCGTTGGCGTTCATGTTGCTGCTGGTGCCCGAACCGGTCTGGAATACGTCGATCGGAAATTGCGCATCGTACGCCCCGCCAGCGACCGCGGCCGCGGCCCGCTCGATGGCCGCGGCAATGTCCGCATCGAGCAGGCCCAGGTGCGCATTGGCCGCGGCCGCCGCCTGTTTGATGAGCGCCAGTGCGCGGATGAAGGCGCGCGGCAGCCGCAGTCCGCTGATCGGAAAATTGTCGACCGCGCGCTGAGTTTGCGCACCCCAGAGTGCGTCCGCCGGGACTTTCAGCTCGCCCATGCTGTCGCGCTCGATCCGAAATGATGCTGCGGTCATGATCGGTATGGCTCCGGCAAGCTGCGGTCAATGCGTTATTATGGGTAGTCTAACATTTCGAAGATCAGCAGCATCCTGATGGAACCATCCGCCCTCACTGCGCTCTCGCCCATGGATGGTCGCTACGCCACCGCCGCCGCACCGCTGCGCGATTATTTTTCCGAGGCCGCGCTGATCCGCGAGCGCATTCGCGTGGAAGCGCTGTGGTTCGGGCAGCTTGCGGCTCCGGAACTGCGGCTGCTCGGCGCGGATCTGTCCGCAGCGGTACGTGACAGGAGCGCCGCGCTGGCGCGCGATCCGCCCGCCAGCGCCGCGGCCGCCGTCAAGGCGATCGAGCAGCGCATCAGTCACGACGTCAAGGCGGTCGAGTACTTCGTGCGCGATGAGCTGGCGGCGGCCGGCGCCGACGGCGCGGCACTCGAGCTGGTGCACTTCGGATGCACCTCCGACGACCTCAACAATCTCAGCTATGCGCGGCTGCTGCAGGCGGCGCGGGACAATGTGCTGCTGCCGGAGACCGGTGCGCTGGTGGAACTGCTGCGGGTGCTGGCACGAACACACGCCGAGCTGCCGATGCTGGCGCGCACCCACGGCCAGAGCGCCAGTCCCACCACCTTCGGCAAGGAGATGGCGAATGTCGGTGCGCGCCTGCGGCGCGCGCGGCGGCGCCTGTTGGCGGTCGAGATCCTGGCGAAGTGGAATGGCGCGGTCGGCAACTACAACGCGCATCACAGCGCCCGCCCGGATATCGACTGGATCGAGCTCAGCCGCCAGTTCATCATCGCGCAGCAGCTGAGCTGGAATCCGTACAGCACGCAGATCGAGCCGCACGACTGGATCGGCGAATACTGCGACGCCTGCGCCGCGATCAATGTCATCCTCATCGACCTGTGCCGCGACCTGTGGGGCTATATCTCGCTCGGCTACCTGCGCCAGCGTGCGCTGCCGGGAGAGGTCGGGTCCTCGACCATGCCCCACAAGGTCAATCCGATCGAATTTGAAAATGCCGAAGGCAACTTCGGCATGGCAAACGCGATGCTGCGCTTCTTTTCCGACAAGCTGCCGATCTCGCGCTGGCAGCGCGACCTCACCGACTCGACCGTGCTGCGTAATCTGGGCGTAGCGCTGGCGCACAGCCTGGTGGGCTGGAAGGCGCTGCAGCGCGGCCTTGCGAAGCTCAATCCCGACGCGGCACGCATGGCGCAGGATTTGAACGGCGCGTACGAAACCCTCGCCGAGGCGATCCAGAGTGTGCTGCGCGCCGCCGGCATCGCCAACGGTTACGAGCTGCTCAAGGACTTCACCCGCGGGCGCAGCATCGATGCCGCCGCACTGCGCACGTTCGTCGACACGCTGCCGCTGCCGGAAGCCGAACGCCAGCGGCTGGCGGCGCTGGCGCCGTCCCAATACCTGGGACTTGCGCCGACACTCGCCCGTCGCTTCGCCGACGAGTCCGAATAAACATAACGAATCACATAGTCCGATTATTGTCGGATTAGCCGCCAATTCGATAGCCGGCTCACATAGCGCGGCCGCCCAACTGTGATCCGGTTGGCGATCGATCCCGATGCCCGTCTCTACCATCGTGCTGCAACAGCTCCCAAAGCTGAAACAACGCAGGCGAGCGAGTGACAGGGACCAGGGACAGCGGCGCGACCACTTCGGCGCGTCTGTCGAGCTTCGGGCTCGAAGACGGGCCGCTCACCATGGCTGTGCTTACCGAACGGCAACCGCTGGCCGAGACCCTGCACGTGCTCTCCACGTTCGACGAAGTACGTGCCGCCACCGAGACGGTAGCCGCCAGTGGGCAGCGCCTGATCTCGATCATGACGCCGGACCTGGAGCCGGATATCTACGACCAGGCCGCACTGCTCGAGACCATCAAGCGCTTCGTGCTCGGTCACAGCTTCGCCAAGGTGCGCGTGTTGATGCGCGACCAGGCGCGGCTCAGCAACGGTGCCAACCGCTTCATCGCGATGGCGCATCGGCTCACCAGCTACCTGGAGATCCGGATACGCGCGCCGCAGTACCGCGAGCTCACCGCCGCCTACTGCATCGCCGACGATCGCGCCATCGTCTATCGCGTGCGCGCCGATCGCGCCGAGGGCATCGCCGGGTTCAACAATCCCCCGATTGCGCGCCAGTACCTGCAGGAATTCGATGCCGTCTGGCAGGCGAGCGCGATCGAAGAGCGCGAAGTGCGGGCCGTGCGCGGCTGAGCCGCCGCTGCCGGCGCGCCTGCCCGCAGCAGCCGGCGCGCCTGCCACTGGCGCGCTGCGCGCGCTATCCTGCGCCATGGTCTGGAAACCCGACGTCACCGTGGCGGCCGTGATCGAGCGCGGCGGCCGCTTTCTGCTGGTGGAAGAGCGCATCCGCGGCCAGTTGGTGCTGAACCAGCCGGCCGGACATCTGGAGGACGGCGAGGCGCTGCTCGATGCGGTGACGCGCGAGACGCTCGAGGAAACCGCCTGGCAGTTCACCCCCGAGGCGCTGCTGGGCATCTACCAGTGGCGCAGCCCGCGCGGCCACACGACGCTGCGATTTGCCTTCACCGGCAGCGTGCAGGGCTACGATGCCGCCCGGCCGCTCGACGCGCCGATCGTGACCACCCACTGGCTTGCACGCGAGGAGATCGCGCAGCGCTCGGCGCGCCTGCGCACGCCGCTGGTACTTCGGTGCATCGAGGACTACGTGGCCGGATGCCGCCTGCCTCTGGACGCGCTCAAGGCGGAGCTAAGCTCGGCGATAGTATCGTTGAAGCTGCCCGAAGCCACCTGAGGCTCTGCCGGTCCGCGCGCGCCCGGTAAGAGCTAAACTCGCCGGCAACGGGGCCAGGAACACGTCTATGAAGCTCGAGTAACCTGCACTCAGTGTCGCCGCGCTGGCGCTTGTATGTGCACTGACAGGTTGCGGTTCGGAACAATCCAACGGCGCCATCGCGATGGACTCTGCGGGCCTGGCAAGTCCGGTTTCAACCCACTCTGAGAGTGGCGCCTCCTCCGATTCCGAAGACAGTTATGTCGTCGGTGGCACGGTCACCGGGCTCACGGGCACAGGGCTGGTACTCGAAGTCAATGGCTCGCAGAGTCTCACGGTCGGTGTGAACGGCACCTTCAGCTTTCCCGGCGCACTCGCTGGCGGTTCGTCCTACGAGGTCACGGTTCAATCTCAGCCCTCGGTCGCGCGCGAGATTTGCAGCATTTCCAATGCGTCCGGCACCGTTGGGACGTCTTCAGTCGACAACGTCGGCGTAGCTTGCTCGACGGTGCTCGGCTTCATGTATCAGCTTAGCGAATCGACGAACCAAATTTACTCCTACGGCATCGATTCGAAGAGCGGCAACGTAATTCCCATCGGCGCGCCGACCCAGTCGGGAGGCCAGACCCCAACCTCCATTCTCGCGAGCGCCGATGGCCGCTACGTCTACGTCACCAATCAGGCTGGAGCCGCCCTTCCGACCCAGCCGACAGTGAGCGACTTCGTGGGGAACATTGCAACTTTTGCCGTCAACGCCGACACGGGACAGTTGTCGCTTGAAGGTACGCCTGTGGCGGCAGCCCCGCTCACTGAACGATTGGCAACTGCGGGGCAGTTTCTATTCGTCTTCAACGCCTACATGCAGTGGCCTCCCGCCGGAAATTTTCCGGCCCCCGCACTCATGGAATATGTCCTCGATTCCTCGAGTGGTCTACCGACGCTGATCGGCACGCCGCTGACGTTTGCGACAGAGGATCAGTTCTTTGCCATGGCGGTTTCGCCGAACCAACAGTTTCTCTACGTTCTTTCCGGCGATCCCTCGGCGAACACACCTGTCTGGCCCACGATCACGGTCTATGCGATTGATCCCAGCAGTGGCGCACTCACGGCCGGTCAGAGCATGACTGTGCATGTAGGCTGCAATTCGATCGTCATTGATCCGCACGGGCGCTTCCTGTACTTGGAGACCGCAAGCAACGTCAACCCGACGGGACCTGCTTCGGCCACCATCCTGCCCTATGCCATCGATCCAGGCACGGGGTCGCTGAACGCAGTTGGCTCCGGTACGCCAGTGGCTACAAATGGAGGCCCTATCGTGATCGATCCCAGCGGGCAGTATCTATATGCGGTTAACACGCTGAACGCAGCAGCATCCCAGGATACCATCCAATCGCTCACCATCGATCAGAGCTCCGGCGTGCTATCGACCAGCGGTTCCGTCATCGAGACTGACGGCGCGGTCATCGCTGCGGGCGGACTGATGTTCGATCCTTCCGGTGATTTTTTATATCTGGTCTCGATGAGTGAAGTGAACAGCGAGCCCACCGGCAACGCGCTCACCACCTTTACCGTGAGCGCCGCGGCGGGATCGGCAGGTCAGCTGATCCCGAGCGGCGCCCCACAGCAGCTGCCGAGCGGCTTCGGCGGCTGGAGCATCGCAATCGTCGAATAAGCTCTGCGCTAGATTAGCGCGCGCTAGAATGACGCGCGGTAGAATGGCGCATGGAGCTGTTCGAGCCATTGGGCTTTCGCTGGAACCGGGATTGCATTCCCCGGGAGCTTCCCCGCGCCTCTCTCGAACGTGTGGTATTCCGGTTTCGCCGCATGCTACCGGAGTATGTATGGGATGCCGGCGTCCTCGAGGGCAATCCATTCACCTTTCCCGAAGTAAAGACGCTCCTCGAAGGCGTCACCGTGGGCGGCCGAAAGCTTTCGGATCAGGAGCAGATACTGAATCTTGGAGAAAGTTCACATTATCTTCTAGACCTGGTCAGTCATGGGAAATTCGTATTCGGAAAGTCCACCTTCTGTGCGCTCAACGCGCTCGTCGCCCGAAATGAAGCGCTTGAATGGGGCCACTTTCGTGGCGAGGGAATCGAAACGCATTTCACACCCGACGTTGCGCTGGGAGAAGCTGGACGGTTTACGCCATTGGCCACGGAGCCCGGTGCAGGCCGGCTCAACGAAGTCTTCGCTGCAGGAGTGCGCTCGCTCGAGCACAGTGTGTCAAATCCATTTGAGCGGGCGACGGCGTTTTTCCTTTTTGGCGCGCTGCGTCAATTCTTCTTTGACGGCAACAAGCGTACCTCGCGCTTTATGATGAATGGCATTTTGATGTCGGAGGGAATCGACGCGGTCAGCATTCCAGCCGTCCGTGCTGCGGAATTCAATTCAAGGATGGTTCAGTTCTATACCAGTCTCGACGCCACCGAAATGATGGCTTTCGTGCTGGATTGTCACCCCGAGATTGTGCAGATCCGGAAGCTCAATCCCGGGCTCGTCGCTATCAAGGATCTGCCCGGCATCAGGTACTACGGTCTGCAGGAATCGACTTGAGCGCATCGAGCCCCACACGCGTCATCGTCGGCCTGTCCGGTGGCGTCGACTCCGCAGTCGCGGCGCTGCTGCTGCGTGACGCCGGCTACGACGTGCAGGGGCTGTTCATGAGCAATTGGGACGAGGACGACGACTACTGCACCAGCGCCCGGGACTACCAGGATGCGCGTACAGTGGCCGCCGACTTAGGGCTGGTCCTGCACCGCGTGAATTTTGCCGACGAATACCGGGCGCAGGTGTTTTCCCATTTCCTGGAAGGCTACCGTGCCGGCCGCACGCCCAATCCCGACGTGCTGTGCAATCGCGAGATCAAGTTCGGCCGCTGCCTGGACTACGCGCAGCGGCTCGGGGGCCGGCTGTTCGCAACCGGTCACTACGCACGCTGCGTCGCGCTCGAGGACGGCGTAGCGCTCTATCAGGCGCGCGATGCGGACAAGGATCAGTCGTATTTCCTGCATTCGGTCGCGCGCCGCCGCTTCGAGCGGGTGCTGTTCCCGCTCGGCGAGCTACAGAAGGAACAGGTGCGTGAACTGGCGCGCGTGCGTGGCCTGCCGGTGCACGACAAGCCCGACAGCACCGGCATCTGTTTTATCGGCGAGCGGCCGTTCGCGCAGTTCCTGGGCCGCTACCTGCAGGGTTTGCCCGGGCCGATCGAATCCCTCGACGGGCGGCCGCTCGGGCAGCATCGCGGCCTGCCGTTCTACACGCTCGGTCAGCGCGCTGGCCTTTCGATCGGCGGCACGCGCGGCTGCGCGCAGCAGCCGTGGTATGTCGCTCACAAGGACAGCGGGCGCAATGCGCTGATCGTGATTCAGCGACACGAGCAGCATCGGCTCGACGCAGACGCCGTGGGAACCGGCCCGCTCAACTGGCTTTGCAGCCCGCGCAGCGACAGCTTCGATGCTGACGTCAAGCTGCGCTATCGCCAACCCGCGCAGCCGGCGCGGGTTGCCGTCCGGCACGACGGCAGCGCCTGGGTCGAGTTCGCGACGCCGCAGCGCGCCGCGACGCCCGGTCAATTCGCAGTGTTCTACCAGCACGGGCGCTGCCTCGGGGGCGGCGCGATCGAGCACGTTCGCCTGAAGGCCGGGCAGGAACTGGGTGCCGCGGTATAATTCGCGGTATCTGATGTGTCGCCGCCGCGGCACGCAGCCGCCGGAGGCAGCATGACGGATAGTTTCAAGGCGCGCACCACGCTCAAGTCGGGCCCGCGTTCGTACGAAATCTGGAGCCTGCCGGCGCTCGGCGCCGACAAGATCGCGCGCCTGCCCTATTCGCTCAAGATCCTGCTGGAGAATCTGCTGCGCTTCGAGGACGGCACCAATGTAACGCGCGCCGACATCGAGGCGCTGCTGAACTGGAATCCAAAGGCGGCGCCATCTTATGAGATCTCGTTCACGCCAGCCCGCGTCATCATGCAGGACTTCACCGGTGTGCCGGCAATCGTGGACCTGGCGGCGATGCGTGAGGCGATGACGCGGCTTGGCGGTAACGCCGACGAGATCAACCCGCTGGCGCCGGCTGAACTGGTGATCGACCACTCGGTGCAGGTGGACAGCTACGGCACCAGCCATTCGCTTGCCGACAACAATCGCATCGAGTTCGAGCGCAACGGCGAACGCTACGCGTTCCTGCGCTGGGGTCAGTCGGCGTTTCGAAATTTCAAGGTGGTGCCGCCCAACACCGGCATCGTGCACCAGGTCAACCTCGAGTTCCTCGGGCGCGTGGTGTTCGAGAGCGGCACGGAAGGCCGCCGCCAGGCGTACCCCGACACACTGGTCGGCACCGATTCACACACCACGATGATCAACGGGCTCGGCGTGCTGGGCTGGGGCGTCGGCGGCATCGAGGCCGAGGCCGCGATGCTCGGTCAACCGGTCACCATGCTGATCCCGCAGGTGGTCGGCTTCCGGCTCTCCGGCAGCCTGCCGCCCGGGGCGACCGCCACCGACCTGGTGCTGACCGTCACCGAGAAGCTGCGCAAGCACGGCGTGGTGGACAAGTTCGTCGAATTCTTCGGCGACGGGCTGGCGAACCTGCCGCTCGCCGATCGCGCCACCATCGGCAACATGTCGCCGGAATTCGGCAGCACCTGCGCGATCTTCCCGATCGACGAGGAGACCGTGCGTTATCTGCGCCTGTCGGGCCGCCCGGCGGAACTGATCCAGCTGGTCGAGGATTACGCGCGCGCCCAGGGCTTGTGGCGCGTCAACGGTGCCGCGCCCGCCGACTACACCGATGTGCTGGAGCTCGACCTGGGCAGCGTCGAGCCAAGTCTCGCCGGCCCGAGCCGGCCGCAGGACCGGGTGCCACTGCGCATCGCCAAGGCCACCTACCGCACCCATCACGCACGCATGGCCGATGAGCGCAAACGCAAGAATCCCTCTGCCACCGGCACGGCGCCTGTCAGCGTCGACGGCCGCTCGTTCGAACTGCGCGATGGCGCGGTGCTGATCGCCGCGATCACCAGCTGCACCAACACCTCCAACCCCTATGTGCTGATCGCCGCCGGGCTGCTGGCGCGCAATGCGCAGCGCCTGGGCATGAACGCCAAGCCGTGGGTCAAGACCAGCCTCGCGCCCGGCTCGCGCGTGGTCACGGATTACCTGGAGAAAGCCGGGCTGCTGGCCCCGCTCGCGAGCGTCGGGTTCAATTTGGTCGGCTACGGCTGCACCACCTGCATCGGCAACTCCGGGCCGCTGAAGCCCGAGATTTCCGCCGGCGTGAAGTCCGGCGACATCATCGGCTGCGCGGTGCTGTCCGGAAACCGCAACTTCGACGGCCGTGTGCATCCGGAGGTCAAGATGAACTTCCTGGCATCGCCGCCACTTGTGGTCGCCTACGCGCTCGCCGGCTCGCTCGACGTCGATCTCAACAATGAGCCGCTCGGCAGCGGCGCCGACGGCAAGCCGGTGTTCCTGCGCGATGTCTGGCCGGCGCCGGTCGAAGTGGCTGACTACGTACAGCGCAACATCAACTCCGACATGTTTCGCCGCAGCTACGGCGGCGTGTTCACCGGCGATGAGCGCTGGCAGGCGATCGCGGTGCCGGCGGGCAAGATCTACGCCTGGGATCCGAAATCGACCTACGTCAAGAATCCGCCGTACTTCGACGGCATGACGATGCAGCCCGCCGTGATCGGCGCAATCGCCGGCGCACGCGTGCTGGCGTTGCTCGGCGACTCGGTGACTACCGACCATATATCACCGGCCGGCAATATCGCCCGCAGCAGCCCGGCGGCGCGCTACCTGGTGGAACAGGGCGTGCAGCCTGTCGATTTCAACCAGTACGGCGCGCGCCGCGGCAACCACGAAGTCATGATGCGCGGCACCTTCGCCAATATCCGGCTGCGCAACCTGCTGCTGCCAGGTACCGAGGGCGGGATCACCGAGTATCTGCCGAGCGGCGAGCAGCTGAGCATCTACGACGCCGCGATGCGCTACAAGGCCGACGGCACGCCTCTGATCATTATCGCGGGCAAGGAATACGGTACCGGCTCCTCGCGCGACTGGGCCGCCAAGGGCACGATGCTGCTGGGCGTGCGCGCCGTCATCGCCGAGAGCTTCGAGCGCATCCACCGCTCCAACCTGATCGGCATGGGCGTGCTGCCGCTGCAGTTCGTCGATGGCCGCAACGCCGCGTCGCTCGGCCTGACCGGCCGCGAGCGCTACGAGATCACCGGCTTCAACGGCATCGACGCGCACAGCGCGCTGGTGACCGCCACGCCGGCCGACGGCGACCCGCTCCGCTTCCAGGTGCGCGTGCGCATCGACACTCCGAAGGAGCGCGAATATTTCCGGCACGGCGGCATCCTGCCGTTCGTGCTGCGCCAGCTCGCCGGCCAGAGCCGCGCGGCCTGAAGGCGCCGCGCGAACTTCTGGCTTGACGCAGCTGCCTTGACGCGCGAGCGCCTGGCTTGAACAGCGGCGGCCTGGCGGTGTTCGACCTCGACGGCACCATCACGCGGCGCGATACCTTCGGTCCCTTTCTCTGGGGCTTCATCTGGCGCCGCCCCTGGCGGCTGGCGCGCATACCGCTGGCACTGCCGGCGGCCGCGAGCTTCATGCTCCATCGCGATCGCGGCGCCATGAAGGGCGCGGTGATCCATGCGCTGCTCGGCGGCGCCCGGCGCGCCGCAGTTGAACGCTGGGCCGAGCGCTTCGTCGCCGGATTGCTGCATCAGGGGCTCTACGCCGAAGCGCTCCGTGCTATCGCGCTGCATCGCACGCGCGGCGATCGGCTGCTGCTGATGTCTGCCAGCACCGACCTGTATGTGCCTCTGATCGGGCGCGCACTCGGATTCGATGAGATCATCTGCACCCGGGTGCGATGGAAGGCCGATGAGCGGCTGGATGGCCGGCTGGCGAGCGCCAATTGCCGCGGCGAAGAAAAGCGCCGCTGCCTGGCGGCGCTGATGGCGCGCGACGCACCGCGCGATGTCAGCGCCTACGGCGACAGCGGCGCCGACCTGGTCCACATGCAGCTGGTGCAGCAGGGCTACCTGATCAATGCCTCGCCGCGCCTGGCCGCGCGGCGCCCGCCGCACGTGCAGCTGCTGCATTGGCGCGAGCCGTCGGGCATCTGACCGCCCGCCGCCACCTGACCGCCCGCCGCCATCAGATTGACGTGCGTGCTTCCCACAGTTCCGGAAACAGCCGCAGTCGCAGCGCCTTCGCCAGGTAGCTGACACCGGCAGTGCCGCCGGTACCCGGCTTGTAGCCGATGATGCGCTCGACCGTCTTCATGTGCTGGAAGCGCCACAACTGGAAGCGATGGTCGAGATCCACCAGCCGCTCGGCCAGCTCGTACAGATCCCAATCCTTGACTGCGTTGTGATAGACGCCGATCCAGGCGCCGGTCACCTGCTTCGAGGACTCATACGGTTGGCTGAAATCGCGCATCAGCGATGTCGCGGGCACGCCGTAGCCGCGTTGCGACAGCAGCCGCAGGACCTCGTCATACAGGCTCGGTGCCTCCAGCGCGCGCGCCAGCGCCGCGTACGCCTCGGTGTCGTGCCCGTGCACCTCGATGACGTCCGCGTGCTTGTTGCCGAGCATGAACTCGAGCAGCCGGTACTGCACCGACTGGAAACCGGATGAGTGCCCCAGGAGATTTCGAAACGACGAATAATCCGCCGGGGTCATCGTCGACAGCACTTCCCACACCGCCAGCAGCTGCGCCTGCACGCGACCGACCCGGTCAAGTATCTTGAACGACGGATCCAGATTGTCGCGCCGCACGCACTCGATCACCGCGTGCAGCTCGTGCAGCATCAGCCGCATCCACAGCTCCGATACCTGGTGCACGATGATGAACAGCATCTCATCGTGCTCGGTGGACAGCGGCCGCTGTGCAGCGAGCAGCAGATCGAGCCGCAAGTACTCGCTGTAGGACAGCGAATTGCCCAGATCCCAGTGAATCGCCTCGTTCGACAGATCGACGCGGCTGGCGTCGTCGCCGGCCAATGAGCGCGGCGCCGAGGGCGGCGCACCGGAAGGGTCGCTCACCGGAACATCCACGACGGCACCCGGCGCCAGCTGTGCAACAGTTCGCGATCGAGCGCTTTCCAGGCCGGCTCGTGACGGGCGACCTCGGCCCAGAAGCGCGCTGAATGGTTCATATGCCGCAGGTGCGACAGCTCATGCACCATCAGGTAGCGCAGCACCTCCGGACGCTGAAACAGCAGGCACGAATTCAGGCTGATGGTGCCGCGGCGCGAACAGCTACCCCAGCGCGAGCGCTGGCAACGCACCTGCAGGCGGCCCGGCTGCACCCCCAATTCGAGCGCCAGTGCGCGCAGCGGCGCTTCAAAACGCAGGCGCGCGCGTTGCATCAGCCAGTTGGCAAGCACGCGCCGCAGCCGATCGCGGTCGTCCAGCCGGCCGCGCAGCTGTAGCTGCCCGATGCCGATCTCGCGCAGTCGCACCGGTCCGGCACCCGGCAACGCGACGCAGTGCCATTGCTCGCCAATCGACGCCAGCGTCAACACCTGGGGAGGCAGCGGCCACTCGGTCGCCGGCGACGCACGGCGCTGCTGGCGCTCGATCCACTCGCGATGTTCGCTCACGAACTCACTCACCCGGCGCGCCGAGGTGCGCGGCGGCACCACGATCTCCACGCCGCCACTGCGAAACACACGCACGCTCAGTCGACGCGCTCGGGCACTCTGGCGCACCGACCAGCCGTCCTCGCTGCGATCAACATCCCAGAGCTGCAACTGTCGCAACATATGCATCGCCATCCGCTGGTGCTCGGCGTGATCATATCAGGCAACGCCGTCCCGCATTACAGTAGCGCCATGCATTGGATCGACATCGGTGCCAACCTCACCCATGAGAGTTTCGACCGCGACCGCGCCGCGGTGATCGAGCGGGCGCGCAACCATGGCGTGCTGCAGCTGATCGTTACTGGCGCCAGCGTGACAGGCAGCAGCGCCGCGCTCGAACTTGCACGCGCCTATCCGGGCGAGCTGTTCGCCACCGCCGGCGTGCACCCGCATTACGCGTCGCACCTGGTGGCTGCCGATCTGTCCGAATTGCGCCAACTGCTGCGACAACCTGAAGTGGTCGCGGCCGGCGAGTGCGGACTTGACTATCATCGCGACCTGTCACCGCGCGCAGCGCAGCTGCGCGCCTTCGAATGGCAGCTGCAGCTCGCGGCCGAGACCGGCAAACCGGTGTTCCTGCACCAGCGCGACGCGCACCAGGATTTCATGTCGGTGCTGCGTGAGCACCGTGGCAGGATCAGCGGCGCCGTGGCGCATTGTTTCACCGCGGGGCAGCGCGAACTGGAGGATTACCTGGCACTGGAACTGTCGATCGGCATTACCGGCTGGCTGTGCGA
>Ga0302324_100011923_pt1 | contig 17791 bp, 12 predicted proteins | sample Palsa_T0_1_FD_201949 | JGI IMG/M metagenome (GOLD analysis project Ga0302324, IMG submission 201949) | Peat permafrost microbial communities from Stordalen Mire near Abisko, Sweden - Palsa_T0_1 | ecosystem: Environmental > Terrestrial > Soil > Palsa > Peat permafrost | place: Sweden: Abisko... | reverse complement strand
AATTCGGTCACCGCATCATTTTCCGCAAAGCGTTTCCGATGAATTCAACCAGAGTCTGGCCGCCAACGTGAATGCCATCGAAGCGAAGCGTTCCGCATCGCAATCGTAAAACCTCATCAGCCCCAATTGGGGGATCAAAAACTTGGTCGGCTCAGCGACTCACACGACGCGGGGTCAGAACGGATACTTGACTGAGCCGTGAGTCAGCGTGGTGAGTCGGACTTCCGTAAAATCCTCGATCGAGTAATGACCGGATCGCCCCCAGCCGCTGTCCTTCACGCCACCATTCGGTAGCGATGGCTCGCCCGCCATCGTGGCTCCGTTCACATGGATGATGCCGGTGTCGAAGCGCTGCGCAAGTTCGAGACCCCGATCTTCGTTACCCGTCATGATCGCCGCGCTCAAGCCATAGGGGATCGCCTGGGCGCGCGTAAGCGCCTCTTCAGCGTCGTCAACCGCCTCAATGACGAGAACCGGCCCGAATGTTTCTTCCGTTCCGAGAGAGCAGATGGCGTCCGTCGGGACATGAGTCAGGATGGTGGGTGCGAAAATCTTGCCATTGGCGCGGCCACCCGTAACGACACGGGCACCTCGATCAACGGCATCGCGAACACGCTCTTCGCACTGGCGCAGCGCCCGATCATTGATGAGCGGCCCGATGATAATACTAGGATCCGTCGGATCACCCGCCTTCAGGGTCAGGGTCTTGGCTGCCAATTTCTCTACAAACTCGTCATGAATCGGACGTTCGATATACACCTTGCGGGTGTTCATGCAGATTTGGCCCTGATGAAAGAACGCGCCGAATACCGTGGCATTGACCGCCTCGGTGATATTCGCGTCCCGTAGCACCAGCATCGGATTAAACCCGCCGAGCTCCAGTACGATGCGCTTGAGCGCTCGACCGGCCCGTTCGGCCAAGATGCGCGCCGTCGCGGCAGATCCTGTGAAATTAATACAGCGCACCGCCGGACTTTCGAAAAACACATCGGCGATCTTGCCCGCCTCACCCGGCGCGTGCGTTACCACGTTGATCACGCCGGAGGGAAAGCCCGCTTCCTCGAGTATCTCGGCCACCAACAGCCCCGCCGAAACCGGCGCCTCTTCCGATGGCTTGATGACAACGGTGTTGCCAAAGGCCATCGGCAGTATGGCCGTGCGCCACGCCAAGTTGAAGGCCCCATTCCAAGGGGTAAATCCCGCGACAACGCCGAGCGGCTTGCGAACAGCCATCGCGAAGCGGCCAGGCATGTCGCTTCGCAGCACGTCGCCGCAAGGTAGGTAGGCCCAACCGGACGCTTGGCGCATGAGATTCGACGACCAGCGAACCTGGAAGGCCGCAAAGGCTGCGCTCGCGCCTGTTTCAACCGCCACCGTTCGAACGATTTCCGGTAGGCGTCGATCAGTCAAGTCCGCCGCTTTTAAGAAGAGGCGCTGCCGCTCAATGGGCGCGAGGGCGGCCCATGCTGGAAAGGCTGCGGCCGCGGCGGCAACGGCTTCCTGCGCCTCGGCGCGACCGCCCGAGGCGATGTCGTACACGATCTCGCCATTGTATGGATTGTAGTCCGGGAAAGTCGGGCCGCCGGGCGGGCACCAACGCCCTCCGATGAAGTGCGTCGTGTGCGGAACACTCGTTTGGGAGGACGATGCCCCCGTCTGCTGTGCAGCCTGGCTCATGTTCTTACTCCGAGAGTCTTATGCGGTGGCGTGGGTACGATTCGTTCCATTGCTGCTCAAGCGGCCCCCTCATCATGCGGCCGCACGGCGGTAGACAATCAGGCGACTAAGGCCATGGTGATATCCCGATATTCTTCAGGCGTCGGTGCATAGGGACTCGAGCGGTTGAAGGGGCTGCGGACCATAAGGTTGACCAAGTCGTCAACCGAGCGCGCGCGGTAGCCCGCCTCTCGCAAAGACCCTGGAATGCCGAGTGATCGGGTAAGCGCCCTAATCGCATCGCCGAGCTCCGCTCCGGTCCGCAACCCAAGTCTCTCGGCCAAGCGAGTCGCCTTGAGCGGTGAACGCGATGCCACCAGGGCCACGGTCATGGGAAGTGCGATGCTGATCAGCGTACCATGATGTAAATCTTGGTCGCCGCAAGCGAGCGCAACCGCGTGCGCGGGACCCAAGCCTTTCTGAATCGCCGCGCCACCGGCAAATGCGGCCACCATTAACGAGCCGCGCGCCTCGTCAGCGTCGAGTTCTAGAGCTGCGCGGATATCGGAGAAAACGCGTGCGACTCCGTCGAGCGCGAGTGCATCGATAATAGGGCTCGCGGGCTCTGCAAAGTACCCCTCAACGCAATGAGCGAGCGCGTCAATGCCCGTTGCCGCAATGAGCCGTCGCGGCAGCGTCCGGGCGAGGCGTGCGTCGCATATGGCGACCCTGGGAACGAGCCAACCGCTGCGAGTGCCTATCGGCGGACCATTCGCCTCAAGATGAAGCGCTGCCACGGTCGAGCTTTCGCTCCCGGTGCCGACTGTCGTTGGGATCGCAATTAAGGGGGCGATGCGCGAATCAATCAATTCCGGCTTGCCGAGCAATTCTTGGGCGCGTCCCACAGTGCGTATCGCTAGGGCTGCGAGAATCTTCGCTGTATCGATCACCGAGCCCCCACCGAGTGCCACGACGCCATCGCAACCGCCCGAAACATATCGGGCAAACGCTGCGTCCGCGTCGGCGGCGGCGGGATTTTCGGGGACGTCCAGGTACTGCGGGACGTCGTCTGGTAAGTACCGAGCGACCGAGGCGAGGACACCCGCCCGCTCCAACCCACGATCGCTTATCAATAGCGGTTGCTTTATACCCAACAACGCCAGCTCCGCTGCTAGATGAGATACTGAGTCCTCTCCATAGACGAGGCGCGGCAGACAGAGCGTAGATGTCATCGTGGGCTAACCTCATTGCATCCGAGCTCGAGGTTCAAAAGGCGCCGCGCATTGTCGAAGTAGATCTTGCGTCGCACTTCCTCAGACAGATCAAGATCATCGATGGAGCGCATGCCCTCGCGAATGAACATGGGGCCGCCCTCGGGATCGAACGGGCAATCACTCGCGAACACGACATGATCGGGTCCGAAGAAATCCAATCCGCAACGAAGCGCCGCGGCCGATCCGTTGAGAACCGTATCGCCATAGAACATCTTGAAGTATTCAATCAAGGGCTTCGATAAGCCTTTTAGAACGCCACTATAGTCCTCGTCCGTCGTACGCGAGCCTAGTTGCGCCCACAATGTCTCGGCGCGCCCCGCAAAGAACGGAATCATTCCGCCACAATGATGGGTGATGATCTTCAAGTTCGGAAGGCGGTCGAACAGCCCGGAGAACACCATGCGCGACATCGCCGCAGTCGTCTCATAAGGCCATCCCATGACTTGCCATATCTCGTAGCGTGATTTCGCCTCAGTTACGTAGTCGCTGAAAGTGGCCGGCCTGATGGGGTGCATCCAGATCGGCACCTTGTGATGACTCGCTGCCCGCTCAAACACCGGAAAGAATTCGGGGTCATCGAGCGGCCTTCCATTAATGTTGGTCTTGACCTCGACGCCGCAGGCAGCGAGCGTCTCAATCGCGCGGTCCATTTCCACGAGAGCCGCCGGCACGTTGTTCATGGGCAAAGCCGCAACGAATCCAGGAAACTGCCGCGGATACTTGCGACAGATCTCCGCCAGTCCATCATTGGCCAAGCGAGCGACCGCCGGTGATTCCTCGGGCCCACACAAGACCTCCGGCGGCGGGTTCGAAAGGCTTATGATTTGTTGCAGTTCGGGCCATTGCTTGAGCATGTCGACTCGGGCTTCCATATCCCAGAGTATCCTTGCGCTCGAGAGGCGCTTGACCATGCCCGCATCTTTGTAGCGCTGTTTCAAGAGCTCGAGGTACGCGAGGGGCAAGACGTGATTGTAGATGTCAATTTTTGGCTGGGCATGCGGCGGCAGCACCGCTTGCTGGCCTTTGTCCTGCGCTTGGTGAGTGTGCCCCGAATGATTCATCGATTCCTCGCTATGCAAGCTCGGTGCTTAAGAGGGTACATACGCGATCAAGCTCGAGTGCGCGGGCATCATGAGGCGCTGACATACCCTGATCTGGGCGCCGTCTGCGGCTTGCGACCGCAGACAAGCCCTAATAGGCCGACCGCGGGCCATACATGACCACGCCAGGCGACGTGCTGATCGGGGCGAATGAGCGCCAACGGCGCCCCGTACAGCTCAACCAGCGAATCATCGAAGACGGTGACAATCTTCAGCGGCGTGCCCACATGTTCAGCCTCACGGCGCGCCGAATGAGCCTCATCGGCGACGCGCTCGTCGAATATCAGCAGAGTAAACCCCAGGCCAAACAGGTCATAAATGGACCTGCCATCCTCGAGCCACCAGTGTGGTGCTAGACAGCCTGGGGCCGCACTTGGCACGTAATCGCGTGATGGCTTCCATTCCGCCTGCGTTGGCTCGGTTGCGATGATCGGCGAATCTCGGTAGCACAATCCCAGTACCACGCCCAGGGAATAGAACTCGGCCGTCTTGTGTTGCCAAATAAGGTCGGCAACTGCACTTCTCACGGACGCGCCGTGCTCAGTGGCGTCTTCAATTCCCTCTCTAACCAGTGAATTCGGTGAGAGCGCGTGGTTAGCCTCGGCCTCGTCCATGACGTATTTGTGAGCTGGTCTCCGCTCGGTCTCATAGCTGCCCAGTAAAGCGGGCCCGCCCCACCCCTGAAGTACGGCCGCGAGCTTCCAACCAAGATCCACGGAATCCGCGATTCCCATATTCATTCCATATCCGCCGAAAGGGGGATGCAGGTGGCAGGCATCTCCGGTGAGAAATACCCGACCCGCCGCATAGCGATCCGCCAACAGCCGACTCGCAACCCAAATATCGGAGCTCAGCACCTGATAAGGAAGGTCGATGCCGGTAGACTTACGAATCAGCTCAGCTGTTTCAGCTTCGGAGTAGGTCACCCCGCTTGGAACGCCCGTCGGCATGAAATACCACAAATCACCCTGATCCATAGGCCCGATCAAACCCGGCACATCCTTATTTATTTGCCAGTACATGATTCCGGGTCCATGGCTGTGCGCCTGCGAGAGCCCGGGAGCGCGGAAGACGGCGTTGTAATTTCTCGATAAGCCGAATGTGCCAAGCATGGTCGCCCCGATGCGATCGCGAACGACACTGTGCGAACCATCCGCTCCGACCAAGTACTTTGTCACGACGATTCGGTCGGTTCCGGTCGCCGCGTCTCGAACACGGACCCGCACTTCCTCGGCGTCCTGTTCGAAATCTATAAACTCCTGAGAAAACTGAATGTCGACGCTAGCGAGCGAGCGGGCGTGATCTAACAAAACCGCTTCCAGCTTGTACTGCGGAATCCACTGCGAATGTTCCGAATAACGATTATCTCGGACGGGAGAGCACGCTAGTGCGCTCTCAAAACGAGCGATGTGATGCCCTGAGAGGCGCGTTACAAACAGGATATTGACCGGATAGTCGACGCCGAAAGGAGAAGCGGCCGCAAGTTGTTGGGCGATTCCCCAACGACGAAGGTGTTCTCTAGTTCGAACGTTAGTCGTCTTGGCACGCGGCGAGTGCCCCGCCCGCTCGTTTTTTTCGATTAGCAGACACGGTATCGATCGGGTACCCAATTCAATGGCCAAGGCGAGCCCCGCGGGACCCGCACCCACAATTACCACACGAGGATCGTGCGCGCGCTTCGTCTTGTCGCGTGCAATGCTCAAATGACAACCCTGAGATCCGTCGTCTTCGGAATCGCATTGCCCGTCTTTGTCATGGGTGTCTTGCTTTACTCTGCAATGCGCATTGCTGAGCAAATGCGAGTTGTTCTTTCTGAAAGGTGGCACCGACGCGATGAAAATCGATGCAATGCCCGACTCCCCGCATAAGGCGCGCATTGACATAAGGAGCAGTGCGCAGTGCGTCCTTGAAGCCCTTGACCTCGGTTTCGTCCACGATCCAGAGACCGTCAAATTCCCCCTGACGATAGTGCACTGGGACGGTTATTCGCGATGCGACGTCGAGCACTTGGTCGTGCCACGTGCCGACAATGTCCACCAGCTCCGCCTTGGGGGCGAGCGCATCGGCGATGTGACTGGCGGTCGGCATGTCCTCGTCAAAGCTCCCCGCCGGGCCGAACATCACTTGATCCTTCAAGGCCGAGGGAATCTCAACGCGATACGTGGGCGGAAGCGCCGCCCACGCTTCACGGTGCCCGGGCGGGGTGCGAAGACCGACGCCGGAGATCGCGAGGCCCAACAAAGGCCAATCCGGTTTCTCGCCGGCCACGATCATCGAAATGGCGGCCCCGATGGAATGGGCGACCAAAACAATCCCCTGAGTGGATCGACCATAGCGATCCCAAGCCTCGCCGAGGGCCTGCCGTAAGAAAGCAGCATTTCCTTGAAGCGTGGAGTCTGATTCAGGGAGCTCGACGCTTTCCCCATACCCTGGCCTGTCCGGCGCCAGAACTGGAATTCCGAACTCAGCTGCCTGCGAAAACATCGAATACCCCGGAACATCGAAGTAACGCGAGGTATACGTGCCGCCGTGAACCGCGATAATGAGGGGCTCTGCAGGAGCGCCGCTTGTGCTCTCCTGCCATCGTCCCGAGAGCCCGCCGAATAGGTCCGGCTGATACTTCACCAAGATCGGATTATTGGCGTTCATTTAGTGATTTTCCGGCCCCGTCTCATCGCCTTTCATATTTTGTCGGTGAAGTTCCCTGCCGAATTTATATTGACACAGCCTGACAATTCGGTAAAGTGACTTGTCTATCTCTTAGGCTGGTTAGTACGTCTTTCCCGCCACAAAGGTGATGTTCCTTCGGCACAGGTATAGGGTGTTGGACGGAAATCAATACTTTAAGATGCGGCTTCACGCCTCAAGTGTTTTTGGAGCGCTTGCGGCGGAAATCCAACGATACCGCCATGGAATGATCTCTTCCGACGCCCGATGCTACATAGCGACGCTGACGAAAATGCGATCGGACAACTAAACACGTCGTTCGGCGATATCGTGATATTCGTCCGTGGGTCTCCATGCGATCCGACGAATTTGTTGCGGGTCGCTTGCAGCTCACACGACTCGCATAGAGTCCCGCTATCCTTGAATGTGCTTGCTCAGACTTGATTGCGAATTGCGATTCTCAGCACGAAAAATCCTGTTACTCAGACACGGCTGCCGCTCGGAGCCAGGCGGACACATGAAACTAGTTCGATTCGACTGTGACGGCACCGCGCGGATCGGCGCGGTCAAAGAGGCTGGGGTTGTGGACTTGGTGGCTGCAGGCAGCCGCTGGACGCAGATCCGCGAGATTGCTGCAGCAGGACACGGAGCCCTGCGCGAACTCGAAACGTTGGTTGATCGTGCCACACCCACTTATACCCTCGCGGGGGTTAGGTTGCTCGCACCGATCGAGCGACCGGGCAAATATTTGGCAATCGGTATGAACTATGGCAAGCATCTTGAAGAGGCCGACAAGCTGGGTGTCGCACGCTCGAAATATCAAACCTGGTTTAACAAACAGACGACTTGCATCTCGGGGCCATACGATGCCATTGACCCCGGGGTGACAGAAAAGCTGGATTATGAGGTCGAGTTAGGTGTCGTCATTGGCCAGCCCGCGAAGAAGGTGAGCGAAGCAGACGCCAAATCGCATGTCTTTGGCTACTTAGTGGCCAATGACGTATCGGCGCGAGACTGGCAGTTCCACACCCCCACTTTTACGATTGGCAAGTCATTCGACACGCACGGGCCCATCGGTCCCTGGATCGTTACAGCCGAGAACGTTCCCGACCCGCACAATCTCGACCTGCGTACGTACGTCAATGGCGAACTCCGCCAACAAAGCAACACGCAGCAGATGATCCATAACATTTGGGCGCAAATCGCATATCTCTCTACCGCCTTCACCTTGGAAACCGGTGATTTGATTGCCACCGGAACCCCGGAGGGTGTTGGCATCAGCAGCGACCCTCCACGTTTTCTTGCACCCGGGGATGTCGTGCGCTGCGAGATCGACGGTATCGGTGCCATCGAAAATCGGGTCGCAGGCATCCGGAGCGAGGATGGCAAAAATGATGTCGACAGTCACTAATGGGTACTTTCGTCGCTGCGTCAACACGAGCGAGAGATGTTCACATGTCCACTGACTCCAATTCTCAATGCGCACAATAGGTACCCAAGTAGGCCGTTGATTTCAGCATTGTTCTTTGGCGGGGAGGGGCGAAATGATTGAACGAGACATAAACATCACCCGCTGGGGAACTGTCGGCCCGACGGTCATTCTTATTCACGGTAGCGTCCAAGGCGCCAAAGCGGGAGGCGACACCCACTTTCAAGCCCAGGCAGTGCTCGCGGAACAAGGTTGGCAGCTAGTCGTGCCTGATCGCCCGGGGCACGGATGCAGTCCGTCCGCGCACCGCCCCGACGACTTCGAGCTCGACGCGCAGTGGGTTGCGGAACTCCTCGGCGATGGCGCTCATCTGGTGGGTCACTCCTACGGCGGTCTTGTTGCCCTGGCGGCGGCCGCTCGCCGCCCGGCCGCGGTGCTTTCATTGACGCTGATAGAAGCCGCGATGCAGGCGCTTACGATGGATGATCCCCGTACACAGAATTTTGCTCGCCAAATGGGTGAAGCCATCTCGGGCGCGGCCTCGCTGGCTGATCTGGCGGTTCGATTTTCGACGGTTACGGGCGTCCCTCCGGAACTGAAGGCCCATAGGGATGAGGCGGAACTGGAACAAATGGGCCGGAGCTTGACTGTGATCAGGCTGCCGACGCCGGAACGCATTCAGGAGATGTTAGGCGTGGTGTCCCGGGAGGCGATCCCCCTGCTGCTCGTGACCGGTGGCTGGTGTCCCGGGATTGACGCGAGCAGTGAGCGCGCCGCGGAGCTGGCGCAGGGCCGGCTCGTCGTGGTCAAAACCCCTCATCATTTTCCGCAGCTGAATGTACACGAGTTCAATCGAACGTTGGCTGGGTTCATGACTACATCACAAGATGGCGCGCGGCGTTGATCCAGTTGTTCTGCGGCGGCCAGAGGCTCGGACCGCGACGCCCGCTTGATCCTTCGACCCTCCGTCAAACTCGACTCGTACATTTCAGCGCTTTTTCGAGGACGGAACGAGCCGACTGTCAAGCCCACGAAAGCTGAAGGCATCAATGGCATTCATCAAACGGTCCACCGTCAAGCCTTCGATCGACGGAGTCCACTTCGCCATCCAAATGAGCATTCCGAGCAGCAGGTTGACGACGATTTCTGGCTCGCATTGCACGATCGAACCATCCTCCATGCCTTCTTTCAGAAACTTGATCAAGACGCCCTTGAGGCGGTCGGCCCAAGTCGAGATGGCAGTCCGCTGAGCTGAATCGAGATAAGAGTAGTCACCGAAGTACAGCAGTGATCCATGTTGCTGCGAGTCGACCAGCATGCCGCGAATGAAAAGCCGCAGTTTCTCCTCTCCGATTCCGCCACTGCGGCTGACGCCGTGCAGCAGATGCTCAAAGCGCTCTAGCGAACGCCGGTGGCAAGCATAGGCGAGGGCCTGTTTATCGGGGAAGTAGTGGTACAGCGTCGCGTCTCGCAAATCGAGAGCGGCGGCGATTTCACTCATCGTTGCGAGTGCATAGCTCTTGGTATTGATGATTTCAATAGCCGCGCGAACGATGGCCTCTCGCTTCTGAGCCGATTTGCGGCTCTGCGAAATTGGCTTTCGGCGCTTCGCTTTAGCGGCCGCTACGGACACGCTGACCTGCTTTCTTTGGCAAATTGTTCCCCATATTCTTCACACCGCATTTTCCCGCCTTTCGCGCCGACGCGCTAGCCGCCGCCAAATCTACCATTGACTAGATAATCTAGGATGGGATAGAAGTCCTAATGCGCCAGTCCATTCCCACGGGCGATGCTAGCCACCATCGAGATTCCGCATGAATACCCCAAACCCTTTCAGCCTCAAGGACAAGTCAATTCTGATAACCGGGGGCTCATCTGGCATCGGTCTTGGGCAGTGTCTGCGCTTCTTGCAGGAAGGCGCGAAGGTGGCAGTCGCCGATATTCAGACGCCGCCGCCGTCGGCGTTCGACGGCGGTACCCACTATATCAAGTGCGACGTCACTCAACGCGAACAGGTCATCGACACCCTGCAAAACGCTGTGCAGAGAATCGGCGTGCTGGATGTCATCATTCATAATGCCGGCAAGCCAGGCAACGGCGCGCGTCTCACGGAATCGGATGAAGAGGTATTAGACGGCGTGGTCGCGCTCAATTTTTACGGCACGTACTATGTCTTGAAGTACGGCCCCAAGTACATGCGTGACGGCGGCTCCATCGTAACCACGGCGTCAGTGGCGGGTCTGCAGCAGAACGAGGGATTTTTCGATTATAGCGCCACCAAGGCGGCGACCATCAGCATGACAAAGACCGCCGCCGTGGAACTCGGACTGCGTGGCATTAGATGCAATGCGGTCGCGCCGGGGCCGGTCAGGACGCCGATGCTGCCGCCCGGCCATGTGCTCAACGCTCTGGCGGAAAACCTTTCCTCGCTGGGTCGCATCGCGGAAGTCGAGGATTTGGTGGGTGTGTACCACTTCCTCGCAAGCGATCAAAGTAAGTACATTACCGGTCATACGCTCATCGTGGATGGCGGGCGTCTTGCCGGGTTTCGCACGGCGGTGCTGAAGCGCCTGACAAACTGACTTTGACCCCAAGAGAATTCTTTAGTAGTTCGGCAGCCGCGAAAACACGCCGACCGGAGGCATGGCATCGGGATCGGTCACCACATCCAGCAGAACCGAGGTATCGGCGGCCATCGCTTCCCGGATTGCTGCCGCGATATCTTGGGGGCGCTCGATGCGGATTCCCGTCAAACCGCACGCTTGGGCGATGGCTGCGTGGTTGACCGGTGTGAAATCACAGACATTGGAATGGCGCCCCAGCAGCGCGTTCTCGGCGTGCCGCTGATAGCCGAGGACGCCATTGTTCATGACCGCGATTACCACTTGAATGCCGTGGCGGTGGGCGGTTTCCAATTCCGCCCAGACATGCCCAAAACCGCCATCGCCCACGACACAGCACACGGCTTTATCGGGATTTCCGATCTTCGCACCCAAAGCGAGCGGAAATCCCCAGCCCAAGCCCGCCTGTCCACGGGGCGTTATGAAGCGCCGTTCGGCCTTGGCGGTGAGGTAATTGGCCACCCAGATCGACGAGAAGCTCGCATCGGCGACCACGATGTGGGTGTCCGACAACTGCTCCTCGAGCTCCGCCATGAAACGCTCGGGCCGAATCAGCGCGGCATTCGATTGGGTGACCCCGACGACCTCTTCCCGGTGGCGGCGCTTCGCCGTGGCAATGTCCTTTTCGAGCGTCGCGCGCAGGGATTGTCGCTTGGACAGGTCCTGAGCGGTGATCGCGGCAATGAGGGCGCGCAACGTCAATTGCGCGTCGCCCGTGAGGCGCAGTGCCTCATAGTTTCGGCCGATTTCCAGAGGATGGATGTCTATGTGAATGTAAGTCGCGGTCTTCGGTAACAGGGTCCAAGAGTCGGTGCCGTTTTGATTGGTGCGATTGCCGATCAGCAGCACGACATCGGCGTCGCTCACCAACGGTTTCGCGAACTTCGACATGCCCCGCGCGGCCATGAAGTAGCCGATGACGCCCACCGACAAGGGATGAGTTTCATCGACACTCCCCTTGCCCATCGTACTGGTCGCGACCGGCAGGTGGGCTAAATCCTGCAGTGCGCGGAGCTCGGCCTGTGCCCCTGACCCGATCACGCCGCCGCCGGCATAGACGAGGGGCGCACGAGCATTGGCCAAAAGCTCGGCTGCCGCGGCGATGCGTGCGGGATCTGCCACCGTCCGATCGAGCGGAGAGTATCCCAAGCTCGCGGTACGCGCGGAGGCCGGCTGCGCCTCTTTTTCGGCGAGCAGTTCCATCGAGACCAAAAGAACGGCGGGTCCTGGACGTCCGCTCGCGGCGGCAACGAACGCCATGTCCACGTAATCCTCGATTCGATCCGCTGTTGTCACCCGCCGTGTCCACTTGGATACTCCTCTGAAGAGCTCCAACTGATCCAATTCTTGGAACGCATTGCGGTCTCGGGTCCCGGGCCCGACATCCTGGACCAGCGCGACGAGGGGGATCGAGGCCGACAGGCATTCCGCAAGGCCGGGCACCAGCAACGTGGCCGCCGGACCATTCTGCGCGGTCACCACCGGCACTTTACCGGTCGCGCGCGCGTAGCCGTCGGCCATATACGCACCGGCATTCTCTTGCCGATAGCCGATCTGCGTGATACCTAAGTCATGGGCCGCGAGGGTCAAAGCCGGCGGGTTGCTCTGGCCGAACAAATACTCCACCCCGTGGCGCTTGAGAGCTGCAGCAAACCGCTGCGCTGGTCGCATCGGGACGGGCGCATCGTTCATGGCGTGATCAACACCTTGCAATGATCGTTGGGTTCACCGAGCGCTTGAAACATCGCCGCGGCCTCATCGAGACCCACCGTGGCCGTGACTAGCCCCGCGACGCTGATTCGGCGCGCAGCCAGCATGCGGTTGACGAATGGGAAATCGGCGGGCTCATAGGCGAGCGGAAACGTCATCCGGAGGCGTTTCAACGCCGCCGAGACGACGGTGAAATTCTCCGGCTGCATCCCAGTGCCCGCCAATACCAAATGCGCGTTCGGCGGTGCCATCTCGATCAATTTCGCGATCATCGGGCGACCCACGCACTCAAAGATAACCGAGGGCTTGCGGCCGGTCTGGGCCGCGTAGGCAGCGACCGGATCGGCAACTTCTCCTGCATCGATGACGACGTCGATGCCTAGCTCGCGCGCTCGGGCGATGCGGGCCGGCACGAGCTCGCTGATCCCCACATCGCCCGCGCCGAAAAAACGCGCCCACTTCGCAATGGCGAGGCCGATGATGCCGGCGCCGACAATCAGCACGCTCGCGCCCGAAGCTACATAAGCTGCCTTCCAAGCGCCCAATCCGACCGCCATGGGCTCGATCACGGCCGCCTCGCTGTCGCTCAAATCCTCGGAAACCTTTGTCGCGAGCGCCGCCATGCAGGTGGCGTATTCGGCGTAGGCGCCCGGCATCTGCAGATCAAAGCCTTGCATCACGATCTGGCTGCACTCGTCGGCCCGGCCCGCTTGGCACGCGGCGCAGCGGCCGCACGGTTTGGCGGGCAGCGCGACGAGCCGATCTCCTACCTTCCACCCGGCAACGCCCGCGCCGACTTCAACGACCTCGCCGACATACTCGTGCCCGAGGACGTTGCCGCGCTGAAGCAGCCCCGGCACTTCGACCGCATGCAGGTCAGACGCGCAGATCCCGCAGGCCTTCACTTTGAAGACCAGACCTCCCGCGTTGGCGCTGGGCTTTTGTACTTCGGCGACCCGCAAGGGCTGGCCAACCTCAATGAACTGGGCTGCTCTCATCTTGAACACTCTCGAGCTGAATGCGGTTGCATGCTCACGTGCGCCCAGCCGCTAATCACGGCGTGGGACCAAAATAGACCTCGAAGAAGCGGCCGCCGATCGAGCTCGGCAGCGCCAGATTCGCCGCGGTGCTGGTGCGAACGCAAAGGAGTGTCGGACTGTCGAGCGCCTTGGCGCGAGCGAGCGCAGGCGCAAGGTCCGCCATCGATTCGATGTACTCGCCGTGGGCGCCCAAGCCTTGCGCGACGATGTCCCAGCGAATCTCCCCCATGCGAGTGCCGAAGGTCTTGCCCCAGCGCGCGATTTCATTGGGCACTTCCATGGTCCATTCGCCCTCCGCCATGATCACGATCGTGACTTTGAGGTGCTCACGCACCGCGGTCTGCAGCTCCATGATGTTGAACCCGGCCGCGCCATCGCCGGTGACGCAGACGACGTCCCGCGACGGCGCGCCAAGTTTCGCGCCGAGGGCGGCGGGAATGCCCACGCCGAGCATTCCGAGCTCCAAGATGCCGTGAAACGAGGATGGCCGGGTCGACGGCAACACCACGGCGGACCAGAGCGAGGTCATGCCGCCATCGACACAATAAACTGCATCGCGCCCGAACACGCGTCCGACCATTCCGATGACCTGTCCCGGATGAAGGCCCGGACCGGACCAGGCGGCGACCGGCTGGCTGATCGATTGCACCCACGTGGTGTCGGCGCTGCGTTGCGTGACAAGATCGGTGCGTTCGCGGCTCCTGATGCCGCGGCCGCGCAATTTCGCCGCCAATCCCTCGAGCGCCGTCCGCGCTTCGGCGACAATCCCGAGCGTGACCGGACGCGATACACCGATATGGCGTGGGTCGATATCGATTTGGATCAATTTACTGCGAGTGGCATCACCCCAATACTTGTCGAACGGGACATCGAGATTGCCAAGTCTTGAACCGACGACGAGCAGCACATCCGCTTGGCGTCGCAGGTCATCGGCAGCAGGGCTTTGCGACAAGAAGCAGAGTGGATGATCATGAGGGAACACGGACCGACCGGCGAGCGAGGGGATCACCGGGCAGTTCAACGACTCGGCGAGCTCGAGCAACGCTTCATTAGCGTGTCCGCGGTCGACGCCGCAGCCGGCGAAGATCACCGGCGCCTGCGCATTCGCGAGCAGATCGGCGGCGGCTGCGAGTTGTGATTCGGAGATTTGCGGCTGCCCGGACCGACCGGCCTCGGGGGGATAAATGGGTGCGGATAAGGGATCCCCAGTCGCATAGAGCGGCGTCAACGGTATCTCGAGTTGCACGGGCCCCGGACGCCCCGCCCACATCTCGCGAAACGCCATCCGAACGAGCTCTGGAATGCGGCGCCACTCAAATACCGGCGCACCCCACTTGACGGCCGATTTGAATAGATCGAGCTGGTCCTGTCCTTGGAACGTAGCGGGTGTCGAGGGATAAACAATTCCCATGCGGTGCTGCGAGGTGATCGCAAGCACCGGAACGCCTTCATGGCGAGCCGTGACCAGCCCGGGTAGCAGGTTGGCGGAACCCGGGCCCGGATTGCCTAGCACGACGGCCACCTCGCCGGCAGTCTTATACAGCCCCTCGGCCATGTGCACGCCGGCTGACTCGTGACGGATGGGCACGAAGCGAATGCCATTCGAGTCCAGAGCGGCGAGGAACGGGTCGATCTCCGGGCACGGCAGGCCAAAGACGAATTTGACCCCTTCGTTCGCCACGGCTCGCGCGAGTAGCTCGCCCCCGGTTATCTCTGCCATGCCCACTCCCATTCCCAAATCTACTATTGACTAGATTATCAAATTAGGACTAGATTTGCCTAGGCTCGTGGCTGGATAAACCAAGCGCTGACAACAGGCGCCGCAGAAAGAGGGAGTAGCGTTCATGCGCACCGTGCAATGGGTCGGCGTGATCGAAAACTTAGGGTCTTCGGCTCCGAAGCAATCGAGCGGAATCGGAGCGCGCGGACCCGCCATTGCTTGTCTTGCGGCAATTTCCGCCAGCTACCTGGCGAATAACGCCTGGGCACAGGACACGAGCGGTCAACCGCAATTGACCGAAATCATCGTCACGGCACAGAAGCGCGCGCAGAACCTGCAGGACGTACCGATTTCCGTCATCGCGCTGGACGCGCAGCAGCTCCAGAACGCAGGGGTAACCGACATCAAGAACTTGGCGATCCTCACGCCTGGGCTGACGGTCACCTCCACGACGAATGAAAATTCGACCACCGTTCGTATTCGCGGTATCGGCACCGTGAGCGACAATATTGGGTTGGAGTCTTCGGTTGGCGTGGTAATCGACGGCGTTTATCGACCCCGAAACGGGGTGGGTTTTGAAAATCTTGGGGAAATCGACCGAATCGAGGTGTTGCAAGGTCCCCAGGGGGAATTGTTCGGTAAGAACAACGATGCCGGCGTCATCAATGTCTTGACCAAGCGCCCGTCAATGACGTTCGGTGTGACGGGTGATGTCACCTACGGAAACTACAACGACCAGGAGGTTGAAGGCTCGGTCACGGGACCCGTGACTGGCAACTCTGCGGTGCGCCTGTACGCCGGATACCAAAAGCGCGAGGGTTTCCTAGACGTTGATACCGGTGCGGGTCCGAGCACCGACGATCGGGCGGACAACCGCAATGCATATACGACCCGTGATCAGTATTTGATCAAACCGTCGGACGACCTCACCTTTTTGCTAATCGGCGACTTCTCAAAGCGCAACGAAGTGTGCTGTGATGCCGTGCCGGTCATTTCTGGGTCGTTTGCACCGTTGATCAACGTACTGGCGTCGACGCCCGCGCTCGGGGGCACGACCGGAGTCGTGGCCATCCCGACCGGCCCGGTCAACCCATTCAGTTACCGAGCCTACGCTAACGGGCCCGCGTCCCAACAAATTCGCGACATGGGACTCTCGGGCCAGCTCGATTGGATCCTTGGACCGGGAACTCTCACCTCGATCACGGCCTGGCGCGACAATACGCTGATTGCGGGCAATGACGTTGAATACACCGCCGCACCTTTGGCTGAACAACCCACGACCGAAGCCAATCAAACCGACTTCAAACAATTCAGCGAGGAGCTGCGTTTCGCTGGAAAGAGCGGCCCTTTGCAATGGCTGGTCGGCGGGTTCTTTTCCAGCGAAATTATCACGCCAAACTTGTCAATCCTCGCCGGGCCCCAGCTCGAATATTACATCGGCGGGGCGGCCTCGGCGGCAGCGGGTGCGCCGAACCCTTTCTTGATATCCGAGCTCACCGGCAATGCCCCGGGCACCACGTACATACCGGGCGTCTCGGGTGAAGCGGACTACTTTCGCCAGACGTCCAAGAGCTACGCATTATTCAGCGACGAAACGTTCTCGATTACCCCAAAGCTGGATCTGACCGCCGGTCTGCGTTATACAAAAGAAAAGAAGTCCGCAACGTCCAATTACTTCGATCCGGATGGTGGCTCCGCCTGCGCGGCTCTTTTAACGTCCCCCGGAACCTATGCACAACCCGCTGTAACGCAGCAGCTTCTCGCTGGCTTTGGCTGCGCAACGGTCTTCAACCCTTACTTTGCCAAAGTCACGACCGCGCAATCCCTGGATGAGGATAAGGTGACCGGTACAGTCAAGCTGTCGTACCATCTTACCGAAGAGGTTCTGACCTACGCATCGTGGGCCAATGGTTACAAAGCAGGCGGGTTCAATCTCGCTCGGGTGGTCGCGCCAACGCCCACCAATCCATTCGCGCCGAACTTTAATACGCAGTTCCCACAGGAAACGGTCAATTCCTACGAATTGGGCGTGAAAAGCACGCTGGCGCAAAACTCGATTCGACTCAACCTCGACGTGTTCGACGAGCAGTTCAGCGATTTCCAGCTGAACACCTACAATGGTTACGAATACATTGTCACAACGCTCCCCAGGGTAACTTCCGCGGGCGCCGAACTGGATGCGGCCTGGGCGACACCGCTTCATGGCTTGACGCTGTTTGGGGGTGTCACCTACGCCAACACGGTCATCAACGAGTTTGGAGACTCGCTGGCTATCATGGCGACCGATCGCCTGAACGATAGGCTTGCTTATGCACCGCTCTGGTCGGGTTCGTTATCAGCCACCTATCAGGCACCGGTCTCGTCGTCGCTGTCGCTCTTGTTGAGCATCACGGAAAAATATAACTCTTCGTACAACACCAGCACGCAGCTCGCTCCGGAGGATTTGCAACCCGCTTACGGGATTTTGAACGCCAGAATCGGGATCGGCGCTCCCGACGGCAAATGGGTTGTTGAATTGTGGGGCGCGAACCTTGCCGACAAAGGCTACTTCCAGGTTGCATTCCCCGCACCGTT
>Ga0302324_100011921_pt1 | contig 17792 bp, 21 predicted proteins | sample Palsa_T0_1_FD_201949 | JGI IMG/M metagenome (GOLD analysis project Ga0302324, IMG submission 201949) | Peat permafrost microbial communities from Stordalen Mire near Abisko, Sweden - Palsa_T0_1 | ecosystem: Environmental > Terrestrial > Soil > Palsa > Peat permafrost | place: Sweden: Abisko... | reverse complement strand
GGGAACCTGAAGCCTGGCACTTTGCCGAGGGCGGACAGGCCGCCCGCGAAGCTCGCGAAGAACACGAGCGGGAAGATCAGCGACGGAAAGATCAGATCGGGCCGGCGGATGTAGGTGTGCATCCCCTGCCAGGCGACCGTCCAAGCGACGCGCCACAGGCCGCCGTGTGAGCGGGATGTGGTGTTCACGTTCTTTGCATCCTTGTGCGCAACGCCGAGCTGGCCGCGACCAGCGCGATCAGGCCAAGTACCGCCGCAACCGCGAAGCCGCGCCACAGCGCGGTCGCGTCCCAGTCATAGATGTACAGGCTGCGGAACGCCTCGATCAGGTAGGAGATCGGGTTCCAGTCGGCCACCGTGTGAAACCAGCCCGTCCCGAGCAGATTGCGCGGCAGGCTGCCGGACGACAGGAACACGAACACGAAGAACAGCGGGAACAGTCCCTGCACCGCTTCGCCCGATCCCGTCCACAACGCCGCTGCGCAGCCGAGCGCACCAAACGCCAGCGTCGTCAGCGAGCCCAGCGCGACCACGACCAGCGCGCCGCCGAAACCGGAGTCCAGATGGGCGCCCGCGACGAGGCCGATGAGGATGTACACCGTCGACTGCAACGCACCGATCGCGGCCACGCCGACGAGTAGACCCGCGATCAGCGACACTCGTCGCAGGGGGGTCAGCGCCAGCCGGTTGAAGAAGCCGCTCTCGATGTCCTCCGCCAGGTTGGTCCCGGTGTTGATCAGCGCGAACATCGCCCCCTGCAGGAACGCCACCGCAATCGCGAACGACACGTAGGAATGTGTGGGAAAGCCCGCGAGCAACGTCGCCGATTTCAGGCCGCTGGCGTTGACGGCCAGCAGGATGATCGGGAAGAACACGATCGGGAACAGCTGAAACGGCTGGCGCAGGGTCTTGCGCATCGAACGCCTTGCCAGCACGCTGACCTGGGTGGAGAGCAGCAGGCCACTCATTGGGCGAGATCTTCTCGTTGCAGGCTGCTCATGCGTTCGCCGCGGCGGGCACCGGCTGCCCGCCCTCCTCCCCGGAGTCCTCGCCAGCGCCCTCCAGCGAGCGGCCCGTCTTCGCCAGGAACACATCGTCCAGCGTCGGCGTGTGCAGCCGCAGGTCGGCGATCGGCAGGTTCTCCGCATCAAGCGTGCGCACGATCTCCGCCAGGTCGCCGACACCCTCGGGCAGCTGCGCCGCGACGCTGTTGGGCGCGGCCGCTCCTTCCTCGCCGAAACGATGCAGGAGGCCCTTCAGCCGCTCGCGGTCGCCCGGGTCCTGGGGTACCACCTCGACGCTCGAGCGTCCGATCTCGGCCTTCAGTGCGGCCGGCGTGCCCTCGGCGACGATCGTGCCGCGGTCGATGATTCCCACGCGGTCGGCCAGCACGTCGGCCTCCTCCAGATACTGCGTCGTCAGGAACACGGTCACGCCGTCGTCGGCCAGGCGCCGCACCTCGTCCCACAGGGCAGCGCGGCTCTGCGGGTCAAGACCGGTCGTCGGCTCATCCAGAAACAGCAGCCGCGGGCGATGCACGAGCGCGAGACCCAAATCCAGGCGGCGCTTCATCCCGCCCGAGTAGCCGCCGACCTTGCGATCGGCCGCGTCCGTCAGCCCGACGCGCTCCAAAAGCTCGCTGCCGCGCGATTCGCGCTCGCCCTTGCTCAGGCCGTGCAGCGCGCTCTGCAGGCGCATGTGCTCGCGACCGGTGAGGAACGGATCGAGCGCGGACTCCTGCAACGAGGCGCCGATCGCGCCGCGCACCTCGGCGCCCTGCGTGACCACGTCGAGGCCCGCGACGCGCGCCTTGCCGGAGGTGGGCGGCAGCAGCGTCGTCAGCACGAGCACCGTCGTCGACTTGCCCGCGCCGTTGGGACCGAGGAAGCCATAGATCTCGCCCGGCGCCACGCGCAGGTCGATGCCGTCGACGGCGCGCACCCCGCCCTTGAAGTCCTTGACGAGGCCCTCGACCTCGATCCCGTTCTCGGCGTTGCCTGCGATCCCGTTTCCGGCGCTCGTCACGATTTGCTCCTTTCCATCGCCATCTCGGCGCTCATCTAAGCAGCTCCCCTCTCGGACTCTCTTGGCCATAGACCATGCGGACGCACAGAACTAATCGGTGGCCGGAAGATCGTCTAGGGTGGCGTGAGAGTCGCGCCGTGACATCGAACGAGGCCAAACCCGAGCAAGAGGATCGTCTGCGGGATCTCCCGCGTCCCACAGCCGTGTCCACGCTGCCGCCGCAGTTCGACGAGTGGCAGATCGAGCTGCACGGACGGCGCGTGATCTACCGGGTGGCGGGCTCAGGACCGCCCGTGGTGCTGATCCACGGGATGCTCAACTCATCGAGCCACTGGCGATCGGTGGCGCTGGACCTGGCGAGCGACCATACGGTGATCGCACCGGATCTGATCGGGCACGGCGATTCGGCGGCGCCTCGCGGCGACTACTCGTTGGGCGCCCACGCCTCCAGCATCCGAGACCTGCTGGCGGCGATCGGGGTCGACCGCGCGAGCATCGTCGGACACTCGCTGGGCGGGGGCGTGGCGATGCAGTTCTTCTACCAGTTCCCTCAGCGCGTCGAGCGACTGGTGCTGATCTCCAGCGGCGGCCTTGGACACGAGGTCAGCCCGATGCTGCGAACCGCCGCGCTGCCAGGGGTCTCCGCGCTGCTATCGCTGACGATTCACCAACCTCTGACCGGCGCACTGAGGAACACAGGCCGGCGCCTGAGCCAACGCGAGGTTCGTTTGGGCGTGTACATGCAGGCGCTCGCCAGAGCGCTGCGTCCACTCGAGAACGCAGAAGCGCGCCAGGCGTTCCTGCAGACACTGCGTGCCGTGATCGACGTGCATGGCCAGCGCGTGAGCGCGACCGACCGGCTCTATCTGCTCGAGCGGATACCCACGATGATCGTCTGGGGCGAGCGCGACAACACGATCCCCCTACAACATGGACGCGAAGCACACGAGGCGATCCCGCACAGCCACTTCAAGACGCTGCCCCGCGCCGCACACTTCCCCCACCTGGAAGATCCAGAGGGACTCTCTCAGGCGCTGGGCGAGTTCCTCAAGGACACACGCCCCGGCAGGATCGACGACGCCGACTGGGGCACAGTATTGGCCCGGCATTCGCCGCCCAGGCGCGTGGGGGATGCGGCGGCCTGATCGGTCGCTGAGCCCAACTCGCATCCCCTCAACTCGCATCCCCTCGAGCGAGCTCGCAAAGCCCTTTACTTACAGATCCTTGCGCGGCGTGCACGATCGATCCGGTCGCCGAGCAATCCCACAAGAAAACTCGTTGTCCCGTTTGGAGCTCCTCGTCGGATAAGAGGACGGAGGCCTTTCCACGCGAGCGACCGGTTCTGTCATCGGCGGACGTTTGGGACCTTCGAGAAGCCAATCCCCAAGCGAAATAAGGAGCCAGCAATGTCGTCCACAAACATCAACCATGTCGTCCTCACCGGGCGGCTCACGAGCGATCCCGATCTGCACACCCTGCCATCGGGAAGCAGCGTCTGCCACCTGCGGATCGCGGTGAACGCAAGGCGCCGCGACCCAGCGGGAGAGTGGATCGAGAAGCCGAACTTCTTCGACGTCACCGTGTTCGGCGGCCCGGGCGAGAACGTCGCCAAGTACGTGTACAAGGGTCGCCCGGTGGCGGTCGATGGGCGTCTGGACTGGCGCTCGTGGGAAACCCCGGACGGCCGCCACGCCACGGCAGTCAGCATCATCGCCAACACGGTGCAGTTCCTCGGCAGCCCGCCAAGCGACTCCAATGGCATCGGCGACTACGGCACGGGCGCACTGCAGGGCATCGCCGGAGGCGAGGAGGAGGAGCTGGACATTGGCGACCAGGAGGTGATCGCGGCAGCCGCCGCCGAGGGTTAGCGGACCTACGGGACACGCTGTGCTGGGGCACAACCCAAAGACCTGCTCCAGCACAGTGATTCCGAACCCGAGGACCGATCGAATGAGCGACGAAGACACAACGGCTAGAGCCGCCGAGCTTGCCGAGCTGATCGTCGACGAGGTGAGCGAGTTCGATCAAAACTGGCACACGATCGAGTGGTGCGCTCAGGAGCTTTCAAAGCTTGCGGCGCAGGTACTCCAGCGGGCTACCGTCCTGGCGGATTCGCCTCCTGATCGCTAGCCGCCAAGAAACTTTCAGAGCGCGCGAGGAGCGCTGACGGTCGTACGCCAAGCGCCTTTGCAAGCTTCAGCAGATTCCCAAAGCTCACGTTGCGCTCGCCTCGCTCGATGCCGCCGACATATGTGCGATGCAGGCGAGAGCGGTCGGCCAGACCCTCTTGGGAGATGCCGGCGCTGCGCCGAAGCTCCCGGATCGCCCGCCCAAGCGCGACATGTTCCAGCGACTTGGGCTTCACCGTTGATCCATCCTGCCAGGATGCAGCCTATAAGTCTACAGACAATAAGTCTCGCTATTCTAGGACGGCACATCGCCATCGAGCGACCCGAACGGAGAGGAAAGTTGACGCCAGGCACGAGAATTGAGCACCATCGGGCCCCGGCCATCCGGCCGGCGTCGAGACGATCGCTGACGGTGATCGATGACGTCAACATGGGCTCCCTCCCCAAAACACAGTTCGTGGCGCTCGTATTAGAGCGGGAGATCCCCCACACGACACAGTCGCAATGGGATACCTCATCGCGCTCGCTCGACGATCTGCTGGAGTACGCGTTGAGCACCTCGCGCACAACCCGGGCGCAGACCGCGCTGCTCGATTTGGAGCCGCTCTTCGGCGAGCGCTCGTTGGCACTTTTCGACCTGCAGGATGGGAACGCCCATTGCCGAGTGGCAAGCGCCGAGCGAGCGACGATCACCGAAATCGAGCGCTGGCTACGCGACCTCTTCCCAGTGCCTCAGATAACCGAGAGCCGCGAGGTACCCGTGCGCTTTTGGTCGTACGGTCCGCGCGGCGCAAAAGCGCTCTCGCGCACGATCGCGGTTCCAGAACTCGACGAAGTCCGCGGCAACTATCCGCTCGCGGCCAGAGAACGACTCGGGAGGCTGCTGGGTCCGGACTTCCGGCCGGCGGCGGGAGGACAGCTGATCCTGTGGCACGGAGCACCCGGCACCGGGAAGACCTATGCGCTGCGTGCGCTTGGCTGGGAGTGGCGCAACTGGTGCGAGCTGCACTACGTGATCGATCCCGAGGTGTTCTTTGGCCAGCGCGCCGACTACATGCTCGATGTGGTGCTGGGTCAGGACAGCCAGTTTCACATTGAGGACGAGGAGGAAGAGCAACAAGAGCGCAAATGGCGGCTGCTGATACTCGAGGACACCGGCGAGCTGCTCGCTGCCGATGCGAAGGAGCGAACAGGACAGGGACTCTCGCGGTTGCTCAACCTGGTCGACGGGATCATCGGACAGGGCCTACGAGTGCTCGTGCTCGTGACCACGAACGAACCGCTTCAGCGCCTGCACCCCGCGGTTGCGCGGCCGGGCCGGTGTGCCGCGCGACTGGAGTTCGAGCCATTCCCGGCCGCGGAGGCGGTCGCTTGGCTCGCCGAGCACGGAGTCGAGGACCAGGATGCCGCTTCAGCGCCGCTCGCGAACCTCTTCGCGCGCGTAGAGGGATATGAGACAGGGTCGGAAAGACCTGTCGGATTTGGCCGGTGAGCCTGACACCGAATCTCACCGTGATGCCCACTGCGGGCCGCAGACTCAGACTGAGGCCGTGACCGCCGGATTGCTCGACCCGGCGAGCACGGCGTCGAGCAGGCCCGGAAAGCGCTCGTCGAGGTCTTTGCGACGCAGGCTGTTCAGGCGGGCGGTGCCAACCTCGCGCTGATCGATCACGCCGGCCTCGCGCAGGACGCGGAAGTGGTGGGTAAGCGTCGACTTGGTGATGGGAAGATCGAACGATCCACATCGGCGCGGCGTCGGATCCTCGGCCAGGCTGCGCACGATGCCCAAACGCTGGGGGTCGCTGAGGGCGTGCAGCACATCGGCGATCTGCATCTGGTCTGGATTGGGTTGAAAGAGGCCCACGCGTACATTGTACGACGATCGGCGTTCTTTGTGGTACGATACTCGTCGTACTAACGAACTAAGAGGAAGTGATACGCCGATGACCGCCACCGCTCTACGCCAACTTCCCCTACTCCACCTTCCCGCACGCTCCCGCGAGCGCTCGAAGAACGTGCTGCTAGTGCTGATCTGCCTCGCCCAGTTCATGGTGATTCTCGACGTGTCGATCGTCAACGTCGCGTTGCCGTCGATCCGCGGGGGGCTGCACTTCGGCACCACCGGGCTGCAGTGGGTGGTCAACGCCTACACGATCATCTTCGGCGGTTTCCTACTGCTCGGCGGGCGCCTCGCCGACCTGCTCGGCCGTCGGAAGGTCTTCCTCGCCGGCACCGCCCTGTTCAGCTGTGGCTCGCTGCTGTGCGCGTTCGCCAGCTCGCGCGGACTGCTGATCGGCGCACGTGGGCTGCAGGGGCTCGGCGGCGCGGTGCTCTCCCCCGCGAGCCTGTCGATCATCACGACCTCGTTCGCCGAGGGCAAAGAGCGCAACCGCGCGCTCGGTGTGTGGGGCGCGATGGCCGGGCTCGGCGGCGCCTCCGGAGCGCTGCTCGGCGGACTCTTGACCCAGGGCCTCGGCTGGCCGGCGATCTTCTTGATCAACGTCCCGATCGGCGCCGCGGTGATCTTCGCCGGCCGGCGGATCATTCCCGAGAGCCGCCGTGAGGACATCCACCGCCACTTCGACGTCACCGGCGCGGTGCTGGTGACGCTCGGTCTGATCGTCGCCGTGTACGGGATCGTCCGCAGCGAGAGCCTCGGCTGGGGCGCCGCCGGCGTGCTCGGCCCGCTCGCAATCGCCGCCCTGCTGCTGGCCTCGTTCGCGCTCGTCGAGGGACGCTTCGCGCCCGCGCCGCTCTTGCCGCTGTCGGTCTTGAAGATGGGGCGCCTGCGCTCGGCCAACATCGTGATCGTGCTGCTGTACTCGGGCGTCTTCTCGATGTGGTTCTTCCTGACCCTGTACCTGCAGCAGGTACTCGGCTACAGCGCCCTGCGCGCGGGACTGGCGTTCCTGCCGATGACCTTGAGCGTCGCCCTGGCCGCGTCCTTCGCCCCGCGACTGGTGGCTCGCTTCGGCGTGCGGGCAGTGCTCACCACCGGGATGCTGAGCTCCGCGCTCGGCCTCGGCCTGCTGACGGGCGTGGCGCCCGGCGGCAGCTATCTGGAGACCGTGCTGCCCGGCGGCATGCTCGGCGCCGGCGGCCTCGGCCTGGCGCTCGTGCCGGCGACGATCGCCGCGATGCAGGGAATCCCCGCGGCACAGAGCGGGCTTGCCTCTGGGCTGCTCAACACCTCGCGCCTGTTGGGCGGCGCGTTCGGGCTCGCAATCCTCAGCACGATCGCCGACTCGCACACCTCCAGGCAACTCGCGCATGGGGCATCCAGCCTCGGCTCGTTGACAAGCGGCTACCAGCTCGCGCTCGGCCTCGGAGCCCTGACCTCCCTGCTGGGCGCATTCCTGACAGTCGTGCTGCTGCGACCGCGCGCTCCTGAGGCTGCGATCGAGCCGGTGGCGAGCATCCAAGCGCGCCAGCCTGACGAGGCGAGGGCCGCTTAGGCACCATCGAGATAGGCCCTTAGTTACGACGATCGGGCTTCGCGCCCGCAAGGCTCGCCACCGCAGCGGCGATCGTCGCCGGGTGGTCATAGGGCTGCATGTGCCCGCCGTGGACCATCACAAGTCGCGCGTGGGGTAGCGTCGTCGCGAGCTTGCGGCCATGGCTCGGGTTGACCAGCTCGTCCTGTTCACCCTGGATCACGACAGCCGGAGTCTCGACGGCGCTCAGGCCCTTGTCGATCTGAGCAATCACGCCGGTGGACGCCAGGATCTCCCCGGACCATGCTTCCAGGTTGCCGTGCGTCATGTTGATCTCGAGCACGCGCCGGCGATGCGCCGCCACGACCGGCAGCGGGTGAAACGCTTCGGCGTCCGCTTGGTTGACAGACATGGTGATCAGCAGCTGGCCGAACGTCGCGTTGGCGATCTGGCGGACGACGGGCAGCTGCAGGAATTTCACGAAGTGCGCCTGCACATCTGCAAAGCCATCGACATGCTGGCCCGCGGCGGCCGCGTCGACGAGCACGAGGCCGCGCACCTCGCTCGGGTAGCGCTCGGCGAACCCCAGCGCGATCGTCCCGCCGTATGAGTGACCGACGAGAATCGGCCGCACGACATGGAGCTTTCCCAGCAGCGCGTCGATCGTTTCGAGCTGCCGGTCAAACGGCACGTAACCGCCGGTCGAGTAGCCGAATCCGGGTCGGTCGATCGCGATCGTGCGATGGCCGGCGAGCAGCGGTGTGACGTCTTCCCAGTCCTCGGCCGTCCCCGGCAGGCCGTGGATCAGCACGATCGGTATGCCACTGCCCGGATGTTCGATGTAATGGATCCGTAGCTTGCCGACCTGGATGAACGCGCCGCTCGTCGGCTTGGGCTCTCCGGGCAGGCGGCCGTATGTCCAGTTGAGCACGACCACCGTGATGGCCAGCGCCAGCAGGATGAAGAGAAGCAACCGGGCAATCGAGATCTTCCCGCGCACGGCTGGAGACTATCCGCGGGCAAGGTCCCGGATAGAGGCGCGTCGATGGCACGAGCAACGTTGCTCGTGACGCACTACCGAAACGGCATGCGTAGCTTGCGACCACGGCTCGCCCGGCGACGCTCCGTCAGCGATGCCTCGATCCCCGCCAGCAGCTCGTCCGTCGTCAGCCCATCCCCTGCCGAGGCCTTCTCCGTGGCGCGCGGGGCGTCTTTACGCCATGAGGTATTCCCCTCGCTGTCCACGGTGCGCCAGTAGTAATGAGGGTCGCCCTCTTCCTCATGGATCACGACGCGGATCGCCCGTCCAGGACTCTTCCAGCTCGCCACGCTGTAAGGGTATCGAGCCTATGGATGGTCGGTCATCGCCTCCACAATCGCCCGGTCGTCCTCTCCCCCGCGCGCAGACAGCCCGCGAATCACACCGACACGCTCCTCGGCTGAGCGATTCTGGCTGAGCTTACGCTTGCCCTGGATCGAGGAGATCTCGAGCGTGAACGCGAGAATGTTCGGCAGTAACTCCTCGACGCGACCCTCGGGAGCGGACGCGAGCGACCAGGGAGATCCGATCTCGTGGACGGCGACGAGCTCAGCGAGGTGGGCGAGTACAGCGTCGCGATCCTCCAACGGACGTGGACGCCCGGAGGCGTGGACGGCGAGGAAGTTGTAGGTCGGCAGGCCGCCGTCCGGATACCAGCGCGGCGAGACATAGGCGCTGGGACCGCTGAAGATCGCGAGCACCTCAGGGCCGGCGGCGAGGTGGCGGGCAAGCGGGTCGGCGCGAGCGACGTGTGCGAGGAGCGTTCCGCGGGAGCCGCGATCACGGTGCAGGACAAACGGGATGTGGGCGGCGAGCGGGCCGTCGGCGCAGAGCACGAGCAGACCGAAGCGGGCGGACTCGATCATGTCGTGCAGGAGCGGCAGTTCGCGGGCGGCGTAATCGGGCTTGACGTACATGCACGGGCATTGTCGCGCCCTGACGGCTTGTCTGCTCGGCGCTAACGCTGGAGCAGCGGCCCCTCCACGCGCGGGGCATTTTCCATCAGTAGCGGCGGCATCGCGTCGAGTTGGGGATCGGGAAGGTCTCGGTGGCGAGCCAGACGTCTGATCTCGTTGCGAATCAGCGCCTCTTGATGGCGGAGACGGGGAAGGCGCCCTGTCGAGGCAGGTCGTCGATCGGTTCGGGGGCGATGGTTCATTGCGGTCTCCTCTGGCTTTGCGGAGAACAGGTCGGGGTGCTGGAGAGCAGCGTGGACGCTCTCGCCTAACCGGAGCTATGGACAAGATGAGAATCTGCGAAGAGTCGAGGAGCACGTAGTCTGCAAGCGAGTAGATGAATCCAACCCCGAGACAGCCCTGAATGTGCCGACTGTTCGCCATGAGCGGCGGGGGCGAGCCGGTCAGCGCGAAGCTGTGGCTGCTGGACGCGCCCGACAGCCTCGCCGCGCAGAGCCACAAGAATCCCGATGGGACGGGACTCGGGATCTTCGACGCGGAGGGACGGCCGGTCGTGCACAAGGCGCCGATCTCGGCCTTCAGCGATAAGGCCTTCGCCAGCGAGGCGCGCAGCGAGCGCTCGCGCACGTTCCTGGCGCACGTCCGCTTCGCCTCGACCGGCGCGAAGACGCTCGCGAACACCCACCCCTTCGAGCAGGACGGGCGCCTATTCGCGCACAACGGCGTGCTCGCCGGCCTGGCGCAACTGGATCAGGAGCTCGGCGATGACCGCGCGCTCGTGCACGGGGAGACCGATTCCGAGCGGCTGTTCGCGCTGATCACACGGGAGATCCGCCGACACGACGGCGACATCTATGCCGGCATCGTCGCCGGCGCGAGCTGGGCGGCCGAGCACCTGCCGATCTACTGCCTGAATCTGATCATCTCGACCGAGTCTGAGCTGTTCGCACTGCGCTACCCGGACAACAACAAGCTGTACGTGCTCGACCGAGCCGCCGGCGGCCACGATGGCGGGCAGGCGCTGCATCACCACAGCAGCCTCGGCACCCGCGTGCACTGTGTGCAAGCCGCGCAGCGACCGATCGTCGTGCTCGCCTCAGAGCCGATGGACGAGGACCCCGGCTGGCGCGCGCTGCAACCAGGAGAGCTGCTCCATGTCGGCCCCGAGCTCGAGGTCAGCTCCGCGATCGCGCTGTCTGACCCGCCGGCTCATCTGCTTGACCTGAGCACTCTGAGCGAGCAGGCAAGCAGCTCGCAATCGTCGAGCGCCGGGACTTGACACGGTTGTCGGCTGCGACGACCGGGACCTGCTGCTCGAAACGCTCGAGCTCGACAAGCGGCTTCTGAGATGCTGCATGGCATGAGCGAGGTTCGCATCACCCACATCGGCGGTCCGACCGTCCTGATCGAGATCGGAGGTTGGCACCTGCTGACAGACCCGACCTTCGACCAACCGGGCCGGCGCTACAACTTTGGCTGGGGCACATCCTCGCGCAAGCTTGCGGGGCCCGCGATCGCCGCGGCCGAGATCGGGCCGATCGACGCGGTGCTGCTCAGCCACGATAACCACGACGACAACCTCGACCCCGCGGGACGTGCGCTGTTGCCCGCTGCGGGCACCGTGATCACCACCGCGGCGGGCGCGCGGCGACTCGGTGGCAATGCGCGCGGCCTCTCCGCCTGGGCGGGCACGACGCTCGCACACGAGGACCGCGCACCGATCACGATCACCGCCACGCCATGCCGGCACGGACCGCCGTTGAGTCGTCCGCTGGTCGGCGAAGTGGCAGGCTTCGCATTGCAGTGGGAGGGCCAGGAGCATGGCGTGCTCTGGATCTCCGGCGACACCGTGCTCTATGACGGCGTCCGCGAAGTCGCCAAACGCCTCGAGATCGGGACCGCGATCGTGCACCTGGGGGGAGTGCGCTTCCCGATCTCCGGCCCGCTGCGCTACACGATGACTGCAACGGACGCAGCCGAGCTCTGCGGGCTGATCGACCCGCGAACGGTCGTGCCGATTCACTACGAGGGCTGGAAGCATTTCCGCGAGGGTCGCGCCGCCGCCGAGCGTGCCTTCGCCGGCGCGCCGAAGGAGCTGGCCGCACGGGTGCAGTGGCTGGAGCTTGGAGCACCCGCAACGATCGAGGTATGAGCGGCGCGGGTCCCTCGCTTAGCGCACACCGCTCACAGGCCTCCGCTCACCCCTAGCCGCACACCGCACACCCCTCAACGCTCGACCGTCGCGCGGGCCGGTCCGACGATGATGCGTTGCAGCCGGCGAGCGGCGTCGAGGTGGTCGCCGGTCCAGATCATGCGCACGGCGGTCGCGCTCGCCCTACCGTCCGCGCCGCGCAGGTCGTGACGCACGGCATCGACGAGTCGCCCGTCGGCGACCCTGTCGTGGGCCAGGGGCTCGCGCGGTTCTCCACCGTCGACGAGGCTCCTGGCGAGATCGTCATACCAGGCCTTCACGAGCTCGCTCGCTTGCAGCAGCTCCCTGCGCGCCTCCGCACGATCGCCGGTGCTCGCGCCGTCCTCGCGCTGCCATAGGTCGAGCACCGCATCGGCCGCGAGGCGCAGGCCGCCGACACCGGTGACGAGGCTCGTCACCTCGGCGAGCGGGACCGGCTTGGCGCCGCGCTCGGCCAGGTAGCTGCGGAACGTGTCGTCCAGGCGGCGAGCCGTCGCGGCAGCGCGAGCGGCATCCTCGGCCGGGACGGCGGCAAAGCTCGCGCTGGGGTCGCAACGCAGCATTCCGAAGTCGATGGCGCTTGCGAGATAGTCCGCGCTGTCGACATACGCATCCGCCAGCGCGCGGCGCAGCGCAGCCCTCGCGCCACGTGGCCAGAACAGCAACCCGACCACCACGCTCACCGCGCACCCGATCGCGACGTCCTCCACGCGCAGCAGGCCGACCCGCCAGCCGGCCGGCTGGATTATGTTGAAGAGAAACACCAGCGTCAGCGTGAAGGCGGCCTGGCCCGCCGCGAAGGAGATCGCCGCGGGCGCAATGCCGGCGAGCAGGACCGCGATCGGCAGCAGAAACCACAACAGCGTCGTGTTGGTCCCGATCGCCTCCAGCATCGCCGCACCGATGATGAACCCCGCGACGGTGCCGAGCAGGCCGCGAACCGCGTTCTGTCCCGTGCTGAGCGCATTAGATCGCAACACCGACAACGTGCCGAGCACGACCCAGAAGGAGTGTTGAACACCCGTCCGGTTCGCGATCAGGACCGCCAAACCCAACCCTACGGCCCCGCGCACGCTGTTGTGCAGCCACACCGAGTTGCGATCGACGTGCGCCGCCGCGCGCTGTTGGGCCGCAGACAGCGCCCCGGCCAAGCCCTTGGGCTGGCGCCCGAGCAATCGTTCTAACCAGGTGCGCCGCTCTGCGGCCGCCGCCAGGTCGATGTTGCTCCCGATGCTCGAGACCGCGAAGCCGAGCTCCTGCGCGCGGAAGCTCGGATCGAGCGAGGTGATGAACTCACCGACGCGCTCCCGCGCCGTCTCCACCCCCTCCACCTCCGTCGCTTCCATCCCTGGGCGCTCAAACCCAGCGGTCTCCGCCCCCTTCGTCCCCTCCGGGCGCTCGGACCAGGCGGGCACAGCGCGCCTGACCGGCAGCTCGGCTGTCGCGCTCTCCTCCATCCTCTGCCGCGCCGCGGTCAGCTCGACCAGCGCGCCGTGCAGGGCCGCGCAATCCCCGCCCGTCACCTCCAGCAACTCCACGCCGCGTTCGAGGACGGCGGCCGCGGCCACCTTGACCGAGCAGGCGCCGCGATTGACCGGCGTGCTCTCGCCCGGCTGGGCGGACCCGACGACGATCGCGTTGACCCAGTTCAGCTCGTCCACGAGCCGCACGACCGCTCGCGCGGAGGTGCTCAAGCTCGCCGGCCGGTAGGGCGTGGCGAGAAACACGCGGTGCAGCGCGGCGACCGCGTCGTTCGCCTGCGCCACTGCCTGCTCGCGGTCGCTCGCAAACGAGGAGTCACGGTCGCTCAGAACGTACGCGACCTCGGCGCGCAACCGCGCCGCCAAGGCCCGGCAGGCGATCGTGGCCGCGGAGCGCAGCGGCTCGCGCGCGGGCAGTGGCCACAGCAGCGCCACGGCCAGCAGCGCGGCCGCGGCGGCCATCGCCCAGCCCGCCACCCGATCTCCCACCGAAGACGGCGGGCCGGCGATCGTCACCGGCAGGATGAAAGCCAGCAGCAGCGAGGTCGAGGCTCCGGCAAGGACGGAGCTGACGACGCCGGCGAACAGCACGCCGAAACCGACGACCGCCGTCGCCCCGGCCGCGAGCCAGACGCTCTGCGAGGCCAGCGTGCCCACGCAGATGAACACGCACCCCACGAGTGCGAGCGCCGCCTGCGCCTGCAGCCGCTCTCGCAGCGTGCCGCGGAAGTCGACCAGCAGCAGCATCGCGAACGACCCCAGCGCGGCGAACGTCGCCAGCGCCGGGTTGCCGATCCCCTCCTCGCCGATGGCGAACATCGCCGGCATCACGATCGCGGCGCGCCCTGCCCGGCGCAGCGCTGCCAGATCGCGATCGCGCTGTCCGAGCCATTGCAAAGGGTGCACGGGCTTTCCTCCGCCTATCCGATCGGTGCGAGCCTGGAGGCCCATCGTAAGGCACCGGCGACGGTGCCTATCGAGGCGGAGTGGGTCGCCTAACCGTTCGAGGATCCGGCTTCAGCGCGCAGCACCGGGCTCCAGTGCTCGGGGTCGCGCTCGGCCTGCTCTTTCGCCCAGCGAAAGTGGTGGATGGCGGAGCGACGCAGGGGCTCGCCGAGCAGCATGCCCAACAGCGCCCACCTCCGCGCGTGGCGCGGGGTCTCCAGTGCGACGGCCAAAAGGCCCGCGAGCGTCCATAGGTGAAGCACCCTGTTGTATGGCCCGAGCTGCTCGGTCGTCATGCCCTCCGCTTCGGTCAGATACGGAATGCCATGACGGCGCTCCCAGGGCCACTCGACGAAGTGGACGATCCCGCCCGCCAGGCCGGCGGCGTTGTTGAGGGCGAGCCACTTATCGATCTGCTCGCCCTCGGCGAACCATCCCGCAAACGCCCATGCAGGGAGACTGCCGGACCACATCGCGACGGCGGCGCGCCTGCCGATAAACGGCTCGAAGACCAGGCCGACGCCGGCGCGCACCTCGAAGGCGTGGTGCGCGGCCGTGCCGAGCGCGCCCAGGACGGTGAAGGGCCTGCGCGGGCGCACGGTCACTGTTGTGTCATCCAGGTGGAGTCGTCGAGCTCTGGCGGATACCTGAGCTCCTCGGGGCGCTCGAGCATCTGTGTGGCCGCCTCGTCCATGCGCATCATTGTGATCGCTCCGTCTTCTGCGAGGCGCACGGTCTCGCCGAGGACGTTGTCGAGCGCCTCCCAGCCGGGGTCTCCGGTGAAGGCGACGGAAAACGGATGGAAGAGCAGGGCCAGGTGACCTACTTGACGTTGTGAATGATTTTTGAGCGCAGCGATCATTCTCTCTCGCATTGCTTCGGGCGTTTGGGGATCGGCCCCATCTCCGTAACGCTCGCGCAGGCCCGCGAACTGGGGCAGGTAGTAGTAGGCATCCACCAGCGGCCAGCGGAACGGCAGCACTGCCAGGCCCTCGAGCAGGCCCTCCCTCTCGCCCGCTGGAGAGATATAGCTGTAGCCATGCTCGCCGAGCAGCGCGAGCGTGCGCTCGGTCAGGCCGCCGCCGGGCGGTCGAAAGCCGCTCGGCTCGATCCCGATCGCGCGCATCGCGTCGGTGCCACGCCCGAGCAGCGCGACCTCGGTCCCGACGTCGAGCGCGGCCCATTCCTCGTGGCGCCACGCGTGGACCGCGACCTCGTGACCGGCGTCCACGATCGTGCGCAGCGCCTGCGGATACATCTCCGCGTTCAGGCCCTCGACGAAGAACGTCGCCTGCACCCGCCGCGCCGCCAGCAGGTCGAGCAGCCGCGGAAGTACTTCGACTACGGTGAAGTGCTGCCCTTCGGGCACGTCCGCCGGCCACATCCCGAGCTCGAGCTGGGCCGCCTCCCCCAGGTTGTCGAACGTCACCGACACGGTTGGCTCGGGCACGAGGCGATGATAGTCCGGGGGCTCGCCCGCGGGCGGGATGGACTCGCCGGCGGACTCGCCGGCGGGTGGTGGATACGCGGGGCTCGCGCCGGGTAGGCTCACCGAGCGATGCGCCTCGTCAGCTTCCACACAGAGGACGGCCCGGCCGCCGCGGTCCAGATCGCAGAGGAGCTCGTCCCGGTCTCCGCCCTGGACGCGCCCGCCACGAACGTGCGAGGCCTGCTGGAGGCCCTCGACGCTGACGGGTTGAGAGATTTAGGGAGACGCACAGAAATCACTGACGAGCGGATCTCACTCTCCGACGTGACCCTGCACGCCCCGATCACCGACCCTGAGAAGATCGTCTGCCTCGGCCTGAACTATCGCGACCACGCCGAAGAGACCGGCCAGGAGATTCCGAGCGCCCCGATGTGGTTCGCCAAGTTCGCGAACTCGCTCAGCGGTAGCGGCCAGGACATCGTGCTCCCGGCCGCGCACGCGGAGTATGTCGACTACGAGGCCGAGCTCGCGCTCGTGATCGGTCGCCGCGCGAGGAACGTCAGCGCCGAGGACGCGCTCTCCCACATCGCCGGGGCGATGGCATTCAACGACGTGTCCGCCCGCGATCTGCAGATGCAGAACCCCCTGTGGACGAGTGGCAAGGCGATCGACACGTTCGCCCCCTGCGGCCCGGCGCTCGTCACGCTCGACGAGATCGACGACCTCGGCGCGCTCGGGCTGCGCACCCGGGTCAACGGGGAGTTGCTGCAGCAGGGGACGACCGCCAACCTGATCTTCGGTCCGGCCGAGGTCGTGGCGTGGCTTTCGCGCACGATGACGTTACTGCCGGGAGACATCATCGCGACCGGGACTCCCGCGGGCGTCGGCGTGGCGCAGGGGCGCTTCCTCAAAGACGGAGACACCGTCGAGGTGGAGATCGACGGGCTCGGAACGCTCGTCAATCCGGTGCGCAGCGAATGAGCTCGATCGAGGCGTGCCTGTCAGCTGGCCGCGAGGAGATCTGCCGCACGAGGATCGATGCCGGGAGCCTCGCCGCCCGCTTCGGAAATCAGATCGACCCTTCGTAGAGCTGTGCCTGCGCGTCGACCTCGTCGACCGCTTCCTCCGACGCGAGATCGATGTCGAGAGGAGGATCGACCTCTACCAGATCGGCCTGCAGCCGTTTGCGCTCTTCCACGGCGCCGCGCAACGCCTCCAGGCGCTCGTTCGTCGCTCGCTTGATGCTGGTCAGGAGGTCCTCGCTCGTCGGCTTCTCGGTCGTCGAGTCCTCGGTCGTCCGGTCTTCGATCATCGGCTTCTCGGTCATCGCACTCTCGGTCATCGGACTGCCTTTCTTGCGGTCTGAACATCACTCGCCAAAACCGTAGGCCGCGCTTGAGACGTTTCGCTCGCGCGGGGCTCCAGCACCTACCAAGTTGGCGCGCGAACGCCCCTGCATTTGCCTATGAAAACTTGCCGTTGCCCCCCGACCGGGAGGCAGTCGCCCCCCTCTAACGGGCCTGGAATGCGCAGTTGCGCGGCCTCGAAAAGACTGGGTGACTGCACCCTGGAGGGCTGCAGTTCGGCTCTGTAGAGCCAAACTGCATCGACATGGAAGGGCTGGTGAGGGCACATACTGAAGCGGCCCGCGCCGTCGCTTGACGGATCGTCTCCGAGCGCTACTCTCGCTACTCCTTCTATTTCCCTTCCCTGAGCCATTCGGCCCCCGCCGAGCACCGCATAGCCCGCCACCGGCGAGCGCTGAAGCAGATTTTCGCTCTCAGGCGATAGGTCCTCACACCCCTCTTTGAGACAGGCACGGCCTCTCTCATCCAAACCGGTTCGGCTCGCCTGCATGGGAGTCGCGCCCGATCACCGACGCCGGCCAGATGGATGGCGTCCGTGCATCTCCACACCCTGCTGACTGACGGCCAGCAGGTCAATCAACCAACCCAAAGGAGCAAGCATGTCCCTATCACCATCAACATCCAACAACGCCACCCAGGAGTTGCGAGACCTGCCGATCGAAGCGGTGCTGCCCAACCCCTCGCAGCCGCGGCGCCGCTTCGACGAGGAGGCGCTCGAGGAGCTGGCGCGCTCGATCGGCGAGCTCGGTGTTCTGCAGCCGGTGCTCGTGCGTCCCCTCCAGGACGGCTCCTACGGGCTGATCGCGGGAGAGCGGCGCTGGCGCGCGGCGCGGCTC
>Ga0302324_100011919_pt1 | contig 17793 bp, 9 predicted proteins | sample Palsa_T0_1_FD_201949 | JGI IMG/M metagenome (GOLD analysis project Ga0302324, IMG submission 201949) | Peat permafrost microbial communities from Stordalen Mire near Abisko, Sweden - Palsa_T0_1 | ecosystem: Environmental > Terrestrial > Soil > Palsa > Peat permafrost | place: Sweden: Abisko... | reverse complement strand
CTGGATGGTTTTGGAGTCATCGAGAATGTGGAACCAGTGAACGGCCCTGCTCCCGTATATATCTTTGTCACGGCTCACGATGTGCACGCCATACGTGCATTTGAAGTGCACGCTGTTGACTATCTCCTGAAACCGTATGATAAGGAGCGATTTGCCAAGGCGCTGGTTCATGCACGCCAGGTCCTCGAACAGCGCAGGGAAGCAAATCGAGATCTCGAACCACTTCTCCGATCCCTCCGTAGTCTCCGCCCATTGGAACGCTTTGTGGTGAAGGACAATAAGCGGATCTTCTTTGTTCCCGTTTCTTACGTTTTGTGGATCGAAGCCACGGGAAACTACGTCTGCATACACACCGCCAGCGGCCGTCACCTGTTGCGGGAAACCATGGCGCACCTGGAAGAGAAGCTCGCGCCGCACCACTTCATCCGCGTGCGGAAGTCGGCCATCGTGAACGGTGCCTGCATTAGCGAGATTCGTCCGATGTTCGATGGGGTTTACGACATCGTACTGGCTGGAGGAACGGTGGTCACGTCGAGCCGCAGATACGCTCATAAGTTGCGGGCACTGATGGAATCCTAGTCTTGGCAATTGGGATGTAAATTGGCGCTTAGGCGTGGAATGCCGGCGGCGAAGATGACCGTAGCTCTGCTCGAAGCGCATCGTGGCTTTCAGCAGGATCAGGACCGCGAAGAAGCGAACAGGGCTTTTCCTGGACTCATCGACCCGGGAACGAGTCTGCCTTGGAAGGAACACCGTACATATAAAACCTCGCCCGCGAAAGGACAGTCGCTTCCTGCCGCTGCTTCCTGGGCCTGCTTGGTTAGAAAAGGATTGCTTCTGACATTAAAGCCAGGTATGGCCTGACTGCTTCATACGAACCATTCCGATTCCGGATCGGGTAAAAACTGGGATTCAAGTCTGGATTAGGGCCGTCAACCCGGTCACGCAAGCGCCAAGTGTGAAAGGTGCTGTGCATAGCAATTTGATGGTCCTTGATCGAGAAGCGGGATAGCTATCTTCTTCATGCGACACAGTCTATGGGCCGGTATACATTTGAAATTACTGGACCCAAGGCGGCATTTCATCCTATAATCTGCGTCACCGCCTCGCTCCGGTGCCTTGGGCCCTCCCCGGTTTCGGCATTCTTTCGAAATTCTTTGCGTTACTCCCAGTCGTTCAGCACTTCGACCGCTAATGGAGACTCGTGTTTTATGGAAATTGAGGGCGCAGTTTTCGCGGCAAACATTCTGACTCAGATTCCGGCCACGGCGATCGACTTCGACGGCCGCATTCTGTTTTGGAGCAAGGGCGCCGAGCTTCTGTACGGGCTGACGGCTGAAGACGTAATTGGCCAACCGGTGAGGAGCTGCTATGCCTGGGAATACCTGAATGATGGGGACGACCAGACCGTCTTGAGCGCGATCAAGCAAAACGGAGCGTGGAGCGGCGATCTGGTGCATATTCTGGGCGACGGCCGGCGACTTTTTGTCGAGACGGAAGTCCGCCTGCTTCATGACGATGCCGGGACGGAAATCGGGTTGAGCATCGTCACGCGCGATGCCTCTGCCAGGCTGAAACGCGAGAAGGATCGCTCCGCCGAAGCAAACCGCACAGAGGACGAAGCCCGGCAACAGTGGGAACAACTTCGCAGCAGTGGCGACGTTCTGGAATCTTTTCTGGAGAACCTGCCTGCCTGCATTTGTGTGAAGGATGAAGGAGGACGCAACCTTTTTTACAACCGCGCAGCCAGGGAAGCTGTCCCGGCGAGTGCAGATTTCAGAGGCAAGACAGGCAAGGAGATATTTGGCCCCGAACTGGGCGAGCGAATACACGCGATTGACCTTGAAGTGCTGGCTTCGAACGAGCCGGTCCGGACTATCGAATTTCTGGAATCTGATGGAATACGCCGGTCGTTCCTGGTCATCAAGTTTCCCATCCAGGATGCGCGGGGCAGCCGGTTTGTCGGCGGCATATCGATGGACATTACGGAAAGCGTGCGCGACCAGGAGGAATTGCGCAAGCAAGCTGCTCTGTTGGATTTATCGAGTGACGCAATCTTTGTGACCACTCTGGATGGTGAGATCACCTACTGGAACCAGGGTGCCGAAAGCCTCTATGGGTGGACGGCCGAAGAGGCAATGGGCAAGGACGACCGGGAGTTGCTGAAGGCAAAACTTCCACTTCCCTACCAGCAGCTTGTCAGGGTGCTTTTGCGGGACGGGCATTGGGAAGGGGAAGTAACCCGATCGCACCGTGACGGGGCGATCATCGAGGTCCTTACAAAGTGGAGCCTGCTTCGTGACGCGTCCGGTGCGCCGACAGCGCGCCTGGTAACCAATACCGATCTTACAGATATCAAATTCGCCCTTCAGGAAGTGCGTCTCGCTCAAGCGAAGGCTGAGGCACGCGCCGCCGAGCTGACGGCGATTCTTGACACAATGCCGGCCGCTGTTCTTATCGCCCACGACCGTGAATGCACGAAGATGACCGGCAGCCGCTTTGTTCAAGAACTACTTCAGTTGCCGGACGGGGCCAACCCCTCAAAATCGGCAGTTCCGGAAGAGCGCCCCGCGTTCAGAATTCTCCAGAACGGAAGGGAGATCCCAAGTGAGGAACTCCCCATCCAGCAGGCAGCGGCGACGGGAAGGCCGGTTTCCAATTGCGAATTTACGGTCGCCCTAGAAGACGGAACTACGAGGGACTTTTTTGGTCACGCGGCGCCGCTGTTGAATGAACGCGGCGAAGTGAGAGGAGCTGTGGGGGCGTTTATCGACGTGACCGAGCGGGACCTGGCCGAGGCAGAGGCCCGCCGTAACGAGGCAATTTTGAGATCGGTGATGGATGCCACATCGGATTATGTTTTCCTGAAGGACCGCAACGGGCGATACCTGATGATGAATCGCGCCGCTTCGAGCGTAGTCGGCACCACGCCGGAAGAAGCCCTCGGCAAGGATGACTTCGATTTGTTTCCACGCGAAATCGCTGAGTACTTACAGGAAGAGGACCGCGAAGCGATTGCCTCAGACGGATCGCTCACATTCGAATTGGAAACGCCTATCGCGAACGGGTTGCGCCACCTGCACACCGTGAAGAGTGCCTGTCGTGATGCAAATGGAGAAATTATTGGCGTCGTGGGGATAGGGCGAGATATCACGGAGCGCAAGGCGCTTGAGGATTCTCTCCGGACGCGTGAGCGTGAGTTGAGCGAGGCGCACCGGATCGCCAGGCTCGGAACATGGAACTGGATATGCGGGCCGGACAAGTCAACGCTGTCTGAGGAGGTATTCCGCATTTTTGGACGGGACCCGAATTCAGGTGGACCTGCCTTCGCAGAAATGTGTGCGATGTGCACACCTGAGAGCGCTCGCCGCCTGGAGGATGCCGTCAGTCAGGCACTTTCCGATGGAACGTCCTATGAAGTGGATCTTGAGATTTCCATGCCTGATGGCTCCTTGCGGTGGATCGTAGGACGCGGGGAAGTGGAGACCTGGCTGGATGGCAAAGTCGCCAGCCTGCGCGGGACAATCCAGGAGATAACAGAACGCAAGAAAAACGAACAGGCGCTGACCATGAGCGAAAACCGGTATCGCTCCCTGGTCCGCGCCAGCGCGCAAATCGTCTGGAGCACGAACTGCGAGGGCGCAGCGACGAGCGGGTCTCCTGACTGGCAGGCGTTTACCGGCCTGACGGGAGAAGCGGATCTGGGTTTCGGCTGGCTCGAGGCAATCCATCCCGACGATCGCCAACCCACGATCGAATCATGGCTGCATGCCGTGGCAACGGGCGAGCTTTACAACTTTGAAAACCGCTTGCGCCGGCATGACGGTGTGTACAGGCACATGGCGGTCCGCGCCGTTCCCGTTCGCGATGATGCCGGCCGCATCGTCGAGTGGGTGGGTACCCACACCGACATCACCGACCGCAAGACGGCGGAGCAGGCTCTGCTCGAAAGCGAAGCCCGTTTCAGGAAGCTGTTCGAGTCGGACCTTCTGGGCATTTGCATTCCGGATAGATTCGGAGCTTTCTTCGAAGGCAATGACGAATTCCTTCGTATCGTGGGGTACACACGCGAAGACCTTGAGGCGGGCCTGGTTCGCTGGGACGTGATGACGCCGCCCGAATACGCAGAACTGGACGCATTGCATATTGCCGAGGCAGCCGAGCGCGGCAGTTGCATACCCTACGAGAAGGAATACATCCGCAAGGATGGCAGCAGGGTGCCCATCGCGTGCGGCTACGCTTTGCTTGAGGACTCTCAGGATGTGTATATCGCCTTCATCCAGGATTTAACTCAGCAGAAGCAGGCCGAGGCAGGCTTGCGGGAGCGCGAGGAGCGGTTCCGCGTATTGGCAGAGAGCTTACCTGAATTCGTCTGGATCAGGGATGGCGATGGCCGGTACATTTACTGCAATCAACGCCTGCTTGACTATGTTGGGAAGCCGCCTGAATGGCTCCAGACCCACGCGTTCGAGGCGGTCCATCCCGATGACGTCGGCGCCACGATTGAGAATTGGAAACACAGCCTCGAAACCGGCGAACCCTACACTAACGCGTATCGTCTTCGCCGGCACGATGGGGTCTACCGTTACTTCCTTGCCCGCGCGGTTCCCATGCACAATGAAACTGGCCGGGTAGAACGATGGCTGGGGAGCACAACGGACATTCACGACCAGAAGATCGCTGAGGAGGGGCTGCGCCGAGCCGAAAAACTGAACGCAGTGGCCCGGTTGGCGGCTAGTATGTCTCACGAGATCAACAATCCATTGAACTCGGTCGTAAACTCCATCTATCTTGCATTGCGAGATCCGACCTTGAAAGAGGATACGCGCAGCCATTTGACAGTGGCGGAGCAGGAACTGGCGCGGGCAGCTCAGGTTGCCTCACAGATGCTGCAATACCAGAATCAATCGAGCGCGCCAGCGTTGGTGGATCTGAGCGAGATTATGGACTTTGTACTAAACCTCTTCAAGTCGCGGCTCAGTTCTCGCTCCATTGTGGTGGAGCGCGAATACCATACTCATGAGAAGCTGCGCTGCTTCAGCGAGGAGGTGCGTCAAGTGTTCGCAAACCTGATCAGCAACTCGGTGGATGCAAGTAATAGCCGCGGCAAGTTGCGGGTTCGCATAGCGGAGGGACGATCATGGAGCGATCCCTCGGAGCCAGGGATCCGTGTTACGGTTGCCGATAGTGGGGACGGGATGCCCCAAGCGTTTCAGATGAGAGTGTTCGAGCCATTTGTGTCGACCAAGGATAGAACCGGAACCGGCCTTGGTTTATGGGTTGCTGAAGGCATCGTAAAGAAACACAAAGGCAGAATCACGTTTCGCAGCAGCACCGATCCTCGACGGCATGGAACAGTATTCTCAGTGTTCCTACCCCGGCAGACGATGAACAAGTAACTTAGAGTATGCGGAAATAGCTGACTTTCTAAACCGGGTACAGATGATTCCACGGTTCCAAGCGTTTCAATTCGGCAGTGAAGTCCAGGTGGAAAGTCGCTCACTGGAAATCGCTAAACACAACGGTAAGCTAAGCCGGCCCGAAAGCTTTCGAGTTACTACGCCTGTCTCATCTTCGGAGATCGTGCCCTTAGGGTTGCAGCGATTCTCGACTGAAAACGCTGGGCTCGCGCCTCAAGCCTCTGTGTTGCGTAAGTCGCTCACAAGATTCTTAGCAAGCAAAGCTACGGCCGCGGCCAGAGCAGCAATGGACAGCCCAGCGATGATTTGAGAGAGCGTGAGACCTGCCTGGGTGAGCAGCCCTCCGCCTCATGCGCCGCAGATTCCACCAATGCGCCCGACGCCGAGCATCCATGGCACGCCAGAAGCGCGGCCCAACCTAGGATACGATGATGCCGCAAGCGCAGGCATCGAAGTTTGCGCAGAGGAGCACCGATGCAATGAGTATTCGCTTGCGGCCATAGCGGTCGGCAAGCGGGCCGGCGACCATCGTCCCAACTGCCAGACCTATCAGCGACGCGGCTAGCACCGGCCCCAAGGCCGACTTCGAGATTGACAGTTCAGCGGATAGTGCGGGCGCGAGAAAAGCCATGACAGCAGTGTGAAAGCCATCTGTGACCAAGAACAAAAACGAAACCGCCAGAATCAGCCATTGTGCACCAGCCATTCGCCGCCCATCCATAAACTCCTGAACGTTGAATGCGCCTTCGCCATTGGTTTTTATCGTCGAATCCAATTGCCACACTCACTCTCCGGCCATTGCCATTTCTAAGGTCGAAATATCCGGTGCTGCTATCTGGCTAGTCCGACGCGGCGCACCAGGTCATCGAAGCGAGGGTCTGAGCGCAGTGGGTCGAGGCAGGGATCTATCTTGAGGTACAAGAGTCCAACGTCATGCGCGTCGTATGCCTCTTCAAGCCAGCTAAACGCCTCCTGTTTTTCCCCAAGGCCGGCATAGACGAGTGCGATTTCATACCTTCCAACGCCGTTCTTTCTGACATCTTCCTGTAAGCGAGCGATAGTCTTTCGGGCATCGGGTGACCGGCCTGCTCGTGCATAGGCGTTCCCTAAATGGCCCAGAGAATCGGGCCCACTGCCTGACTTGATGAATTCAGAGATCGCTTCAGGGTATCTGCCTTTTTCGGCGTAGACGTCTCCCAGAAGAAAGCTCCAGTCGGGGGGCTTTATATCCAGGGCGCGAACCCTCAGTATCAGCGAAAGGGCCTCGTCATATCGCCGGGAAAAGTAATAGACGAAACCTTCATAGTGGAGTGAATGCCACGAGACAGGATCGAGATCCACTCCACGCTCAACTTCGGCAAGAGCCTCGGGCAGATGCCCAGTTCGGACCAGGTAGAACGCATACTTCTGATGGATGGGCGCCGAATTGGGATCAAGCTCGAGTGCTCGGTGAAACTCAGTTGCCGCGGTAGCCCAGTCCCAGTCGAGGGTCATCGCCGTATTTGCGAGCTCAGCATGTCCTTCAGGGAGCGAGTCATCCAGCTCGATGGCCCGAGAAGCTTCCGCCTTCTGCTTCGAAAATGCTTCTTTGTACGCCATGCGGCCCGACTCGCCCATGCGGCCATAGCAATTAGCCAACGCAGCATGCGCCTGTGCGTAGCTTGGGTTCTTATCAATCGCCTTGTTGAAATATTCGACGGCGCTCTTGCAATCGTCCGCCTCCAGTTGAAGGAGACCGCGCAGATACAAATCCTGGGCTTCAGGATCAATGGGCCGATTTCGTGCCAGGCGAGCCTGCTCTTGTGGAGTTACATTGATACTGATCTCATCCGCAATTGCCTGCGCCACTTCTCCTTGCCACGCGAGCCCACTGGTAAAGTCCCGCTCGTAGGTATGAGCCCAGATGGGGCGGTCGGTTCGGGCATCAATCAGTTGCGCGCTGATCTGCACTTTATTGCCGGCACGCAGCACGCCGCCTTCAACCACTCCATCGACAGCCAACTCATGGGCAATCTCAGGGAGATTCTTTTTTGTGCCCTTGTAGCTCATGGCCGAGGTCAGCGAAATTACCCGCAACGTGGAGACCTGGCCGAGGTCGTTGATCAACTCTTCAGTCATCCCATCGGCGAAATACTCTTGCGATGCATCTCCTGAGAGGTTCTTGAGCGGGAGAATGGCGATGGAGCGAATCTGCGATCCGTGATGGGAGCCGCTCAGCCAGTATCTGTAGCCGACGAAGCCGATCGCCGCAATCACGATGAGTGCGACTACGATGCCAGCAATCAAGCGCCAGGAACGCAGGGCTGTTCCGGTCGGGAAACTGGTACCAGCCGTATTGGTCACCGCAGGCCTTGCTGCGTCCGACTCCGGGTGCCCGGCTACCGTTGGCGTTTCAACGAGCTGAGCAGCTCCAGTATCCGTGTGAACTGCGGGTCGCAGCGGTTCGAAATGAAACTTCGGCACATACGAGCCGCTGGGCAGCTCAATGCACACTTCGGGCTGTTCTTTGGCTTCAGCGTAGAACTGCGCAAGCTTCTTGCGCACATCGGTGGCCTTCACGCGAACCACCGAGTCGCTTCCGGTGTCGTAACCGACCGGGCGGCCGAACATCTCGGCCCCGATCATCCGCTCGCGGAGCTGATCGAATTCCCCATCGAGTGCGTGGTTAACGATGAGCTCGAGAAAGTCCTGAGTGCGCTTACTGCCGGCAAAGGCATGGCTGGCAACTACCTGCTTCAAGTGCTGCCGGATCAGCGCGGCCTGTTCCGGGCTGGGTATTGCCAAATCTCCGGTCAGGTGGGGATGGCTTGTCGACATAGCTCAATGGCTCAATCAGTTGGCCCTGGACGCTTGCCTCGATCCTCACTATAACACCGGGTGATTTTCGTGGTGACGCCGCAAACAAACGGGAAATCCGAGCCGTAACGTCCCTGAAAGCATGCATTTCAACATTAAGCAAAACAAGGACTTAATGCAACAAACGTCCCATCAAGCCGTTAATAGCGTTGCACATCGAGTTTTTGAAGTGTTGGAATCGCGATGCTCGTGAGACTGATGCGCAAGGGTTTTTCCAAAGGAAGACGAGTAAACGCTTACTGGAATTATAGATCGCGATTGCGGTGGGGTTCTTAAGTTTGGATGGCAAGCGCGAGTTTTCCCGGGTAAGCGAGGCGGCGTTAAATGACCAGAGAGGAGGGACCGATGGGCAAACTTAATTGGAAAAGGTATTTGCAAGGCTGCGCACTCTTGATGGTCCTGGTCGTTTCCGCTCTGGCTCAGACGGTTCCGAGCGAGGCGGACAAGGCAATGCAAGAGGGCCTGGCGCAAATGAAGTCTGGCAACTTTACTCAGGCCGCCGCTGCTTACTCCAAGGTGACGAAACTGCAGCCGACCTTTGCTGAGGGTTTTTTCAACCTTGGACTTGCCGAAGAAAAGGCCGGGCAACTTGACCTGGCGCGGACTGCCCTGGAAAAAGCTCTTCGGCTGAAGCCGGGTCTGCGAGGCGCGAACCTGTTTCTGGGAACGATCGCTTATCGTCAGAACCGATTTAAAGAAGCTGAAGCCAGTCTGCTCGAAGAAACGAAGCTCGATCCGCGAAGCGCGCAGGCTTTTATGTGGCTGGGCATTTGCCATCTGGCGCAGGACGATCCGCAGGGGGCCATTGCGCCACTCGACAAGGCTTACGCACTGGATGCTTCGGACGCGGACATCCTCTATCACCGTGGACGCGCGTATCTTCTGGTGGCCAACGCTTCTTACGACGCCATGTTCAAGCTCGATCCCGATTCTTTGCGCGTGCATCAGGTGTTGGGCGAAGCGTATGCCCAGGGATACCGCAACCAGGAAGCAATCGGAGAATTTGAACTGACGGTGAAATTAGCGCCCAGGCAGCCGGGACTGCACGAAGAGTTAGGCGACCAGGAATGGATTACCGGACAGCTGGATAAGGCTGCGGATGCTTACCGGAAAGAGCTTCGTATCGATCCCCTGGCGGTTACCGCAATGTACAAGCTGGGAAGCCTGCTGGTACAGAACCGGGATCCATCGGAGGGGGTGCGGCTTCTGCGCGGCGCGCTACGGCTCGACCCCTCTCTGAGCGATGCGCACTATTACTTGGGCGTAGGTCTGGCGGGCACCGACCAGAACGAGGATGCCGCTCGCGAGTTTCAATTGGCGATCGCCTCCGATCCTGCAAGCGATCGCGCAATGAGCGCTTATTACAAGCTGTCCCAGGTCTATCGCACGCTCCACAAAATGAACGAAGCGCAAGCAGCTCTTAAGAACTTTCAGCAGATGAGGGCAACCGTTAAAGAACGGCAAGACCGCAAGTCCACGCAACTGGTGCGCAAGCGAACAGAACTTCCCGTGCAAGAGCAGGTTGCGGACGGAATGCCGGGGGATCAGTGAAAGGCCATTTTTTCTTTCGGCCCCACGCGCCGGACTCAAGGTTTGATTTCTTCAAAAGCGGAGCAAGGCAAGCCAAATAGTTGCAGAGAACAAGAACAGACGAATCACCAAGCCGAAATTCGGCAAGGGTTTGCTCAGGAGGCAGACATATGACTCACAGCTCGGCACCCCTGCAGTTCAAGAGAAGATGGTTGGATTTGCTCCAGTCAGCGCTCCCGTCATTTGGAGGAAGCCTGGTGCTTGCATTGATGGCCCTCGGCTTCACTGCGTCTGCTTTAGCGCAGCTCGACACGGGCTCCATCAGCGGCGTAGTCAGCGATCCAGCAGGGAAAGTGGTGCAGGGGGCTGCAATCACGGCCGACGAAACCACAACCGGGACAACTTATTCCACAACCACATCCACCACTGGCTACTATTCGTTTCCTTCGGTGCGTCCCGGCACATATCAGTTGAAGGTCAGTGCAACAGGATTCAAGAACGAGGTCTATAGCGGAGTCCTGGTAGCCGTCGGCGCAAGTTCAACGCGGAATATTACGCTCGCTGTCGGGTCAACCAGCGAAGTGGTCAACGTTTCTGCAGGGACTGTGACGTTGGAGCAGGAAACCTCTGAAGTCGACGCGAACATTGCTCCCGAACAGGTGGCGGATCTTCCGCTCCAGGTCTCAGGAAATCTGCGTTCGTTGTCAACGCTGGAATTTCTTGTCCCCGGTACTGTCGGTCCCGGTACATCCGCAGGCGGTTCCGCGTTCCAGATGACCAAGATCAATGGCGGTCAAGAAGAAGGAACAGACTACCTGGTGGATGGCATCACCACCAACCGCATGGAAAACGGTTCGGGCTCGTTCGATATCGTGGCCCCTTCTGTAGAGGCGGTCAACGAGTTTCACATTAGTCTCTCCGGTCTGCCCGCTGAACTTGGCAGAACGACCGGTGGCCTGGCCAACTTCAACACTAAGAGTGGTAACAACGGCTACCATGGCGCCGTGTTCGATATATATAAGAACGCCGCATTGGACGCCAATAACTGGTTTAACAACGGATATCTTGCTGAGACGCCCGGCTCCGACCCGGCGGCGAGAGACCTGCTGCAACGCCCGCCAGACACCAAGAACGACTATGGCGTCAGCCTGGGTGGCCCGATTTTCATTCCGCACGTCTACAACGGCAAGGACAGGACCTTCTTCTTCTTTGGCTGGGAACAGTTGCGCTATTCCACTGGGTCCGCCATCACCAGCCTGATTCCCACTCCCGGTGAACTGGGCAGCAATGGCCAGTATTTCGACTTCTCATCGACGTTGGGCGGGGCAATACCTGGCGGCACCGACGCCTGCAACACCCAACTCTTTTACGGTGAGATCTTCGATCCAACCTCCGAGACCAACGAATGCCGCAATACGCCGTTCCCCAACAATCAAATCCCGATCGGGCGTGAAAGCATGGTGGCAAAGGCTGTGTTGAAGTACATGCCGGCGCCTAATCTTACCGGTGGGGGTACCAACAATTATGTCTATGACACTCAAGACACGCTAGCCCAGACGGTCTACAGCCTCAGAATTGATCAGAACATCGGATCGAAGCACAAAATCTGGGGCTTTTGGAGTTCCCGCGAAAACACCGACCAGGGTAACGATTTGAATCTACCGGAGCCCATAACCAGCGGCGGCGGCGGGCAGGTGAATCAACTAGGAAAGCTGTTCCGATTCGGTTGGGATTGGATTGCAAGCCCGACATTGGTTAATTCGCTGACCTTCGGCACCAACCGCTCGAATAACTTCAATCAGTCGCGCGCCGTGAATTTGAACCCGGATTGGGACAGCACGCTGGGCATTGCCAACGGTTCCGGCCCGGTTTTCCCTGGGTTCGAGTTCATTGGCAGCCCCTACCCAAGCTTTGGTGAGAACGATGATGCCCAGGATGTCGACAACGTGATTGCGATTAACGACATCGTGCATTGGCAACACGGCAAACACAGCTTCAAGTTCGGTGGTGAAGATCAATATCACCAGTTCTCATTTGTAAGCAAAATTGGTGGCACCTGCAGCGGCACATCGGGTTGCTTCACTTTCTATGACAATCAGACTGCGTCGGACACGACGTTTTGGGGGCGCGATGGCAATTCCTTCGCCGCATTCATTATTGGCGAGTCCGCCACTGCAAACGCCCTGAGGCAGTTGCATTCTCCGCGCTGGCTGGCTCACTACGGCGCCTTGTTTGCACAGGACGACTGGAAGCTTAGCCCCAATCTCACCGTCAATCTCGGATTTCGCTGGAGCTACGATACCCCTCGTCATGAGGCGGACGGCGATACGGCGGTCCTTGATATGACTGCTCCCAACTCCGCGGCCAATAACATTCCCGGTGCGCTGGTCTTTGCCGGCAAAGGCGCAGGCCGTAACGGCAGCGTGCATGAAACCTGGGCCGACGTCTATCACAAGGACTTTGAACCTCGCGTCGGCTTCGCATGGGCTCCTGGGATGTTCCAACACAGGGATGTTGTTCGCGGCAGTGCGGGTATCTATTACGGGCCACTGGTCTATGCCGATTTCGGCCAGGGCACTTTGCAGGGATTCACGGTCAATCAAACACTCTTTACCGCCGATCCTTTGGACGGTCCGCCGGTTGACGCGGGCTTGCCGATATTATCCACGTCACCCGACCTCGATCCAACGCAGTTGAATGGTCAGGCCATAGATAGTGTCAACAAACCGTTCGGACGGCCGGCTATGGTCGAGACCTGGAGCTTGGAAGATCAGTACCAGGTCAGCGCCAATCTGTTCGTCTCATTAGGCTATCTTGGGATGCACTCTGTGCGTCTGCATGGCCTGATTGACTATCCCAACGACATGCCGCTTAGTGGTCTGGCTCTGGGAACCAACCTGTTCAACATTGCGTCTGGGTCGCAACTGCCCTATGCCAACTTCCAGACGACCTGGGGCGGCAATGGCAACGTGTCGCAGGCCCTGCGACCTTTCCCGCAATATGGTTACATCAACCAGGACAGCTATCTGCAGAATGTCGGGCAGGCCAGCTACGACGCGTTGATCGCAAAACTTGAGCATCGCTTTCACAGCGGCCTCAATGTGCTGGCTTCGTACACGTTCTCAAAGACGCTTACCGATGCGGACGCCATTCAGCCCTACTACAGCACACTTCAAAACCAAGGCGGAACACAGAACCCCTATGACCACAAAGCGGAAAAGGCTGTGAGCAACGAGGACATCCCAAACAACTTAGTGGTGAGCTACCTCTATGAGCTGCCTGTTGGCAAAGGCAAGAAGTTCCTTGCCAATTCGCCCAAGCCGGTCGGCGCGGTGATTTCTAACTGGCGCGTCAGCGGCGTGCAGCGCTACCTGGGCGGGCAGCCCATCAGCTTCTTTGGAGCGAACGGCATTCCCGGCTTCGACAACGGAATTCGTCCCAACTTCGTGTCCGGCCAACCGGCGAAACGATCCGGACCATTCAACCCATTCGACTTTAGCAATACCGGTACCAGCGGCTACGACCATACATCCGGCGCTTGCACGACGGGTTATTGGAACTGCCCCGCTTTCACCGATCCAAATCCAAATCCTGGACCCGACGTTCCGTATGTCTTCGGTAACATGCCGCGCAACTCGGCTAACATCCGCGGATTCGCGTTCTACGACGAAGATTTCGGCATCAACAAAGCCATCCCACTGAACGACAGGATGAAGATGGATTTCCGGGGTGAGCTATTCAATGCATTCAACCGGCATTCGTTCAACAAGCCTGACTCCGGCGTACAAGACGATAACTTCGGGCAAATTACGAGTACCTTGCTTGGTCCGAGAAATGTCCAGTTCACGATGAGGATCACTTACTAGCCGGCACGTCTCCTGCCTGTGCACGCATGGGCAGGAGACTCCGCATACCATTGCTTACAGATCCGGATGCGGTTCACTGCATCGGCTTTGTGCATGCTTCAAGACGAAGGATTCATGAACCCTTAGAGAGAGTCCTCATGCGCTGTCACCTTACTTCACTGGTTGTATGTGTTCTGTTGCTCACGCCGCCGCTCCTGGGCCAGGAGCCCCATGCGTTTACCCTGAGCGGCGACTATCCAATCACCCACGATCCTTCAATTGGCCGCGAAGGCAACATGTATTACGTTTTTGCTACTACCTCCAGCCCGAATGAGGGTCAGTTCCCGATCCGCTGCTCGACCGACCTCATGGCGTGGAAGCTCTGCGGCCACGTCTTCGACCGAATCCCCGCATGGATTCACGAAGCAAGCCCAACGACAAAAGAGCTGTGGGCGCCGGACATCAGTTACTTTCAGGGTAAGTTCCACCTTTATTATGCTTACTCTGCATTTGGCGTGAACACCTCTGGAATAGCTCTGGCTACCAATGACACATTGGATCCGCGGAGCCCAAAATATCATTGGAATGACGAAGGTCTGGTTCTGAAGTCCACTCCGCAAGACAACTTCAATGCCATCGACCCTAACATTGTTTTCGATGCCGAGGGGCAACCATGGTTAAGTTTCGGGAGCTTCTGGGGCGGCATCAAGATGCGACGCATTGACGCCATAACCGGCAAGCCTGCCGCTACAGATCCAACGCTCTACTCCCTCGCTGCACGCGTCCCGCCGGACCACCCTGACCCACCCAAGCCTGGCCTGCCGGCGGACTGGCAAGCGATTGAAGCGCCCTTTATTGTTCATCACAGCGGCTACTACTACCTCTTCGTTTCATTCGACCTGTGTTGCCGTGGAATCAGGAGCACTTATCGAACCATGGTCGGCCGTTCGCTCAAGGTAACCGGTCCCTATGTCGATGCGGATGGCAAACCGATGCTCGACGGCGGCGGCACGCAACTTCTTTCACCGAACAGCCGATGGCTTGGCCCTGGAGGAGAATCCGTGTTACAGCGACCAGAGGGCGATATCCTCGTCTTCCATGCCTACGACGCCGTCACGGGCAAGCCCGCACTGCAAATCTCGACGCTCACCTGGGACAACGGCTGGCCGCATGCGGCTCTCAGTACATCGGGAGAATCGAAGTAGCTCGATGCTTAAATCTCAGACAGAGCAAATTGCGATTCAGAGTTCTAAGTGTGCCGCGGGCACTGTTCGAATAGCCTGGCTGGCCTCATTGGTCATTGCGTCCGCTCTGATGATCGGGTGTGGAAGCGGTGGCTCAAGCGGTGGCTCGGGCGGCGGAGGCGGTACCAGTCAGACCCCCGACATGGGCACGCTCACAACGATAAGCGATAGCAATGAGTACACGCTTGAGAATGCTGCCAGTTCTCTCGTCCTCGGAATTGCGGGTCAGAGCCAGACCGCCGGAGCTAACGTTGCGCAGGAGTCCAATATGGGTTCGGTTGATTCCCTCTGGCATTTCTTGCCGATGAACAACAACCAGTTCAACATCGAAAACATGCTCACCCATCAAGTGATGGGAATTCAGAGCGCATCCACCGCCGCCGGGGCGCAGGTGCTGCAATGGGCCGACAACGGGACTAATGATCACCTATGGGAGTTCTATCTACTCAAGGACGGACATTATCTTATTCAGAACGTGAATAGCGGGCTCTATCTTGAGGATGCCGACTCCGGCGCCACATCTTCCGCGACGATTGACCAGCGCGCACGCGCCACGAGTGGAGCAGGCTGCGCCTGCCAGGAGTGGATACTCACCTCAAACAACACTTCGCCCTACCCAGCCCCTCTTTCAGTCAGCGTCTCGTATAACGCGCCCGACGCAACTTCCGTCGGCATTCATGATCCGTCTATGCTGAAGGTCGGTTCAACTTACTATCTCTTCTCCACGCACGGCATGATCCACGCTCACACATCGCCAGACCGCGAGAACTTCTCAGACGACGGCTATGCCCTCAATGCGCTGCCGGCTTGGACCAACACTTACACCGGCGCGAGTGGCGATCTCTGGGCACCCGACGCCTCGGCTCACAATGGCGTCTACTGGCTCTACTACGCTGCATCCACATTTGGCAGCGCTAATTCAGCCATCGGCCTCGCCACCAGCCCGAGCGGTGTGCCCGGCACTTTTATTGATTCCGGAGCCCCGGTCTATATTTCGGCAGACTGTGCAGGCTCCAACGCTATCGATCCAACCTCAGTCGTCGATGCATCAGGCAATGCATGGTTAGCTTTTGGCTCGTATTCCAGCGGCATACAGATTGTGTCCGTGAATAACACTACCGGAATTCCGACTGGCGCTACCTGCACCCAGTTGGCTTACCATCCTTCCGGAACCGGCATTGAAGGCTCGTATATCTATCAGCACGGCGGCTACTATTACCTCTTCGCTTCCATCGACACCTGCTGCAACGGAGTGACCAGCACTTACCGCATCATCGTCGGCAGGTCATCCAGCGTCACCGGCCCTTACACCGATCGTGGCGGCCTTGCACTCACTTCCGGTGGGGGAACCATTGTGCTGAGCGCGCATGGCAACATCAACGGCCCGGGCGGCGAAAGCCTGTTCCCTGACACGGACGGAGACATCCTTGTCTATCACTACTACGACGCCAATGACAACGGATACCCGGCTCTGGGCATCAACGTTCTCAGCTGGACCTCAGACGGCTGGCCTTTTCTTCAGTGAAGCGAAAATCCATCGCCCGCTATGTACCGCATTGCATTTGTTGCGAGTTTTGCAGGTATCGAGTTGGCGTCAGGTGCATACTCTTACTTCGACCAGTATTCGCGGACCTTCCCAGGTATGATCCTGGGTTGACGGGAACTGGCCGGTGCATGTTTTCAGCTCTGATTGAGCCTTGTGTTGGAATTGTCGGCTCGAGGGTCGGTATCACGAACATTTTGGGGCTAGTTCTTGTTTACCGGTGATTGGCTCATGACCTCCAGGAAAGCCAGTATCAGTGCGGGACTTCCCCAAGACTCAATCAGGTTTGGCTGCCTGGCCTTTTTGCTCTGCATTCCCCAGCAGTTCGATTTGTCCAGTCGTTACATGCGCCCGCAGCCGGTAGTCTCCATTTGAATTGTTCCTGCTGAAGTTCCGGAAGAAGCCCCCTTTGTCGATGCCGAAGGCCCGTGCCTGGACTTCGCCCACGCCGACGGAAGCGTCCACGTTGCGGTAGTCCGAGTCGTGGATGGAGGAGATCGTGATCTGCCCCGCTCCAACTTCGATATCCTTATCGCCCTTGACCTCTTCCACCGTGACCTGGCCCGCAAACATGCGAATGCTCAGGTTTGTTCTCCTGGGAACCTCAATCTTGACCTCAAGACCGTTGTTGCCATGTTGGTGATCAGGGCCCTCGATAGACAATTTGCCGCCATTTGCTGTCGGCGAAAAATGAAAAGCGACGTTCGTGGCGGTTTTTTCGCTGCTCGCCGAGCAAGAGACATGAATCCCTATCTGGTCGGTGCCAACGATGTGAAGTCCTGCGGGCATCGAATCGATTATTAGCACGGCCCTGGATTGCAGAGGATAGCTGACAGCTTGGCTGCAGGGGGTCTTTGTCTGGGCAAATCCGGCGATATTGCAGGCCAGGAGAGCCGCGCCCGCAGCGCAACAGATTGATCTCATCCTGTCACTTACGCAGGTTGCGTCCTATTGGTTCCCGATGGCTGTGGATGAAGGGCACGTTCTGCCGCGCTCTGTACCCCTCGAATTGGGCTATTGCACGGTCAGTGTTACCGTGCCCACCGTGCCAGTGAGGGTCCCTGAGGTTCCCGTAACTGTTACGGTATAAGTCCCGGGCGTGGTTCCTGTGTTCCCTCCACCCCCTCCACCTCCTCCTCCGCCCCCGCTGTTCCCGCCTCCGCCACAGCCGATCGCGCCAAAGGAAGCGATTAGCACTAAAAGGCAGACCATCGTCAGCCAGTTGCGCTTCCGCCGCGGAATCCCGATTAGCATGAGGCAGGCCAGGGCAGTACCTGCCGATGGCCACAACAGTTTCTTAAGCTCCTTCCTGGAGTTCGTTGCCGGCGTGGAAAAGATCGTTAGTGTTGAACTCT
>Ga0302324_100011918_pt1 | contig 17793 bp, 16 predicted proteins | sample Palsa_T0_1_FD_201949 | JGI IMG/M metagenome (GOLD analysis project Ga0302324, IMG submission 201949) | Peat permafrost microbial communities from Stordalen Mire near Abisko, Sweden - Palsa_T0_1 | ecosystem: Environmental > Terrestrial > Soil > Palsa > Peat permafrost | place: Sweden: Abisko... | reverse complement strand
AGAACACCGTGTTCTGGGGCACCGGGAATCCGGGGCCGGACTGGAACGGCGACTCGCGCCGCGGCGACAATCTCTACTCCGATTGTTTGCTCGCGCTCGATGCCGATACCGGCAAACTGAAATGGTATTTCCAATTCACTCCGCACGACACCCACGATTGGGACTCCACCGAAATCCCGGTGCTGGCGGACGCGGTGGTGCGCGGAAAGAAGCACAAAGCGGTGCTGTTCGGCAATCGCAACGCGTTCTACTATGTTCTGGACCGCAACACCGGCAAGTTTCTGGCGGGCAAAGAATTCGCCAGGCAAACCTGGGCCAGGGGACTGGACGACTCCGGCCGCCCCATCGTGCTTCCCAATTCCGAGCCTAGCGTAGAGGGAGCCAAAGTATATCCGGACCTGAGTGGCGGCACCAACTGGTTCAGCCCTTCTTACAGTCCGCAAGCCAACCTGTTTTATGTGGCGGCGCGCGATGTGGGCGGCGTGTACCTGAAAAGGCAATGCGGAATACAAGCCGGGCGCGCAATTCAACGGCGGCGGGCAAAGCCCCATCGTCGGCGAGGATCCGATGGGCGCCATCCGAGCCCTGACTCCCGAAACGGGTGAATTGAAGTGGGAGTTCAAGCTGCATTCGGATGCCGGAGCGGGCGTGCTTTCCACCGCGGGCAATCTGGTATTTGCGGGCGACAACGAGGGAGATTTTTTTGCGCTGGAAGGCTCCACAGGGCGCGCGCTTTGGCACTTCCAGACGGGAGCGACGATCAACGCAAACCCGGTGAGTTATACCGGCGGAGGCAAGCAACAGATAGCGATCGCGTCGGGCAATTCGATTTTTGCGTTCGGACTGGAAGAATAGCGGCGCGGGGCGGCTATAGCCGCGTCCGGCGTCTCACTTCCCTGCCGGTGGATTCCACATTTACGCGCAACAATGCCGAGGGCCATCCGAACTCATCCATGTTGGAAAATGCCGGTCCCAGCGGCGCGTGCCCGCCTCTGCCACCAGGGTTCGATTTCGCAAAATATTCGATCAAGCCGTTTGCGATATCCCACACTGTCCACGATGGCGAAATCATCGATCTGGGCGGCCGGCAGTTGGAAGTCCCGCTCACTCCCGGCCACACGCCGGATGCCCTGTGCCTGCTGGATCGCCGCTTTGGCCCCATCGCTCGGTAGTGGTGCAGTTTGAATCATGCTGCTAGCGACTCCTCTTCCTTCTTTTCGAGCAGGCCAACAATCTCCTCGATTGACCAGATGTGATCGGCGATACCGGCGGCTACTGCTGGCGTGGTGCCGAGCGTCATGTGCTTGCGCTGGAAATTATAGGCCATCATGTAGAGCGCGACCGATGCGCCGTGATTCTCAAGCTTCTTGGAGAAACCATTCGTCAAGCGCGTGAATCTCCGCATGGACATTCTCATCGTTAGATTCTGGCGCTCCACATAGGACGTGCTGATGTGATCTGGATCGGGCCTTCCAGTGATCCCGTGGCGTTCGCACGAGAGACACACAGCGGGGCTGTAGCGCTTCTGTCCTTCCGGCTCGTTGCAGTAGACCTTCACGAGCATGGCGTAATCGATATCGCCACGGAATGCGCGGTCAACTGCGTTCAGATAAAGCTTGAGGCCGTCCGTGGTTAACTGTATTCGATTCGCCAAACGTCCAGCAAGATCCTCCACAAACGTGCGGGCCGACGCCACGTCGCGCATACCGATAAGCCAACTCGGGATTAGCTTCGTGTCTGCATCAATTGCGACCCACGTCCAGATATCGCCAGCAAAGCCGCCATTCTCGAAATGCTTCGCTTTGGCGTTTTTCTGTTTCGCGAAACAAAAAGCCCAGGTTTCGTCGGCCTGAAGGCGCTTGCATGGTAGATCCTGCATGGTCTCATTGAGAAAGTCCTCGCACGCTGCGCCAAGCTCAACGAGCAGTTTCAGGATGGTATGCTTCGCCACGCCAGTCATGCGGACGGTTGAGTTGATTGAGCAACCTTCGATGAGACACCGAACCACTTGGGCGCGTCTTGCCGTATCCATCCTGTTCATACTTACCATTATGCTTGCTCGTGCATGGAATGTCAACAGAAAAGCACCTTTTGATCAATGTTCATGCGGCATCAGGCCGCTTTTTCCATCTCGCTTTTGCTGCCTTTTTTGCGATCTTGCTGCGCTGCTTTGCGGTCAGGCTTTCGGCCCTAGCCTTACCACCCTTTGACGCTCCTAGCTTGGATAAGGCGACTGCTGCCGGGTTCTTTTCGCGCTCCGGTGAACGCTCCAGCGGGGTTCCGTCCCACTTCTCGCCGATCAAATCTTCCATGACGGATCGGGCTAACAGATTCGGATCATTTGGTCGCTTTGGTTTGTCCTTGCTTGCTCGTGGAGGCATGGTATGATTATCGCACGAAGATGATGAGCCAGAGCACGTACAATAACAGACAAGAAAAACCAATCACTCCGGCCCAGAAACGCTTCTTGTGGTAACGTTCTATGACTTCTGAAGAGCTAGAAGCGCTAGCTAGAACGCCGGAGGGGTAGCCTCAAATCTTCTGTTCGTACCTTGGGCTCGTGGCTTATTGTGGCTATTGTGGGCGTCGTGGTTGGTTTGGGCATTGAACTTTACCGACCAATAGTTGCCCTGTGCTCCAAGTTCGATTTAGGAACATTGATTGAGCTTATAGGGGTTATACTCGTGACTCTCGGTGTTGCGGGAGAGCTTGCCGTTGAATGGATGACGCATCGCAAGGAAAGAGAACTGTTACGCATAGATGCCGAGATTGAGCGCGAGGACAAGCGGCAATTGGCGGAGCTTAATCTCCTTGCCGAACAGGAACAACATGCCCGCGTAAAGCTGGAGAAGGAGATGGCCGGGAGACGGCTCAACCCCGAGCAAAAGACATTTCTGCAAGATCGCCTTCGTGGTCGCTCTCGGCAGCACGTATATATCGTTCCGGGAGTGCAGACATTAGAAGCTAAAACATTCGCAGAATCGTTGAATGCTGCCCTAGGTGGGACTGGTTGGATTACATACCCTGAAGTAACCAAACCTCGACGACATATCGAGGTCGCAGGTATATGCATAATGGCAGCCGGAGACGGCAGGACAAGAGAGGCAGCTAAAGAGTTGTCAGACGTATTGGAAGAGTTAGGCTTCATGCCGCGATTCCGTGAAGATTTTCCCATAATGTATGCTCAACCTTACTGGCCCCAAGGTTTAGTTTCCCAAGCTGGCTCACCAGGGTCTAACATAAATGTGGTCCTCGTTGTCATCCTGGATAAACCAGAGCCAGTTTTTTAAGATTCAAACTGCACCAGTACCCATCGCTCAAAATCCTGCGGCCGGCGCATTCGGCTTCCGACGCCGACCCCGCCTTGTTGGCAAAGGTCGCTCAGGCGCCCCCCCAAGCCCGCGGCGGCAAGCTGCCTTACAAGGTCGAGAAAGGCCGTCGCGCAGGCGCCGGACGCAGTCCCGAAATTGAGCGGGCCAATGTCGCGATTTTCGCCGATTCTGATATGCTTCGACTTGAGACCTACCGGAGGTTAGAACCATGAGAGTACCGGCATTTATAGCTTGCGCGGTGCTGGGGTCGGCGCTGTTTCTGCCGCCTCAGGCGCAGGCCCACCACAGCAACTCGGCATTCTACGTGACCAAAGTTATCACCATAAAGGGCGTCGTCAAAGAATTCAAATGGAGCAACCCGCATGTTTGGGTGATCCTGACGGTGGACGACGGCAAGGGCAATAAAGTGGATTGGAAGGCGGAAGGCCGTCCGCCCGGTATCCTGGCGCGGGCGGGTTGGACGCCCAAGTCGCTGCAGCCCGGCGAGACCATCACCATAGACTTGAGCCCGGCGAAGGACGATTCGGCTTCCGGACTGATCGCGCGCGTCACCAAAGAAGACGGCGCCATTCTCGCCAATGCGCCCCCTCCGACGGAATAGAGGACCGCTATGAAGCTTTATAAAACACTGCTCATCTTGGGGAGCGCGGCGGCGCTTGGCGCCCAGACCACGCCACCCGATTTCTCCGGCGTCTTTTATCCGATCGCTCCGTTCGGCCGCTTTCGAGACGCCACGCCTCCTGCCGCGGCGAACCGGCCGCCAGGACCGCCGCCGCGTCCCACCGCATCGGCCCCGCTCTCGGATGGATCGCGCGGGCGCACTCCCGATGAGCCGTCGCTCTCGCCCGAATACCTGGCGAAGTGGGAAACCATCAGCAAAACCCGCATCGCCGGATCTTCGGAATACGATTTGACGGCCAAGTGCCTGCCGCCCGGAATGCCGGCCATGATGTCCATGGCCTACGGCATGGAGGTCATGCAGACCAAGGACAAGATCACCTTCTTCAGTGAGCTGAACGACGCATTGCGGCGCGTATATCTCGACGGTCGCAAGCCTTCGCAAAAGGTGCTCGACGATCCTACCTACGCCGGTTATTCGACGGGACATTGGGAAGGCGACACGCTGGTGGTGGATACGGTGGCGCTGCGCGACAACACGTTCATCGAAGGATTCACGCCGCATAGCGGCGCGATGACGGTGCACGAACGTATACGGTTCAAAGAACCGGGATTGCTGGAAGATGCCATCACGGTTACCGATCCGAAAGCGCTCACCGAGCCCTGGCAGACGGTGAAAACTTATCGCAAGGCGTCGCCCGAGAAGGGCAACGACGAACTCCGGGAGTTCGCCTGCGCCGAAGGACTGGGAGAAGCCAAGTGAGTTGGACCGGTCTACCAGGCGAAGTGGCAAGTGATCGGCAAAACGCCGATCGCTGGTTCTTCGCCATACGATCCCGTGGCCGAGTGCCTGCCTCCCGGAATGCCTTCCGTAAATGCCTTCGATGATGAGCATGTTTTACGGCATGGGGGTGATGCAGAACAACGCGGGTTACTCTACCGGCCACTGGGAAGCCGACACCCTGGCGACGCGATGACGGTGAAGGAACGCATCCGCTGGAAGAAGCCGGACAACGGAAATGACGAGCTGCGCGAATCTGCCTTGCGTCGAAGGAATTTCGGAAGCAAAGTGATCGTCGCCGCGCAAAAACAAAAGGCCCAGCGGATGGTTTCCGCGAGGCCCAATCTGACACCGTAATTCGATCTTCTTACCAGCGGCGTCCGTAACCCCAGCGTCCGCCAAACCCAAAATAGAGTGACGGGCCATAGAAGTAAGGGTATGGATAAGGATAACCGTACGCATAAGGCGCCGCATAATATCCGCCGTAATAGGGCGGCGGCGGACGATAGCCGGGTCCATAAGCCGATCCATATCCCGGTCGCGGTCCCATCGGCCGGGCACCCGCGTTGTAATCCTGTTGCGAGGCATATTGGAAAGCCTGCTGCGAATTGTCGAGCGAGATCGGAGTTTCCATGCTGAACGTCAGCGGAGTTTCGGGTCCCACCACCGTGGGCCGGCCGCGCGTCAGCATCACGCCGATAGTCGATACCACCAGCCCCGCTGCCGCGCCCACTCCCGCTCCCACTCCACCGTTCACGCCCGCGCCGATCGCCGCGCCCGCTGCGGTGGTCGTTCCGATCGCGGCGGCGTCACGTCCGTAGGAAGTGTTCCCCCGGCGATCGATCAATTTCGTTTTCACTTGAATCTGGCGTCCGTCGGCAAGCTGGATACCCGTAAGCTCCAGTTTGAGGTGCGAAACGCCCGCTACTCGCCCCGCCTTCTGGGCCTCGGTGACCACGCCGGTCACGCTCTCGCCCCGGCGCGCGATGAGCAATCCATTGGCGATGATCGGTTCGAGCAAAGTGCCGGTGAACGCGTCGCCGGTTTGGTTATGGTCGCTCGAAAGCGGTTCGTTCACGCGAACGGTCACCCAGGCACCCGCCGGCAGGCTGACAGTGGCGGGAGCATTTCTTTGCTGATACGGAGCCTGGTTCGGCCCAGCCTGCGGATAAGGAGCCGGACCAGGCCCACCTTGCGGCGGCGGTCCACTCTGTTGATCCTGCGGGTCGCCCGCGGGCGGCGCAGGATTTCCGGCCGGATCACCGGCAGCTAGCGGCCCTACAGGTTGCCCACCAGGTTGTGCACCAACTTGATCCTGTGGCTGAAACTTGCGCCAACCACCGTTTGAAGCAGGCGGCTGGGGCGCGGACTGATCCGCAGGCGGCGCGGATTGGTTCACACTTTGCGCCACGCCCGGCAGGCTGCCCACCAGCGAAAGAGCTAAAACAGAACCGGCAATCGAGGTTAGTTTGAAGTTTGATTTCATGATTCTCTTGCCTCTCAAGTAAAGCGTAGATGCATCTCAGATGCCACGAGTAAGCCATTGTAAAATAAATACTTGTTGCGAAACCCTTTGGCCGAGGGAAACCAGACTGGTGGTTTTCGGCCACTAATAGAGCCCAGCCTCGCCAGGCGGGCGTGTCTTCCAGCGCCGATGAATCCAAAGCCATTGGCCCGGATGCTCCCGGATAACCCGCTCCAGCACGGCATGTAAGCGGCGCGTGTCTTCGCGAGCGTCGCCCGATATCTCAAGCGCAGGATGAAATTTAAGAACGTATCTGCCCTCTTCTTCAGCCCATACGGCGAATCCAGGGATGACGGCCGCGCCCGTCCGCGCCGCGATCTTGGCAAAGGCCGTGTTGGCGCAAGCCGGAGTGCCAAAGAAGTCGACAAAAACGCCCTCCTGCGACGACGTATTCTGATCTATTAGAACACCCACCGCCTCATTTTGATGCAGCGCGCGCAGGACCGCTCGGGCGCCGTCCCATTTCACGATTAGCCGGTTGCCCGAAAGCCGGCGTCGATCTTCCACCAACCGGTCCACCTTGGGATTATCCAGCGGCCGGATCATGATGTGCATCGGCTCCGTCATGAGCGCATGGGCAAACGCGCTAAGTTCCCAATTGCCGAAATGGGCGGTGGCGAACAGGACGCCGCGGCCGGCCTTTTTCGCTTCCAGATAGTGTTCCAGGCCTTCATAACGGATCCAGTTGTGAATGTTTTGGGCGTTGATCTGGGGGAAGCGGGCGAACACCCAGATGAGCCTCGCGATGGAGTTGAACACTTCGTCCGCAATCGTCCGGCGCTCCTTCCGCGATTTTTCAGGATAGGCGAGCTCCAGATTGCGCATCGCGGTGCGCCGCAGCCGGGGGATGGCAAGATCCAGGAGGCTTGCGTAAAACCGTGCCAATCCGAGCGGCGCGTGGGCCAGCGACCAGAGGAGAAAAGACGCTATTCGATCCACCCGCCACCCAGCACAAGATCGCCATCGTACAGCACGGCAGCCTGCCCGGGAGTGACGGCGCGTTGCGGCTCGTCGAAACGCACGGCGACGCGCGAGGCGTCGCTTTCAATCGGTGAGACGGTGGCTTCAGCGGCGGCATGCCTGTTGCGAATCTTGACCTGAGCTCGGATGGGCGCGTGAATGGCGGCTATGGAAACCCAGTTCATGTCTTTCGCCGTGAGCGTAGCTCGCAGTAAATCGTCGTTGCGGCCGACGATCACCCGCTGGGTAGCCGGCTCCGTCGCGATGACGTAAAGGGGCTCGCCCGCCGCGATTCCCAGCCCGCGCCGCTGTCCCACGGTGAAGCGATGCGTGCCTGCGTGCTCGCCCAGCACGCGCCCTGCAGTGTCGCGAATCTCGCCCTTCGTAGTCTCCGGCGCGATGCCGCGCTCGCGGAAGTAAGCGTCGATGAAAGCCGCGTAATCGCCGTTGGGAACGAAGCAGATCTCCTGGCTATCGGGCTTCGCCGCAACCGGCAATCCCAACTCGCGCGCCAGTTCGCGCACCTGCGGCTTGGTATATCGGCCCAGCGGGAAATCGGTGCACGCCAGTTGCTCCTGCTTCAGGCCGAAAAGAAAATAGGTTTGATCCTTCGAATGGTCGACGCCGCAGCTCATCGTATAGCGCCCGCGGGCGTCGTCAAAACCGATGCGCGCGTAGTGGCCGGTGGCGATGCGCGACGCTCCTACACCCGCCGCCAGGTCCAGGAACCGATCGAACTTGATGAAGTTGTTGCACAGCGTGCAGGGAATCGGCGTGCGGCCGCTCAAATAGTCGTCGATGAACGGCTTCACCACCTGCTCTTCGAAGCCGGACTCGAAGTTCACCACGTAATAGGGAATGCCCAGGTGCTGCGCCACATGCCGCGCATCGTAGACGTCGTCGAGCGAGCAGCATCGGCCGGTAACGCCGCCTTCCGGCGTCAGTTCCGGCAATCGGCGCTGGTTCCAAAGCTGCATCGTCAAACCGACGATAGGCTGGCCCTGACGTTGCAACAATCCCGCCACAACGGAGCTATCCACCCCGCCCGACATCGCGACTGCAACAGGGGCCACCGCAACAAGGGCCACCGCAACTGGAGTTTGATCAAGCACTGGTATAAGTCGGCGAAAGCTTGCGAAGCTGGGCCGCCGACTGGGCCACGGCTTCAATCAACGCGTCCACCTGTTCTTCATTATTCGAAGCCCCCAGTGAAAAACGCAAGCTGGCGCGCGCGCGCTCCGGCTTGAGGCCCATGGCGAGCAGTACATGCGACGGTTCCACAGCGCCGCTCGAACAGGCCGAGCCGCTCGATACTGCGAACCCTTTCAGATCGAGCGATATGACCAGAGCTTCGCCTTCCAGTCCGTCGAAATAGATGTTCGTGGTGTTGGGAGTGCGGGCGGCATCCCCGCCGTTCACACCAGTGTCCGGAACATGCGCCAGTATTCCTGTTTCCAGACGATCGCGCAGATCGCTTAATCGAGGGATCTCGATCGGGAGCGTGCCGCGAGCGATAGCTGCCGCTTTTCCCATCGCGACAGCGCTCGGAACGTTTTCGGTGCCGGGCCGCCGCTCGCGTTCGTGCTTGCCGCCGAATTGGATAGGGCGCAGCTTGGTGCCGCTCTTAACATACAGCGCGCCGATGCCTTTTGCGGCATAGAATTTATGTCCGCTGATGGAGTACAGATCCACGCCGAGCCCCGCCACATCGACAGGGATTTTCCCCGCCGCCTGAACGCCGTCCGAATGCACCAGAGCACCGCCTTGGTGAGCGATGTCCGCAATCTCTGCGATCGGCTGCAGCGCCCCCGTTTCGTTGTTCGCGTGCATGACTGAGACCAGCACGGTCTCAGGCCGCATGGCGCGCCGGATCTCCTCGGGATCGACAACGCCCTCCGGACTTGGCCGAACATAACTTACCGCCACTCCCGACCGCTCCAGTTCCCGGCAAGGATTCAGCACTGCCGGGTGCTCCATGGCGGTGGTGATCACGTGCTTCTCGAAGGGTGCGGCCATCGCCTGGAGGGTGCCCAAACGGACGGTGCCTAAAATCGCAAGATTATCCGCCTCAGTCCCGCCGCTGGTGAACACCAGTTCCTTAGGCTCACAGCCAAGCAAAGCGCAGACTTCCCGGCGCGCTGCTTCCAGACGCTGTTTCGCCAATTGACCGTCCTGATGAATGCTGGAGGCGTTGCCGGGCACTTCAAGTAGCGCTGCAACCAGAGCTTCTAGTACTGATTGAGATACAGGGGTGGTCGCGTTGTGGTCAAAGTAAAAACGCCGCACTTCATTTATCAGTTTAACAGCGACAGCCCGCGAGACCAAGAACGATGCCGCATTTGTTTCACCGGCGTGAGTGAACGGGGAGGAATTTTGCGCTATAAGCATCAGGAGGCATTCACTATGATCGAAAATGTGGAAATCGCTCGGAATTTCCTAGGGGCTTACGAGCCCCGCCGAACGCACACGACCGCAGCCCAGCGATCGAAGCGCGTCATATTCTCGGCTCTGTTCTTGTGTTTCGGAGTGGTGGCTCAGGCGCAGACCCGGACTTCTGGCGTAAGCGTCAACTGGACTCGGTCTAGCCGCGCGGTGCGTCCCGCGACGGCGGGGTCGACAGCGCACGCCGACGCCCTCCCCCAGTTCGTCGTCTCAACCGTTGTGGGCGCCGGTAAGGCTGGTTACACGGGCGATAGTGGACCAGCAGCCGCCTCGACGCTCAACGAACCGATCGGGGTGACGGTGGACGGCGTGGGCGACCTCTACATTGCCGACTATGACAACAGCGTCATCCGCGTGGTCACTCCGGATGGGACCATCGGTACGGTGGCGGGCACGGGCCGGGCTGGTTTCAGCGGAGATGGCGGCCCTGCCACCAGCGCCCAACTGAATAATCCCACGCGCGTTTCCATAGATGCCCAGGGGAATCTATATGTCGCGGATGCCGCCAACAATCGAGTCCGCAAGATCGCGCCCGACGATACGATCATCACTGTGGCGGGCAATGGCCACGCCGGATACGCTGGGGATGGCGGTCCAGCGCTGAGCGCTGAGCTGGACTGGCCCGACGACGTGGTGGTTGATGCCGCCGGGAATTTGTATATCGTATGCAATGTCAGCAACGTAGTCCGCATGGTGACTCCCGATGGGACCATCAGCACGGTGGTGGGCACTGGGAAGGCTGGCTTCAAAGGAGACGGCGGCCCTGCCACCAGCGCCGAGCTGAATAGTCCAACGAGTGTCGAGGTAGACATCACCGGCGACCTGCTGGTCACCGATCAGGGCAACAACCGAGTCCGGCAAGTCACCAACGGCATTATCACGACCATCGCCGGCGACGGCAAAGCCGGTTACACGGGCGATGGAGGGCAGGGGACGGCGTCTGAACTGCACACGCCGGCTGGGATCACGCTGGATGGCTCTGGGAATCTCTACATCGCGGATCGTGGCAATGACGTAATTCGCATTTTATTTAACGATGGAACCATCTGGACGGTTGCTGGGGATGGCAGCGGTGGTTTTGGCGGAGATGGCGGAACTGCCTTGCAAGCGCAGTTCAACAGCCCGCGCAAGGTGGCGATCGCTCCGTCCGGAGTAATGTATGTTGCGGACTGCTTCAACAACAGAATTCGGCTCTTGTTGTCGACGCCGGCCGTCGATTCTGGCGGAGTGGTGAGCGCCAGCGCCTTCGGTGGATTCGCCTCAGTCGCGCCGGGTTCCTGGATTGAGATTTATGGCACCAATCTTGCTAGCGACACGCGGCCGTGGGCCGGATCCGATTTCAACGGAAACGAAGCCCCACTTTCGCTAGATGGCACCTCGGTGACGATCGGCGGGAAGTCTGCTTTCGTCGATTTCATCAGCCCGGGCCAGGTGAACGCGCTGGTGCCCTCCGATGTTCCTCTTGGACAGCAGGAGATCACCGTCACCAATCCCGTCGGAACAAGCGCCTCATACGCCATAACCGTTAACTCGGCTCAAGCTGGGCTGCTAGCGCCATCCTCCTTCACTGTCGGGGGAACGCAGTACGTGGTGGCGCTCTTTCCCGATGGCGCCACGTATGTCCTGCCGCCTGGTGCAATCCCGGGCGTGACCTCCCAGCGGGCCAATCCGGGCGATACGATTACTCTTTACGGAGTTGGCTTTGGTCCGGTTACGCCGAATATTTCAGCGGGTCAGATCGTTCAACAAAGCAACACGCTGGTGAATTCGTTCGAGATTTCGTTTGGCGGTCAGCTTGCCACCGTGTCCTATTCGGGGCTGGCGCCCAATTACATCGGCTTATATCAGTTCAACGTGGTGGTGCCAAACGTCGCGGCCAGCGATACCGTTCCGGTCACCTTTACGCTGGGGAGTGCGGCAAGTACGCAGACCTTGTACGTTGCGGTAGGGAATTAGCCCTGCCATCCTGACAAGCCCGGGCAAGCTCCAGGAAAGCTTGCCCGGTCGGCACTTTATTTATCGCGCTCGCCGTTTGATTACGCGCAAGGCGCTCTATCGAGCTTCCAAACGTTTCAGACGAGCGTCGATTACCTCTTCCACCCGGCGCAACTCCGACCGCCACGTTTCCCGCATGTCGTCGAAGCGCGCGTCCATGTGGCGGCGAAGATCGTTGAGCCGGGAATTACCGATCGGAATCCCGGCCAGCACCGCCAGTGTTGGTACACCCACGGCGAGCGCCGTTTGAATGGAAGCGTCAGCCATTTAAATCAAGTTTAGCCCAGGACAGCCCGGTTCTGAGGCGCGCAAACCGGAACAGCAATGAAACCGCCGCATATAATAGCACGTAGGAAACATTATGAGAACCAATCCTCTTCGCGTTGGCATTTTGGCGCTGACAACGCTGGGGGCCCTTGCGACCGCTTCGGCCCAGACCTATCACGCCACTATCGTCACCGAAGACGGCTCGCCCCTTCCGACCACGCCGCAGATCATACCCGACCTCTCAGAAAGGCTGGTGCAGGAATGCGTGATCGTGAACACGTTCGGAAACGGCAGCGTACAGTACCTCGTAAACTGGCGCTCGCGGCCCTATGACCCGGCAACCGCCGATGCTTGCAGCGTGACTATCCGGCTGAAAGGGTACCGGCCGGCCCAAGTCACCTTTCGCAATGACGCAACCATCGTGTTGAAGCGAATTGGCCTGCACGAAGGCTCCACGGTATCGACCACCGCCCTCAACGCTCCCGAGCCGGCCAAAAAAGCCTACGGAAAAGGTGTGAGCGCGATGACCGACGAGAAATGGGCCGCCGCGCAGAAGAACTTCGAAAAAGCGGTGGAAATATATCCGGATTACGCGCCGGCTTGGAGCGATCTGGCGGAGGTTCTCCAGAAGCAGTCCAAGCCCACGGAAGCGCGCGCAGCTTTGGAAAAAGCCGTGCAAGCGGACCCGAAATACATCAAGCCTTACATCCAATTGACCATGCTCGATCTCGCGGAAAAACGCTTCGAGGATGCCGTCGCAATCGGGGGCAAAGCCGTAGCCATGAATCCTCTGGAATTTCCCGAGCTTTATTTCTACTACGCGGCGGCGAACTACAATCTAAAACATCTGGATGTGGCGGAAGCCAACGCGCGCCGCGCCACTGATCTCGATAACGCTCACGAGATCCCGCGCGCGGAGCTTTTGCTGGCATCCGTGCTGATCGCGAAGGGCGACCGCTCCGGCGCTCTGCAACATTTCAGAAAGTATCTGGATATCGTGCCGAAAGCGGCGGATGCCGACCAGGTGAAGCGAGCCATCGCCCAGCTCGAAGCTCCCGGCGACGCGAAATGAAGTTCATATCGTTCGTAACACGGCGGGACTCCATTTTGGTTGACACCGCGTAGAATGCTCCCGAATGGTCGCCCCCACTTGCGCGACCTTTACCGAGCCGCGCGCGTAAGCAAGCGGTCTTTTCGGACTTTAGACAAGCCCGATAGGCGAAGCGACGAATGCGGCGCTACACTCGAAAAAGGTGGCTTCGAGATGACAAAAATAAGTTTCACCACGGCTGTGGCGATCCTTGGAGTATTCTTAGGCGCTGAAGCCCACGCGCAGTGGATCGACTACCCCACGCGCGGGATCCCGCGCACGGCCGGCGGTAAGCCCAACCTCTCCGCGCCGGCCCCGAAGACCGCCGACGGGAAACCCGATCTTTCCGGAGTCTGGGAACACAAGAATTCGCGCACCACCGCCTATTATCTGGATGGAATCGACATCCCATGGCGGCCTTGGGCCAAGGCGCTATTCGACCAGCGCACCGCCGACAATCAGATCGACAATCCCGAGTCGCGCTGCCTGCCGCGCGGCACTCCCAAAGCGGATGCGTTCGACCTTCACAAAATCATCCAAACTCCCGATGTCGTCGTAATTCTTTACGAATATCAGACCACTTTTCGTCAAATATTTATGGACGGCCGCCCGCTGCCGAAAGATCCCAATCCCACCTGGGCCGGCTACTCGGTCGGGCATTGGGAAGGCGACACACTCGTAGTGGAATCCAATGGCTTCAATGGCCAGGCCTGGCTTTCCGGACGCGGCAATCCCACCACCGACGCCCTGCATCTCACCGAGCGAATGCGCCGGCGCGATTTCGGGCACATGGATATTCAACTCACCATCGACGATCCAAAAGCCTACACCAAACCATGGGAAGCCGAACTGCATCCGGAGCTGATTCCAGATACGGAATTGATGGAGTTCGTTTGCAACGAGAACGAACGGGACGTCCGGCACCTGGTCGGCAAATAGGCGCCGCGCTACTGCTTCTTGCGAACCGCCTTTCGATCCGGGCTCCCTCCGCGATGGTAAACGAACCCGGTGATCGCGCCTGTCGCATCCTTGATAAATTCGATCGTGTCGCCGTCGGTGCGCGACACAAAAAGTGTCTCTGAATTGGCCACCAGCGGCAGTTTCAGCGGATTCGCCCCCTGCTGCAGGAACAGCAGATCGTTTTCGATACTGATAGTGGCTTCGCGTCCCGGCGCGTATTCATAAGTCCCAGGATATTTCGCCAGGATCTCCGGCGCCAGCTTGGTCACGGTAACTCCGCCGAGCATGTGCGGCACCGAACGGTCGTTCTCGCACACGCTTTCGAAAAGATCGGTGTCCGGGTCCAGCGTCTTGGGTATGTTCAGCGAAAACGGCCGGGTGAACGTTTTCGGATCGTCGATAGTCAGCGCTAAATCCATGTGTCCGAAATCGCGCCGATGGAACCGCTCGGTGATGTGGAGCGCTTCGGTGTGCGGATGCCCTTCGATATCCAGCCAGCCTCGGTCGTTGAAACCCGCGGTATCCACCACCAGCGTGTCGCCTTCCCAATGTCCAACCGAATAGCCCATCCACGTGGGATTGGGGTCCTTCGGAAGCCCGCGGCCGTCCAGGAAGACCGTTCGATGGACGCTGTTGGTGGTGCCCTGATACAGAATCACCATGACTCCCGGAGTCTGGACGAAACGCGCCAGATCCACCATGTGGTAATAAGGAAAAGGATCGGGCAGGCAAGTCGCGCGCGGAGCGTCCCTCCCCATATCGCGGACGCGCTGCTGATAAACCGCCTCGGCCCACGGCTGAATATCGCGGGGACTCAAATCTCGCGCCACATTGCGATCGTAGCTTCCCCCACCGGGTCCCCTCCAGACGCCTGAAAGGTCCGGCTTTCCATCCGCGGTCCGAGGCGCAGGCGCGGCCAGATTCGGCTGACCGTTCGGCAGTCGCGGGACGCCGGGCGTCGGGTAATTCAGCCACTGCGCAGCCAGCGGCACGCACCATCCGAAAACGGCCAATGCAAGAGCGATCTTGTTCATGATGCAAAAAGAACATACCCGCTCGGTTGTGTCAAGCACTCGGGGTGGCTGGCATCGGAGGCGTTCTTCCACTATCTCCCAACCCATTGAATGTACTGGCCAACCTCGTGGCGCACGCACTCTTGCGTGCAGGCGTGCACACTCGTGTGAATTGTTTCACTGCTTCTTAGCGCGATTTCCGCTTTACAGGCGCGACCCCCCCAAAAACGGTTAAGCACTTGGCAGATCGGACGCAGCTTGGCTGATCGCATGCAGATGCAGCAAGAAGCGCTATAATAAAGACTCAAAGCGGTTCCAATTCCCCAGTCGATTCGATCCGCAAATCCCAAGTAAGCGCCCTTTACCTTGATATCAGTCAACGACGTTACCATGCGCTTCGGCGCCCGCATTCTGTTTGAAGATGTGACCGCCACGTTCCTCCCCGGACGGCGCTACGCCATCACCGGCCCCAATGGTGCCGGTAAATCCACTTTCATGAAAATCCTGACCGGTGAAATTGAACCTGAAAAAGGTTCGGTCACCCGTCCGAAAAAAATCGGCGTCTTGCGCCAGGATCAGTTCGCCTTCGACGCCTTCCGCGTCCTGGATACCGTGATCATGGGAAACGCGCCGCTCTGGGACGCCCTTCAGGAGCGCGAAAAGTTCTACGCCAATCCGAACGAATGGACCGACCAAGACGGCATGCGCCTGGGCGAGTTGGAGGGCATCGTCGGCGATCAAGGCGGCTACACAGCCGAAGCCGACGCCGCCACTTTGCTGCAAGGCCTGGACATCCCCGAAGAGCTGCATGAGCGCAAAATGTCGGAGTTGCAGGGCGGCCAGAAAGTGCGCGTGTTGCTGGCGCAAGCGCTTTTCAGCAACGCCACCGTGCTGCTGTTGGACGAGCCCACCAACAACCTGGATCTGGAATCGGTGCACTGGCTTCAAAAGTACCTGCTGGCCTACACCGGCTGCCTGATCGTCATTTCGCACGATCGCCATTTCCTGAACGAAGTCTGCACCCATACCGCCGACATCGATTATCAAAGCATCATCACCTACACCGGCGCATATGACGAAATGGTTCTGGCGAAGACGCAGATCCGCGCGCGCGTAGAATCCGGCAATGCGCAGCGCGAGAAAAAGATCGCGCAATTGAACGAATTCATTGCCAGGTTCTCGGCCGGCACCAGGTCCGCGCAAACCACCTCGCGCAAGAAAGAAGTGGAGCGGCTGCAAACTTCCGAACTCGCCAGGTCGAACATCCAGCGCCCCTATATTCGCTTTGAGAACAAGCGTCCTTCCGGCCGGCATCCTTTGGAAATCAAGGGACTGTCGAAATCCTACGGCGATCTGCCCGTAATTCGAAATTTCACCGCCTCCATCGCGCGCGGCGAAAAAATCGCGCTGCTGGGCCGCAATGGCGCTGGAAAAACCACCATGCTTCGCTCGCTGCTCCGCAATGCCACCGGTTTCGTGGATGCGCCGGATCGCGAGTTTCCGGTCGACGGCGGCGCGGTCGCCTGGGGCCACGAAGTCGCCGTCGGATACTTTTCGCAAGATCACAAAGAGGCCATCCAGCCAGGCGTCACGCTGCTCGAATGGCTGCACGAATTCGAGCCGGGCGCTTCCCAGCAGGAACTGCGCGGCCTGCTCGGCCAGATGTTGTTCAGCGGAGAAGACGCCACCAAGCGGACCGAAAACCTTTCCGGCGGAGAGGCCGCGCGCATCGTTTTCTGCCGCTTGATGCTGCAGAAACCCAATTTCCTGCTGCTCGACGAACCGACCAACCACCTGGATCTGGAATCCATCAACGCCCTGAATATCGCGCTCCAGAAGTACGACGGTACCGTCTTGCTGGTCACGCACGATCACGACGTGGTCGATGAAGTTGCCACCCGTATCTGGAACTTCGACCACCGCGAAATCGAGGACTTCAAGGGTCCATACGCCGAGTTCCTGGCCGAGAAGGAAGCCGCCACAGCGTAGCGGAAATCGCGTGAATAACACTTAACAGCCCTCCGCTATAAGCGGCCGCCACCGATTGATTTTGCGACACCCACCGCTGCGGCCACTTTTGTTCCGTCAAGCGCGTTACAGAGCCGCGACCGTGAGGGAGCCGGTTTCGATAAGCATGATAATGGTCCACAGCAATTGAGGATCATCACATAAATCGATCTCCATCTTGAATTTGGCTCGGGCTGGCTGTTCCCGCCGGAGGCAAATGGGGACGTCATGATCCTGGCAGGCGATGTCGGTCGTTACGCTCAAGGACTTCGGTCCTCTGGACAAGCTCTTGCATGAATGGGAGAAACCCGCCCTCTACGTGACAGGAAACCACGAATATTACACACAGAGCCCGATGAACCAAGAGGACGACAGGTTCAGGTCGTGGCTGGAAGCCAATCATCCGAACGTGAAACTTCTGTCCGATGAAGGGTTCAGCATTGCCGGCGTAAATTTCTTCGGCGGCACGATGTGGACGGATTTCAACGGCGCAGATCCGCTGGCCATGGAGACGGCCCGCTCCCAAATGAATGATTTTCGGCTGATACGCAATCGGGACCAGACGCCCTTCACGCCAACCGACGCAGTAGTCCTCCATGCCAGCTTCGTGGCAAAGCTGCTGAACTGGTTTGATAAGGACTTATGCGGCCCACGAGTGGTTATCAGCCATAATGCACCCGTCATCAACCCCAACACCAAATTCGAGAACAGCCGGCTGATGCCCGCCTTTAATTCCTTGGATATGGTGAAAGTCATCCAGAAATACCGCCCGGCCCTGTGGGTGTACGGCCACACGCATGAGT
>Ga0302324_100011914_pt1 | contig 17797 bp, 18 predicted proteins | sample Palsa_T0_1_FD_201949 | JGI IMG/M metagenome (GOLD analysis project Ga0302324, IMG submission 201949) | Peat permafrost microbial communities from Stordalen Mire near Abisko, Sweden - Palsa_T0_1 | ecosystem: Environmental > Terrestrial > Soil > Palsa > Peat permafrost | place: Sweden: Abisko... | reverse complement strand
GCCAGCAGGGAGTAGGCGCTGATGTCGTGGGAAATCCTGAACGCCTCGCGGCTGGTGCCGAGGAAATCGCCTTCGAGCGCCTCCTTCGGGGCGTAAGCGACGGAGTGCAGCAGGAGATCGACCGTGTCGCCGTGTTCCTTCACGCGTTCAAAAAAGGAGGCGATTTCACCGTCCTTGCCGACATCGCACGGGTAGAGCGGCGTGTCCGGGCCGAATTCGGAGACAAGCTCTTCGACGTTCTCCTTTATCCGCTCGCCCTGGTAGTTGAATATTAGGCGCGCGCCGGCGTTCGCCCACGCCTTCGCGATGGCCCAGGCAATGCTCCGCTTGTTTGCGACCCCGAAAACAAGGCCGGTTTTTCCTTCCAGGATTCTATTTGTCATAACGAAAAGGTTGACCCAGAAGGCTGAATTAAAAAAGCGGAAAATGCGTTGTAGCCGACACGGGTTTCACTTCTTCCTTTGACGAGCGAGGCGAGGCCGGCCGCGAGCCTGTTCAAGCGTTGAAGACGACGAACCTCCGGCTGACCTGGCCGGCGGATGCCTCGCAGACAAACCACCCTTTTTCCTTGGTGCCGTCGTGATTCGCGCGCACCCGGGAGCAGCAGCGGTCGGTGGTGAGGGTGGCGTGATGCGCGGTGCGCTGGGTGAAGCCGTGGAAGTGGCCGCTAAAGACGGCCTGGAGATTGAAGTCCAGGCAGCGGTTGAGAAGATCGTCGGCGTTGCGGGGCCGGCCGATCACGAACTGGCCGAGCGGGAAATGGGTCACGAGGATGGTGGGCCTGGCGCGGTCGAGCCTCGGCAGACGCTCGTCGAGCCAGCCGAGCGTGACCGGGGAGATGACGGTGTTCAGGCTTTTCGTCCCCTCGGTGGTATCGAGGGCGAGCACCTGCCAGCCGCGGTGCTCGAAGGCATAATTGATTTGCGCCGGGAAAAGGCTTTCGTAAGGCGCGCGCGTGGAATCGTCCAGATAGTCGTGATTGCCGACGACGGAGTGAACCGGCATTCCCATTTTCCCAAAGATTTCGCGGACGCTCGCGAGCTGTTCCGCTTTGCCCTCGTCGGCTAGATCGCCGCCGAGCAGGCAGAACTCCGCCTTCGGCGCGCTCGCCTTCATTTGGGCGACGACACGCTCGAACCAGCCGGTGCACCCGCCATGCCCGTCCCTGAAATGGAGATCGTTGACGGCGATGAAGGTGAAGTCGGTTGTCGGCGGGGAGGCGCCGGCGGCCAGCCGGCCGGGCCAGAGACCCCAGGCCAGGAGCGTCCCGGCGCCCAGCCGCAGCATTTCACGCCGTGTCAGTCCGTCCGCCATGTCACAGTTTGTAGTACTCGATGCGCTTTCCAGCGAGATCCGCGACCTTCGCTATGAGCGCCTGGCGTTCGGCTTCAGTCATCCCCGCAAAAGAACGCGCGAGGCCGATCTTCTCCTGGATCTGCGCCGCGTTGTCCGGGCCGGTGATCAGCACCGACACGGGGAGCGACCAGACGAAATGGATGGCTTCTCGCATGCTGACGCAGTCCGGCACGAGATAAGGCTTGGGCACGTTTGCGTGCGCTTGACCGCCTAGAAACCAGCCGTTGGAAAGCGTCTTCATCGCGAGGATTCCAAGGTTTCCGGCAACGAGTTTCGGCATGACGTTTTTGATGAACGACTTGTAGCTCGGGTCGGCCAGGTTCACGGGCATCTGGCAGGTCTCGAGGACGGCCTCTTTTGCGTCGAGCATGTGCAAATGCGCCGCCGGATCGTGATGACCGGTGAAACCGATGTGACGGACTTTCCCGGCGGCTTTCGCTTCCAGGAGAACGTCGAGAACGCCTGCTTGCAATCGCTCATCGGCATCCTCGGGGGTGTTGACTTCGTGCATCTGCCAAAGATCGAGATGATCCGTATTCATGCGGCGCAACGAATCCTCGAGGCGCGCTCTCGCCGTCGCGGCATCGCGCGCATCGGTCTTTGTCATCAAGAAAATGCTTTCCCGGTATTTGGGAGTAAGAAGCTTGCCGAGGCGGCTTTCGCTGCCGCCTTTCTGATACGATTCGCAGGAGTCGAAAAAGCGGACACCGCCCGCGAGGGCCGTTTCGATCGTCTCCTGGGCATCCCGCTCGCTCATTTCGCCGATGTGCCAGCCGCCGACGCCGAGCATGGTGACGGTCTCGCCGGTGCGGCCAAGTTTGCGCATCGGCAGAAGCTGGCCGAGCTTGTCGGAGGAAGGCGCATCCGCCAGAGCCCCACGGCCGGAATGCACAAGGATGCCGGCTGTCGCGCCGCCGAGGATTTTCAAGAAGGAACGTCGGGAATTCATCGTAATTCAAAACGCGGCCACTCCGGATAGGATCGCCGTCTTTTTCTTTTTTTCAAGGCGGGACGCGGCGGCCCTGTGTAAGATGATACAGTGGAGACGAGTGGATGCCTCTTTCAAAACCGGAAATACTCTGTATGTTGGCTCTTTTTCCAAAGGCCGCTTTTTTTAAAGTATGAAATTGAAGTTCGTTCTCCTTTGCGTCATCGCGTCGCTTCCGCTTGCGGGTTGCAAGAAGCTGGTGGCTCTCTTTCACAGGACTCTCGCTCCGCAGGTCGCCGCCGCGCAGACGACACCGGCCCCCGCGCTTGCGCCCGCGCCCGCTGCTCCGACGACAACGCCCGGGCCCGCGATCAACAAAGCCGCCTCGGCGATCGTGCTCTGCTACCACAACATCGAGGACAGCAGCAAAATGAAAGCGCTGACGATCTCGATCGCCGAATTCACCCACGAGATGCAGGCGATCAAGGATGCGGGCATCACGGTGATCCCGATGCAGCAGTTTCTCGCGTTTCGCCGCGGGGAAAAAGACATCCCGGCAAAAAGCGCGATCATCACGATCGACGACGGCTGGGTGTCGGCCTACAATAACGCCTGGCCCATCCTGAAGAAGTTCAACTACCCGTTCACGCTCTTCATCTACATCAACTATATCGGCGCGGGCGGGAAGTCGATGTCGTGGGACGAGCTTGCCGAAATGCGCGACGCAGGGGTGGATATCGAATGCCATACCTATTCGCATTCCGACCTGAAGGCGCCGGGATTCAACGTCGACAAGACGACGGCGGCGCTGGTGAGAAAAGATGTCGCAACGCTGGGCGTCGACGGCTGGCTGCGCAAGGAAATCATCGGGTCAAAGGAGGTGCTTGAAAAGCAGCTTGCCATCAAGGCCAACGTGTTTGCCTATCCCTTCGGCAAGTATAACGCGAAAGCGCGGGAGTTGGTGAAGGAAGCCGGCTACGAAGCGGCGTTCACCGTTTACGGGCAGCGGCTCGGCTTCTCGCAGCCGCCCTATGACCTGCTCGGCCGCTATGCGGTCGTGGCGTCCCAGCCGCAGATTTTCGCCGACGCGCTGAAAATCCTGGGCGGCCCGGCGTCCGCGGGGCCCGCCGTCGCGCAACTGGCCGCGGCGTCGATGATCACCCGGCCGGCGGACGGCGAGACGATCAGCGATCCCAGACCGGTCATCAAAGCGAACCTCGCGACGATGGGCGATATCGAGGGTGTCGAGATGCGGTTGAGCGGTTTCGGCCAGGTCCCGGCGAAATATGACGCGGCAACCAAGACGATCTCGTATCAGCCGACGGAGAAACTTCACGACAAAAATTACACGGTGATTTTGTCGGCGAAAACCAAGGCGGGGGAAAGAGTCGAGACACGGTGGAGTTTCAATTTCGATCCGAACGCCCCCGCCGAACCAGTCGAAACGCCTCTGCCGCCGCGCGCAAACCAGTGACGCGGGACCTGTGCCCGCGTAGTTCTCTCTCACGCCATGTTTTCGCAGCTCTCGGACAAGCTTCAGGATATCTTCAAGGATCTCCGCGGCCACGGGATGATCAGCGAAGCGAACGTCAACGACGCGATGCGCGAGGTGCGCATGGCGCTGCTCGAGGCGGACGTTCATTACCAGGTCGCGAAGGATTTCATCTCCCGCGTAAAGGAGAAAGCGCTCGGCCAGGAAGTGCTTCGAAGCATCACGCCCGGCCAGCAGATCGTGAAGATTTTTCACGACGAGATGACGGCGCTCCTGGGCGGGGATGCCGCGCCGTTGAACCTCGAAAAGCCGGGGCGCATCCTGATGGTCGGGCTGCACGGCGCCGGGAAAACGACTTCCTCGGCGAAACTGGCGAATTATTTGAAGAAGCAGGGGCGGGCGCCGCTCCTGGTGGCGTGCGACCTCCAACGCCCGGCGGCCATCGACCAACTGGCGACGCTCGGGAAACAAATCGGCGTCCCTGTTTTCCTGCCCGAGCCGGGAGAAAAGGATCTCCAGCGCGTGGCGGCCCGGAGCGTGGAATGGGCGCGCGAACTGGGGGGGAACGTGGTCATTTTCGATACGGCTGGCCGCCTGGAAATAGATGAATCGCTGGTGCGGGAGATCCGGCAGCTCAAGGAATTCCTGCAACCGCAGGAAGTGCTCCTTGTCTGCGACGCGGCGACTGGGCAGCAAGCCGTGAGCGTCGCCACCCACTTCCACGAGGCGCTGGACATCACGGGACTGGTGCTGACCAAACTGGATGGCGACGCCCGGGGCGGAGCGGCATTATCCATGAGGGAAGTCACCAAGCGCCCGATCAAATTCGCGGGCGTGGGAGAAAAACTCGACCAGTTCGAGCCTTTCCATCCGGACCGGCTCGCGGGGCGGATTCTCGGGATGGGCGACATCCTCGGCCTCGTGGAGCGCGCCGCGGAGGCGATCGACGAGGAGGAAGCGCAGCGGATGGAGAAAAAGCTGCGGACCGCGACGTTCGACTTCAACGACTTCCTTGCGAACTTCAAAATGATGCGCAAGCTCGGCCCGCTGGAGAATATCCTTGGCATGCTGCCTGGAATAAGTAATATGAAGGGCTTTTCGGTTGACGAAAAACAGTTGAAGCGGGTCGAAGGCATTGTGCTTTCGATGACGATGCAGGAGCGGCGGCGGCCGGATATCTTGAACGCGCGGCGCCGGCAGCGAATCGCCCGCGGCAGCGGAACGTCGGTGGCCGAAGTAAATACTCTGATGCAGCGATTCACCCAAATGAGAAAGCTGATGAAGAACGCAGGCAAATTCAAAAAGATGATGTCCCACATGAAGGGATGAAGGATTCCAAATAATATATGTCAGTATCCATCCGACTACGCAGAGAGGGTTCGCTGAACAACCCCTATTACAAGATAGTTGTCGCGGACAAGCGAAGCCCGCGCGACGGCAAATTCATCGAAATCATCGGCAATTACGATCCGAAGAAAGCAGGCCACAATTCGAATCTGGACTTGAGCCGAGTCGAATACTGGACCACGCGCGGGGCGCAGCCTTCCGAAACGGTGCGCAGCCTGATCAAGAAAGCCAAAAAAATAGCGGAGAAAACAGAGCCGGTCGCGGCTTGACGGCCTCCGTAATCCGCCCTTTCGTCCCATGGAGGAATTTCTCGAATTTGTCATCCGGCAACTGGTCGAGTATCCGGACGAAATGGTGCTTACCCGGGTGGACGCGCCGCGCAAAGTGACCTTCCACCTGCGGCTCCGGCAGACCGACGTGGGCCGGGTGATCGGCAAGCACGGGCATACCATCGCCGCCATCCGCGGCGTGTTGGGCGCGGCGGCGGCACGGCACGGACAGCGGGCGGCGGTGCAGATCGTGGAAGACCAGCAACAGGGGGATCTTTCTCCGGAGGATTGAAAAATTCATGCGCAAACAGATACTCCATCCAAAGCCGGAGGAATCCTCCTCAAGCGATGCGGGCTGGCTCGATCTCGAAACGCTGGCGCGAGTCGAGGTCACTTCCGAAGACGAGGCGCACCCGGTCGAGTCGGCGCTCATGCCCGGCAAGGGAGGCCGCGGCTGGCGGGCGGCAAGCCCTGGAGAACAGACGCTCCGCATCGTATTTGACGAGCCCCGAAGGCTGACCCGCATCCGCCTGGTTTTCGAAGTGAACGAGGAACGCTTCCAGGAGTTTGTCCTGCTCTGGTCCCCGGAAAGCGGCGAGCCGAAGGAAATCGTCCGCCAGCAATATAATTTCAGTCCGTCCGGCGCTGCGCGCGAGGTGGAGGAATACGAGGTCGATCTCGCCGGGGTGGCGGCGCTCGAACTGCGGATCGTCCCGGACAAGAGCGGAAACCGGGCTTTCGCCTCGCTGGCGGAGTGGCGGCTGGCATAGGAATCGGGGCGACAGGCCGGGATTTGCGCCGATGGCAAAGGAATGTCTCGAATCAATCAAGTTAACCGACGCCGAATTCTATCAGGCAATCCGGAGCCAGATCGTCCACGAGGATGATCTGATCGCGCAACGTTTGTCGTGGCTGGTCTCCTCGCAATCGTTCCTGTTCACCGCCTACGCCATCGTCCTCAACGGCCCCGCCGTGACGCGCAGCGCGCTCATGTCGCGGCAGCAGGCGCTCATTTACCAGGTGATTCCCGGCATCGCAATGATCTCGGCGATTCTCATTTACTGCGGCATCATTGGAGGAGCCGTTGCCATGAATTCGCTGCGGAAAGCATTTCAAGCGCAGTTCGCAACACACGGGCGCAGCGCCGTTCCCTCCGTGCAGGGAAACATAAGGACGCTGCTGCTCGGCCACATCGCGCCCTTGACGCTCCCCCTCATCTTCGCGGCAGTCTGGCTCGTCATTTGGATACGCGGCGGGGAATGAACGCAAATGCAGATTTTCTCTATTTCCGAACTCAAGCGCGCCGCCTCCAGTGAGCGTATCGAAGGGGCCGTCCACGGACAGGTCGAGTCGATCTCAAAGAAGGAGACGAGCCAACAGAAGCCTTACTGGGAACTCGTCATTGCCGACGCCGAGGCGAAACTGACCCTTCGCGCCTGGAGCGATTCGCCGAATTTCGCCCTTTGCGCCGACCTTGCGAAAGGGGCTTTTCTGGAGATAACGGGGGAGTTCGCCCTGAATCCCCCCTACGGCGTGGATGCGAAGAGGTGGACCTGCCGCGCCCTGACCGCGGAAGAGACCAGCGCCCTGCTGAGAGGCCCCGCCTCACTCCGCGAAAAGCAGGATGCCGATTACGAATTTCTCCGGGAAACGACTTCCGCGATTGGCGATCCTCGATTGCGAGCGCTCTGCGAAGCGTTCTTCTCGGAATGGGGTGAACGCTTCCGAAGGACGGGAGCCGCGCGGAACTATCACCATTCCCGGCGCGGCGGCCTGGTCGAACACACCGCGCAAATGATGCGCGCCGCGAGCGCGATAGCGGCAGTCTATCCCCGGCTGAACCGCGACCTGCTCCTGGCCGGCGTGCTGTTCCACGACGTGGGGAAGCTCTGGGAAAATGCCTTTCCCGAGCACGGATTCGTCATGCCCTATGACGAGCGGGGCGAATTGATCGGCCACATAACCATCGGCATCGAACTGGTCAATACCCTCTGGCGCAAGACGCAGGCATCCTCCCCCGCCGCAAACGATTGGCCGCTGCTGCACCCGCCCACCGAAGAAGTGCGCCTGCACCTCCTCCACCTGATCGCCGCCCACCACGGCGCAAAAGAGTTCGGCTCCCCCGTCGATCCGAAAACGCCCGAAGCGTTCGCCTTGAATCACATCGACAACCTCGACGCAAAATTGGAAATGGTCTTTTCCGGCTATGAAACCGCCGCTCCGCTGGCCCCACGCATCTTCGAACGCGTCCGCCCCCTCCCCGGAAACCTCATCGAACCGCTGCCGCCGTTTGTAAATGAGGGCGAAACAACGAAGGACGAAGAAAATGGACAAATGAAGGACTGAACCCAGGTGACCCCAGGAATCGCCGATGAAAGCTCTTGCCACCGCCGAGTGGACGGATTGCCGTGGTCTTTGGCCCGAAAGACGAGACTTACACGCTGGATGTTTTCTTAATCACGGCGTTGGAAGCCGAACCGGGCAAAGCCGGCAAGGCTGGCAAATAGTTTTTTTCATCCAAACATTGGCTTTTGTCGAAGGTCGAACAAAAAGGCGGTCCCTGCTATTTGCCGAGTGACCTCAGCGCGGATTCGGATTCGGCGTCCTTCGGATTGAGCTGGACGGCGGTGGTGTAATCTTCGATCGCGCCGTCGAGATCGCCACGGGCCCGTTTGACAATTGCCCGGTAATGATAGACGGCGGCGTTTTTCGGGTTCAGTTCTATGGCGCGGTTGTAGTCGGCCAGCGTCCCGGCCAGATCGCTCTTGGCGGCTTTGGCGTTGCCCCGGAAGAAATAGGCATTGGCGCTATTTGGACTCAGTTCGATGAGGCGGTCCAGGTCCGCAATCGCGCCATCCAGGTTTCCCTGGGCGGCTTTGGCGTTGCCCCGGTAAAAATAGGCGTCGGCCAGCTTGGGATCGAGGTCGATGGCGCGGCTGTAGTCGGTGATCGCGCCATCCAGATCCTGCCTGGCCGCCCTCGCGGCGCCTCGGAAGAAGCAGGCGGCGGCGCTCTTTGGATTAATTTCGATGAGGCGGTTAAAGTCGGTGATTGCGCCGTCCAGATCCCCCTTGGCGGCTTTGATGTTGCCCCGGTCGAGGCGGGCTTCGTTGTAGTCGGGATTCAGTTCGATGGCGATGTCGAATTCGGCAAGAGCGCCATCGAGATCGCCCTTGGCATCCTTGGCCAGGCCGCAGTGGTAATGGAACTGGGCATCCTTCGGGCTGAACGCAATGGCGCGCTCGTAGTCGGCGATGCCGAGGTCGAGCTGGCCCTTGTCGCATTCGGCGCTGCCCCGGTTATTGTAGGCCTTCGCGTATTTCGGGTCGAGTTCGATCGCGCGGTTGTAGTCGGCGATCGCGCCTTCGAGATCCTTTTTGGCGGCTTTGGCGCCGCCCCGGTTGTTGAGCGCCCTTGCGTCCCTCGGTTTGAGCTGGAGGGTGCGGTCGAAATCGGCGATTGCGCCATCCAGGTCATTCTTCGCGCATTTGGCGATGGCGCGGTTGTTGTAGTAGGCGGCGGCGCCTTTCGGGTTGAGTTTCAGGGCACAGTCATAGTCGGCGAGAGCGCCGTCGAAGTCGCCCTTGTCGCGCTTGACATTGCCCCGGTTGTTATAGCTCCTGGCGTCCTTCCGATTGAGCTGAATGGCGTGGTCGTAATCTTTGAGGGCGTCGTCGAGATCACCCTTGAATTGCTCGACGACGCCTCGGTTGGCATAGGCTGTTCCGTAGGCCGGATTCAGGAGCACCGCACGGTTGTAGTCGGCAAGGGAGCGGTCGGAATCGTTGTTTTGCTCTTCGAGGTCGCCCCGGTTGTTGTAGGCTTCGGCGAACTTCGGATTCAGTTTGATGGCGTGGTTGAAATCGGCCAGCGCGCTCTCGAGGCTGTCCTTGCCCAGTTCGGCGCTTCCCCGGTTATCGTAGGCTGCCGCATTATTGGGATCGAGACGGATGGCGCGGTTGTAGTCGGCCAGAGCGCCGTCGAGATCATCGTTGTCTTCCTTGACCCGGCCGCTCTGGTTGTACTGTTCGGCAGTCTTTGGCTTCGGTTCCACGGGGCGGTTGCCGCCGTTGGGACTTCCGTGTATGGATCTCCACAGAGCGCCGCCGGCGAAGCAGACAAGAAGACCGGCGGCGATGGCAGCCGCGGCGGCGCCGATCTTTAGCAACGGCTTCCGCGATACCGGCGCGGGCGGCGGGATGACAACTTCGCCGGGGGGCGTGCAACCTTTGACGGTCTGGAGGAGTTCCTCGGTGTTGACGGGCTTGGGGAGCACCGCTTTTCCCGCCGTTCGCTCCGCGTAATCGCTGAGGTCGTACTCGGTGATGAAGATGGTTTTCATCTCCGGAAAACGCTTTTGGAGGGATTCGCTCAAGGTGAATCCATCCACGGATTGCATGACCACCCCGGTTATCAACAGATCGAGCCGGGCGATCCGTTCGGCGGCGGCGGTGGCCTGCCCGGCAATCGAAGTGCGGACCGCATGGGGTGTTCTCGAGACGATCTGCGCCTGAAGATCGTGGAGAACGCCCGGCTCTTCATCCACAAGGAGGATGTTCATTCAGGCATTTCCTGGCGGAGGATTAGAGCAAGTGGGTGTGGCATGGCCGAGCAGTCTGGTGGAATCGGACTGGAGTGGCAACCGGTAAGGCTGGCCCAAAAACCCTCGCTGACCTGGAATCGCAGCGGCCTCAGAGGTTGAAGGCGTCTTCGACGATCAACTTTTGCTCCCGTTTGTGTATGGCGAGCGACCCGACCGCCGGGCTCGAACTGGCATTTCGTCCGGCGTAAAGAACGATGGGCGCAAAGAGCTTGTTGAGCGCCGGCACGATATACGACCAGGCGCCCATGTTTTGAGATTCCTCCTGGCACCAAACGAATTTGGCGGCCTTTGTAAACGGGGCGACGGCGGCAACCAGGGCCGGGACGTTCAGCGGGTAAAGCTGTTCGATGCGAATGACGACGGCATCCTGCCGGCCGCTGGATTCGATGAAGCCGGCGAGATCGTAGTAAACCTTGCCCGAGCAAAAGATGATCCGCTCGACCTTCGACGGATCCTCGGGAGAGCGCCCGGGAAGTATTTCAGAAAAAGCGCCGCCGGTGAAATCGGGGATGAACGAGACGGCTTTCTCGGAGCGGAGCAGGCTTTTCGGCGTGGCGATGATGAGCGGCTTGCGGAATGCCCGCTTCATCTGGCGGCGAAGGAGATGGAAATATTGAGCAGGAGTGGTGGGGTTGCAGACTTGAATGTTGTCCTCGGCGCAGAGCTGGAGGAAGCGTTCGATGCGGGCGCTGGAATGTTCCGGCCCCTGCCCTTCGTAACCGTGGGGCAGGAGCAGCACGATGCCGCTGGGCCGCTGCCACTTCGATTCGGCGGAGACGATGAATTGGTCGATGATGACCTGGGCGCCGTTGGCGAAATCGCCAAACTGGGCTTCCCAGATGCAGAGCATTTCAGGAAAGGCAAGGGAGTAGCCGTAGTCGAACCCGAGAACGGCGGCTTCCGAAAGGAGGCTGTTATAAACGCAGAACCGGACCTGATCCGGACCGAGGTGCTGGAGCGGGGTGTAGCGTTCCTGGGTTTGGGCATCGAACAAAACGCTGTGCCGCTGGCTGAAGGTGCCGCGCCGGCTGTCCTGCCCCGAAAGACGAACGGGGATTTTCTCCAAAAGCAGCGAACCGAAGGCGAGCGCCTCGGCATAACTCCAGTCAAAAGGACCGCCGTTTTGATAAACCTGGGAGCGGCGGTCGATCAACATGCGTTTGATTTTTGGGAGGACATTGAAGTTCTTGGGAATCGTCGTAAGGCCGTGGACGATCGTGGCCAGCAATTCAGCGGTGATGGTCGTATCGACCTTGTCGTGAGAATACGGCGGCTGAAAAATCGCCGTCGATTCCGTGAACTTGTTTGCGCTGTTGGAGGAATCCTGCTCGGCCCGCTTCACCTGGACCAGCGCGGCCTCGAGCCTGGCTTCAAACTCTTTTTCGAGGGCTTCGGCATCCTTGTCGGTCAGGACGCCGGACTCGACCAGGCGCTTGCGGAAAAGAGTGGCGACGGAGGGATGCGTCCCGATCTCCTTATAAAGGGAAGGCTGCGTAAAGACCGGCTCGTCTCCCTCGTTGTGCCCCTGGCGCCGGTAGCAATACATATCGACCACGACATCGGCGTGGAACTGCTGGCGGAAATCGAACGCGAGCCGCGTCACGAAAGCCACCGCTATCGGGTCGTCCCCGTTGACGTGAAAAATGGGGGCCTCGATCATCTTCGCGACATCGGTCGCATAGCGGGAGGAACGGGCGTCGGCGGGCAGGGTGGTAAAGCCGATCTGGTTATTGATGATGACGTGGATGGTTCCCCCCGTTTTGTAGCCGGGGAGCTGGGAGAGATTGAGCACTTCCGCGACCATGCCCTGGCCGGCAAAGGCGGCATCGCCGTGCAAGAGAAGGGGGAGCACCTTCTTTCGCTCCTCGGAGTCTTTCCTGCATCTCTGCCTAGCCCTCGCCACCCCCTCGACGACGGCGTCAGCGGCTTCCAGGTGGCTCGGATTCGCGGAAAGCCGTATCTCGATCTCCTGCCCGGAGAGGGTCTTCCGGTTGCTTCGATAGCCGAGGTGGTATTTCACGTCGCCATCGCCGCAAACCAGGTCCGGAATGTAGTTCTCGGAGAACTCGGCGAAAATGACCTCGAGGGATTTGTCAAGAAAATTGGCGAGAACGTTGAGCCTGCCGCGGTGAGCCATGCCCATGTCAATCTCCTCGACGCCGAGCCGGGGGCAGTCCTGGAGAAGGGTGTCGAGGATGACCATGAGCGACTCCGCGCCCTCGAGGCCGAATCGCTTTTGCCCGACATATTTCGTATGGAGGAATTGCTCGAAACTTTCGGCCTTCATCAACTCGAGAAGCATCCGGCGCTGGTGGTCAAAATCCACTTCGCTGTCGGCGGGGCGGGTTTCCAGACGGTGGATAACCCAATTCCGGACACGGCTGTTCTGGATGTGCATGAATTCGGCGCCGATGGAGCCGCCATAGATCCTTTTGAGGGAATCGATCATCTCGCTCAGCTTCATCCTGCGGCCGCCGAGGTAGAACGTGGACGATACCATGGCATCCATGTCGGCCCCGGCAAAGCCGAGTTCATCAAGCCTCAGGAGCGGTTGTTCCGGGCGGCTTAGGGCAAGCGGATCGAGATTCGCCTGCGTATGGCCCAGGGTTCGGTAGGCGTAAACGAGCCCGTCCACGTGCGTCTGCCACAAGGCTTCGTGGCCAGGTTCCCTTTCGGCATATTCAGCGGAAGGGGCGCCGTTGCGCTGGGTTCCGACGGAGCCGAGTTCAAAGCCTTCGAAAAAAGCGGACCAGGTCGCGTCAACCGAAGCCGGATCCTTCCGCCAGCGAGCGTAATTTTCATCCAGAAGATCGGCGTTGAAACCGTTGACCAAGGCAGTGCTCATATCAGATAGAGGGATATTCCCTCACTTCATCTTATCTCAAATATCGCGGGCATCAAGTTGGACGCGAACGCGCCGGGCGAGTCGCTCCTTGCAATTCCGCGCGGCAGCCGCTCTTTTCAGGCATGAAGTTTTTGGCGCCGGCCAAGATCAACCTCTCCCTGAGGATCCTCGGAAAACGCCCCGACGGATTTCACGAGATCGAGAGCCTCATGGTCCCGCTCTCCCTCGCGGATGACGTCGAGATCGAGCGGCGGGATGCGGGCGGAATGCAGTTCGCGTGCGATGATCCGCGCCTCCCCCAGGGAGAGGGCAACCTCGCGTTTCGCGCCGCAACGCTCTTTTGCGAGGCAGGAGGGTTCGCGCCTAACCTGAAGATCGCCCTTTCCAAGAAGGTGCCGCACGGGGCGGGACTGGGCGGCGGGAGCAGCGACGCGGCAGCGGTGCTGCTCGGGCTGAACACGTTATTCGACGCCGGGCTTTCCCGGGAGGAGGTGTCAAAACTCGGCGCAAAGCTCGGTTCGGACGTGCCATTTTTCCTGTGCGAATCGGCGGCGATTTGCCGCGGCCGCGGCGAAGTGGTATCGCCGGTATCCCTGGGGGAACAGCTTCCCCTGCTTCTGCTGAAACCTCCCTTTGGAGTCTCCACGCCCTGGGCTTATGGCCGTTGGCGCGAGTCGAAGGAGCTTCCCGGCATTCCATACGCGCCGCAGGAGTTTCCGTGGGGAGCGCTCGTAAACGACCTCGAGCGGCCCGTCTTCGAGAAATACATCTTTCTCGCGCTCCTCAAACGCTGGCTGCTCGGGCAACCGGAAGTGGCGGGCGCGCTGATGTCGGGCTCGGGCTCCACGCTCTTCGCCATCGCACGAGACGAAAGCGGCGCCTGCAAGCTGGCGGAAAGGGCGGCGGCCAGCTTCGAGGGAATCTGGACGTGCGTTTGTTACATTGCGTGATTGGGGAACCGCTGATTGATTCCACGAGGAGTTTTCATCCGCAGATTCACGCAGATTTCCGCAGATTTTGGATGACCTACCCGCTCTTCACAGAGCAACGGCGAACCTTGCTTCCCGAATCTGCGTGAATCTGTGTTAATCTGCGGATTAAAAAAGGCCTGGAATCACAAACTGTGATACCTACTCGCGGAAAGTTCGGGGGAGCGGCCCCCATGGCCTTCACCGAGCACGGAGTCGCCATGCTTTCGAGCGTCTTGCGCAGTCCGCGCGCCGTGCAGGTGAACATCGCCGTTATGCGCGCATTCGTCCGGCTGCGCGAGATGCTGATGTCGAACGCGGATCTCGCCCGAAAGCTCCTCGCGCTCGAAGACAAATACGACGGCCAATTCAAAATCGTCTTCGACGCGATCCGTAAACTGATGGAAGCCCCGCCCCCGCCGCCCAAACGCCGCATCGGTTTCAACCCGGACAAGGAGTGATTATCGCCCTCAACTTACTTGTATTTCCGCCGGGGATCGGTTTTCAGACACGGAACAGAGCAATTTGGCGAACCGTTGGAAACGGCGAAAACAGTCTGCCGGACAGGTCAAGTGGGGAAGGCGGGGTGGGCGAGGATGAGTTTTATCGCCCGTTCGAGCAGGGTTTTTCCCGGATTGATCCGATGCCACGGCGATGCGCCGGAGGGATGAGGAAGAGGAACCACGTCGAAACGGCAGCCGTGGAGGTTGACGGAAAACTGGCGGCCAATGATGTCCGAGAGCTTGTCGAAGAGGATGAACCGGCCAATGGCGAGGCGGCCAACCGGGATGACGAGCGCGGGCTGGAGTATTTCGATTTCCCGCCGGAGCCAGCCGGAGCAATTGTCGATCTCCCGCGAATCGGGGACGCGATCGCCCGCGGCGGTCTTGCCCGGGAAACAGCGGCAAACCGCCGCCATGTAGATGGATGCGCGAAAGCCGGCTTCATCGATGCCGCAGGCTTTTTCGAACCAGCCGAACAGGGTGCGCCCCGCCGTCCAGGCGAAAGGCCGTCCGGCGATGGGTTCCCGGCTGCCGGGGGCCTGGCCCACGAGAATAACCTTGCTGAGGACGGCGCCGCCGGAGACAGGGGGCCTCTGCATGCGGGGACAGAGCACACAGGAGCGCAATTGGGCGACGTGTTCGCGGAGGCGGCGGTCTCTCGAAGTCATGGACCGAGAACAATCCCCGGCACAATGGAATGACCCAATAGAAAATCGCGGGCTCTCATCCGTTTTTTGCCCTCGAGCTGGATTTCGCGCAGGAGCACCCCGCCCTCGCCGGCGGCCACGAGAATTCCGTGTTTGTCCGCCCGGAGGACTTCGCCGGGCTTGCCGGAACTCTTGCGGCTGCGGATGGCGCTGAAAATCTTGAGCGTGCGCGGAGCCCCGCCCTCTTTGTCAGGCAGGAGGGTGTGCGCGGCCGGCCACGGATTCATGGCGCGGATTTTTCTTTCGATCCGGACCTGGGAAGCGCTCCAGTCGATGCGGCCATTTTCGCGGCTCAGTTTCGGGGAATAGGTGGCGAGGCTGGAATCCTGCGGAATACGGGGCGCGCGGCCCGATTTCAAGAGCGAGAGCGCCTCGGCGAGCGCTTCGGGAGCGAGTTCGGCAAGCCGGTCGTGCAAGGAGCCGGCTGTGTCGCGGCGGAGAATGGGGATCTCCCTGCGCAGCAGGATATCCCCGGTGTCGAGGCCCTCGTCCACGTACATAACGGTTATCCCCGTGCGCGTGTCGCCCGCTTCGATGGCGGCATGGATGGGCGCGGCCCCACGGTGGCGCGGCAGAAGGGAAGCGTGGAGGTTCAAAAAGGCGAGCGCGGGAATGCGAAGAAGTTCGCCGGGAAAGATCTGCCCGTAAGCCATGACGACGATGACATCGGGGCGCAGAAAGCGGGCCTGTTCGACGGCAGCGGGGTCGCGGATGCGCTTTGGTTGAAAGATCGCCACGTGCCGCTGGAGGGCCAGTTCCTTGATGGGAGAAGCCAGGAGTTGCTGTGAACGGCCCGCGGGTTTGTCGGGCTGGGTGATGACGGCCAGGAGGGAATGCTCGGGAGCGTCCAGGAGCATCCTGAGCACCGGGACGCCGATGGCGCCGGTGCCGATGAAAAGAATCCGCATGGAGGAAAAATCAAGGAACGAAGAGGCTCGACTGGCGCGCGCTCTGGGCGCGGCGGGCCGCTGCAGCCTGGTTCATCCACTTGTCGCCGGCGGTGACTTCCTTTTTCCCCAGGGAAGAGGCGCAGCCGGTGCAGAGGTAATCGTAGATTTCCTTGTCCGGCAGAACGAGAAGCAGACGTTCGCGGACGGGCATGGCGGTTTTGCACTTGTTGCAATAGAGGGAGGAAGCCCGAAGATTCTCAAATTGGCGTGCGCTCATAAGGGAAACCTACTCTAGCTTTGCGCGAAGGAAAAATCCAGAGGGGAAGTGGTCATCCTATTTCGTTTGTGCGCGGATTCCCGATGGCTTCCTGGACGGCTTCCTGGACAGTCCGCAGTTCCAGGTTTTCCATTTCGCCGCCGGGCGCCCGGATAACTCGGACGCCGGGATTTGCCGGCGCCCAGATTTCGGGGTCGGTGGGGCCGAACAGGAGGAGGCACCTGGCCTGCACGGCGGCGGCCAGATGGGAAATGCCGCTGTCGTGACCGAGAAAAAGGGCGCAACGCTCCACGAGGGCCGCGAGCTGGCAGAGCGGGAGGTCGCGCGCCACTTGGAGGTTTCCCTGCGCGTGCTGCAAGGCGGAGAGGCGCTTCTGGTCGGCTTCGCCGCCGATCAAGAGCAAGGAGGGCGCCGGATGGAGGGAGCCGAGCCACCGGCAGAGGGCGAGCCACTTTTCCACGGGCCAGTTTTTGCGTTCGCTGCCGCTGCCAGGGTGAATGGCCAGAAGCGGCTGCCGGACTTGCTGGAGGAAGCGCGCGGCGAATTCGCGATCCTCGGAGGCGGGATGGAGCGTTGCGCCTGGGTTTTCGAGGTAGAGCGCCAAGGCTTGAAGGGGCCGGGCGAGCTGGGATGCGGCGTGTTCGGAATCGTCGATCTTCGGTGAACCGACGATGATATTCCTGACGCCGCACCGCCGGAGGTTGGCCTCGAAAATGCGATCCGGGTCGAAGAGGTAGCTGATGACCTGGTTGAAACTTCCGAAGAATTCCATGAGGCCGGGGGCGAGTTCCGCATTGGGAATGAAGAAGGGCGCCAGAGCGCCGTATTCTATGGAGCGTGAATCATCCGCGTAGAAGCGGCCGTGGGCAAGGGCGACGATATGCTTGTAGCCGAGGATCTCGATGCGCGCCCGCGGGAAGTTCTCCCGGAGCAGCCGGATCGCCGGCAGGGTGAGAATGAAATCCCCGATGGCTCCGCCGCGGATGACAAGAATGCGTGGAGACATGGTCTCCGATGAAGGCGGTCAGTATCCGCCCGGGTTACTGCTTATATTTGGCATTCCGGTGCTGTTCTCCCCTTTTTCCGGATGGTCCCAGGGAATGGTGCTTACATGCTCGTCCTCGCTCGTGTTGGGGTCGGGCGAAGCGCACGAGGAAAGCAAAAATCCAAATCCCAAAGCGCCAAGCGCCAGCAATTTTCCCAGCCTCGTTCCCATGATCAAAGAAAATTAAGGACCGACGCCGGTGTAAATGACCCTATCCCCCGGCATGACTTGCATTCCATGCGGCACCGAGGAGGAAATGATGTCGGCGACGGAGGTGGCCGGTTCCACGGAAGTCACTTTGAGCTTGGCCACCTGAATCGGGCCACGCCTTACGATGAGCGGCGCGTTCATCGTGACCCCCTGGCGGTCGCCGAGGGAGATGATGACGAAATTCCAGCTCGGCTGGACGGCGAGAACCTCGCCTGTGAGCTGGCGCGCCATAGCCTGCCTCCCCTTCGTTTCCCGATCCTTCGTGAAATCATCGATCCTGCTCTGCAAAGTGGCATTCTCCTGGGTGAGCTTTTCCTTGATCTCGGCGTCTTCCTTGACCTTTGTCTCCATCTCGGC
>Ga0302324_100011913_pt1 | contig 17799 bp, 13 predicted proteins | sample Palsa_T0_1_FD_201949 | JGI IMG/M metagenome (GOLD analysis project Ga0302324, IMG submission 201949) | Peat permafrost microbial communities from Stordalen Mire near Abisko, Sweden - Palsa_T0_1 | ecosystem: Environmental > Terrestrial > Soil > Palsa > Peat permafrost | place: Sweden: Abisko... | reverse complement strand
GTAGACGGGCTCAGCGTGCTCGTCGTCCTCCAGGATCTGCAGATTCGCCGCAATGACGTTGCCATCCGTGCCATAGACCATGGCGACGTTCGTGCCATTGGTCTGGGCCGCTGCAGCGCTGATCGTAGCCGAGGTCTCGCCGCCTGCCAGTACGATCAGCTGATCGGAACGCATCGTGAAGCCATACGCTTTTTCCAGTGACCGAAGGGTCCCCGCATTGGCGAACTCGGCCGAACAGGCGAGAACGACCTTGCCGCCGCCGGCCACCCATCGGCCGAAGTCGCTCATGGTCGTCAGATGGTTGACGCGCGCCACGTCCTTGCGTACCGCAAGAGCCCAGGCGTTGCTGGCATTGGCGGGCGTCAGCCAGACGATCCTGTTTGCCGCATAGTCGAGTCTTGCGCCGAGCTCGTAGCCCTTGTGCAGATCCTTCCAGGCTGGGTCGGATGGCAGATTAAAGAAGAAACCGCCGTTGCCGGTGTACTCGACATAGATATCGATTTGGCCCGCAAGTAGCGCCTTGCGCACGACGTAGGTCGCGCCGAGCGCAGTGCGATCCACGGTCTCCATACCCGAAGCGTTGAGCATCATGCGGATCATTTGGCCGATCATCGCGGATTCGCTGGAGAGCTTCGATGAGACCACCACCGCGCCGTGAATCGGGACCGACATCCCGAACAGTAGCGCTGCGCTTACGATCAGCGAATTTAATTTTTTTGACACTGCGTACGCGGCTGCTCGTTGCGAGCGCTTGGCGCCGCGAACTCTGGAACTCTCGACCCGAATGTCACCCACCGATACGTCAGGATCACAACTTATTTTCGCACATGGGAGTTAACGGTATAAATCACTATGATTACATCATTTGCGCACACGATACGCCGCGACGGCAACAAGGCGAACCCATGACCGAAATCGAAGCCCGCTCATCCTCTCGGCGACGCGACCGCGGCCGTGCCCCGCGTTCCACGGGGCCCTCGCTGGCGCCCCTGCCGCGGCTCGCCAATCGCTGGCCGCCCTTGGAAATCCTGAGCGTCGACCAGGTGGAACGCATCCTGGCGGCGGCATTTCAGATTCTCGAAGAGGCGGGGCTCGAGATCCGCAGCTCAGCGGCACGCGATGTTTTTCGCAGTGAGGGCGCTCTCGTCGATGAGGAGACGCAGATGGTGCGTCTTGGGCGCGACATCGTCCAAGCGAAACTGGCGCTCGTGCCGGAACGCTTCGTACTGCATGCGCGCAATCCCGAGCGGCACCTGCATGTGGGCGACAACGTGGTCAATTTCGGGCCCGTCACCGGCGCCCCACATATCACCGATCTTGAAGGCGGCCGCCGCTACGGCGATCTTGAGGCCTTTCGCAATATCCTCAAGCTGACGCATGCTCTGGGTATTCTGCATTGGCAGGGCGGGATCGTGGTCGAGCCGGTCGACGTGCCGGTCGCGACCCGTCATCTTGCAGCCTATCAGGCCCACATCGAGTGCTCGGATATCGTGTGGGCCGCGCGCGGCCTCGGCGGCGTGCAGGCGCAGGACGCCATTGCCATGTCGGCTATCGAGCATGGCTGCAGCATCGAGGATCTGGCATCGCGTCCCACCCTGATGACCGTCACGAACGTCAACTCGCCGCGCCGCGTGGACGAGGAGATCCTCGATAACATCATGATCATGGCGCGCTACGGGCAGTGCGTCGTGATCACGCCCTTCACGCTGATGGGGGCGATGGCGCCGGTGACGCTCGCGGGTGCGCTGGTGCAGCAGTCAGCGGAAGCCATGTGCATCATCGCGCTGTGCCAGATGCTGCGTCCCGGAAGTCCATGCGTCATGGGCGGCTTCACGTCCAATGTCGATATGCGCACCGGCTCGCCTGCCTTTGGTACCCCGGAGTACGTCAACGCCGTGCTCGCCACCGCGCAGATCGGGCGGAGGCTTAAGATTCCGGTGCGCACCAGCGCGGTGAATGCCTCGCCGGTGGTTGATGCCCAGTCAACCTACGAGACCGCTTTCTCGCTGCAGGCGGCGATCCTCAGCCACAGTCACCTCATCAATCATGCGGCAGGATGGCTCGAGGGCGGATTGTCGGCATCAATGGAAAAAATCGTCGTTGATGCTGAAATGTTGCGCAGCTGGGCGGAGCTCTTCAAGCCCGTGAGCTTCAACGACGACGATCTGGCCGTAGATGCCATCAAGGGCGTCGCCGCAGGCGGCCATTTCTTCGGCACGGCACATACGCTCGCGCGCTACGAGCATGCGTTTTACCGCCCGCTGCTGTCCGATTGGTCGAACTTCGAGAATTGGTCTGACGCCGGCGCGCGCAATGCGACGCAGCGGGCCACCGGAATCTGGAAGAAGCTGCTCGCCGAATACGTGCCGCCGCTACTTGATCCGGCGGTCAAAGAAGCCATCGACGCCTACGTGGCCCGCAGGACGCTCGAGCTTGGGTGCGCGGCCGGATGAAGGCGGCACTATTTCCGAAGCCATTTGAGGGCAGAGAGAGCGCGGCGGCATGAACGCTCGGATCATGAACGCACGCATGTACGCGGTGACTCCTGAGGTGGAAGCCGGATGGCGGACACTCCTCACTCACATCACGGCCGAAGCGGGCGTGGCGCTCACGTACGTGCCCTATCCGGCACCGCAGCCACTCGAGGCGCTGTGGTCGCGGCCTGACTTGGGCTGCGTTCTCATGTGCGGCTTTCCTATCGCTTTAAAACTCGCGTCTGTCATCCCGATCGCAGCGCCGATCCCGCGAGCGGTGTGGGCGGCCGGCCTTGCGGTGTATCGCTCGGATCTGATTGTGCTACAGAACGCGCCGTACCGAACGCTGAGCGACACCTTTGGTTCGCGCGCAGGCTGGACAGTGGAACACTCGCAGTCGGGATTCAACGCGTTCCGCCATCACCTGCTTGCCTTCCGCACGCCGGAGCGCCGCGCGCTTTATGCGCAGATGACCGGCAACCTCGTGACTGCGCGCAATATTCTCGACAGTGTGCGCGAGGGGCGCATCGATATTGGGCCCCTGGATGCCTACTGGCACCTCCTCATCGAACGGCATGCGCCGCAACTGACCGCGGGTACGCGCGTGTTAACCTCAACGGAGGTCACACCGATACCTGCCTTCGTAGCCTCTGCCGACACTTCCGCGGACGAGGTGGAGCGGCTGCGCGCTGCCTTTAGGAACGCAGCATCGCGAGACTGGTTCGCCCCTTTGGGCGATCTTCTGCTGCTCGAGGGATTTGAGAATGTGACGGAGGCGCGTTACGCGACACTGCTGGAATGGGATCAAGCCGCGAAGGCAGCCGGATATGGACTGCCGGCCTGAGCATTTCCGAGCGCTGCATATGTGAGCCGATGATTTAGAGGATGACCGTGACCGTCGTTGATCAAATCGCATGAAAGAGTCCGTCAGAGCTGTCGTCATCGGTGGTGGCGTCGTGGGCGCGAGCACCCTCTATCATCTGGCCAAGATCGGCTGGACCGATGTGATGCTCATTGAAAAGAGCGAACTCACCTCCGGTTCGACGTGGCATGCCGCAGGCGGGATGCACACGTTCAACGGCGAAGCCAACATCTCGCGGCTGCAGAAATACACCATCGACCTGTATCGCGAGATTGAGGCGCTGTCTGGCCAATCGTGCGGCCTGCATCCGAATGGCGGTCTCATGCTCGCGGCAACCCAGGGCGAGCTCGACAGTCTGAAGCTCATCTGTTCGCGCGCGCGCTATCTCGGCATGCAGACCGAGATGATCTCGCTCGAGGAGGCAACGCGCTTCAATCCGCTCATCGACACGCGCCATTTCATCGGCGCGCTGTGGCGCGCCGACGGCGGCCATTGCGATCCTTCGGGTACGACTCAGGCCTACGTCAAAGCCGCACGCCTGTTGGGCGCGTCCGTTGAGCGCTTCACGCGCGTGCAGTCACTGGCGCAACGCCGTGACGGCTCATGGGACGTCAAGACCGACAAGGGCACGGTGCACGCGGAACATGTCGTCAATTGCGGCGGCCTGTGGGCGCGCGAGATCGGCCATATGGTCGGCATCGAGCTGCCGGTGCTGGCGATGGAACATCATTATCTTCTGACTGAGGACATACCGGAGTTGCAGGGACGAGACCACGAGATCGTCAACACGACCGATTATGCGGGCGAGATCTACATGCGCCAGGAGCGCGGCGGAGCGTTGATCGGCACTTATGAACCTCACGGGATCGTCTGGTCGCCGTTGAAAACGCCCGACGACTTCTCCATGCAGCTTCTGCCAGATGACTTCGAGCGGCTGGCTCCGTATTTCGAGGTTGGGTTCCAGCATTTTCCGGCACTCGGACGAGTGGGCATCCGCAAGGCCGTTAATGGCCCGTTTACCTTCGCTCCCGACGGCAATCCGCTCGTTGGGCCGGTGCGCGGCGTCAGAAATTTCTGGGTCGCCTGCGCGGTCATGGCTGGATTCAGCCAGGGCGGCGGCATCGGTCTCGTGCTATCGCGCTGGATGGCGGCGAACGACCCGGGCCAGGACATCCTTTCCATGGACGTTGCGCGCTTTGGCGCATTTGCAACGCCGAAATACACATCCATCAAGGTGCCCGAGAATTATTCGCGCCGCTTTCGCCTCGCCTATCCCAACGAGGAGCTGCCTGCCGGCCGCCCGCTCCGCCGTTCGCCGATTTACGCCAAGCTGAAAGGGGCTGGCGCCGTGATGGGTGCAAACTTCGGTTTGGAACACGCGCTGTGGTTCGCACCTGAAGGCGTCGCACCCATCGAGACGCCGACCTATCGCCGCTCGGAGGCTTTTCCGTTCGTGCGCGCCGAATGCGAGGCAGTGCGGGCGGCAGCCGGAGTCTACGAGACGACCAACTACGGCAAGTTCGAGGTCAACGGCCGCGGAGCGCGGTCCTGGCTCAATCGAGTGTTGGCCTGCCGAATACCCAGGCGCGGCCGCATGGGACTTGCTCCGATGTTGAGCGCCGCGGGCAGGATCATTGGCGACTTCTCCATCGCCTGTCTTGCCGAGGATCGATACCTCATCATGGGATCGGGCTTTGCCGAGGAGTTTCACCTGCGCTGGTTCTGGCAGGCCGAGCCGCCCGCTGATGTGTTCGTGCGTTCCGTCGCCTCCACGCTTGCTGGCGTGTCGGTCGCGGGTCCGAGATCACGCGAGCTCGTGCAGCGCCTCGTGCGCGATGATCTGTCTGCTGCGGCTTTCAAGTTGTTTGACGTCAAGGAGATAGCGGTGGGTTTTGCGCCCGCTATTGTCACGCGCGCCGGATTCACGGGCGAATTAGGCTACGAGATCTGGACCACGCCTGACTATTTTGCCTCGCTCTATGATGATGTTTGGACCGCAGGCCAGGATTTGGGCCTGCGACATTTCGGCGGCCGCGCCTTGTCGAGCCTGCGGCTTGAAAAGGGCTACGGCTCGTTCAACAAAGACTTTCGCCCTGATTACACGCCCGGTGAAACCGGGCTTGATCGGTTTATCGACTTTGACAAGGCGGAATTCGTCGGTCGCGCGGCGGCGATCGCTGAACGCAGCGCGGGGCCGAAGCGCCGGTTCGTGGTCATGGAGGTCGACGCCGCCGATGCGGACGTGACCGGCTACGAGTCAATCATGAAGGACGGCGCCGCGGTCGGCTATGTGACCTCGGGCGCCTTCGGTCACTGCGTCGGAAAGAGCCTCGCCGCCGGATACGTGCCCACAGCGCTCGCCCGCGACGGCGAGCGCTTTGCCATCGACATCCTGGGTGAGACCTGTACGGCAACCATACGGCTTGAGCCTCTCATTGACCCAAAGGGGCTGCGGTTGCGCGGCTAAAAGCGTGCCCCTGCAGCACAGCGGTTCTTTCTGCAAGCTTTCGGGTTAGCGTCAACTAAATCGTCTCCTCGCGGACCAGCCCGAATTCGGCGGCGCTCGCGGTCAGGTCATGCCAGAAACTGCCCGCGAGACTGCGGAACACTGCGATCTCAAACACAGGTGAACCATCGGCAGCATCCTGCAGGCGCCAGAGCGTCGCGCCCACGTGCGACGCGATCGACGAGGCGACGTCGCCTGGCGCGAAAGCACGCGGGTGCAGGTCAATCGGCAGGATCTTGGCCAAGGTCTCACGCAGTTTGGGACCGGTCATGCGCAGGATCGCGTAGCCGCTCCCCTGGTCGCAAACGGACACGGCATCGCCGAGCGCTTCTTTGAGGTATGCCGCAAAGACATTGCCATGCTGTTCACTCGTAGCAAGCCACGCCTCTGGACCGATTCCAGCAAAGGTGACGCCGTCTCCCTCGACGCGGCGCGGTCCATGCGGCAGGTCGATCCCAAAGCGCTCGCAAACACGCTGAGAGAGCGCTGCCAGGCGGCCCTTGCGCACGAGAACAGTAGCAATCGCGAGCCCGTCGCGATCAGCAACCCGAATGCCTTGGCCCGGCGCGGATGAAAACGCGAGATCCGTGAACGGTGCGCGCGCAGTGAGCGGTTTATCAATCATGGGGCGTCAATGGGGGTAAGGGATCAGCTTTGCAGCCGCGCGCCTTCGGGATCGAAGAAGACGCGCGGGACGACCTCGACGTCCACATCTCCCCCGCGTATTGGGCTATGCGCGCGGATGCGTTCGCCCACGCGCTCTTGAGCGCGTGCCAGCAGCCCCAACCCGATCCAGTGCCCGAGCATGGGCGAGAAGGCCACCGATGTGACGTAGCCTTGATCGTTCTGAAGCGATACTTCCGCGCCCAGGGTGAGGAAATGTGCACCGGCGTAGAGCCGAGCCGATTTGTCGGCGGCCCTTATTCCGATGAGTGCCGGCCGGGTGGGGTCGGCGAGGCCGGATCTTTGTGCCAACACGCGGCCGATGAAATCCTTCTTCTTTGACATCATCCTGCCCAGGCCCAGGTCAGCCGCGGTGGTCGTGCCGTTGAGCTCATTGCCGGCCAAGTGTCCTTTTTCAATGCGCATGACGCTTAAGGCCTCAATGCCATAGGGCACGATACCGAAGGCTTCCCCGGTCGTCATAATGGCGCGGATGGCGGCGTCGCCATATCGCGCCGGAACCGCGAGCTCATAGGCCAGCTCGCCGGAGAATGAAATGCGGAACAAGCGCGCCGGCACTTCGCGCCAGGAGAATTCCGCGCAGGCGAGGTAGGGAAAGGCGGTGTTTGATACGTCGAGCGCATTGCCGAGCAGCCGCTCGAGGAGATGCCGTGCGTTTGGACCCGCGATGGCGTACTGCGCCCACTGTTCCGTAACCGACACCATTTGCACGTCGAGCTTGGGCCAGAGAACCTGCCGCGCATGCTCCAGATGCCGCATGACTTTGGCGGCATTGGCGGTCGTGGTCGACATGAGATAGTGATTGGCCGCGAGATGAGCGCTGGTGCCGTCGTCCATGACTACACCGTCCTCGCGCAGCATCAGTCCGTAGCGCACCTTGCCGATCGGCAGCGTCGAGATCATATTGATATAGACGCGGTCGAGGAACGCGGCGGCATCGTCGCCCTGGATGTCGATCTTGCCCAGTGTCGATACGTCGCAGACCCCCACGCTCGAGCGCACGGCCTTGACTTCACGCGTGACGATGTCAAGCCAAGCAGTCTCTCCGGGCGCGGGGAACCATTGCGCGCGCAGCCAGTCACCGGCTTCCATGAACTTCGCGCCGCGCTCCTGGGCCCAGGCATGACCCGAGGTGAGGCGCGTCGGCTTGAAGTGCTTGCCGCGGTGATTGCCCGCGAACGCCGCTATCGCGACGGGCGTATACGGCGCCCGCGATGTGGTGGTGCCGAGCTGTGGGATGGAGCGCTCGGTGAGCGCCGCCATGATCGCGTGCCCGTTGAGGCTCGAGGTTTTTCCCTGATCGGTCGCCATGCCAAGCGTGGTGTAGCGCTTCAGGAGCTCGACTGAGCGGAAGCCTTCGCGTGCGGCAAGCGCCACGTCCTCGCGGGTGACGTCGTGCTGGAGATCGACGAAGGCCTTCGACTTCGATTCGTTGACACACCATAGCGACTGCACCGCTGTAAGTTCGTCGGCGACGCGCGGCTCGGGATAATTGACCATCCTGGAGCCCGTTGCCTGCGCCGCTTCTGCGCCTGCCGCTGTGCCTTGGCGTAGTGCTTCCGCTAGGGAGTACGCGCCCGCTGCGGCACCCACGACGACCATGCCGCCCGGCACCTCGCCCGGGACAAAGGCGGCGATGCTCTCCGACCAGCGCGGACGCCCGCCCAGGTGCGTGCAAAGCGCCACATTCGGGTTCCAGCCGCCGGACACAGCGAGCATATCGGTCTGTACATCCGACAGCTGACCCGCATGCTCGCGGACCGTGATGCGCCGAAGCCCGCGCGCACCGTTTGCGTCGATAACCTGAGCGCCACAGAAGACGCGCGTGCCGATGCGCTTCGCCGCTTCCATGAGCGCGGGCGCTACCATCCTGCGCGCGTCGATGATGGCCGCCAGCCGAACGCCGGCAGCGGCGAGGTCGAACGCGGTCCTCCAGCCGTCATCGCTTGTGGTGAAGAGTGTCGCGCGCCGTCCCGCAGTGACGCCGAATCGATTCACGTAGGTGCGAACGGCGGAGGCCATCATGACGCCGGGCCGGTCATTGCCGCCAAAGACGATCGGTCGCTCAAGAGCGCCGGCGGCGAGCACCGTGCGTTTAGTGACGATTTTCCAATATCGCTGGCGCGGCCGATAGGCCTGCGGGACGGCCAAGTGATCCGATACACGCTCGAGCGCGCCAAAGGTACGCGTCCCTGACATGCCGCCGTCATAGGCGCCGAACACGGTCGTGCGGCGCAATATGCGCATCTCAGGGTGCGCGAGGAGCTCAGCCTCGACCTGCCGTGTCCAGGCAGCGCCATGTACGCCGTCGATCTCCTGCCGTTCGCCGTTGAGCCGGCCACCCAGGAGAAAATCCTCATCGCAGAGGATGACGCGCGCCCCGCTGCGCGCGGCGGACAGCGCCGCGGCAAGCCCGGCAGGACCCGCCCCGATGACGAGCACATCGCAGAAGGCATGGGCCTTCTCGTAGGCGTCAGGATCCGCGGCGCCGCTCGCGCGCCCAAGGCCGGCCGCGCGCCGAATGGCGGGCTCATAGAACTTTTCCCACAGTGCCGCGGGCCACATGAACGTCTTGTAGTAAAAGCCGGCGACAAAGATCGGTGCGAAAAGCGAGTTGATGGCACCCATATCGAAAGCCAGCGAGGGCCAGCGATTCTGGCTGCGCGCCTCAAGCCCATCGAAGAGCTCTGCGACCGTCGCGCGCGTGTTGGCCTCGCGCCGCGCACCGCCGCGCAGCTCAACCAGCGCATTCGGCTCTTCGGAGCCTGCGGTCAGAATCCCGCGCGGACGGTGATATTTGAAAGACCGCCCGAAGAGTCTCACGCCCGCGGCGAGCAACGCAGAGGCGAGCGTGTCGCCTGCAAAACCCGAGTAGCGCCGGCCGTCGAACTGGAACGATAACGAGCGGCTCCGATCGATGAGGCCCGCTCCCGCGAGCCGATTGGGTTGCGCGAGCGACTTCATGTACCGCCGGACGGTATTGGAAAGCTGACCGCCAGAATCTCATGGGTGCGTGTATTGCGCGTCACGCGCAACCAGCTGCGGCAGCCGGAGGCGTGATACCAGAGCTCATCATGGGGACCGGCGGGGTTATCGCGCACATAGACCGCCTCGAAGAAGCGCACTTCAGCATCCGGCGCATCAGGTTCCGGGCGCTTGAAATCGGCGTCGCCGAGGTATGCGAACTCGCTGAGATCGCGCTCACCACAGAAGGGACATTCGATACGCATGGAATGGTCCGAGATTCTTTTCCGTCAATGCAGGTTCGGTTGCGCGCCGACCCCGCGTTCGTCGAGGAGGTGGCCACTCGCGAAGCGGTCGAGCCGATAGGCACGCGCGACGGCGTGCGGCTCATCGTGCGCAAGGAGGTGCGCGAAACACCAGCCGGAGGCCGGAGTTGCCTTGAATCCTCCGTAGCACCAGCCGGCATTCAGATACAGTCCAGCAATTGCCGTGCGATCAATAATGGGCGAGCCGTCCATCGACATGTCCATGACGCCTCCCCAGGAGCGCAGCACGCGGACTCGGCCGATGGCCGGCATCAACGCCATGGCGCCCTCGCAGACATCCTCGACCGTCGGAAGATTGCCGCGCTGGGCGTAGGAGTTGTACCCGTCAAGGTCGCCGCCAAAGACGAGACCGCCCTTGTCCGACTGACTGATGTAGAAGTGGCCCGCGCCGAAGGTGACGACGCCAGGAATGAAGGGCTTGATCGCCTCGGACACGAAAGCCTGCAGCACATGGCTTTCGATCGGCAGCTTGAGTCCGGCGAGGTGAGCGACACGGGAGGTGTTCCCTGCCACCGCCATGCCGATCTTGGCCGCCCGGATGATGCCGCGGGTGGTTTCGACACCGACAATTCTTCCCGCTTCGCGGATGAAACCCGTCACCTCGCAGTTCTGCACGATGTCGACGCCGCGATCGCTCGCCGCGCGCGCGTAGCCCCATACCACGGCGTCGTGCCGCGCGGTGCCGCCGCGCCGCTGCAGGAGACCCCCGTGGATCGGAAAACGGGCACCAGCAAAGTCGAGGAAAGGCAGCATGCGCTGCACGGCCTTGGCATCCAGCAATTCGGCGTCGACACCATGCATGCGCATGGCATTACCGCGGCGCGCGTAAAGGTCACGCTGCGCGTCGGAATGATACAGATTCAACACCCCGCGCTGGCTGACCATGGCGTTATAGTTCAAATCCTGCTCGAGGCCCTCCCAGAGCTTCATCGACCATTCGTAGAAGGGATTGTTACCGGCGAGCAGATAGTTCGAGCGGATGATCGTGGTATTGCGTCCGGCGTTGCCCGAACCGATCCAGCCTTTCTCGAGTACCGCGACGTTCGAGATGCCATGAACCTTCGCAAGATAATAGGCCGTCGCGAGCCCGTGGCCGCCGCCGCCGATGACGACGACGTCGTACGCACTCTTGGGCACGGCATCCCGCCATGTCGCACACCAGCCACGGTGAGCCGATAGCGCTTGGCGCATGAGGTTAAATATGGAGTAGCGCATCAATGCAAAACCCAAGTGCGCGGTGAAATGACCCCGCGTCTCATGCCCTCCATAATAAAGGCAGCGCGGCTAGGGAACGGACATTCTGCGCGATCAATTCCCGACGCAGCCGCGTCGCGGCCTTGATGGCGCAAGGTTTGGACGGATGCGGTTGGCAACGCTGACCGAAGCGGCGCGGCTGGGGCCGATGGGTCGTCGGGGTTTAATGGCTGAACGAGGTGCGGGTGCGCACGGATGCGCGGTGAGGTAGATGGGGCGGGCTTCCGCCGGAGCGCCTGCGCTCTTGGAGCGATGCGCAGGCGCGGCGGCCGTCTTGCGGTCAGCGCCGGTGATAGCCCCAGTGCCGATAGCCAAAGCCGGGGTGCCCGTAGCCGTAAAAGCCGCGACCGTAGCGACGGTAGCCGCCGAAATAGCCGGCCCCCCAATAGGACCCCGGACCGAAGTACGCCCCGACGGCTGGAGCGGCGACCACAGCGGGTGGCGCATATGCCGGCGCGGGAACTCCTATCCATACGGCCGCTTGGGCCGCAGGTGTATAAATGCTCGCCGCACCGATCGCGGCTGCGAGTATCAGAGCGGTTCTGTAACGCATGATGGCTGACTCCTTGAAAATGACTCTACAGCAGCTCAAACGGCGCGCGTGACACGGCGTTGACCCCCAGTGCATGACGTAATTTTAATTCTGGAGCTACTCACTGCTTGACACCGCCAGTTTCCAAACCTGTGGCCATCGTCGTTAATGACGCGACTCTCGTCTCCGGGCTGCTGCAGCTCCCGGCAAACGCCAGATGGTGTTTCGTGCTCGCGCACGGCGCAGGAGCCGGCATGAAGCATCCGTTTATGGCTGCAGTAGCCGAGGAGCTTGCGGCGCTCGGCATTGCCACTCTGCGCTATCAGTTTCCGTTTGCAGAAAGACACAGCAAGCGGCCAGATCCTCCGCAGCTTGCTCAGGCCACAGTTCGCGCGGCCGTTTCCGTAGCGCGCGAAATCGTGCCGAGCCTGCCGCTTATTGCCGGAGGCAAGTCATTCGGTGGACGAATGACCTCGCAGGCGCAGGCGGCAGCTGCTCTTCCCGATGTACGCGCCTTGGCATTCCTCGGTTTTCCCTTGCATCCGCCCGGAGAACCTTCGGTTGCCAGGGCAGAGCACTTGGCTGAGGTCGACATTCCGATGCTCTTTCTTCAAGGCACTCGCGACGCGCTTGCCGAACCTGCGCTGATCCAACCGCTCGTCGCACGGCTCGGCAGCCGCGCGACGCTGCGACTGCTCGAGGACGCGGATCATTCCTTTCATGTGCCGGCGCGCACCGGTCGCAGCGACGCTCACGTGAGAACTACAATGTTGACGGACCTCTCGGCGTGGGCGGAGTCGGTGATTCAAACCGTTTAGGCCATTCACGCCGTTCCTGACCACGTCCGGTGTCCACGGCCGGGCTCCCGCGACTCAGACGACCGGACATGGTCCGCTACCGTACAGACGGCGCTCCAGATGGCGTGCAGAGTGTCGCGAGGCAGCAGTGCAGGGCGCGTGATGACGGTTCCCGCATGGCTAACGCGGTCACCTCGTCATCAGTCTGAGTGGTTATGGAACACGAAACTGAATCCACACGCCTCGCAAGCGTGGGTCCTGAAAATGCTCCGCTGCAGCCACTTGCGGTCGAACTCACCATCAATTTATGTCGCGTCGGCCGAGGACACTCTCCTCAGGACGGGCCGAATCCGCTTGCGAAACGCCGTCGGCCGGCATGCCAGGCACGAGCGCGCATGCGACGCCTGGTTCCAGAAAGCGGACTGAACGATGAGTTTCTGGCGGTTTTTTCCCACGAAGTACGTAGTTCACTCGGCGCGATTCACAATGCCACCGCGATGCTTCGGATCTTACATGCCCAGACCTCTTCAGTAGAGGATAAAGCGAGACTGTTGATTGAACGTCAAGTGGGCCGAATGACGCGGCTCGTCGACGACCTTCTCGCATCGACTCGAAACAGAAGCGCAGAATTGTCCCTGCAATGCGAACGACTGGACCTGCGCAGTGTCGTCCTGCACGCAATCGGAACCGTCGAATCGGACTTGGGTCGACGGAATCACCGTCTCATCACATCTTTGCCGGATATGCCGATCTGGCTCGCAGGCGATCCTGGTCGATTGGAGCAAGTGTTGGTGAACCTGCTCGTCAACGCCTCGAAATACACGAATGACGGCGGCAATATCTCGCTGTCCGCGCAACAGAAAGACGGCGAAGTCATCGTACGCATCTGCGACTCAGGCATCGGTATCGCGCCAGACGTTCTGCCGTACGTATTCAATCTCTTCATGCAGGCAGATCACTCATCGCGGCGCCCTGAAGCGGGGCTCGGAATCGGCCTCGCTTTGGTGAAGCGTCTCATTGAAATGCATGGCGGCAGCGTGACTGCGGCGAGCGCAGGCTTAGGGCAGGGAAGTGAGTTTACTGTTTGCCTGCCGACGCTGACCCAGCGCGCGTTGTAATTGCTATCCGCTCGATATTCGATCGCAGTTCGCCGGTCGAGTTTATACTTTTGGATGCGAGCGGATTCTGTCTGGCCTGCCGCACGAGCGTTGTGCACCGGGGATTTGCGATCCGAAGGCTGCTATCAGTTTTGCTTTGGACGGTGACGCAAAGGACGCAGGTGCGACGCGCCGCGATCATTGTTGCATCAGCTGCGTTTCTCTTGACGTACCGCGGGGCCCATGCCGGGGCCGGCGGCTACGCCGAGCTCGTCCGCCAGGTCGCGCCTAGCGTCGTGACCGTTCTTGTTATTGAACAGCGCGAGAGCGCCGGGCAACGAGCCGTCGAACGAGCAAATGCCGCCGGTGACTATGACGGCACGCGCGCGATCATTCGCCGTCTGCTCTCCGGCCCCGGTATCAGTGAGGAACCGGGCGTCGCCGACTCTGTGCTTGGTTCAGGGTTCATCATTCGCGCAGACGGACTTATTGTGACCAACCGTCACGTCATCGCCGGCGCGCGCACCGTGGAAGTCAAGCTTGCCGATGGGAGAGAACTTGCTGCCAAGGTGGTAGGCGCCGACGTGGCTACTGACATCGCACTGCTTAGCGTCAGTGCCGGCGTCCTGCCGGCGCTGCGGCTCGGATCCTCCGAGAATATCTCTGTCGGCGAGGCTGTCATCGCCATCGGCAATCCGTTCGGTCTCGGTCAATCCGTGACCGCCGGTATCGTCTCGGCTCGCGGCCGTACGCTCGAAGCCGACCCGTACATTGATTTCCTACAAACCGACGCCGCGATCAATTCGGGCAACTCAGGGGGGCCATTGCTATCTACGGATGGAGCGGTAATCGGCGTCACGTCGGTAATATTCTCGCCGAATGGCGGCTCGGTGGGCCTTGGGTTCGCCATCCCGGCTGAAACCGTCGCATCCGTCATCGCAGAGCTCGAGAGGCACGGGCGGGTAGATCGGGGATATCTGGGCATCTCTGTGCAACCGATGACGCCTGCATTGGCGAGGGCTCTGGGCGTGAATACGCCCGCCGGCGCACTCATCACGGCAGTTGCACCGCGCGCGCCGGTCGAGAACGGCCTTCGGGTTGGGGACGTGCTGCTGAGCGTGGGCCCCACCTCAGTGACCTTCGAGGGGCTGGGGAAAATCACGGCGCGACTGCGACCTGGCACAACCGTGCAGGCAACGGTGCAGCGCGACGGGCTGCAGCTCTTGATTCCTTTGAAGATCGGGCAGCTCCCCGATCCACCCAATAGCTCACTGCTGACGGGTGAGCCAGATACTTGGGTGCCGAATCTCAAGCTCGGAGTGGCCAATACCACCAAAGAGATTCGAAGCGCAATCAAAGCGGAAGACGAACCGGGGGGCTTGATTGTGACGCAGCTGCGTCCGGCGGGCGCCGGAGCGCTCGCCGGGTTGAAGATTGGCGATCTGATCACTCACGCTGGAACCAAGCGCTTGGCGGGGGTCGTAGACCTCGCATCCGTCAGTCAGCCATCGACAAAGAATCCACTCCTGCTCCGCGTCCTGCGTGACGGATCTCCTCGTTTCGTTGCCGTTACGGGCAGCGACGAGAAATGATGACTGTCAGGCCACTTGACCGAAGCGGCCACGGTTGAAATCGTCAATCGCTTCGCTGATCTGTTGCCGAGTGTTCATGACGAACGGGCCATAGCCGACGATGGGCTCGTTCAGCGGCTCGCCACTGAGCACAAGCAGAGTTGCATCGCTGCCGGCCTCAATGCTGAAGCCCTCACCGGATCGGTCGATCACTGCCATCTGCGCTTCGCGCAGGGTCTGGCCGTCACCGACCTGCGCCGTGCCGCGCAGCACCACGACGGCGAGCGTGTGGCCTTGCGCAACGCTGAAATCGACCCGCTTGCCGGCGTTCAACCGCACGTCCCAGACATCCAGCGGCGAATAGGTATGTGCAGGTCCGGCTACGCCCTGGAAGCGGCCGGCAATAATGCGCACACGGCCGGCGCCGTCGGGCAGATTGACCGAGGGAATGTCGCGTTCGAGTATGCTTTGGTAGCCGGGCTTGACCATCTTGTCTCGCGCCGGCAGGTTGACCCAGAGCTGCACCATTTCAAACGGGCCGCCCCGTTTGGTGAAGGCATGGGAATGAAACTCCTCGTGCACGATGCCGCCGCCGGCCGTCATCCATTGCACATCCCCGGGGCCGATCACGCCACCCGCGCCGGAAGAGTCGCGATGCTCCACCTCGCCGCTATATACGATGGTGACCGTTTCGAAACCCCTATGCGGATGCTGGCCGACACCGCGGGGCTGTGCCGCTGACGTGAACTCGGTCGGGCCGGCGTAATCCAGCAGCAGGAAGGGGCTCAGTTTTTCACCCAGAGTATCGTAGCTAAAGAGCGAACGGACCGGAAAGCCATCGCCGACCCAGTGCGGGCGAGGGGCGCTGTAAATTCCAAGAATTTTCTTCATGGCGCATTCCTGCGGGCGATTCCGTGGAAATCAAGCTACGAGTAAAACCCGCCCCCATAGCCTGCATCCTCGGCGTTCTGTCTTGTGAGCGGTACGTTCGGGCGGATTGCCGCGGCTAATCGGGATCACGTAGATTACGAGGTCTTTAGCCGATCCGCGTAGCTATTCCTAATCATGAAGTTTCAAAAAACCATGCACGCATTTGCGCACAAGCGGCAACTAGTACTTCTCTCAGCACTGACTTTGACGCAGTTCGCTGTGGTGCCCCCAATGGCATTGGCAATCGATAAAGACCCTGCACAGACAGACAAGAGCGGGGCAACCGATTGCTGCAAGCCTACCGGACAGCCGGCGAAGGACGACGAAATCAAACTGCCGCCGTTCCCCGCCGACAAAACCGTGCGGCAGGCCATCCAGCTGGGCCATCGGGAGTTGAAATATGATGCTACGGTGGGTTCGCTGCCTGTGCTTGATGAGAAGGGCAAAACGATCGCGAGCGTGATGTTTACCGCCTATACAGTGAGCGGCGCGAACCGTCCAGTGACCTTCGCGTTGAATGGCGGTCCCGGCGCATCTTCGGTGTATCTCAATCTGGGTGCATTAGGACCCAAACGCGTGGAATTTGGTGCGGCCGGCGACAGCCCATCGGATCCATCCATCGCATCCGACAATGCCGGCACATGGCTCGATTTCACGGACCTCGTGTTCATCGATCCGGTGGGCACCGGATTCAGCCACTCGCAGGTAAAAGAGGACGAGACGAAGAAACGGTTTTACAACCCCAAGGCAGATGTCGAATACCTGTCGCGTGTGATTTTCGATTGGCTCGTGAAAAACGAGCGCCTGAGCTCGCGTAAATATCTTGTCGGTGAAAGCTATGGCGGCTTTCGCGGCCCGCGCATCACGCATTACCTGGAGACTCGCTTGGGTATCGCGATGAACGGTATGGTGCTGGTGTCGCCCTATCTCAATCCCCTCGCGTCCAATGATGCCGATTTGTCGCCCATGCCGTGGATGCTCACGCTGCCCAGCATCGCGGCGGCGAGCCTGGAGCGTCAGGGAAAGCTCACCGATGCGGCTATGTCAGAGATCATTAACTATACGCGCGGCGATTACGCCGCGGACCTCTTGAAGGGACGTTCCGATCCGCAAGCCATTGAGCGCATCGTGAAGCGCGTAACCGAACTCACCGGGCTCGATCCCACATTTGTGCGCCGCTCCGGGGGGCGTCTGGAAACCCAAGCCTATTTGCGGGAGGTGTTTCGCGCGGAGGGAAAGCTCGGCAGCCGCTACGACTCGAACGTGACTGTTTGGGATCCGTTCCCGTTCGCGCCAAATCAGCGTGCCAACGATCCACTGCTCGACGCCATCATCGCGCCCACGACGACCGCAATGGTCGACTTCATTACGCACACCGTCGGCTGGAAATACGCGGGGCGATACAATGCGCTGAGCTACGAAGTGGACAAAGCTTGGACGGATGCGGACGCAAAGGATGAAGCGAACGACCGCATCGAGCACGGCTCGGTCGAGGAGTTGCGACAATCCGTCGCCGTGGACCCAAAGCTCAATGTCTTGATCGTGCACGGTTGGGACGATCTGTCGTGCCCGTTCATGGCATCAGTGTTGATCGTCGACCAAATGCCGCGCATGGGTAATCCAAATCGCGTGCGGGTTAAGGAATATCCGGGCGGTCATATGTTCTACAGCCGCGAGGCAGGCCGGGCTGCACTGCGCCGCGACGCTATGCAGATGTACGCGACGCATTGACTTCGTAGCCATTCAAGCGTCCCCACTCAAGCTCGCCGAAGCCTGCGGGGAATCCCCGGGCAGGGTGCGAT
>Ga0302324_100011912_pt1 | contig 17801 bp, 17 predicted proteins | sample Palsa_T0_1_FD_201949 | JGI IMG/M metagenome (GOLD analysis project Ga0302324, IMG submission 201949) | Peat permafrost microbial communities from Stordalen Mire near Abisko, Sweden - Palsa_T0_1 | ecosystem: Environmental > Terrestrial > Soil > Palsa > Peat permafrost | place: Sweden: Abisko... | reverse complement strand
TCTTCCCAAGCGCATGGCCAAGTCCCTAAAGAAGCATCGTTTCGACGCAAAGAATCTGTGGCTCGAGCTGGACGAGGCGATGCAAGGCATCAACGACCCCAAGCGGATCGCCCGCATGAAGAATCTTGCCGAGATGGGCCTGCGCTTCAGCGTCGACAGTTTCGGCACCGAGATCTCGCAGTCCACGCTGTACGATCTCCAGCGTCTGCCGATCGGCGAGCTGAAGCTCGACGGGCGCATCGTCTCGGATGCCGACATCAACATGGAGCATCGCGGCGAGGTGAAGATGGCCGTCGACATCGCCAAGCAAATCCACGTCGGCGTGTCGGCAAAAGGCATCGAACGGGCGGAGATCGCCTCGCTGATGCTGCGACTTGGTTGCACGTATGGCCAGGGCTACTACTATGCGCGGCCCGCGCCGGCGCGCGAAATCGCCGCGGTTATCGATCGCTTGCGCCAGCCCGGAGCCTGAGGCGGGGAGGTAACGTTCGCGCGGCGCGCTAATCCTCGCCGTCGCCCGGGAGGGATGGGTGAGTGGCTGAAACCAACCGTTTGCTAAATGGTCGTGGGTCTCAAAAACCCATCGAGAGTTCGAATCTCTCTCCCTCCGATGACTTCAAGCAAAAAGCTCCTGGACGGGAGCTTTTTCGCTGAAGATCGGGCACCGCAACGTTGCAGGGAACGCAGGCATCGCGCGGTATCATATCGGGTCCCCGCCGAGGGACACGTGCGGTCGTAGCTCAATTGGATAGAGCAACAGGCTACGAACTTGTAGGTTGGGGGTTCGAGTCCCTCCGACCGAACGGCTCGGTAGCTCAGCGGTAGAGCGGGGGACTCATAAGCCCTAGGTCGTAGGTTCAAATCCTACCCGAGTCACGAATATCGACGCCCGACGCAACCGCGCCGGGCGTTTACACGCACGTAGCGCCTGCTCATTTCGCGCAAGGACGCGAATCTTTCCTCGGCGTAACCGGGTCTCGGGGTAGGAGGTATAGCGTACGATGTCAACGATCCCATGCGATTTCTGCCCCCATCCTGTCGATCGCGGGCAGATGGAGGAAATCGAAATCTCCCATTACGTCCCCGATTCGTCGGGTGATGATCTCGCGTACGCTCGCACCTACTTTTTCGGACACCCCGACTGCGTGCGGAAGTTCTATCGCGGTCTCGTCGAGCACAAGCTCGATCTTTTTAAGCACATGCCGACGACGGCTCCGGGGGTTTCGCCCGAAGAGCCGAAGTAGGCTTGGATCGACGCGCCCGTAGCGTAGCTGGATAACGCGCGGCCCTCCGAAGGCTGAGATCGGGGGTTCGAATCCCTCCGGGCGCACGATAGAACTTTGATGTACGAACAGCCCGCCAAGCCGGACGAGCGCGATATCGCTCATATGCGCGACGCGATGTCGCTCGCGGAAGAAGCCGAGCGTTTTGGCGATGTGCCGATTGGCGCCCTTTTGACGATTGACGGCCGCACCTATGGCGCGCGCAATGAAAAGGAACGTCGTCCCGATCCGACCGCGCACGCGGAGATCCTTGCCATCCGTAGCGCCTCGGAGGCTCTGGGTGTGTGGCGCCTGGCGGGCGCGACGCTGTACGTCACCAAGGAGCCCTGCGCGATGTGCGCAGGCGCGATCGTCGCCGCGCGGATCGAGCGCCTGGTGTTTGGTTGCCGCGACCCCAAAGGCGGCGCCGCCGGAAGCGTGATCGATATCTTCGCTTCGCAAGCGGTCAACCACCGTGTCACCGTCATTTCGGGCGTGCTGGAAAGCGAGACGGCCGAACAACTCCGCACGTTCTTTCTGGCGCGCCGGCGCGAGAAGGCAGCCGTCGCGCCAGGACCCGAGTCGCCCGGCGTGCTATAAACGGGGCTGACCCGCACCCGGAGAGGTGGTCGAGTGGTTAAAGGCACCCGCCTCGAAAGCGGGCAGACGTGATGAGCGTCTCGAGAGTTCGAATCTCTCCCTCTCCGCCAATCCTCTCGTGCGCGTGAGCCTTTGCCTTATCGATTGCGCGGCGCTTCAGCGAGACGACTGCGCTTCGGCGAGATCAGGCCACGGATCAGCCGGAGGGCTTCCGGCGCGTGGGTCCCTCGTGTCCACCTTGTTAGCAAGGAAAGCTTTTAAATGCGGTACCACGAGGTCGCCGCGGACAGAGCCCACGTGATCGCAGTCCGGAAAGCCAAAAAATGTCGCGTTCGGAAGGTCGGAAGCGCATTGGCGCACTTGCTCGAAGCGCGGATCAAGCTCACCCGCAAGGAGCAGGCAGGGCACGATCATTGACGGCAGTACGTCGGCGTTGGACTCACGATCCCGAGCTGATACACGCAAGGCGTCCAGGTCGTTGGCGAGTAGCCGTGTCCGCATTGCCGGCGTAAGGCGGCTACCGAAGACCCGCTCGACGAGCAGCGAAAACGCGTCGCGGTCACGCGGCATCAAGTCGCGGAATGCCTGCATGTTTTCGGCATACGGGTGGGATCCAACGAAGGTGAATGACCTGAAACGCTCGAGCGCACGTTTTGCAAGGCCAAAGCCGACCCAGCCGCCGAGCGAGTATCCACAATAATCAGCGTTCCCAACGCCGAGCTCATCCAGGACGGCAAGAACATCGCAGACGCGTAGCGCGAGATCGTAAGCCTCGGGATCGTGCGGCTTGTCGCTTTGGCCGTGACCTCTCGAATCGAGAAGGACGAGTCGATGATCGGCCTTCAACGCATCCACATAGCCGTAGTCGATCCAGTCTGTGCCGCTTCCGAAAAGGCCGTGGTGCATGACAAGGGTGGGACCGTTTCCGATGCTCTCGTACTTGATGCGAACGCTCTGATTGATCACCGATGGCACTGTTTCTCTCACCTCGCGGATAATGCCGGCGCTATGCGCAGAATTCTACCGGAGCGCGCGCGGGTCGCGGTACGACTTTCCGCTCGCTCGTCGGTTGGCTCTTATCGAGAGTCGTCGCCGGCTATTTCGATGAGGATTTTGCCGAAGTTGCCGTTGCTTTCCATATATTCGTGGGCGGCACCGAGCTGCGCGAGCGGGAAGGTCCGGTCGATCGTGGCCCGCAGTTCACCGCGCGCGAAGAACGGAAGCAAAAGTGCGGAGAACTGCCTAGCGAGGGCGATCTTCTCGTCGAGAGCGCGTGAGCGCAACACCGTGCCGTGCAGCTCAGCACGCTTAGCCATCATGACACCGAGATTCATCTTTGCGTCGATGCCGCCCAGCGTTCCGATCTGAACGATCCTGCCGCGCGGTGCGAGTGCTTTGAAGTTCTCTTCGAGAATTGGCGCACCGACGAAATCCAAGATCACGTCGGCGCCGCGCGAGCCGGTCGCCTCGAGCAAACGGCGTGGCCAGTCGCCGTCCAGCGCGAAGCCGAAGTCGAGTCCATAGTCTCGTGCGCGTTCGAGTTTCCAAGTCGTGCGGGATGTTCCGATCGCGATACCGCCGGCGCGCTTGATCAGCTCGACCGCTGCAAGGCCAACGCCGCTTCCGACTGCATGGACGAGCGCGGTCTCGCCGAGTGCGAACCGCCCCCGATCGAAGAGCGCGTCATGCGCGGTGATGAATGCTTCGGGGATCGCGGCGGCCGTGCGCAGATCGACGCCGTCGGGCACTTTTGAGAGCGTCAACGCATTGGTCGCCAAGCGCTGGGCGTGGGCACCGCTTTGCACGAGCGCACACACGCGATCTCCCGGGGCCACGTTCGTTACCTGCGGTCCTACGGCGCGCACCGTACCGGAGAACTCGATGCCGGGAATCGCGATATCGCGTTTGGGAACGGGGTAGCGCCCCATGCGCTCGAGCACGTCTGCGCGGTTGAGGCCACCGTAGGCCACCTCGACGAGCGCGTCCTCGGAGCCTACGATGGGCTCCGGCACGTCGTCGCGGATCGCGATCATCTCGATGCCGCCGGCGCCGGTATAGACTGCGGCGCGCATCAGGTTCCGGGTCGCAGGCGCGGGTCGGGTGGGTCGTCCGAGAACGTAAAGTTGTCGTAGACGGCATCCGCGATGACGTGCAGCGACCCGATGTGAAGCGGTCCGCGCAGTGTCTCTTCGTAGTGCGCGTGGGTTACCAGCCACTGACTTTGAACGATTCCGTAGTCGACGACGAAGACGATGTCGTCAGCGCCCGAATAGCGTACTTCCGTCGGCAGACCGCTCGTATTGTCGTAGATGAGGTCGCTCAAGAAGAACGTGCTGTCGGGTTTGACGACTTGGCGCCTGACGAAATCGTAGGGCTCGAGTTGAATGTGGGTCTTGCCGTCCGGGGCATCGCTCGAATCGTCCGCGTAGACCGCGCGATATTGGCGCAAACGCACGACGACGACGTCGGCATTCGGGTCCTTGGCGTCGCTGTAGGTCAGCGGCGTAACGTCGTGGACGTACGACGACATTTGCATGCGCGCACCGACTCTCCACGAGAGCGTGAAATAGGAAAGCGCATCAAACGCCGGGGTGATCGGAAACCCGTGGCCGAGCGTATTTGCGCCGCTCGGCAAGTCTTGGAGAACTGCCAGATCGTCTTTGGTTCGAACGGAGACCGACCGGAGGACATCGCGCGATTTGCCGATCGAGGCGGCGCTTATATGCGTCGCGACGCGATAGCTCACAAACGGTGGTGCCTTCTGGATGGCGGCTGCGGCAGTGTTTGCGCAGTGTTGAAAGGCGACGTCGGCTGCTAGCGTGCGGTTGCTCCTCGGAAAGTACGTGACGGCCCCATTCGGCATCCGGCCGGCATTTCGCTCGTCGCGAAGGCGCCGAGCGGGCTGCTGCGAACGAGACCCGCGATGGAGTTGTATCCGCTACTGCTCGAGCCCCTCGAACGCACGGCAATTTGGGGCGGCCACGCCCTAGTCGAGCGGTACGGCAAGCATGCCGAGGCAAGCGCCAAGATCGGCGAATCATGGGAGTGCTGGGACGAAAATCGTACGACGACCGGCGCCTACGCGGGGAAGACGCTTGCCGATTTACGCGGCGAGCTTGGGCACGATCTGACGGGCCGCACCGACCCGAAACACATTTTTCCGCTACTGACCAAGCTGATCGACGCCCGCGAAGCGCTTTCGGTCCAAGTTCATCCGGGTGACGAATACGCGGCCCGCGTCGAGCATCAGCGCACCGGTAAGACCGAGTCGTGGTACATCCTCGAAGCGCACGAAGGCGCGTCGATCGTGCTTGGCTGGAATCGCGATACCTCGCGTGGCGAGTACCTCGAGCGCGTCAAGGACGGAAGCCTCGACGAACTCTTGCGCCGCGTTCCCGCAAAAGCCGGCGACGTTTTCTACTTGCCGGCCGGCACATTGCACGCGATCGGTCGCGGCATCATTCTTTTCGAGACGCAGCAAGCGAGCGATTTGACGTACCGCATCTTCGACTACAACCGCAAAGGCCCCGATGGAAAGCCCCGCGAGCTGCACGTCGAGAAGGCGGCCGACGTCTTGAACTATCAGGAGTGCACGGCCGGTAGTCTTGCGCCGCTCTCGTACCACCTCGACGGCTTGCCGCGTACGACCCTGGTCGCCGACAGAAATTTCATCGTTGAGCGCATCACCCTCGATAGCGAACGGCGCGGTATCGACCTCGACGGGGCGCCGCTGGTCGTACTCGCACTGGGCAGTCCCCTTGAACTCGAAACGCGCGGCAAGACCCTTCGCTTGGAGCCGTTCCAAACTGCCGTCGTTCCGGCAGCGCTGGACATCGTCATGGCTCGCAGCCTGGGCGAAAACAACGAGGGCGCCGCGATCCTAACCGCCGCGCCCCCCGCCGATCAGTATGCGATCGAGCGGCGTTTTTCGCGCGCCGGCGTCGTCGCTGCGGAAAGCACGAAGTTCCTCGCCCAATTTACGGGTTAGTTCTGCGGCTGCTTACCGCGCGCCTCGAGATCGTGGCCGGAACGATCGAGCTCGCGCAAGCCGAGGTGGACGGTGATCTGGGCAGATTTGCGAGGCTGCTCGACGTTCCGAAGCCGGAATCTTGGCCGCCGCCGCTCAACGATGCGGATTCGCAACGTTACTTCCTGGCACAGTTACAAGGGGCGGGAGCTACTGATGCCGGCTGGTCGCTCTGGTTCTGCGTTCGGCGCGAGCCGCGCGTCCTGGTCGGCAGCGCAGGCTTTACAGCGCCACCTAGAGAGGGCTGCGTAGAGATCGGCTACAGCATGCTCGAAGCGCATCAGCGAAACGGCTATTGCCCGGAGGCGGTACGCGCTCTGCTCGATTGGGCCTTTGCCCGCTCAGAGGTGGGGACAGTCATCGCGCGCACCCTGAGCGAACTTCCGCCGTCAATTCGCGTGCTGCAGAAATGCGGCTTCGAGTACACCGGTGAGCGCGAGCTCGCGGACGGCGTGGAGACAATTCGGTACGAACTGAGTCGCGCAAGAGCGGCGGCTTATCGCGGAGCGGAAGCACACATTCGTGCTGCATTGGAGCCTAGTGAGCGGTCGGGTGTGATCCGAGCGAAGCGCTTGCAAGAAACGTGAGAATCGCTTCGGCGAATTCATCGGGGCGATCTTCTTGCAAGAAATGACTTGCGCCGTGAATGGTCACGTGCGCGACACCACGCGCGCCGGGCACTTCGTCGATGAAGCGGCGTTCCGTGCCGCGCGTGATGGGATCGCCGTCGGAAAACGCGCAAAATAACGGCTTCTCGAAGGTCTGCAAGGCACGCCACGCAGCTCGATTTGCCTCGGAGGCGGGATCGTCCGGCCGAGTCGGCACGAGCAGCGGGAACTGCCGCGCCCCCGCCACGTAGGACTGATCGGGGAAGGGCGCGTCGTAGGCAGCCGCGACTGCGGGCGTCAATTTCGGCGTGCAGGTACGCGCTAAGACGACGCCCGCGAGAAATTCCGGAGCACGCTGCGACGATGCGCGCCAGGCGTCAAACGCCTCGCTCCAATGCTCGTCGCCGGTCGGCAAACCGGTATTTGCCAAAACCGCTCCGCTAAAGCGCTCCGGCGTCTCCGCGAGCAAGCGAAGCCCGATCAACCCGCCCCAATCCTGACCGACCATGATGACGTCGCGCAGATCGAGCGCTTCGATGCACGAGCGCAGCCACCCGACGTGACGCGCGTAGGTGTAGTCGTCGCGCCGCACCGGTTTGTCCGAGCGTCCGAACCCGATCAGATCGGGCGCAATCGACCGGTAGCCGGCGGCCGTAAAGTGCGGAAGCATCTTGCGATAGAGATAAGACCAGGTCGGCTCGCCGTGCAGGAACAGCACCGGGCGCGCGTTTGCCGGTCCTTCGTCGAGATAGTGCATGCGTAGCGTCGCACCGCCGGCGTCGACGTTCGCGTAGTGCGGCTCAAACGGAAAATCGGGCAAGTTCGAAAACCGCTGGTCCGGAGTGCGCAGAAAGGCGAGGCTCATTGCAACGCTCGCAGTCTGAGCCCGGTGATCTTTCCCGACGAATCGACGGCGAAGAACCACACGAGCGTGCCATCCTTGAAGGTCACTTGGTAGCTGTAGCCGATCCCGGCCGGTCCTTTTTGCTGATAGAGATAGGTGAAGTCAGTCGGTTCACCGAGCGGCTTGAGTTGCGCGGCCGTTTTCGCGACGACCGGCCCCGTCAAAGCGTGGTTCATCTCCGGGTCGAGTTGCGTGCGATCGATATCACCGGTTTCAAAGCGCCGCAGCCATTCTTTGGCTCTGAGCGTGAGCTTCGGATCCGGCTCGAGCGCGGGCGTCGCGAGCACGTCCGGCGCGGCCGACCCGGCAGGCGCGACGGGCGAAGCGGACGCGGGCACCGGAGCCGGCGAGGTTTGCGCGTCGGCGGGCAGAGCCGCGCCGGCGCAAGCAACAAAGACGAAAGCAAGCGTCGCGCGCAAGAAAATCAGCATCACCGTACGATTTTGCGAACGGTATCCGTTTCCCCGTTCACGCGAAGTTCGCCAAAGTGCGTCCGCAACTCCGAGAGCAGAGCATTGCCGTCGAGAACACCTAAGCCCGTACAAGCATTCCAGCCGGAGCCGGCGGGGTATCCCCTGATTCCGTTAAGCCCGTTATCGGCCGGTCCGGGCGGGGCAAGGATCTGGCGGCAGACGCGCTTACCGAGTTGATACAGCAGCGGATTCAGATAGCCGACGTTTTCGCCGAGGGCCGCGTTCAGTACCGCAATGAGGCCGGCGTAGAGCGGCGCCGCGGCGCTCGTGCCATTCATCACCCAGGCGGTCCCGTTGTAGTAGAACGCGTAGCCGCTATTGCCGCTCGCATTTCCGGCGATGTCGGGCACGCCGCGTCCGGCATGACCGTCATTCAGTGAACCTGGAACGCCGGCGTCTTGCTGGTACGCATAGCTCGGCGCGTGGCCGCTCGTTGCGGTAAAGTAGTCGCTGACGCCGCCGCCGGTGGCCCAGTTGGGAACGTTGAACGCCGGGTTGCTATCGTTCCAAACATATTCCTGGAACGACCCGCTCTCGACGTTGCCGATCGTCGTTCCGCCGCACGAGAGAACGTACGGGTCGGTTGCGGGATACTGAACGTGCGCCTTGCCGTCGGCAGCGAACTTGTGACCGAACTGCGTGATGGCTGTCGTGCTGCCGACCTGCGAATCGGCGCCTTGATCGCCGGCAGCGGTGCAAACGGTGACGCCCTGCAGCGCTGCGTCTTGGAACGCCAAGTGGAGGGCGTCGATGAATGCCGTGGTGACACCCTCGTTGCTCAAGGTCGCAAGGTCGTCGCCGTCGGTCAGATAGCAGCTGCACGAAAGCACCGATGGCGGCGAGACGCCGGCAGGAAAATCGCCTGCACTCGGCGTCACCACGCGCTGGATCAGGTCGTGCCATCCATTCTGTCCGGGGGCGAAATACGAAAGGAAGTACACGGCGATCGTGGCGCCCTGCGCGACGGTTGAAGCGATGCAGATGTCCTGCGTCGTTTCATTGTCCGGCGTATCGTTGTACGCGTCGGCTGCTGCGGGGACCGTCAAGATCGTCGGCATCGCGTAGCCGGATAGCGAGCTGAAATAGCGCGCGAAATCGTTGACCGGTCCGGGACGCCGGTCGTAGCCGTTACCGGGAGCGCCGGAAGAGACGATGGCGATCGTCTGGCCTTTCGCAGCGTTGGTCGGAAAGTTATACAGATTCGCAACGGCCGGAACGGTGAGACTGCTCGTCGTCCCCGGATCCTCGGCGGTATTGCGGCGGGTGACGCGGCGGTTGTCCAGACCAAACACGCCGATGATCGCGGCAGCGACCTCACGCGATACCGAAATCATCCCCTCGCGTCCGCGATGGATTTCCGTTTGCGGTGAGGCCGGTGCGGTGGAGGCGGGTCCGCGTCGCGTGTGCGCCGCGGGAACCTGATAGCGCCCGAGCGTCACGTCGAAGGCGTGCTGCATCTGCGCGACCGTGCCGGAGAGGACGACGTTACGCCGTGCCGCGTTGCTCTCGACGACCGTCAGACCATTGCTTTTGGCAAACTTCGCGAGCGCGCTGAGGTCCGCCGGCGAAGCGCCGTACTTCGCCGCAAATTCCGCTTCCGTGAGGCGAGGCCGCTCTTTGGGCGGCGTCTTGGCGAAGTAGTCGGGCGGGGGAATCGGCGCGCCGTCCGCCCTGCGGCGCAGCACCACACTCACCGACATCTGCTCCTTCGGGTCCGCCGGCCCGAGCAGCTTTGCCTTGGCCCCAAGACGCCGCTCGCTGCCTTTGAGGGCTACGTAGCCCGCGCGTGTTCTCGCCATCGCTCGCCTTTCCGCGAAAGCATGCGGCGATCATTGCTCTTCGTTCACACCCAGCGGAAGAAGCGGGCGCTGATCGCTGTCGCGCCGATCGTCCAGACGACCAGTATCAAGATCCAAACCGTATAGTGCGTGAGCGGAGCTCCGTACATGGCGACATCGCGCAGCATGTCGATAAATTGCGTCGAGGGCAAGAGACGCAAGATCTGACCGATGTGCTTGGGAAAGCGGTCGATCGGAAAATACGCATCGCTCAGAAACGCGAGCGGAACGGTCAGCACGGAGACGATATTGTTGGCGCTCTCGGTCGAGCGAACGACGGCACCGATCACGCTGCCGAGCGACACGAAGGTGGCCGCGCCGAGAATAAGCACGAAGGCGATCTCGAACGGATTTCCCGTAAAGCGCACGCCGAAGACAAACGCACCGACCAGTGCGAGGAGGAGTGCTTGGGCTGCGAGCAGGGTCATTCGGTACAGGACGAGCGCCGCGAAGAAGACCCAGGTCGGCAGCGGCGTCAGATACACGCGGCGCAGCAGTTTCTTTTCGCGAAAGGTCGCGAGCATCGCGCCGATTCCCCAGAAACCGGAGCTGAGAACTTGAGCGCCGATGACCCCCGGCACAAGAAACGTCGAGGCCGTGCGCGTGTTATTCGCGCCGAGCGCAAACGAGAACACCAGCAAGAAAAAGACGGGGATACCGAGTGACCAGAAGATCATCTCTCCGTCGCGCCAGAAGTACCAAGTGAAATTGGCTCGCGTTTGAGCGCCAAGTACCGCAAGCGTGCTCATGCCGCGGCGCTCGGTTTTTCGTCGTCGAGCGATTCGCCCGTGATCGCGATGAAGGCATCCTCGAGATTGGGCCGGTGCAGATCCAGTTCGTCGATTGCGACGGAGAGGGTATTTGCGTGCGCAACGATCGCACCGAGGGCGTGGCCGGCGTCTCCGTGTACGGCGAGCGCCCAGCTCTCGGCTTGGTGCGTCCAGCGGCCGAGGCGGTCGAGTTCGGGAATGAGCGTGAAGCCGCGCGCCGAGAAATCGATGCACGCGTCGCCGCCATATTGCGCGACCAGGGCTGCCGGCGTGCCCCGGGCGACGACCTTACCGGCTTGCACGACGCAAATCTCATCGCAAAGCCGCTCGGCTTCCTCGATGTAGTGCGTCGTCAGCACGAGCGCTTTGCCGGCGTCGCGCAAACGCGTGACCTCGCCCCACAGGATGCGCCTTCCGAAGGCATCCATGCCCGCCGTCGGTTCGTCGAGAAACACGACCTCGGGATCGTGCAGGAAAGCGAGGGCCAGCGCGAGCCGTTGCTGCTCGCCGCCGGACATCGTGCCGACCAGCCGATCGAGTTTGTCCTCGAGTCCAACGCGAGCGGCGATCTCCGGCAGGTCGACACGCACGCCGTAGTACGCCGCGTAAAGTTGGAGGATCTCGCGAGCTTTCGCTTTTTCGGGCAGCGAGGTCGTTTGCAGCTGAACGCCGATTCGCTTGCGCAGCGCTTGAAAATCCCGGCGCCGGCTCGGATCGAGGCCGAGCACCCGCACCTCACCCGAGGTTGGCCGGGTCAAACCAACACAGGTTTCAAGCGTGGTCGTTTTGCCGGCGCCGTTACGTCCGAGCAGGCCGAAGATCGTGCCGGTTTCGACTTCAAACGAAACGCCGCCGACCGCCTCGACGTCGCCGTACTTCTTGACTAGGTCGCGCACGGCAATGGCGGCGCTAAGGGGCTTTTCCACGTGCTAATAGATTGTTGCCGAGAGAACTTTCGCCCCCTGTGAGGGTGCAGCCAAGCGGCATACGAATGACCTGGCCATGCCGGCTTCGCTTCCTTCGTTTCGCTCGTTTCTTCCGTCGTCTCTTCCGTCGTTTCCATGAAGGCGACTCTGTTTGCCGATGGCGGTTCGCGCGGGAATCCGGGCCCGGCCGCGAGCGGAGCCGTCCTGTTCGCAGAGGACGGTACGGCGCTGGCCGAGGTCGGCGAATACCTCGGCATTGCGACCAACAACGTCGCCGAGTGGCGGGCCTTGCTCGCCGGTCTCGCCAAGGCGCGTGAACTTGGCGTCGAGGACCTGGCCGTGCGGCTCGATAGCGAGCTGGTCGTGCGCCAGCTGAGCGGCGTTTACCGCGTAAAACATGCCGATCTCATTCCGCTTGCGAGTCGCGCCAAGACGTTGCTGCGCGGCTTTCGTTCGGTCGACATCCAACACGTGCGCCGCAAGGACAACGCCGCCGCCGATGCCGTGGTCAATCAGGTCCTGGACGAAGCGGCCGCGCGAGCGCGGGCGGGGATGTCCGAATGAACCAGGAACTTTGAGCGGTCGTGCTCCGCAACCCCGTCCCGCCGCTGATCCTGCTAGCGACGCTAATCGCGCTCGCCGCGGCCTTCGTGTCCTTCCAGCGCACGGTCGTGCCGAATGCCTTAGCAACACATCGCGTACTCTATTCGGCCTCGGACATACGCCTCGACATGAAGGTCCGTTATTCACGCGGCCCGCTCGTTGAAGAAGAGTACTCGATGAGCGATAAGGACGGCGTCTCGGCCAGCCAATACCGCGGCGTCGGGCGCGGCGGTTCGCAGATCACGGTCAAGGAGCGGCCGCGCGCGACGATCGAAGATGGCCCGAACGTCGCCTTTTTCTTTGGTAAGACCGTGCAAGACGGCATTTGGGAACTCGGGTCGAAGCCGCCGCGCGGCGACACCTCGACCAGTTATCGCATCACCGTCTATCAGCTGACCGGGGACCAGCACGGCACGCACGGTTTCGCCTTTACCGACCCCGGCTATTGGGCAACGACCGGCGGTCATCAATTTCACCTCAAGCTTTCCAAGGACAAACCGATTCCGGACCTGCTGCAACTCTCGAGCACCGTGCTGGTCGAACCGCGCTATCAAAAGCTGGTCGATGATTTTCGGACGTTCGGACCGCTATCGTTTCGCAAGGACGTCGCTTCCGCCCAGACATGCCTCGCGCTTCCGAACAAAGCCGGATGCAGAGGATGACGCTGCGCTTCGCCATGCTCGCACTGCTGCTTGCGGTGGGTTCGTATTTTGGATACGAGGCGCTCGAAGCGCCGGGCAATCAACTCTTCGGAAAAACTCTCGTGCAGGGTGCGCCGAATCGGCACGAGATCGCGCTAACGTTCGACGACGGCCCGAACCCTCCGTACACCGACCGGATTCTCGACGTCCTGCAGCGCGAACATGTTCACGCCACCTTCTTCGTGGTTGGCCGCGCCGCGGAAGCCTATCCGGCGACCCTGCTCCGCATCGCGCAGGACGGCGAGGCGATCGGAAACCACACTTGGGATCATCCGCACATGATCGTCCAATCGCGCGCGGCGATGCGAAGCGAACTCTTGCGCACGGACGCCGTGATCGCGAAGATTACGGGCCGGCACACGTCGTTGATGCGGCCGCCGTTTGGTGCGCGTGACTTCGCCGTGATCGCCGAAGCGCACAAGCTTGGCTACCGCGTCGTAATGTGGAGCGTCCCGCTGCCGATGGACTGGGAGCAGCCGGGCGATGCGACGATCGCGCGGCGCGTGATCGATAATGTCTCGAGCGGGAGCATCATCGTCCTCCACGACGGCAACCGGGGTCTGGTTTGCGGTCGAGACAAACGCACGACGCCTCGCGAATGCGATCGCTCGCAAGAAATTGCCGCCACCCGGGAGATCGTCGAGGTGCTGCGTGCCCGCGGCTACCATTTCGTAACGATCCCGCAACTCATCGTCGATTCCGAGCGCGCTTCAAGGGTAACCGCGTCCCGCTAGTTTTCGCGGTTTCACACCACGCGTCGGGTCGACAGGAGGGCCCGTTGCGCGGTCGTATGGGGATGCGATGATGCGATCGTTATTACTGAGCGCCGCACTCAGCGTGCTCGTCGCGCAGCCGCTTGTGGCCGAAGCTGCGCCGTATCCTGCTCCGGTCGAAGCGACCTACACGGTCGCAAACTTCCATTTCGCCGACGGCGAGATGCTTCCGGAGCTGCACCTGCACTATGCGACGATCGGCTCGATCCACCGCAATGCGCGCGGTCAGGTCGACAATGCGGTCCTCGTGCTCCATGGCACGGGCGGCGACGTTCATCAATTCTTAAACGACCACTTTGCCGGCGTACTGTTTAGCGCGGGCGGCCTGCTCGACGCGGCGACCCACTACATCATCATCCCCGACGACATCGGTCACGGCCTGTCGTCGAAACCGAGCGACGGTTTGCACGCGCATTTTCCTCACTACGGCTACCGGGATATGGTGCTCGGCGAACATATGGTCGTGGCCGATGCGCTTCACGTCGATCACCTGCGTCTGGTGATGGGCACCTCGATGGGCGCGATGCACACGTGGCTGTGGGGCGAGACGTATCCGGCGATGATGGACGCGCTGATGCCGCTTGCGTGCCTGCCGATTCAAATTAGCGGCCGCAATCGGATCTGGCGCAACATGATCGTCGACATGTTGCGCAGCGATCCGGGTTACGACGGCGGCGACTACGCTACCGAGCCCCGCGCGCTCGCGTCCGCCTACGACTTGCTTTGGATATTCGGCAGCGCTCCACTGCACGATCAGATCCTCTTGCCCACGCAAGCGGCTGCCGACGACTATTTTCAGAAGTCGATCGTCGGCGGTGCGTCCGGCTATGATGCCAACGACATGATTTATCAGTTCGAAGCGTCGCGCGACTACAATCCGGAACCGAATCTCGACCGGATTGTCGCACCGCTCCTCGCCGTGAACTCGGCCGACGACCAGATCAACCCGCCCGAACTCGGCATCATGGAACGCGAGATCGGCAAGGTCAAGCATGGCCGCTACATCCTGCTGCCGGTCACGGAGCAAACTCGGGGGCACGGCACGCATACGCTGCCGGCGATTTGGGGCCCGTACCTGCGCGAACTGTTGGCGCAGAGCGCGCCCGCATAGCTGTTGCGCCGGGCGTCACGAGGGCAGCGGCGCTGCGCCTGGACTTCGAAAGGAGCCCTGCTCGAGGCGCCGGTAGACGCCGGAAACGGCGAGCAACGCAAGGCCGAGTCCGATGAACGCGATGATGCGGTAGGGTGCCGTAAGGGAGCCGAGGTCGACGAAAAACGCTTTGAGGATCGTCAGATCGAAGAGTGCGATCGACATCAGACGCAGGTCGCGAACGCGCAAGGCGATGCCGAGAGCCATCACGACCGCGGAGGCAACGATCCAGACCGCCGACACCGCAAGTTCCTGACCGTTCGTCAAGAGCGCGAGAGCCGAGGCAGTCGTTGCGAAATCATTGTGCGCGCGCGCAATCGCAATGGCGAAGCCGGTATAGACCTCGAGGGTAACCGCGGCGACGGCCACGAGCGCAGCGGTCGCCCGCAAGATCCGAGGGATCGCCGGCGGTAAGGTGGTCTTACCGAAGCGCAGCTGCAGCCCGACGGCACCCATGCCCGCTGCAAGCAGCACGAGCCCGAGGAACCGCAGGTTGAAGACCGGCACGAACGTGAACAAGCGCGCAGGCGTGACCAGGTCGGGCTGAGTGATCATCACTAGCAGCCCGAGCCCGAGCAGAAGAAGCGCGTCGACCTCGAGGTCGCCGCGCGCGGTACGTAGCGCGATCCAGGTGATGAGGGCAGCTTCGAGGCCGAGCGCCCCCACGTAAGCGAAGCTCGCAAAATGCAGTGCGGTCAGCGCGAGCAGTCCGAGCACGCTCGCTTGACGTAAGACGAATCCGTAAAAACCGCGCGTCTCGCCGTCGCGAAACCAGCGCGCCGGAAGCGCGCACGCCCCCAGCGCTACGAGCAACGCAAAATCGATGCTGCCGAAGCCGAGCGCCCAGTGCGAACCCTCATGCGCAAAGGGCGATGGTGTGCCGCTCCACTCGCTTACGAAGAAGATCCCGCACAGGAGCAGGACGGCTGCGAGCACGTAGAGCCCGGAGCCTGCTACTTGTTCGACTGCACGCCACGCGCTGCGTTTGCGAAGCAGCATTTCGATCGTGGCCACCGCGAGCGCAACGGCGAGCACGGTCGATGCGAGCTGCAGGCCGCTCAATTGCGCGCTGGCTGCTTCCAAGCCAAGTGCAGCCGCGATAAAATATTGCTGGCGCAGAAGCGCCACGGCCTTGGGCAGGAACCGGCGCAGCGCGAGCCATGACGCAAGATAGGCGACGGTCATCACGAGCAGCGCGCCGGTAAGCGCGGCCTTGTGTGCTGCGAGGATCGCGCCGAGTCCGGCGATCGTCTGTAGCACGTTGTAAATGCCGAGCGCGTCGCTCCATTGGTAGGCCGGCGGGACGGCCCGCTTTCGCAAAACGCCGAGAACGAAAGAGATCAGCCAGAGACTGAGCGTTGCGATCGTGGCCGCCAACGAATCGACGTCCGGATAGTTGTCGCGCCACCACATGGTCGCGACGATCGCGCTGCCGGCGAGGGCAAGAGGCTGCAAGATCAGCCAGCGTTGTTTTGCGATCAGCGTGGCGGCGATCGCCAGATCGAGCAGAATCACATACGAAGCGAGACCGATTTCGTTCGCGCTTACGCCCTGGTACATGATGAACGGTGTGGCAAAGCCGCCGGCCCAGCCGACCAGCGAGACCCCGAGTGAGTCGTAGCGCCGCGCCAAGAGAAACGCCGCGATCGTGATTGCCGCCATCAACCCGTAGGCAGCGGCGAACGGGATCAGATGATAGGCATCGAACGCCGCGTAGCCTGATAAGTATAGGACGCCGAGGCCAAGCCCGATGAGGCCGTGCGCCGGCCACGGCAGCGGCCGTTGCTTAAAGAACGCTTCGCAGGCACCCAGGATCGCGAGGCCAACGAAGATTCCGCCCGCAACGCGCAGTCCGGGACTGATCCAGTTTTGATCGATCGCATACTGGAGGAAGAGGCCGAATCCGATCAAGAGGATCACGGCGCCGACGAGATTGAGGAATCGCCCGCCGGCAAAGACTTCCCAGTTGAACGCCGGTCGCGGCGGCGCTGCGACCTTCGGCGAGACGAGTGGAGGCGCGATGAGCGGAGGCGCACTTACCGGGGGAGGCTTCCTCTGCGGCGCGGCTTGTTCGACGACCGCCGCCGGCGCCACCGCGAGGCCGCCTGGCGCCGGCTCGATGGACTGTGCACGCGCCTCGAGCGCCGCGATGCGTTTCTCGATTTCGCCGAGGCGTCGAAACGAGAACCAGAACAAGACGAAGCCGAACACAGCTGCGGCGAGGCACAACTCGACGAGAACCGGGAAATAGAACGAGCCTGAATCGTCCATATCTTCAGTCTCCGTCTCAGCAAGAGCGGCGTGCCCTCACTCCCCGCGCAACCGGATAATTCCCTTCGTCGCCGGAACGCAGGCTCAGCCGTTGCGGCTGCGAATCGGCCTCGGATGCTCGTTAGCCGCCTCTCGGCGACGGCGCTCGTGTTTACATTCTTGGGATCCGGTTTGCCGGTCTCGACGAGCGCGGCCGACGTCAGTTCCGCCGCCCTGCCCGCCTTCGCGGAGCCGTCCGTCTCACCCGATCACCGCGAGATCGCCTTTGTTTCCGGCGGCGACATTTGGAGCGTGCCGTCGGCGGGCGGCACCGCGCAACTGCTGGCCGCCGTCGGCGGCTACGCCCACCGGCCGCTCTTTTCGCCGGACGGCAGGCGTCTCGCGTTCGTCAACACGCAGCCCGGAATTTCCGGCATCTACGTGCTGACACTCGAAGGAGGGGCGCTGCGCCGTCTTACGCACGACGATCAAGTCGGCGACGTAAGCGCATGGTCGAGCGACGGACGCTATCTCTATTTCGCGAGCGCTTCGCACAACATCGCCTACGACAACGATGTGTATCGGGTAGCGGTCGACGGCGGCACGCCCATGCAAATTCTGCACGAGAACTACGTGAACGAGTTTGAAGCGGTGCCGTCGGCGGACGGCTCGGCTCTCGCATTCGTGCGCAACGGGTTCGTGCAGTGGTGGCGGCGTGGCCACAGCCACATCGATGAGAGCGAGATCGTGATCGCCCACCCGGCAGAGCGGCGCTTCGAGCCGGTCACGGCCGGCGACGCGAAGGACCAGTGGCCGATGTGGTCGAGCGACGGGCGCACGCTCTACTTCGTTTCCGACCGCAGTGGTTCCGACGAATTGTGGATGCGCGGAGCCGACGGGCGCGTGCGCCAATTGA
>Ga0302324_100011910_pt1 | contig 17801 bp, 17 predicted proteins | sample Palsa_T0_1_FD_201949 | JGI IMG/M metagenome (GOLD analysis project Ga0302324, IMG submission 201949) | Peat permafrost microbial communities from Stordalen Mire near Abisko, Sweden - Palsa_T0_1 | ecosystem: Environmental > Terrestrial > Soil > Palsa > Peat permafrost | place: Sweden: Abisko... | reverse complement strand
TGGCGCCGCCCTCGCTTTCCTTCGGCGCCGCCGGTGTAGTGTGCCCGGTCAGCCACAAACTCTGCCTTCGCCAACGTCAAAACCGGGGAAACTGCGGGTGTTTTATACCGGTGCTAACATCAATAGCTTGCAAAAGCTCAGCCGCTACCTTATTAATGCATCGGAGGGTCTAGTCTAGGCCTAATCCGTGCTAAGTTGGCAGAATCCCTTACAAGTAACCTAAAATTAAGCACTTACAGATAAACGGAGGGTTTGGAGGGTGCCCGGAACGCTCGTAAGCTATTGAAAATATGGAGCGGGAGACCGGGGTCGAACCGGCGACGTCCAGCTTGGGAAAATGGGCAATGTTTTGTTTTCAGTAATATAACTGCGCATGGCGTTGATTCAGGGTATGGAAAACGCCAATAAAACAAGGGTCCGTTTCGGCTGGTGTGCTAATGGAGGGTTTTTGGAGGGTGCGGGCTGGTGCCATTTGTCCACTCTCAGCTTGATGCCCGCCTTCGGCGGCAGGTGTCAATATAGTTCCATATGGAAAGGTAATTGACAGCGCCTCAATTGCGCCGACAGTAAGAATCTTGCTTCCAAACTTGTATGGATATACAATAGACTAGGTATATCTTTTATGCAGGTTTCCAAATGGGGCAACAGTTTGGCCGTGCGTCTTCCCGCTGTGGTAGTCGAAGCGCTCGATCTCAAAGAGGGAGACGAAATCGAGATTTCCATAGCAGGTAAACGCGACTTCAAGGTGGCCCGTGACCGGTCCAAAGAGAGGGCGCTCGAGCAGCTCCGTCAAATGAAGTGGTCCTTCCCTCCTGATTTCAAATTCAATCGCGAAGAGATCAATGAACGATAAGCCGTTCTTTGATACCAACGTCATCCTATACGCCTTCAGCCAAGAGGATACGCGCGGTCAGGTGGCCGAAACTCTGCTGGCTGCGGGAGGAGCAGTATCAGTTCAGGTCCTTAACGAGTTCGTCGCTGTGGCGCGGCGCAAGCTTGACAAGAGCTGGGAGGAAGTTCGCCGCGCCCTTGACATACTTCGCGTCTTTTGTCCAGAGCCCGTACCGGTTACGGTCGAGACCCACGAGAGAGCCGTGCACATTGCCGAGCGATACGGGTATTCAATCTTTGATTCGCTCATCATCGCGGCTGCGCTCCATGCTGGCGCCAACACACTCTACACGGAGGACATGCGAGACGGCCAAGCGATCGATGGGCTTACAATTCGCAATCCATTTTCGCGTTAGACATACGGATCCCACCGGTTAGCGAAAACTCGCGCTGCGTAACAGTGGTTCTGGTGATCTCCGCAGCCCAGGTTTGACAACTTCGTTATCGTAAGGCTCGCGCGCTTTGGCGGGCTTCAAATGACCGCCACGCGGTTCATGAGTACTTCGCAGCCGACCTATCTTCAGAGCAGCCGCTTTCATGGCGGGATCGCAGGTGCTCACCGGAGCTGACAATTTCAAAGCAGTGATCATCACGCCTGCGTGGAGAAGTAAACCAAGCTGGGAGTTGGTAGCGGCCAAAGATAGAACCACTAGTCCCGCGCTCCAACGCTGGTATGCCACACGAGCCGGCAGCCATTGGGTCGAAGTGTCCGGCGCCAGCCACTCCGTCTACGTCTCCAGGCCGAGGGACGTTGCAGGTCTGATTGAAGAAGCTGCGACTACCGCTGATAGAAAACCTCATCGGTGACTGATAACGAAAGAGGTCCTCTTGAAGGAAGCGGTCAAGCAACTGTTAACCGCAGCACGAGCAGAATGTAGACGTAAGTCGAGGAACGATGGCACAAGCAAGGGGCTGTTGCGCACACCGCAATGAGAAGGTGAGAAATGGAATCCGTCTGTTTCTGGATGACCGGACCGGGTTCGCAACGGAGTGCGGTTAAAAGCCGCTTTCTACAGCATTTGTAAAACGCTATTAAAAGCAATTTCCGCGCTGTTCACGCCGTGAGTTCTCCTCTCGCCGGTCACGGGACTAAAAACCGGTGCAGCATCAGCAGAAAATACGTCGCCGGCAGATAAACGATCGAAACCGTAAGCAATCGACGCGCGGCAAGATTGGACTGTCGAAACGCTAAACGAGCGCTAAAGAAAATCAACGTCGAGGTTAGTACCCAAACTGCACCTGTACCGAGAAGGTCCCCGCCGGCAAGAACGGCCGCTCCGGCGCTGACAGGCACCAGAGCAAGCGAAGGCAGCAGTGCCTGCCACGACATAAAGCGGCCCATTTGTGGTCCGTTTGGAAGGATTCTGTAACCAGCGTTTGCGTAGTCCTCTCGATACATCCATGCAATTGCCATGAAGTGGGGAAACTGCCAAAGAAACAAAATGCCGTACAGCATCCATGCCTCCAGGCTCAGCTTATCCGTTGCCGCGGCCCATCCAATCAGCGGAGGCATGGCGCCAGAAAGAGCACCGACCACAGTGCAGAACGGGGTTTTTCGCTTGAGCGGGGTATACAGCGCCAGGTAACTTGTCAGGGTAGCGAAAGCGAGCAGACTGGTCAGGGCGTTGACGGTTACGGCCAGGTAGATGCTACCCACCGAGGCTAACAGAACGCCAAACCCAAGGGCAGAGCCAGGGTCCAGCCTCTTCGCAACGAGGGGCCTTCTTCGCGTTCTCCTCATTTGCGCATCGAAGCGGCGCTCCACGTATTGGTTTAGCGCGCCCGCACCGCTTGCTACGAGCAACGTACCGAGTAAAGTGTGGACCAGCAACACCAACGGGAAACCATTATGCTGCGCTGGCAAAGCCAGATGGAAACCAGTTAAGGTAGCGATGGCGATCAAGAAATTGATTTCCGGTTTCGTGAGCGCCCAAAACTCCGCAAGTATCCGGCGCTGCGAGGAAGGCTCGATCCTGGTCAGCTCGAACGCAGCGACCGGGGTGGGCAATGCCATCAGAGGACCTCCGGGTTCAGGGCGCGCCGCTGTGGCGAGAGGTTCTGAACCGTGACCATCGTGGCCGGAGCTAAGTAGGCAAAAGTCACCCAGATCCACATCAGCGCCCCTGCCGCCGCCTGATCCGCCAGCGGCGAAATACCGGAGAGCCGATGTGGGGACGCGTAATGCGGGTAAACCACGCGGTCACAAAAGGCGAGAAATGCCGACAGGGCGTCGCACGGCAGAGTTGCCAGGAAGAGGTACACGGGGATACCCCAGCGCGGCCCTGCCGCTACGCCGGGCCAGGGCTGTATGACAGGCAACCAGAAGAGAAGGCCCGCTGTAAAAAAGTACCCGTATTCGACCTCGTGCCACAGCGTCGAGTGAACGGCCAGTTCGAAGAGAGCAGGAACGTGCCATCCTACGACAGCAGAGGTGCCAACCAGCCAGCAAAACCAAGGGTGCGTCATTATGCGGCTCAACTGCCGCGCAATCGGATCTCGTGCAAGCAGGTCCATCACAATTCCGGCAGAGCGCCGAGGAAGCCCGTGAAGGAGCGTGATTACTGGCGCGCCCCACAGGATTAAGGGAGCCGCGACCGTCATTACTAGAAGATGCTGCGCCATATGGGCCGTGAGCCATTGATGATCCAGGCCAGCGAGGGGCGATCCGATGGCGGCCCAAAGGAAGAACAGACCACCCAAAAATGCTGCGAGGCGGCGCACGTTAAGTAGTTCCGGGTAGACCCGCCGGAGCCGGTACCAGCCCCGCACGTAGACGATCGCCACCACCATAGGCACGCCGAGCGTGACCGCCAAGGACGCTCCATGGACCTCAGATGACATGGGTCTTCTACCTTTCCGCCGTCGGCTCGGGAGTGCGGGAGGCGTCCCGCGCCGGAGCCAGACCGGCCGGGTGGAGGGTCTCCAGAAAAGCGACTAGTGCAGTTGTCTCGGCCGGGCCCAGGTTTTTTCCGTAGGCAGGCATGTTGCCGCCACCTTGGATTACCTGTCGGATCAACTGATCGTGGGTGAGCCTAAGAGCGACCTGATCCAGTTCCGGTCCGCGTTCCCCTCCAGCATTACCCAAGGCATGGCAGTTGTGGCACTGCTTGGCCTGAAAGACAAGGGCGCCTTGCCGCTCCAGGGCAGAACGCCTTTTCAGGTAGGCTGCTGGAATCGGCTCGCCGCTCCAGGCATCCATCGCCGGACTCCAAGGCGCTCTTCCTGCCAAGCGTGTGAAAGTCCCGAGCGCGACGGCCGCGAGAAGGATGGTGAGAACAGCGATGGGCCTCCGCTTCCAGCTCTTCTCGCCTTCGCCTGAGAAAAACGGCAAGGCCAGGAGAATACCTAGCCCTATAACCGGGCCGATCAGCAATGCCGGAGTTTCCATAGACGGCGGAAGCAGGGATAGGACGGCGTACAACCATAAAAAGAAGTAGTCCGGGCGAGGCACTGTCTGGATGATGGTGGGGTCGGGTTGCCCGCTCGGTCCGAAGGGCCCGAAATACACCGCGCAGGCGGCGATTGCCATAAGGATGAAAGCAGAGAAAAACATGTCCTTCACAATCGCTCCGGGAACGAAGGGAACCCCGGCCTTTTGCGTCAGGTCGTGATATTCCTGCTTGTACGTCGCGCGGCGAACGATGCGGCCCGGCATGGGCCATTCGTTGATTCCGAGCTTGAGCACAAGGAGAAGATGCAGCCCGACAAACGCAATCAGCGCCCCCGGGATCACGAATACGTGTAAGGCGAAGAAGCGCGAGAGCGTGGCAGCCGCTATGATCGGTCCTCCCAATAAGAGGTTCACGATCCACGGCCCGAGAACAGGTATGCGGCTCGAAATAGAGGCGCCGATCCCGAGACCCCAGTAGGCGTCCTGGTCGAACCGAAGCACTTGGCCGGTGAAGGCCATTCCGAGCGTCAGCAGGAGCAGAAGAACCCCGATGATCCAGGTCAGTTCTCTGGGAAATTTGTAAGCTCCAAACAGAATCACTTGCACCATGTGGATCAGGACGATCGCGATCATGAAGTTCGAGCCCCAGCCGTGTAGAGCGCGAATGAACCAGCCGAGCGTGATCTGTTGATTCAGAGTCTGCAAGCTGTTCCAGGCTTCTCCCGCGGAGGGCACGTAAACGAGGGCAAGGAGAATTCCGGTGACGAGTTGGAGCAGGAATACGGTCAGCGCGGCGCTGCCGAACACGTAGGCCCAACTCGCCGTCTGGCGCGGCACCGGATGTTCCATCGTGTTCCGAATCGGCGTGGCGAGCTGAAGGCGGGCTTCGAGCCAGGCCCCAACGTCTTTGATCAGACGCATGGCGGTTTATCCAAAGAGATCTTTGTGAGACGTGCGACCGGAACGCCGGTCGTGGGCATCTGCCCCGCATGAACTAATAGGTTTCCCTGCTCCACCGTGTAACGATACTCAAACAGACCGCGCTCCGGCGGTCCGGAGGCGCGCGATCCGTCGGAATAATAGGCACCCCCATGACATGGGCACATGAAGAGACCGGATTGCGGGAACCAGCGAACCGGGCATCCCAGATGCGCGCAATTGATCGCGAAGACCTGGAACTTATCGCCGTGGATGCGGCGCACCCAACAGGGGATTTTCGCGGTCTCGCCATCCGATGGATTGGCGGTGGGGCTTCGATAGGTCGCGAGCCGCGTCTGGCCTTCCGGAAATTGGCCGAGGGGTCCGAGCGACACCCACGATTCACTCCCCGCGCTCCGGTCGTGCGTCACGGGAGAGAGAAGATAGCGAACGATCGGTACTCCGAGAATCGCGCCGACCACGCCGTTGACGAGCATTCCGATCTTTACCAATGCTCCACGTCTGGAAGATTCATTGGGTGGGGTCATCGGATTCCTCCTTCTTTCCGCAAACTGGAATAAGCTTTGCCTGGAAGCGGCGGCCGCTGCGAGGCAAGCCACGCCACGACATCGGACACATCCTCCGGCGACATTGGTTTACCAGGGATGTTGCCGCGCCAATCGGGGGCTCCCAACTCGGGCATACCGACGATGACTCTTGTGCGTAAATACTGATCGCTCACGAGCGTGAGATACGAGGGGTCTACGATGGAACTGGCCTTGTTTCCTCCATGGCCGTCCGCACCGTGACAGGACGAACAATAAGCGCCATATACGCTCACTCCACGCTTTGGATCACCTGGGCCTGGCGCCGCATAGGGCGGAGCTATAGCACCGCGAAACGCGTCGGGCTTCCCCCACCGCGCTCGAATCCCGCGGGCGATCACCTGAATCTGGTGGTCGGTCAACATCCCGCCGGAGTGTTGCGCAAACGCGGGCATGGAGGTGCCCTCATGTCCATCGCTGATCACATGCATGATCGCGGCGTCATCCGCAACAGCGAGGTAGACCGGATCGCCGATTCCGACGGCTGCGCCGCCCTTACCGTCCATGCCATGGCATCCGGAGCAGTTTTTGGCATAGAGCACCGTGAAGTCACTGATTGCGTCAGGCCGGATCATCTGCGCGTTCGCCAGGGGGCGTCCGGGTGCGGCGTCGCGCCCTCCGCAAGCCGTCGCGGCCAAGGCCGAGAGCGTCAACGCCGCATGGAGAAATATCCGGCGGCTCATGTATTGTCGTCCCTCATTCCGGTTGCCTCCATGCCTGAGCGGACGGATAGCGGCAGCCGCTGCCACGTGCGGATGCGCTCCTGCCTCGCGACAACGATGCCCGCTACGACACCGAACGCCACTTGCGATGCCACAAACCAAAACCAGTCAATACGCTGGTTGAGCACGGGATTCACGATTCCCAGAATGCTGTGAATCAAGCCAGTCCACATCAGCGGCGCGACGAGGCCTCCGAGCAGTGCCGGCCGCCGCGGAAGCATCGGCAGCATCGCACCATAAAGCAGTCCGACCAGAAGGGACGTGATCAGGTGTATCGTCGCAGCAATCAGAAGCGTGTTCGGGTTGAATGCTGAAAGCTTCGCAACAGTATCAGTCATGGCCGGCGGTAAAAAGCCGGCGGCCAGAAGGTTGACGGGGTACCATATCCCGTTACGGCTTAGCGCGCCGTAGAGCATCGCCGTGACCGCCATCGCCGCGCTCCCGGCCAGACCGCCCTTGACCCCTGCTGAAACCGGATAGATTTCCAGAGGCAAGAACGCCCTGCGCAATTCCCGCGCAGCCGCGATCGGTATGACTCCAGGTCTGCTTGTTGTGACGGCCGGTACCTCCGCCGTCACCGTCACCATCTCGTGGGCCTCAAACGGCAGAACGTCGCGAAACCATCCGACACCGGCCGCCGCGGCCAGAATCCCGCCGAGGATACTGACAGCCGCGTTTGTTACGAGTCCTCCAAACAGCAGCGCGATTCCAAATGCAAGCACGATGGGCCATGCCGTGGGCGCCGGCATCTCGATCGCATCCGGCATTGTTTCCTGGTTTTGTTTCACCCATTCGACACTCATGCTTTCCCCTCTCGTCAGCGGCCGATAACGTAGACGACGACGAACACTACCACCCAGACGACATCGACGAAGTGCCAATACATCGCCAGCACTGCGGTGCGCTCGGCGTGCTGGATTCCCACATTGCCGCGCAATGTCAAAGCCAATACCGTCACCAGGGCAAGCAGTCCGACGGTTACATGAAAGGCGTGCAGGCCGACGAGGGAGTAATAAGTTGTCCCGAACAGGTTTGTTTGGATTGTCAGCCCGTCGTCATAGATGAGATGGCGCCACTCGCGCAGCGTGGCCGCCAGAAAAACCGCTCCCAGCAGGACTGTCAGGAACCACGAAAGACCAAAAGCAACCACCCTCCCGGTCCTCAGCAATTTCACGGCGACGTGGATTGTCAAACTGCTGGCGAGCAGACAAATCGTCGCGAAGACAGGGAGCTGGAGAACGTCCCGCGGCTGAGGTCCTGTCAGGCTTTTGCCGATGTAGAAAATATAAGCAACAACGAAGATCGCGAAAATAGCGGTTTCGGCGCCTATCAGGCAGTACATGGCGACCGGCCCGCGCGCGGGATTCCATCGGATATCGGGCTCGACGACAACTGCGGACAAAGCGCTCATCGGATTCCCCTTTACTCGTAATGCCAGTCGGGATCTTCGGGATGCTTCAGATCCCACAAGGGACGGCGGCTTTTTACTTCCGGAATGACTGCAAAGTTATACGCAGGCGGGGGCGAGGTCGTGGACCACTCGAGGGTCCAGGCATCCCACGGATCGCTTCCGGCGATCCGGCCACGAAAGTAGGACCGGAAAAGGTTAGCGATAAAAACCACGAGGCCGGCCGCCTGAAAGAACACCCCAATGGTCACGATCAGGTTCCATATGTCCCAGCCGCGGCCGGGTTCGTAGGTATAAATCCACCGCGGCATTCCGAGAATTCCTGGAATGTGCATGAAGTCGAACGTCAGGTGAAAACCGATCACAAAGAGCCAGAAGTGCAGTTTGCCGAGAGTCTCGCTGTACATTCTTCCGGACATTTTGGGAAACCAATAATAGACGGCCGCAAAAAGCGTGAAGAGAATGCCGCCGACGATCACATAGTGAAAGTGCGCGACCACGAAATATGAGGCGCTCAACTGCCAGTCGAACGGCGCGGAGCCCATCATGATTCCGGTCAGGCCGGCGATCAGAAATTGAAACAGAAAGGCGACGCAAAACAGCATGGGCGTCCGGAACTCAATCTGTCCTCCCCACATTGTCGCGAGCCAGTTAAAAATCTTGATCCCGGTCGGAACGGCGATGGCCATTGTCGAGAGCACAAAGAAGCTGTTCGCTGTTGAAGTCATGCCCACGGTGAACATATGGTGCGCCCAAACGCTCATGCCGATAAATCCGATGCACACCGTCGCGGCGACCATGATGGGGTACCCGAAGATCGCCTTACGCGAAAAGACCGGAATGATCTCTGAAGCAAACGCAAAAGCGGGCAAGACGAGTACGTATACTTCCGGGTGGCCGAAGACCCAGAAAAAATGCATCCACATAACTGCCGAGCCACCTGCCTGAGTATCGAAGAAGTGGCCGCCAAGATAGCGGTCGACCAGCAGCATCAATTGTGCTGCGGTAAGTGGGCTGACAGCGAGAATCACCAAGCCCGCCATCGTGAGCGTGAGCCATGCCAGCAACGGCATTTTCCCCAGGCTCATCCCCTTGCATCGCATGCAAATTATGGTGGCGATGATGTTGATTGCCGTTCCTACGCTGCCGAAGCCTGAAACCAGTAGGGCCAGAATCCAAAAGTCCGTACTGTGCCCCTGCGAAAACGTCTTCGAAGTCAGTGGAGCATAGGCAAACCATCCTACATCGGGAGCGCTGCCGGCCCCGTAGAGACCGTCTCCGCCGACAAAGCTGAAATAGAGGAGCAGCCCGCCGAAAGCCGTCATCCAGAAGCTAAAGGCATTGAGGCGCGGAAATGCCATGTCGCGGGCGCCGATCATCAAGGGAACCAGATAGTTCGCAAATCCAAACATGATCGGCATAGCGAAAAAAAAGATCATGGTCGTGCCGTGCATCGTGAACATCCGGTTGAAAACCTGCGGCGAGACGAAGCTGTTGAGCGGGCGGATGAGTTGTATCCGCATGATGGTCGCTTCGATGCCTCCGAACAGCAGAAATATCAACGCGTAAAAGATATACAGGAGGCCGAGGCGCTTGTGATCAACAGTGGTGACCCATGAATGAAGCCGCTCCACGAGGGGACGGCGGGTCCCCAGTTCCGCTGCAGGCTTTACGGCGGATTCGGTAGGCATCAGCGTAAAGTCTCCATATATGCCGTCACGGCATTCAGCTCCGGACCGCTCAATCCCATGGCCGGCATTTTGGAGCCCGGTTTGATCGCAGCCGGATTTTGAATCCAACGGCGCAGATTTTCCGGCGTGTTCGTCGCGGCTCCGGAAGCAATGGTGTCCCGGCTCATCAGATGGGTTAGGTCTGGGCCGAAGCGCCCAATTGCCGCGGTTCCTCGAACAGTGTGGCAATTGACGCAAGCGGTACGTTCGAAAATCTTCTGGCCCTCCGGCGCGCCATTGACCTGGGCCGGTTGTCTCTGATTTTCTATCCAGCGGTTGAACGCGTCGGGTGTCTCGACATAAACGCGCAATAGCATCAACGCATGCTGCGTGCCGCAATACTGCGCGCACTGGCCGAGGTAGACTCCCATCTCATGCGGGTCCATCCACATGCGGTTCGGGTGGTTCGGGATCAAGTCGGTCTTGCCGGCCAAGCGGGGAACCCAGAAGCTGTGATCCGTATCGGCTGAGAGCAGGGTCAGAAAAGTAGGGATCGGTTTCGAAGGATCGCTTACTGGAATGTGTAGCTCATTGGCCGTGACCACTCCCAGCGAGGGATATCGGTACTCCCACCAGAATTGATGCCCAATAACGGTGACTTGAATGGCATTGGCTGGCCGATCTGCATTCTGAATGCTGGCGATAACGCGGGCGGACGCAAGGAACAAAACTACGACGACTAGAACCGGAATGACAGTCCACGCGAGCTCCAGTTGCGTGCTTCCATAAACTTGAGTCGGTTCATGCACATGGGCCGTGCCTCTCTTTCTGAACTTTATTGCGGCATATACCAGCAAGGCGAACACCACGATGAATATCGCGCAGGTAATATCGAGCACAAGAAGCGAAAGATCAAAAATGGACTGGGCTGGTGTGGAAAGAGGGGCGAAGATATTGGTGGGACTTAGACGTGGGTTCGACGGCTCAGCAAGAGCGGCTGCCGCTGACCAGCAGATAGAAACGAGGGCTCTTGCGAGGAAAGATCTCATAAGAGAGTTCATTGACCTGGGGTGCGCCCCATCGTCTGTTGCAGTTCCGCCTGCGCGAGCATGTAGGCCAGTTGTGCCTGCAGCAAATCTGCCTGTGCCTTGGAACTCGCTGCAGACGCCTGTCGCCGTGCTGAAACGAGGACCACGCCCTGTTTCAGCTGGTTGTCCGCAACGCGTTCGCTTTCGGTACGCAATCTGACCACCTCCGCGGCGACCTGAAGCATTCTCTTCGTTCGCTCCACCTTATTCGCGCTCTGCTCAATCTCGACGCCGATCTCTTCTTTCAGGCGCTCCACACTCTCCTGTGCTTGCGCCAGTTGCGCCTCGCGTTCTCGGATAGCCGCGCGGCGCTTCCCAAAATCAAAAACGTCGTAGTTCATTGCCACTCCGAAAGTGCCGAAGTTGTGCACAAGGAACGGCACGCCGTTCTGATAGCTTTGCCGGGCGAATACGGAGACATCGGGTATGTATGCGGACTTCGCTACGGTTAGGGCTGCTTTCGCCTGTTCGACTGTTTGCATCGCTGAGGTAATTTCCGGATTTGCGGCGAACGCAATACGAAGTATTTCCTCGCGCGACTGGTCAGCAGGGTTCGTCACTTCCACCGGAGTCAATACGAGCTGCGTGCGCAACGGAAGGCCTAGGAGATCATCGAGTTCGATATTCAGATCGGATAAGCGGAGATCGATAGTCAACAACGACTGCTCGGTTTGAAGAAGCCCGGCCTGGCTGTCGAGCACGTCGACATTGAGGGCATTCCCATCGCGAACGCCTTCCTGACTTTCGCGCAGTCGGGTTCTGGCATAGACGTTATCCTGCTCGGCAGCATGCTTCTGAAGACCGGCGATCAGTATCCCGTAATAGACCTCATGGACCTTCAACGCGATCTGGTTCTCGGCCTTTTTCACGTCGTCATGCGATACCGCCACTTCTGATGCCGCGATTCGATTCTCCTGGCGAATACGGATCAGAGGCGTCAGGGGCTGGGCCAGACCAGTGCCGATAGTCTCGAATGTCTGGTTTCCCTGATTAATCAGGATGTCGTGTGCAGGAACTAACCCGGCATTCGGAACGGTACCGAATGCGCCTCTCGGGATTTCGATGTTCTCCACGGACGTGGTATGTAGAAAGGTCGAATCATTTCTAAGCCTTGGAAAGTAATCCGCCCGGGCTCCAGCCTTTTTTTGTTCCTTCTCCTGGACCTTCAGGCGCGAAATTTTGAGCACTCTGTTCTGGGCGAGAGCCAAACGGACAGCTTCAGGAAGGGTCAGCGTCACGGAATCCGCGGCGCACATGGCCGCGGGCATGCATGCCAGGAGCGCGACAAAAAGACGGCTGCTCATTCTGCCTTCTCCTTGGGGCGAAGACTGATTGTGCTCGGCCGCAGACAGGCAAGCAGCAGAAGATACAGTGCGATCCCCCAGCCGATGAGGAGAAACGCATCTGAATAGGCGAGCGACAACGCCTGCGCTCTCACCTGTCCGGCAAGAACAGTAGTTGAACGCGCGAGGGCTTCCTCCGACCCTGCCGAGAACGGCGTCAACGAAAACCCAACGCCACGGAGCCTGTCATCGGTGATCCAGTTTCCCGCGTCAACGTGGTATCCAAGCAGGTTCGAGTGCACTTGCTCCCGTACCGCTACGAAACGGCCGAAGACAACCGCGCCGATTTCGCCTCCCAACAATCGCATGGTGTGCATCCACGCAGAGTAAGTGGAGGCGTTGACGACGTTGCTCGTCGCGCCCATCTCGACTGCGAGTACTAGAAGGCTTACCACTAGGCCGACGAACGCGGCAGCAATTCCTGCTGCTAGCAGGAGTTCGGGAATCACAAAGCTTCCTCCCGCCCAAGAGGAATCCAGGTGGGCAGCCATCCAGCATGCAATACCGACGATTGCAAAGCCCATAGCCATGATGATGCGGGGTTGAATGAAAACAATGGAGATTGCGGCAATCCAGACGAGCACGAACTGAGGGGCCGCTACCCAGGCGAGAGCCGCGCCGGTCTGTATCGGCCGGTATTGTGCAATGCTGCCGAGGAAGCCAGGGATAGCGGCCAAAGGCGACAGGAGGGCGAACCGAATGGTGAATACGCCGAGCCCGAGAATCACCACATTCCGAGTGTTCAGAAAGGGAAGGTTGACCAGCGGATTCGGTTGGAGATATCGCCGCACGAAAGCGGCCACCAGCAGAAGGATTCCGGCTGCCAGCATGCCGACGAATAGTCCAGAGTTCCACCAATCCAGTCGCTGCCCCTGATCCAGAGCGCCGTATACCAGGCTCAGTCCGGTGCTCGTGTAAAGGAATCCTCGCCAATTCGGTCGCGGCCCGTTGTCGGCTCGCGGAACTCCGAAGTAAACACAAACCATCATGATTGGCGTGAGAACACTGGCGGTCCAAAAGATCCAATGCCAGGAAAGATGATCCGTATACCAGCCTTGGATCAAAGCGGCGACGTTACTGGTAACAACGATGTCGAGTGCGTAAGCCGCAACACCGAACGGGAGCAGCTTGGGCGGTAAATTGCGCACGACGAACGTCAGCGTCAGCGTGTAGAAGGCTCCCGATGACATTCCTGCAATTGCCTGTAATGCGAGTATTGCCGCAAGGCTGGACGAGAAGGGCAGCAGAAACGACGTCAGAGTAAATACGGCTCCGGTAACCATAAGTACGCGGCGGACTCCGTACGAGGCCCCCAGAAACACGGCAAAGACCCCGATGAACATCATGCCCATGTTGAGGACGGTCGGAATCCAGGAGGCTTCATCGAATCCGAAGCCCAGCGCGCCGCGCAAGTCCGGCAAGCCGACACTCACCAGGCGGCCATTGAGGGTCGCCGTGGCAGCCCCGAGAAAGACTCCGAGGATGCCGATATATGGATGTGTCGCGACCGGCGCTGCTGATCCCGGGGCTGATTGGTGTACGGCTCCCGTCATCTGGAGTGACCTTTGGTTCGGATCGTGGCCACCACGGAAAGGCCCGGACGCAAACGTTCGGTTCCGCTCTGGCGATCCTCGAGTATGATCTTGACCGGCACGCGCTGCGTCACTTTTGTGAAGTTGCCCGTCGCGTTGTCCGGCGGTAGCAAGGCGAACTGCGATCCGCTGGCGGGGGCGATCTGCTCGACCCGTCCCTTCAGCACCAGACCGGGAAACGCATCGATGCGAATCTCCGCGGGATCGCCCGCGCGAATATGCTGGAGTTGCGTCTCGCGATAGTTGGCCTGAACCCATACCTGCTGCTCAACAAGCGAGACGATTTGGGTACCCGGACTTACCATTTGTCCAGCGCGGACCTTACGCTCACCGACAATTCCGTCCTGCGGCGCCACGATCCGCGTGTAGCTCAGGTTCGTGCGTGCGAGATCGAGAGCAGCTTGACGAGCCTTCAGGTCCGCGCGGGCCATCTGCTCCTGAGAATCGAGAACCGAACGCTGCCGATGCTGGGCCTCCACCTCCGCCCGGCTGCTTTCTACGTGTGCACGTGCACGGCGCAGGTCGGCCTCGCGGCTCGCGAGCTGCGCGCCGGCGGAGTCAATCTCGGCCAAGCGGCTGGTGCGCTGCGCTTGAAAGCGTTCCTCATCCGCGACCGCCTGCTCCAGCCTCTGCCGTGTTGCTGACTCCGCCGCTACCAGTGCTTCCTGGCGTTTGCGTTCGAGCGCGGTGCGTTGGACGTCTGCGTCTGTCCCCGCCAGTCCGCTCCGAGCGTTAGCAAGCGCCGAATTAGCGTCCTGAATACCCGCTTCCGCCGCGGAGACTTCTGCTTCAGCCGCAACGATGGCGGTCTGCGCCTGCTGGATTCTGGCATCCTGCAGTTCCTTTTGGCGTTGATTGTTGACCAGCGCGCTGTCTCCAGCCTGAACTGCGGCTTCGGCTTGCGCCACCTGCGCTCGAAAATCGTCGTCCCGCAAGCGGACCAATAAGTCGCCAGCCTTTACACGCTGATAATCAGATACCTCCACCGACGCAACTAGTCCGGCGGCCTTCGTGCTGAGAGGTGTGACATCAGCGCGCAAATACGCATCGTCCGTTTTTTGCTCATCACCAGCGCTTGCCCACGTAGTCCAATTCGAAGAGAGGACGAAGATGAGGCCAAGCGCAATCCCAAGGATCGCAATCGATACGATCCAACCTCGGACTCTTGTAGAAAGTGTGCTAGCCATGTCCGAATCACCAATTCCGTTATCTATCGTCCTGGGGTTTCAGCGGGACATCACTGACTTCGTGCGGCTCCCCAATGCGAATCTCCTTCACGTGGCGAAGTTGGGTTTCTGAATCCGCTCCGAAGGGAATGTAGCCAGATGCCTGTTGGTCGATATTCACTTGGCCCATGATGGCCTGTTCCTAAACACAAGAACATCGTTCAATGGTCCGATCGGCGAATTCCCCTTAACGTCGTGCCGCGCATTCCCCTTTTGGGGTATCTCGATATCGATCTCGGGCACATCTGCCAGATGAAGGGACGGAGTTCTCCATTAATCCGGCGTCGCCGCGGGCTTCCGTCCCGGGCGGATTTGAAACAGATCGGAACTTGGTGATTCGATGGAACTCAGATGCTGAAGTGTAGATTCCATTCTCTGCGAATGATCGGAGAAGGGAGAAGGGTTTGACCGATCGTCACCGGGCCGCTGCGGCATCTTGGCTAACGGCCATTCAGTGGCGATTCGAGGTTTCCTCACCGGGAAAACGGATTACACGGTGCCCGAAGCGGCGCGCGTCAAGCGAATACGCGCCCGGCCCCAGCATTGCCAAGGCCGCTGCATCCAAACTAGATGAAAATACCGCCACAATGCTGTGATGATTCACGAACACTCCGCTGACAAGCTCAAATACGCAGCCAAAAGTCGCAAGAAGCGGGGTGAAAATACCAAGACAAAGGAAGACACAATATAGCACCAGGACCAGCAGCACCGGGACCGGCGCCGGGTAGTTCCACCCGGTGGCGAAGATCGTTGCTGCCATGCCGATTCTGAGGAACAGCAGTGCAACGCCAGGAACTCCGGCGGGAAACATCGAGAACAGGCGCTGCACGACCAATACTAATCAGGGACGAACTTGGCACGCAATCCTCTAAACGACGACCGGCGCATTCCCCTTCCGGGGGATGGACTGAAGCACGCAAGGATGTCAAAATATTGCTCTTAGAGGAAACTTGAGTTTTCGTAGTGTATTCCGCGTTGACGTAATGAGGGCCAAAGTTGGCGCGTTGACATCGAGTTTGGCTGTGCAAATACGGGTGTGTTCGTCAGATTGAAAGACTCGACGCGGAACTCCAGGGCAAAGCGATTCTCTATCGGGACCGCCGGAATAGTGATAAGTCGAGATTCTTGAGCGCGCGAACTAGGGGTTCCCATCCTGCTCGCCGTGAGGGAGAATGGAAAACGCAGTGAGGGATGACGATGCGTCGTGGAAAAACCGGCTCCCGGCCTGTCTGGCTGCTGCTCTTGGCAACTTTCGAAGGGTCTGGGCTGGATCCAGGACTGGCCTCGCGTTCGATGACTTCCTTCGTCCCCTCAGCCTCAGATCTGCGCGAAAGGGGGAGCAGATGACTCTTTAGAGGGGTGCAGACCTGCCCGCCGCGGAGTACACTTTGCTAGTACCGGTGAAGATCGAAAACGGTGCGTCTTGCGAACGGGCGGTGATTAAACCCTCATCGGTTGTGCCGGTTGGGTTATGGATGATCCGCGCATGTCTGGCGATCGCGTGGGGCTGCGTCCCGGCGCTCGCGTTAGAACGTGACCGCGGCATTCATCAGTTCGCGGATACAGCCAGGTCCGTGAAAGACGGTGCGCCCAGCGGAATTCAGGCCCTCGGCCAAACCCAGGATGGATATTTGCGGGTGGGAGCCACCAGTGGTCTGCACCAGTTCGATGGCGTGAGTTTCGAGCGCTATCAGCCGCAGGCCGGACCGGCACTCCCGTCGCATGGCGTGCTTGCCCTGTTGGCGATCCGCGTCGGTCGCATTCGTCGCGTGTCCTACCAAAAGCGTACCATCGCTGAGTTTCGTCGTCAGCGGCCCGATATTACTCTGCTGGACCTTCGGCTTCCTCGCGCCAACGGTACAGACGCCCTGATTGCAATTCGCGGGCGGGAACGGAGAAAGTGAAAAAGTCGCGACCGGCGTCCTTCTGCTCCGCGCCGTTCTTCCCGGTGGTGAATCCGTCGGAAGCGTTCTATCCGACTAGGCGGATCGCGCCGACTCTTTGGATCTGCTTATTGATCGTGTTCCATTGCGCCCCGGCATTCGCTCTCGACCGCGATCGAAGTATTGCGCAATTCCACTACACGGCTTGGAGCGAGAACGATGGTGCGCCGAGCGAAATCAGCGCGCTTGCCCAAACCGAAGATGGCTACTTGTGGATTGGCTCAGCACGGGGCCTATTCCGCTTTGATGGCGTTAAATTCGAGGAGTATAAGCCACAGCCCGGAGCGGAGCTACCCTCTCACAGTATCTATTCTCTGATGGCCACACCTGATGGAGGGCTATGGGTCGCTTTTGAGCCAACCGGATTAGGTTTCTTGAAAGACGGTTCTTTGACAGTGTTTACCCGGCCTGGAGAATCGCCAGATTCACCCATTCATAGCTTTGCCCGCGATCATGACGGAAGAATCTGGGCCGGCACCGAAACTGGGTTGGTCCTGCGCGAGGGCGCACGATGGATCCCCATCGGACACGACTGGAACTTGGCTCCTGAGGTGATAAGGGCCCTCTTCGTCGATCGTGAGGGCACGCTCTGGGTAGCGACCATGAAGATCATTGCCTTCCTGAGGCGAGGCTCGAAAGCATTTGAACTCGCCGGGCCGGTCTGGCGGGGTGTTACATCATTGGCGCAGGCCAAAGACGGGCGAATGTGGTTTGCGGACGACAATAAGTGGGAGGTACGACCAGTCCCGATTGCGGGACACAACTCGAATGCGGATCCAGCGGTCGTCGAAAATGGTCTGCATGATTTGCTCGTGGATCGCGACGGCGCCTTGTGGATCACCCGCATGGACTCCGGAATAGTACGAATCAGATATCCCGAGAGATTGGGAAATCGAAAGCTCGGTGCCCACGATCATGAATTGGAGTCGTTTGATTCAAAGGACGGCTTCTCTGGGGGATTCGCGTATAAGCTTCTCGAGGATCGTGAGGGCAACATTTGGGTT
>Ga0302324_100011908_pt1 | contig 17803 bp, 7 predicted proteins | sample Palsa_T0_1_FD_201949 | JGI IMG/M metagenome (GOLD analysis project Ga0302324, IMG submission 201949) | Peat permafrost microbial communities from Stordalen Mire near Abisko, Sweden - Palsa_T0_1 | ecosystem: Environmental > Terrestrial > Soil > Palsa > Peat permafrost | place: Sweden: Abisko... | reverse complement strand
CCGCTCACACGGCCACTCTCAAGCTGGGCTCTAGTCCCGCCTTTGTCGGTGGAAACCACAACATCAACGCGACGTATGGCGGCGTTACCGGTTCCTTCGCAGCCAGCACCACCGCGACGCCGCAGGTAGAAACCGTGACCAAAGGAAGTGGCGCAGTCACCCTCGCAGCCAAGGAGGCTGACATCAGTGGCAATACGTACACTTTCGCGGCCGTGTTCACACCGAGCGTTACCTACACAGCGTATAACCCGGTTCTCGGAGTCATGACGTTCTCCGATGCCGTCAATGGCGGAGCCTCTACGGCGATTGGCACGGCGCCGCTGGGCATCGTTGGCGCGGAGGAGGGCGGTTACGGTTTGTGGACAGCGCCGCTCGTAACCACACTCAGTACTCCTGGGACGCACGTCATCACGGCGCAGTACACCGACGTGAACTACACTTCGTCCACCTCCAACTCGGTGACGGTCAACGTGACTAATACTGGCAGCGCCACGGGGATCTACTCTCCGCTTCCCGGCGGCACGCTGCCAATCTCCCCATCCACGACGAACTTCAAGTGGTTCCCGGATGGAGGCGCGTCTGGGCCGGGCGGGTCGGTGAGCGGTGGGTCCGGTCAATACTGGCTAGATATTGGTTCCACTGCGGGTGGCAACAACTACTACCAGTCGGGCAACTTGGGCAGCGTTCTGAACCAAACGGTCACCAACAATTGGCCGGGTGGAAGCCAGGTCTGCGCTACGTTGTATACTCTGCTAGGCGGTACGTGGACTCCCCACGAAGCCGCTTGCTACACCGCTGCTGGTGGCGCGGGTGCTTTAGGTGCGATCAATTCACCGACACCCGGCTCGGGTCTGTGCTCGACGAGCCAGACCTTCTCGTGGACGCCGGGAACTCCCACTCCTCTCGCCTACTGGATCCAAGCCGGCACCTCTCCGGGCGGCAGCAATCTGTATGACTCGGGAAGCCTCAGCAACTCGACAACGTCGGTCACAATGAACGGACTGCCGACGGGTGGCGCTGCTATCTATGTGACTCTGTTCACGGAGATCAGCAGCAACACTTGGCAAAACAACACGTACACCTACTACGCTACCAATTTGGACACCATCTATTCGCCGGCGAACGGTGATCCTGATCTCAGCGGGACACCAGCGACGTTCAGCTGGACCAACAATAACCCATCCTGCAACGATACCTACTGGGTAGATATCAGTACCATCGCTCCGGGTGGAAATGACTGGTTGCAATCGGGCAATCTGGGCCATGTGTTCAGCTTGACGACGCCTGTGCCGGATACCAATCCCGGCACTACCATTTACGTGACGCTTTATACGATCAATGGCGCCACGGTGATTGGGAATATGCAGACCAGCTACGTTTCGGGTCCGTAAAGGGGCCGGCAGTAGGAACGACAGGGCACGGGCTTCGGTCCGTGCCTTTTTTCTGGCTTTTTCTTCGCGCCTCAATTTTCGCTTGACGTGCCAGCGCAAAGCCGATTTAATCTCTGTGCCTGTTTCTCAGCGGAATTCGGAACGCAAGTCGCCTTCCGAGACTTGTGGGCGGCATTTGATTTAGCACAGTGTTTTCGCTGTTGATGGCTTTTGCCGCTGGCTGGCTTGTCGTTTACAATCTTCGTGCTTTAATCTCGTCGCGGATTTCCATCCTTCCGACCGCGCTGTTTTTCGAAATCGCTGCACTCGTGTTTGCGTTTATCCTAGTTGCGGGCTTACCACCCTTCCGGGCCGCAACGGTTTATCGAGTCATAAGCTGTCGACGGTGTCGAGCCCCACTGCGGGTTCGGCATGATCTCTAACCGCATCTTGGAGATGAGTCTATGAGAACCGCTCGCCGCATCCACCCAGTCCTGTTGGCTGTCCTGTTTTCTTTGCTGTTTGTCTTGTTGTCCCAGGCGATGTTTGCAACCGTGCTGACCAGCGCGCATCCGGTGGCGCGCGTTACCAGGAAAGTCGATAACAACAATCGCATTATTCTTCATGGCCACGTCCCTACCGCGATACAGAAGGCGACAGACCTCGGCCGCCTGCCCGGCAACACGCCTATGAAGCACGTGATCATGGTGTTGAAAGCGGACCCAGAGCAGGAACATCAGCTGCGGGTCGTGATCGATCAGCAGCAGGACAAGAACACGGCGAACTTCCATCAATGGGTGACGCCGGAAGAATTTGGCGAACACTTTGGGGTTCACGACTCCGATGTGGAGCAGGTGAAGAACTGGCTCACTTCGCTGGGACTTGCAATCGATATGGTCTCCAAGGGCAAGAGATATCTGCAGTTCAGCGGAGCTTCGGCGCAGGTCGAAAAAGCGTTCAATATTGAGATGCATTACTACCAGACGCGCAACGGCGCGACCCATGTATCGCTCGATCGCGACATTTCGATCCCCGAGGCGCTTGCCCCGGTGATTCGTTCCGTGCCCACGCTCCACGACTTTTTCAAAAAATCCTATATCGATAAGCCGGAAGACAAGCCCGATACGATGAAGCCGAACGATTTGATCATGGGGAAGATCATCCGGCCGGGCTTTACGAGTGGCAGCACGCATGACGTCGGGGCCAACGATTTTGCGACGATCTATAACACCGCTCCGCTGCTCAACGCCGGTTACAACGGCAAGGGCGTAACCATCGCGATCATTGGCCGTACGGACGTTTTGCTTAGCGACATGCAGGCCTACAAGCAGATCTTCAACCTGCCGAACAATGATCCCAACTTCATCGTTCCGGGAGAAGATCCAGGCTTTCTGACCGGGGATGAACCGGAATCCGATCTTGATCTTGAAATCTCCAGCGGTATTGCTCCGCAAGCTACAATCGACTTCGTCAGCTCAAGGATCACGCTTACGGTAGATGGCGTCGATCTTTCAGCCTCGTACGCCGTCGAAAACAATCTCGCCGACATCATCAGCGAAAGCTATGGAGAATGCGAAGCCGACTTGGAGGCGAATTCGTTTTACCAAGTCATGTGGGAGCAGGCCGCCGCACAAGGCACTTCGGTGTTTGTCTCCAGCGGCGACAGCGGGCCGGCGAGTTGCGACTCCGACAGCGATACTTTTGAGACCTACGGCTATGCGGTGAGCGGGTTGGCATCGACCCCGTTCAACGTGGCTGTGGGCGGCACAATGTTCGCGGAGGGAGCCGGAACATTTTGGTCGGCTTCGAATAATTCCGACTTGGGTTCGGCGTTGAGCTACATTCCAGAAACACCGTGGGCTCAGGGGCGCGTGGTTGCCGACGGCAGCGGCATCAGTTCTTACTACCAGACTCCGTCGTGGCAGCGTGGACCGGGAGTGCCATCGAGCGATCCGGCGCTGACTCAGGGCGGGGATTGGGTGACTGGGGTCACGATAACGAATGGCGGCAGCGGCTACACGTCGGCTCCCACAGTGACTTTTACCGGCGGCGGCTGCGTGAACGAGCCGAACGCGACGGCAGTTGTTAGTAGCGGAGCGGTAACGGGCGTTACATTCAATTATTATCCGTCAACCGGGCAGGGCATCGGGTGCACTTCTGTACCTACCGTCGCCTTCGCGGCTCCGACTAGCGGAACGACCGCTACCGGAACCGCATCCATCGGCCAGATGCAGGATCCGATTCCGGTGGTACCCGGGCCGCATCGCTATATGCCCGACGTCAGCTTGAACGCTGCTTCCTCACATGATCCGACAATTTACTGCAGCGAGGGGGACTGCGAAATCAACTCCAGCGGAGGCTTCATCACCGCGGGCGCGGTGGGCGGCACGTCGGTGGCGGCGCCCAGCATGGCGGGAATTCAGGCCCTCGTCAATCAGTACAACGGCGGGCGGCAAGGTATTCCGGGTTACTACTATTACGGCTTGGCGGCGGCACAGAACACCGCGAGTTGCGCTTCGCAGGTCTCGCCGCTTCCGGCGGCGAACTGCGTCTTTAACGATATCGTCAACGGCAACAACTTCGTTTGCGGGACTTCGGGTTGCTCATCGTCAGCTGGCGTCCAGATGGGCTTCACCGCCGGAACGGGCTTCGACCTGGCCACAGGGCTCGGCTCGGTCGATGCCTATAACCTGGCGACCAAGTGGAATACCATCACCTTCAGCAGTTCCGTCACAACTCTTAGCTTGGGACAAACAACGGGCATCAGCCACGGCAGCGGAGTGAGCGTGACTGTGAACGTGACCGGAGCTTCGGGAACTCCGACGGGCGACGTGGCCTTCATCGCGAGCCAGGGAACTCTGGGGAACGTCATCGATCCGAGCACAAGTGTCTGGGTTAACCTTCCGGCTTATGGAACGCTCAGTGGCGGAACTTATAGCGGGACGATCAGCGACCTGCCGGCCGGAACCTATAACGTAGTAGCGCGCTATGCTGGCGACGGCACTTTTGGGTCGAGCACATCGGCCCCGATTCAGGTGACGGTGACGGCGGAGAACAGCACGATTACCGTCTCTCCCAATTACTTTAACGGGGCCACTTGCATCGAAAATCCGCAGTCGACGTTTAATTACGGGGACTACATTTGGGTGGATGCCACCGTTCGAGGTCTTTCGGGACAGGGATTGCCGACGGGTTCGGTGACTATCTACGACAACAGCACCGCGATAGCAACTTCCAACCTGAACAACAACGGCGTGGCGCACATTCTGGCTGGGCCGGTTGCCACTTCAAACTGTCTGTATGGCTACACCGCAGAGGATGTCACTACTTTCACCGGCGGCACGCACAATCTGACGGCATCGTACGCTGGCGATGGCACGTTCAATGCGAGCACGACGACTGGGCCGGTGGCGGTCACGGTGAATCCGCTGGCCCTTACATTGACTCTGTCGGCAGGCGCAACGCAGATCAGTTCGGGTTCTGCTGACCAACTGGTGGCTAGCCTCACCAGTCCCTTCAGCGGAGTTCTGTCGCTGACCGCGGGTCCGACGGGAACCGTCACATTTGCCGATGCCACCACTTCGACGACTCTGGGAACGGCTTCGCTGGTGAGCAATAACCTCCTCAATGCGCAGGCAACATTGTCTACAACCGGCATCACGACGAGCGGAGCCAATTCGATTACGGCGTCCTATTCTGGCGATACCAACTACGCGCCTGCACCGGCTGTGCCGGTCTCGGTGACAGTGGGCACCGGAGCTACGTCAACAACTGCGGTTACATCGAGCGGCAATCCGACCACGCTCAATGGACGGCCAACGTTTACGGCTACGGTGACCGCCGTTCCCGCTGTCACGACGGGGACGGTTACGTTCTACGACGGCACCACGCTGTTGGGAACGGGCACGGTTGGTACGGCGCACACAGCGACGTTCAAAATCGCCTCGGCTAGCCTGAATTTTGTCGCCGGGACGCACAACATCACGGCAACCTTCAGTGGAATCAGCGGAGTCTTGGCAAGCACGTCCCCCGTGTTTCCGGAAACAGTGAATAAATCAACTCCAACCGTCACTGATCTCACGGTGAAGAGCCTGGGCTCAACCGGACAGAACTTCGCGTTCTCGTGCCTGCTGGGCAGTCCGACAGCGAACTATCCTTACCAGGCGGGGGTGCAGTTCTACGACGGGGGTAATCCGTTGGGCTCGCCGCAGCCGCTTCCGGCAGCTGCATCGTCGCCAAGAGACGGAGAGTTGACTACAACGTTGAGCGCCGGAACACATACGATCACGTGTCAGTATGTCGGTGACAGCAACTACAATGCCTCGGCACTCTCTAACGCGCAAGTCGTAAATGTAGAGACGACGAGCTTGGGAATTTACAGCCCAACGTCTGGGAGCACGCTGCCCGGCAGCACGGCAACGTTCCAGTGGTTTGCGGCCGCCACATCTTACTGGGTTGACATCGGCAAGGAACAAGGTGGGGACGAATACTACCAATCGGGACCTTTGTCGAACATAGTCTTGTCGGTGACGCCCACGACGCTACCCACCGATGGCAGCACCGTTTGGGTACGGTGGTACTACTTCACGGCAACCAGCAGTTGGCAGTACATCGATTACACCTACACGGCGCTGAACGCGGGTGCCGATAAAGCGGCGATGTCTTCGCCGACAAACGGCTCGAGCCTGTGCTCGAACAACGTCCCCTTTACCTGGACGCCGGCCAGCCCGACGCCCTACGCCTACTGGATCGACGTTGGCAGCACCGCCGGCGGCAATAACTACTATCAGTCCGGAAGCCTTAGCAGCTCGACCACGTCTCTTACGGTGAGCGGACTGCCGACAAATGGCAGCGAGATCTTCGTGACCCTTTACACCGAGGTGAGCAACAGTCCTGCTACCTGGGAAAACAATGCTTACACTTTCTATGCGACCAATTTGTCCACGGTGACTTCGCCGGCGAATAATGATCCTGATCTTAGCGGGACGCAGGCGACGTTCAATTGGACCAATTCAAACCCATCCTGCAGCGACACCTACTGGATCGATATAGGGACCACTCCGGGTGGAAACAACATCTGGCAATCTGGCAATCTGGGCAATGTGTTCACGGCACAGAATCCGGCGTCCTCTCCGTTGCCGGATACGAACCCGGGCACCACTATCTACCTGACGCTCTACACGATCAATGGCGGCAATGTTGTCGGGTATACGCAGGACAGCTACGTTTCGGGTCCATAGACAGAAGGACCCGGAATATTGACTGCTGGTCGTGGAAAAGAAGTTGGCTATCGGGCACGGACTTCGGTCCGTGCCTTTTTTGTAAGGAGTTTTCTTGGCCAATGCGGCAGACTATAGGTTGATGAAGGTGCTGCAGAGCCGGTCTTTTTGTAGGCGTTGCTCGGCGCTTGCCTGGGCGACGTTGCTTGCCGCGTGCCTTCTCTCGGGTCGGGAGATGCTGGCGCAAAGCGGCGGGAGCGTTACTTCCACGGCCACGACGGATCGTCTCAAGGCTCCGGGTTGGTGGCCGACGAAGCGTGACACGGCCCGCGGAGAATACGTGGGCGCGGCGGCTTGCGCCGAATGCCATGATTCCGAAGTCAGCACCGCTTCGAAGTCGGCCATGGCCCATGCGGCGACTCGCGCCACCGAGGCGGATAGTCTTGAGCTAGTTCCTCTAGCCCTGCAAATCGGTTCGTATCGCTATCAGATCAGCGATAGCGGCGGGAAAAAAGTTCTACAGATCAGCAAGGGACCGGCATCGCGTTCTGCGCCCCTGCTTTGGGCTTTCGGCATGGGACGTATCGCTCAGACTTATGTTTACGAACAGAACGGTAATTTTTATGAAAGCCATCTGAGTTTTTACACCTCGATACAGGCCCTTGACGTCACCCCCGGACACCCGCGCACCGAGCCGCCAAGCCTGGCGGAAGGCTTGGGGCGCCGCATTCCAGTCGAGGAGAAGTTGCGATGCTTCGGCTGTCACACGACGGCCTCAACGGCGAAGGGTCGATTGGATACTCAGACGCTGTTTCCCGGAGTGAAGTGCGAGGCTTGTCATGGGCCGGGCTCGCGCCACGTGGCGGCGATGAAATCAGGAGACATCGATCTTGGTTTGAGTTCGATCGTGAATCCAGCGCATCTGAGTGCGAGCGAGTCGGTCGAGTTTTGTGGCGCGTGCCACCGCACCTGGCAGGATGTCGTCTCGGATGGTCCGGTGAGAATTGGAACGCTGAACGTGCGCTTTCAACCCTACCGTCTAGAGAACAGTAGGTGCTGGAAAGAGGGAGATGCTCGGATCACGTGCATGACGTGCCATGATCCTCACCAACCTCTGGTGCAAGACCCTGCGTCGTACGATGCGAAGTGCCTGCAGTGCCACAGGGCGGCTGGGAACAGCAGCGCTAACGCGGCGGCAACTTCAGAAGCAAAGTCAACAGGCAAGTCGACTGAAACCCCGGCTGCAACGACAGCCGGAATAAAGAAGAGCGATAGCGTGGAGGATCACCGCACGGCTTGCCCGATTGGCGTGCAACTGTGCGTGACTTGCCATATGCCGAAATTCAAGAATCAGATTATCCATGCCACTTTCACGGATCACTGGATTCGAATCGCTGCGCCGGGAGCTCCGCTGCCTAATTGAAGTGTTCAAGATCCGAACGGGCGAGATGCGCCGCTTCCATGATCGTTTTTCTGTCCATCGTGCTGCTCTCGTTGGCCGGCAGAAGTTTCTGTCAAGCGGCGAACGCAACTTCGCACTTAAAAAAACCACTCATCTATCAGATCGGCAATGTCGTTCGCATCAACGCCGATGGAGAGCGGCCCTTGCTGCGCGCGTTGGACGCTCTGCAGGAGAAATATGGTTGGGTCGTGGATTATGAAGACCCACGGCACCCGGCCGATGCAGATGGGGCAGGGAATGCGGATGCACTTCCATCGCGTCGTCATGCAGGTGCGCGTAATTCCAGAAGAGAAGCTTTAAGTGTCGAGTTTACCGTTGGTCCCGCTTCCGATAGCTTTCCGGATGAAAACACCGTGCTTACGACCGTTGTGAACGCCTACAACGAGGGTAATGCTGTCATGCAATTTGAGTTGCGCAATGGAAGTGATAATCAGAATGGGGGGCAGCAAGAACGCCGTTTCGATGTGCTGGGGATAATCGTAAGTGACCATCAAAACGAGACGCAAAATCAGCGGCCCATTCTTGATGCGCCAATTACGGTTACGAAAAGGCCGAGAACTGCAGAGCAGACGCTTGCGCTGATCTGCCAGCAAGTGAGTGAGCGGAGTAAAATCCCGGTCACCGTTGGCGCAATCGATGGCACGGTTGGCGGCTCCCGAGAGGTTGCCATTGGCGGGGTTGAAGTGCTGGCCCGAACGCTACTGTCAATCACCCTGGCATCCATGGGAGATCATCTGAGCTGGCGGTTGCTCTACGATTCAGCTAGTAAGAGCTACGAGTTGAGCGTAAACGGTCCCCCGCAATAAGACGGCCCGGCGTCAGACTTTTGCCTCATTCGTGTTCGCCAGCTATATACAATCGGAATGATGCAATGAGCCGCGCCAAGACCCTCTCGAAAACACGTGCCCAAGGCCGCAAGAAACTGAACGCAAAGGCGCCTCCGAGATCAGCGCGATTCCTCACTGGCGGGAATCTCAATGCCGTTCTTGGCATTGTTCTTGCGGCCGTGACGGTCGCGCTCTACAGCCCAGCAGGTGGGTATTCATTTATCGCAGTCGACGATCGCGATTACGTTACTGCCAATCCGCACATTCATGCTGGCATATCGTGGAGCACCATCAAGTGGGCATCTACTTCGATCGAGGCGTCGAATTGGCACCCTTTGACCTGGCTTTCGCATGCTCTTGACTATCAACTTTTTGCCTTGAACCCGGCAGGCCATCATTGGGACAGCGTTCTGATTCACGCGCTCAATGCGGTGCTGCTGTTTCTGCTGTTGACATGGGCTACGAAGCGCGTGGGGCCGGGCCTGCTGGTGGCGGCGTTGTTCGCCCTGCATCCGATCAACGTAGAGTCGGTGGCCTGGGTGGCCGAGCGCAAGAACGTGTTGAGCACGCTTTTCTTTTTCCTGGCTATCGGCGCTTATGGATGGTACGTCCGGAGACCGGATTGGCGCCGGTACTTGCTCGTGGCGGCGCTTTTCGCCGCGGGACTGATGGCCAAGCCGATGGTTATCACCCTGCCTTTTGTCCTTTTGCTGCTCGATTATTGGCCGCTGGACAGAGCGCGGCTCGGTGGAACGCCACTCGACAGAATCGGGAGCGGAAGGTCCACTTCGGACGGTAGTCCGTGGCTGGCATTTTCAAAGCTGCTGCTCGAGAAAGTTCCGCTGCTCTTTCTCTCGGCCGCAAGCGCATGGATCACCCTTCGGGCGCAAAAATCTGCAATGCGTACGGTCGAAGAGTTCGCGCTCGCTATTCGCATCGAGAATGCCATTGTGGGCTACTCGCTGTACCTTTGGAAACTGATCTGGCCAGTGCGGCTTGCTGCTTATTACCCGCATCCCGCAAGCACGCCGCCTGCGTGGCAGGTGATCTTGTCGGCGATCATTTTGTCTGGAGTGACGGCGCTGGTTGTAGTGTTTCGCCGAAAGCGTTATTTGCCGGTGGGGTGGTTGTGGTTCCTCGGCACTTTGGTTCCGGTTATCGGTTTAGTGCAGGTAGGAGATGCGGCCATCGCGGATCGCTATGCCTACGTGCCGCTGATCGGAATCTTCGTGATGATTGCGTGCAGTCTTGACGATTGGGCGGAGGCGAAAAAAGTCCGTACGGTATGGCGGGTGGTCTCGGCACTATTCGTGTTGACGGCACTAAGCTTTGCCACCTCCCGCCAGTTGGGCTACTGGGAGAACGAGTACACATTGTGGTCGCACACGCTGGCGGTTACGGAACAGAATCCTTATGCACATGAGGTCGTAGCGGCTGCGCTTACGGACCCCGACTTGTCGATGACAGCGAGCAACACGGCGGGCTTAAGTGCGGGCTTGGATACTGAGCAGAAGCGGATGGACGAGGCCCGTCAGCACTATGAGGAGGCTGTGAAGATTCGCCGGGAGCTGGCGCAGCAGAATCCGGACGCGTACCTATCTTACCTGGCGACAACTCTCAACGACTGGGGGAGTCTGGATCTTCGCCAGAAGCGGATGGACGAAGCCCGCCAGCACTTCGAGGAGGCTGCGAAGATCCGCCGGAAGCTGGCGCAACAAAATCCGGATGCGTACCTACTTCGCCTGGCGACGACGCTGAACAACTTAGGAAATGTGGATCAACTCCAGAACCGGCTGGACGAAGCCCGACAGGACTACAAGGAGGCATTGAAGTTTTACAATCAGCCGACGCGGCAAAATCCGGACGCGTGTCTACCCGGCTTGGCGCTGACTCTGACCGACCTGGGAAGTCTGGACTTTCGTCAGAAGCGGATGGAGGAAGCTCGCCAGCACTTTGAGGGCAGTCTGAGGGCATACCGCCAACTGGCGCAGGAAAATCCGGACGCGTACCAGCCAAGTGTGGCACAGACGCTTAATGTTCTGGGATTTTTTGCCGAAAATCAGAACCAGATCGAAGAATCCCGCGCGCGCTATCAAGAGGCCTTGAGTATTCTTCAGAAGCTGTCGCAACGCAACCGCAGATATGCCGGCGACGTGGCCAGAGTCGAAGCCAGCTTGAGAGAGCTGGCACTGAAGGCCCCGGCCCAATAGGGTAGATAGAATGAGCCGCGTCAGGACTCTCGCGAAAACACGCGTCCAGGGCCGCAAGCACCTGAACGCGAAGACAACGCCTGGAGCGGGTCGTTCCTTCGCTGGCAAGAAGCCGACGAGTAAAAACCTCACTACCATGCTTTGCCTCCTGCTTGCGGGCGTGACGGTCGCGCTTTACAGCCCAGTCGTCGGACACTCGTTTGTAGTCTTCGACGATCGTGATTACGTTACCGCCAATCCTTACGTACATGGCGGCCTCAGCTGGAGCACCATCAAGTGGGCATTCACGGCGACTGCGGCGGCGAATTGGCATCCGCTGACCTGGCTTTCGCATGCGCTCGATTACCAACTCTTTGCGCTGAATCCGGCGGGGCATCATCTCGACAGTTTGTTCATCCATGCGCTCAACGCAGTGGGGCTGTTTCTGCTGTTGGGTTGGGTAACCAAACGTGTGGGGCCGAGCCTGCTTGTAGCGGCTCTGTTTGCGCTGCATCCGATCAACGTGGAATCGGTGGCGTGGGTGGCGGAGCGGAAGAATGTGCTGAGCACGTTGTTCTTCTTCTTAACGATCGGCGCTTATGCGCGGTATGCGCTGAAGCCTGACTGGCGGCGATATGTGCTGGTGGTGGTGCTGTTTGCCGCGGGGCTGATGGCCAAGCCGATGGTCATTACGCTGCCTTTTCTCCTGTTGTTGCTGGATTATTGGCCGCTCGGGAGAACGCCACCGGACGGAGCGCAGAGTGTTCTACCTTCGTCTTCTTCTTTTTCCTTCGACGCGCCGCGGCGAGCGTTGTCAGTGCTGGTAATGGAGAAGCTGCCATTGCTCTTGCTCTCGGCCGCAAGCGCATGGATCACGCTCAAGGCGCAGCGCGGGGCGGTGCGTAACTTCGAAGAGTTTCCGTTCCCCATTCGCATGGAGAATGCGATCGTCGCCTATGGGATGTATCTGTGGAAGATGATCTGGCCAGCGCGGCTTGCGTTCTATCAGCATTCCGTGATTGCTCTGCCGGCGTGGCAATGGATTCTGTCGGCACTGATCTTGATAGGCGTCACGGCGCTGGTGGTGATCTTTCGCAGGAAACGCTACCTGGCGGTGGGATGGTTTTGGTTCCTCGGCACTCTAGTCCCGGTCATCGGGCTGGTGCAGGTGGGAGAAGCCAGCATGGCGGATCGCTATGCTTACATTTCGCTGATTGGGATCTTCGTGATGATTGCCTGGGGACTGGATGACTTGGCAACGGTGAAAAAGGTTCCCACTGTATGGCGAGTAATCCCGGTCTTGTGTGTTTTGATGGCGCTGGGCTTCGCCACCTCCCGCCAGCTGAGCTACTGGGATAGCGAATTCGATGTGTGGTCGCACACAGTGGCTATGACTGACGATCCGTTTGCGCATAACGCCGTGGGAGCTGCGCTCATGAACCCTAACGCGGCGATGACGCGGCAGGATCTAGAGGACTTCGATACAGAGCAAAAGCGTATGGACGAAGCCCGACGGCATTTCGAAAGGGCCTTGGAAATCCGCAGCCGGCTGGCGCAGAAAGGTACCTGCCCTATCTGGCTGGATCACTGAACAACCTTGGAACCGTGGATCGAGACCAGAACCGGACCGACGACGCACGCCAGCACTTCGAAGGCGCTCTAAAGATTTATCGTCAGATAGCACAACAGAATCCGGACGCGTATCTATACTACTTGGCCACTACTCTGAATAATTTGGGATTTCTGGATCGGATGCAGAATCGTCCGGACGAGGCGCGACGCCATTATGAAGAAGCGTTGACGTCTTACCGACAGCTGGCACAGCGGGATCCGGACGCGTACGTGCTAGACATGGCGACAATGTTGAACAATCTGGGAAATCTCGACGGACGCGAGAACCGGCTCGACGACGCGCGACGACACTACGAGGAAGCACTGAATTCTTATCCGCGACTGGCGCAGCAGAATCCGGCGATTTACATGCCGGACATGGCTACGACTTTAAACAATCTGGCCAATCTGGATCTGCTCCAGAACCGGCCAGACGATGCTAGCCAACACTTCGAGAGGACATTAGAGATACGACGTCAGCTGGCGCAGCAGAATCCCGACAAATACTTGCCGGACATGGTCGTGACGCTGAACAGCTTGGGGAGTGTAGATCAACTCCAGAACCGTACGCATGAAGCTCGCAGACACTACGAAGAAGCCTTAGTTCTTCTTCGAAAGCTCTTGCAAGGCGACAACAGATATGCCGGCGATGTCGCGAGAGTCGAAGCCAGCTTGGACGAACTGGCAAAGCAAGCCTCGCCCAATAGAGTGACGAAATGAGCCGTGCCAAGACTCTCAGGAAAGCACAGGCCCCAGGTCGCGGTAGACCCATTCCCAAATCAGATTCGAGAACAGGGTCATCCCTCACCAGCAAAAACCTGGATACAGTTCTCTGCTTTCTGCTCGCCGCTGTGACAATCGCGATCTACAGCCCGATCATGGGAAACTCATTTGTCGTCTTGGATGATCAGGAATACGTCACTGCAAATCCGCATCTCCATAGAGGTATGACATGGAGCACGGCCAAGTGGGCGTTCACATCCACTGCAGCGGCGAACTGGCATCCTCTGACCTGGCTGTCGCATGCGCTTGATTACCAACTCTTTGCCTTGAACCCGGCGGGCCACCATCTCGATAGTTTGCTGATTCATGCTTTGAATGCGGTGTTGTTGTTTCTGTTGTTAGCGTGGATGACAAAGCGCATAGGGCCGAGCCTGCTAGTGGCGGCGCTGTTCGCCTTGCATCCGATTAACGTTGAGTCAGTGGCGTGGGTGGCGGAGAGGAAGAGCGTGCTTAGCACGCTGTTCTTCTTTCTAGCTATCGCTGCTTATGCGGGGCACGCGCAGAAGCCAGATTGGCGCCGATATCTGCTGGTGGCTGTGCTATTCGCCGCGGGACTGATGACCAAACCAATGGTCATTACGCTACCGTTCGTTTTACTGCTGCTGGATTACTGGCCTCTGGGCAGAATTGCTGGCGCTCCCTCCACAGTTGTCGGCGCGCCGCAATTGACCGTTTCGCGATTGCTGCTCGAGAAGATCCCGTTGTTCTTCCTCTCGGCGGCGAGTGCATTGATTACGCTAAAAGCACAACGGTCGGGAATGGCAGTTCGGGGCTTGCATCAATTCCCACTGGCGGTGCGAATCGAGAACGCGCTCGTGGCCTATGGACTGTACCTGTGGAAGATGGTCTGGCCAGCACGGCTTGCTCCACTCTATCCCCATCCAGGAACTCTTCTCCCGGACTGGCAGTGGGGGCTATCGGCGCTGGTTTTGGTTGGTGTGACCGGGCTCGTATTAATCTTTCGTGGCAAAGGCTACTTGCCGGTCGGATGGTTTTGGTTTTTAGGCACTTTAGTTCCCGTCATCGGTCTTGTGCAAGTCGGAGACGCCGCCATGGCGGATCGCTATGCCTACGTTCCTCTGATCGGAATTTTCGTGATGATCGCGTGGAGCTTTGACGAGTTGGCAGATGAGAAGGGAATCCGCATTTTTTGGCGAGTCCTTCCGGCAACGTGCGTATTGGCAGCGCTTAGCGTCGTTACCTTTCATCAGCTCAGCTACTGGGAAAACGAGTACACCTTGTGGGCTCACACGCTCGCCGTTACGGCGCGAAATCCTTTCGCGCATGACGCCATGGGAGCCGCACTCATGGACCCCGGCCTGGCAATGACAGCGAATAACCTCGATGGTTTGAATACGCCGCAGAAACGAATGGACGCAGCTCGCCAGCACTTCGAGCGGGCTCTCGAACTGCGACGCCAACTAGCGCAACAGAATCCGGGGTACCTGCCGGATATGGCCAATACGTTGATCCACCTGGCGGACCAGTACAGAAGCCAGAGGCGGATAGACGAAGCCCACCACAACTACGAGGAGGCTTTGCAGATTTACCGTCAACTGGCACAAGAAAATCGGGGTGCCAACCTGCCGTACCTGGCAATGGTTTTGAACGACTTGGGGATACTGGATGGAATCCAGAACCGAACGGACGACGCCCGGGAACACTATGAGGAAGCGTTGAAACTCTACCACCAACTGGCGCAACAAAATCCAGACGCATACTTGCCGTACCTGGCGATAACTCTGAACGACTTGGCGAACCTAGACGGAATCCAGAGGCGAACCGACGACGCCCGGGAACACTATGAGGAATCTTCGAGGATTTACCGTCAACTGGCGCAGCAAGATCCGGAGAAATATTTGCCGTATGTGGCGAGGACGCTCTACAACCTGGGATTCCTCGACGGGAGTCAAAATCGAGTCGCGGAAGCGCGCGCGCACTACGATGAGGCGCTGGAGTTGTTCCGGAAGCTTTGGCAAAGCGACGACAGATATGCGGGCGACGTTCGCAGAGTCGAAGCGAGCCTGGACGAATTAGAGAAGAAAAACTAGTGGGCAAATCGCTGGTCCGAACGAAAAGCTCCAGTGGGTGAAAAAATGCATGTACGCTTGCGGCAATTACGGGGCTGCGCCCGGCCGGGATAGCCGAGCGCAGCTTGCCGAGTTACGGAGTGACTGAAAATACAGTGCCGTCGGCGTATTGGCCGCCCAGACTGGTAGTGCCGTAGAGCAGGCCGTTGTCTAACACCAGGCCAGCTGTGGTATCGCCGCCGTCAGCGCCTCCGGTGAAGCTCCAGAGGACGGTCTCACTCCATGCCCCGCTTCCCGAAGGGGGGCTCAGCTCAAAAACCACGCCCGCGTTCGACGCGCCAACCCCGGTGGTGCCAAAGAGATCGCCTGCTGCATTGGCGATAACGCCATATCGTGCGTAGGATCCGCTGGCGCCTCCGGTGAAACTAAAGAGCACCTTCTCCGTGTAGGGCGCGCCGGTTTTGCCTGGCGTTAGCTCGAAGACTGTGCCATAGCCACCGCTTCCACCGAGCCCGGTCGTGCCATACAATACTCCAGCTGTGCCAAGGGTCAGACCAGCGTACGGTTTGCCGCCGTCGCTACCACCGGTAAAACCGTAGATCACGCTTTCGGTCCAAACCTTGACGGTTCCGGCTGGAGGAACAAGCTTGAACACGGCTCCTTCGGAATCGGGGCCGCCGTCAAGAGTGGTGCCGTAAAGATCCTTATCATAGAGGACCAAACCGGCATAGGGTCTGCCGCCATCGGCTAGTCCGGTGAAATTGTAGAGAATGGTTTCGGACCATGGCGCTTTTTTCGTGGGGGTCAACTTGAATACTGTTCCAAAACCGTCCTTTCCGCCGTACGGTGTAGTTCCCACCAATGCAGTGCCGTCAAAAACCAGGCCGCTCGCCGGATTGGCTCCGGTAGTGGTGCCTTTGAAGCTATAGAGAATCGTTTCGGTCCAGGCACCGCCTGGCGTGGCAGGAGGACTCAACTCGAAGACCGTGCCATAGCCAAGTTTTCCGCCGCTGGCGGTCGTTCCATAAAGGTGTCCTGTCGCGTCGAAGATCAAGCCGGCCTGAGGACCAGAGCCGTCGTCGCCGGTCTCGCCCTGAAAACTGTACAGAACCGTTTCGGTCCAATTGGGAGCGGTGAGCATGAATACCGTGCCGCAACCCGAACCCAGGTTACATTTCGTGCTGCTGCCGCCGCCGCCCGTGGTGCCATAGAGATTTCCGCTGCTGTCAGCGATGAGGCCGGCATAGGAGTTCGCGCCGCTAGCGCCGCCGGGGAAGCTATACAAAACTGTCTCGTTCGAAGCGATGGCGCTCGCCGTGAGCACCAACACGATTGGCAAAATCAACAAAAGATTGCCGGCAAAAGCTGCGCGTGTTCTTTGTGGCATTTCGGGGAATCCTCCATTTACGACCAATTCAATTTTTACAGCGATGCTTTCAGGCAAATAAGCACACAAACAAACCAGACGTGGCGACGCCGATCCACCACAAATGACTACTGAACTGCCGCAACACTCAAGATCGTCGCAGCCTGCATCGCGGCCTCGAGTGCACGTCCCGCCAAAATCTTTCCCGCACTGGACGGAACCACGAGAATGTCGTCCGCTTGCAAAGACAAATCTGGGGCTTTAGCCTGCAGGATCTTCTTCAGCTCGACGGGAGTTTCAGACATTCCTCCAGTGGGCCCTTTTCGGAGGATCTTGACCCCGCCCAGCTTTGCAGTCCGGTTCGTGCCGCCGGCCAAAGCAACGGCCTTGAGTACACTCAGGCCGCCCGCATCCATGACCAATGCGCTCGGCCTGCCAACATCGCCCACTACATAAATGATGTCCGCCTTACGCACGATAACCGTATCCCTGGGGAAGACCCTGACATTGCTTTTCGGATCATCGCTGAGGTTCCGCGACACCGGCAGAATTACGGGATTATCAGGATCGCTTCGATGAGTAACGGTGATGCTGTGGCCAGCCTTTTCGGTAAGGCCGCCAGCTGCCGAAATCAGATCATAGAGATGTTGCTCTCCGAGCACCGGATAAACTCCAGGCTTGGAAACTTCGCCTAACACGCTTGCTCCCTGGGAGGCGTATTCGGTCACGAAGATAGAGACGTAGGGGTCCTTCAGAAAGGCCGATAGCCGACCCTCGATTAGCCGCGCCGCTTCCTCAATAGTGAGACCGGCCACATGGGTCGGACCGATAAGAGGGCAGTAGATGTCACCGGTACTGCTGATGCGAGTTTTGGTCGTGAGATCGGGAACGTCGTAGACGGTCAATTCAATCAGGTCGCCAACGCCAAGCTGGAGAGAAGGGGTGC
>Ga0302324_100011907_pt1 | contig 17803 bp, 16 predicted proteins | sample Palsa_T0_1_FD_201949 | JGI IMG/M metagenome (GOLD analysis project Ga0302324, IMG submission 201949) | Peat permafrost microbial communities from Stordalen Mire near Abisko, Sweden - Palsa_T0_1 | ecosystem: Environmental > Terrestrial > Soil > Palsa > Peat permafrost | place: Sweden: Abisko... | reverse complement strand
GCCTGGAGCAGTTGGGCAACGTCATCGATGGTGTGGAAAACGACAAGTCGGCAGCTTGGGCCAACGGCGAACGCTCCGTGATGCTAGGCGTCCAACGTCAGCCGGGCGCCAACACCGTGCAAGTTGTCGACAACGTGCGAAAGCTGCTGCCGGTATTCCAGAAAGAAATCCCGCCGTCCATTCATCTGCGCATCATGTTCGATGCGTCGCAGTCGATTCGAAAGTCCATTCGCGACGTCGAGTTCACGCTGGTGCTCACCATTTGCCTGGTCATCATGGTGATTTTCCTGTTCCTGCGGAATCTGTCGGCCACCTTGATTCCCGGCGTGGTGGTGCCTTTGTCGATTGTCGGCACATTCGCCGCCATGTACCTGCTGGGCTACAGCCTGAACAATTTGTCCCTCATGGCTCTCACGCTTTCGGTGGGATTCGTGGTGGACGACGCCATCGTCATGGTCGAGAACATTGTGCGCTACATGGAACAGGGACATCCGCGCATGGAAGCGGCCAAGCTGGCTTCGCGCGAAATCGGATTCACCATCATATCGATGACCATTTCGCTGGTTGCGGTGTTCATCCCCGTTTTATTCATGAGTGGAATTGTGGGCCGGTTGCTGCACGAGTTTTCCGTAACCATCACGGTGGCGATTTTGATCTCGGGTTTCGTTTCGCTGAGCCTGACACCGATGTTGGGCAGCCGCTTTTTGCGCATCGATCACAAAGCCCGCCACGGAGTCCTTTATCGCGGGCTGGAGCGCGGCTTCGACGGAATGACAGGAGCCTACGAGTACACGCTGAAGGCGGTTCTGCACCATCGGTTCGCAACGATTGTCTTCGCGCTGGCGCTATTGGGCGGGACATTCTGGTTGTTCTTCACCATGCCCACCGGGTTCATCCCCAGCCAGGACAGCGGATTCGTTTTTGGGGCCACCCTGGCGAACCAGGACATCTCATTCGATTCCATGAAGCAGCACCAGGTAGCCGCCATGCAGATTCTTCGGAACGATCCAAATGCGGAAAACGTGGGATCGTTCCTGGAGGTGGGCCAGTTTATACCGACGCCCAATTCCGGAGTGGTCTTCATGGCCTTGAAACCCCGCGATCAGCGCGCGCTTTCAGTCGACCAGGTTTTAGAAGAGCTTCGTGGAAAACTGTTCAGCATCCCTGGGATGCTGGTGTTTCTGCAAAATCCGCCCCCCATCACCATCAGCGGGCAGGTGACCAACAGTCTTTATCAGATGACGCTGCAGAGCGCCAACCTGCACGAGATTTACGACTGGGCTCCAAAACTTGCCATGAAGATGCGTACGCTTCCCGGTTTTCTGGATGTGAGCAGCAATCTTCAGATAGCGAGCCCGCAAGTGAATCTGGAGATCGATCGCGACCGCGCCGCGCAGCTTGGCGTAACGCCTGAGCAGATTCAAGATGCGCTGTACTCGGCCTACAGCGCCCGCCAGGTTTCCACCATCTACACGCCTGCGAACCAATATTCGGTGATCGCCGAAGTGGAGCCTCGCTTCCAGCGCAGCCCGGAGACCTTGTCCAAGCTGAACATTCGCTCTTCCCGCGGTCCGCTGGTGCCGTTGGATGCGCTGGTGCACGTTTCACGCACCGTTGGCCCGCTGAGCGTAAATCACTTCGGACAGCTTCCGGCAGTTACGCTGTCGTTCAACCTCAAGCCGGGTTATTCGCTGGGACAGGCAGCCGATCAAGTGAATGAAGCGGTGCGCGAGCTCCGCATGCCCGCCACCATGAGCGCGAATTTCCAGGGGACGGTGAAGGAATTCCAAAAATCGTTTGCAGGCATGTCGATTCTTCTGCTGGTGGCGATTCTGGTGATTTATATCGTGCTGGGAATTTTGTATGAGAGCTTCATCCATCCGATAACCATTCTTTCGGGACTGCCGTCCGCCGTGTTCGGCGCCCTGCTGACCTTGCGCCTGTTCCACAAAGAACTGGATTTGTATGCTTTCGTCGGATTAGTAATGCTGTTTGGCGTGGTCAAGAAAAACGCCATCATGATGATCGATTTCGCGCTCGAAGCCCAGCGCGTGGAAGGCATGCAACCGTTGGACGCCATCTTCCGGGGCTGCCTGCTCCGCTTCCGTCCCATCATGATGACCACCGTGGCCGCACTGTTCGGAACTCTTCCTATCGCTCTAGGAATCGGCGAGGGCGCCGACGCCCGGCAACCCCTGGGTTTGGCGGTAGTGGGAGGTTTGGTGGTCTCGCAGTTCCTGACGCTCTACATCACGCCGGTGATTTATCTCTACATGGAGAAGTTGCAATCGGGTCTGCGGCGCGAGAAAGTGGCGCCGAGCGGCGGCCAGCGCCAAGTGGTCCCGGTATAGGCGTTTCCTCTTGAAAGAGAGTGCTGGGAATCCCGAATGTCTTCGGTAGGGCGATGGCGGCGAAGAAGAGATTAGGCAGTAGCGCCCGGCTGGTCAGCGTGAAGTGGCGCAGGCGCTTTCGCCTGCGAACCCGGCGTTACCGGACTTTCGACACACGCTGCTAGCGTATAAATTGGACCTGAACATCAGCAAGCCGCAACCTTTTCCAAACGCGGTCTGCGGTAAGAACCGGCAGTCGCAAGTGCTGGCCTAAAGCGATGCATGCCCGGTCGCCCAGCGAGAGTCCGCTGGATCGTGTCTTGCTGCGCAACCTGGCGACTTCGACGGCCATCGCCTCGTCCAGAGGCCAGAGCAACAAGTCTTTTTGAAATGCGCCTGCCTCGAACAGTCTGGATTGCACCTCAACCGGATTCTGGCCAAGATCAGACAGCTTCGACAGGACCTCGGCCCAATTGACGACGCTCATGGCAGCCGTCTTGTCGAGAGCAGCCCGCACTGCCAAGGCGCCAGGTTCCAGACGCAACCACGCCAACAGAGCCGATGCGTCAAGCACTACACTGGCATCAGCCACCTACTTGCTTTCGCGGCGTGCTTCTTGGCGTCGCTCGCGAATCAGTTCATCGGATAGCCTTCGGTGCGGTTGAATCGTGGCGAACATCCCCTGAAGCTTATCCAGCCGCTGGCGGCGGGTAGTGAGATGCATCGCGCCGTTATCGTCCAACGTTAAGACCAACTCCTCCCCGGTCTTGAGCGCCAGACGTTTACGCAATCGCGATGGAAGTACCAGGCGGCCACGATCTCCCAGGTGCAGCACATAACTCTCTTGTGGGACGGGGACGCTCGTGTGGGCCATGTACAATATGTACCATTTATTCATACCTTAGCGCTTCCACCGGCGCAATGCGCGTTGCGCTTCTGGCCGGGTACAACGTTGCGATGAAGCTGATGAAGATCGCCGTGGCCGCGATCCAGATGCCGTCCTGCCAGCGCGAGTTGAATGGGACATAAGGTAGCGAGTACACCTCGGCGTTCAAGCGCAGCCAATGAAAGTGGTCCGCCAGGTACGATAGCGTGTACCCGAGAATCAGTCCAATCGTCGTCCCCACCACGCCGATCAGCAGTCCTTCGAAAACGAAGATCCTGCGGATCTGTTGCCGCTTCGCGCCCATCGACATCAGCACCGCGATGTCGCGATTCTTCTCCACCACCATCATGATGAGCGTGATCAGAATATTGAGCGCGGCGACAAGTTGGATCAGGCCGATGGTTAACGCCGTAACCACTTTCTCGCTATTCAGCGCGCTCAGAATCTGCTGGAACTGCTCCATCCAGGTTTTGGCGGCGATCGTTTTACCTGCGATCTTTTCCGCGGCATCGGCCACCTGCTGCGCCTTATAAATATCGTCCAGACGGAGTTCGATCGTATTGACAACATGGCCCTCGTTCAAGACCTCTTCCGCTGAATTTAAAGCGGTGAAGGCCCAAAAGGAGTCCACCACGTCAAAACCCGATTCGAAAATACCCACCACACGGAATTTGTACGAGATCAGGCTCAAGTGCATGCCCAGTGGGGTTTGAACCCATTGCGGCCCAACCACCGTGACCACGCTGTGCAAAAGCATTCCAGTCTTTTGTGCAAGGCCTGCGCCCAGAATGATGCCAGGCAGTCCAGTGGTGTTCTTTAGTTCGTCAAAGGATCCCTCTTTCAAATGGCGCAGAATGTCCGGCGGAGCATCCAGGGGAATTCCCTTCAGTTGCGCGCCTTCGATCTGTCCCACACCCGGTGGACCGGACATCACCACCTTGCCGTACAGCACGGGAGACACGCTCACTACGTGAGGAATCTTCTGCAATTGGGGATCCAGCTCCGCCCAATTCGAGATTCCTTGCGACGGTTCTTTTTCGAGCAGCATGACGTGGGCGGTTGCACCCAGCAAGCTGCGCTGCAGAGTACTGCGAAATCCGTTGTTGATTGCGATACCGATCACCAACGCCATCACGCCTGCGGCCACGCCGATCACAGAGATTACTGTAATCACTGAAATCACCGTCTGCTTGCGCTTGGCGCGCAAGTAACGCAGGGCGACGAAGAGTTCGAAGGTGCTACTGGTGCTCATGAGTTGGCAGGCCGAGGGCCTGCCCCACAGCTTGCCCTACAGGACGCAGAAGCGGGAACAGGATTACATCGCGAATGGAGCGGCTATTGGTCAGGATCATGGTCACGCGGTCGATCCCGATGCCTTCCCCGCCCGTGGGCGGCATTCCGTAACAGAGCGCGCGCACGTAATCTTCATCCATCTGATGCGCTTCCTCATCTCCCTTTTCGCGCAGCGAGAGCTGCAGGTCAAAGCGGCGGCGCTGCTCGGTGGGATCGTTCAGCTCGGTAAACGCATTGCCGATTTCCATCCCGGCCACGTAGATCTCGAAGCGTTCGACGAAATCAGGATCGCCGGGCTTGTTCTTCGACAATGGCGAAACTTCCACCGGGTAATCGAAAACGATGGTGGGTTGGATGAGCGTGGATTCCACATTGCGCTCGAAGGCGTCCATCAGAGCCTGGCCCTTCAGGCTCGGATCGCCCACCGCGTCGCGCATGCTGACGCGCCGGAAGTTGCCGAAGTCGATTTTCTCGCCCTGGTATTCCACCACCGCCGACCCTGTAGCATCGATCGCCGCCTGGCGCAGCAGCTCCTCGGAGAGATCCATCATGCCTAGATAATCGGTATACGCCTGATAGAACTCCAGCATGGTAAATTCCGGATTGTGCCGCGTGGAGATTCCTTCGTTGCGGAAATTGCGGTTGATCTCGTAGACGCGTTCCAGGCCGCCCACGATCAGGCGCTTCAGGTAGAGTTCGGGCGCGATGCGTAAATAAAGATCGATGTCCAGCGTGTTGTGATGGGTCCGGAACGGCCGCGCCGCCGCGCCGCCATAGAGCGGCTGCAGCATGGGCGTTTCCACTTCCAGAAATCCGTGCGCTTCCAACACCCGCCGCATGGAAGCCACAATCTTCGCGCGAATAACGAAAACATTACGAACTTCCGGATTTGAGATCAGATCCAGGTAGCGCTGGCGATAGCGGATTTCAACGTCTTCCAGCCCATGCCATTTTTCCGGCATTGGGTACAGCGTCTTGGCCAGAAAATACAAGCGCTCGGCATGCACGCTGAGCTCGCCGGTTCGAGTCCGAAACAGGTAGCCTTCCACTCCAATGATGTCGCCCAGGTCCAACTTTTCGTACAGCGCGAAGTCCTTCTCGCCGATGGCGTCCTTGCGAATATAGATCTGCAGCCGCTCGCCGTTCTGCAGCAGATGCGCGAATCCGGCTTTGCCCATGCGTCGAATTGTTGAGATGCGGCCGGCCACCTTCACCGAAACGCGCTGCTCCAGCTCCGGCGCGGTCTTCGTGCCGTAGCCGGCTAAAATTTGCGGAATGGTGTGCGAAAAGTCGAAGCGGTGGCCGTAAGGTTGAAAACCCAATGCTTCAATCTCTGCGATACGGCTGACACGCTGCTGGTACAACTCGTCTTCAAGGGACATTAACTTCAGGGTACAACGGCACCGTCTCCCTCACGGTCGCGGCTCGGTAACGCTCTCTTTACCGAGCCGCGAGCGTAAGCGACCGGTGATTTTGGTGCTTGAACTAACGGCGAACGATCACTTCTCGGAGATGGTCCCGCGTCAGAAAGAACTTCACCGAGTGAAATTTCTGAAACAGCTTTTCCAGGCTGCGATTGTTGAAGTACTGGGCGGGCTTCCGCTCGCCGCGCGGAGTCAACGAAAGCGTTTTCGATTCGACAATCCGATAGTTGTAAAGAGGCACCAGATTGGCTTTCTCTTCGGCGTGGAAAAAAGCCAGCAGCGCGGACTGTGGCCGCAGCACGTGGAACAACCGGTCCACGGTTTCCTGCAGGAGCGGCGGAGCCAGAAACTGCAGCGTGTCCCATACCAGCGCGCCATCGAAGCTACGCTCGGAAAAATCCAGACTCTCGCGCAGGAAGAAATCCGCGCGGCGGGGATCGGCTTGATTCGCTACGAAATCCCCGTCTCCCCCGAATGCTTCGTCCAGAGTGTGCAGAATGTCGTTGGAGAAAATCCGATGGCCGAGCGTGGTGATGAAGCTGACATTGGCCTGGCTCGCTCCCGCGAAATCCAGGATCGACAAATTGCTTTGATCCTGGATGGAACTGAAGAACTGATCCAGCCCATTGCTGGCGCGAATGGACGATTGCGCGGAGGAGGCCGCGTTCCTCTCCGGCGAATATAGGGAGGGCGAACCGGTTTCTGTTCCCCGCCGGTCTCTTAGCAAAGATTTACCTTTCCCGACCGCGCGAGCGAGGTCAGCGTTTCATTTCGCCGGATATTGCCGACGAGTGGGCCGACGAAGGAGCCGATGCAGAGGCGGCGTTGGACGAGGGAACCGTCGTTGCAGCCATCGGTTTCGGCGCCGCCACAGCGGCGGGTTTGCTGATTTCGGGTCGAACTATATCGATGCTGCCCTTGAAGTACGCCCCGTCTTCGATTACGATCCGCGCAGTTTTGATATCACCCACCAGTTTGGCATCCTTACGGATGTCTATCTTGTCGGATGCTTCCACATTGCCATGAATAGTTCCCAACACAACGATCTCGCGCGCCTTCACTCCGGCTTGCAGCTTGCCGTGAGGACCCACTGTAAGGCGGTGCTCCTGCAGCTCCACTGATCCGTCAATCTCGCCGTCGATGGTCAAGTCTTCGCGGCTGAATATCTGGCCCTTGATCATTACCGATTTCCCAATCACGGCGGGCCCTCTGGTCTCGGGAGAATAATGGCTGGTAGCGGGGGCCGTGGACATGGGCAAGTTCTCCTTGGATTGGTTAACCGGTGCCGAAGGTATGCTGGCCGACTTGGGCGGATACTCCTCTTCTTTGCGTTTATTCCACATGATGAAGATTCCCTTTCATAAGGATGCAACTATGTTACTACTGTTCGCCTGTTTTTGCGCGGCGCGGGCACAGTACCCGGCCCCGAGCCGCCAAGGAGCTGTGAATGGTAGGGTGGCTGGATGCCCTCCGGGCGTTCCCTCGACGCGCTCTATCGCGAACGCACCTCATCGAACTGGCTCCCCAGGTTCCGCCGCTGGATGGAACCGCCCGCCCCTTACATCTTGAATCCGAGGGAACCGACAGACTTCCCGCTGGGCCGCTGGAATCTCTATCTTGGCGGAGCCGGCCGGGTGGTGCAGGGCTACGTCAACCTGGACTTGTTTGCCGTGCCGGGTGTCGATGTATCAGCCGATGCCGCGCTGCTCCCTTTCCCGGCGGGCATTTTTCAGCGCGTGGAGTGCGATGCGGTTCTCGAACACGTGCGCGATCCTGTTCAAGTCATGAACGAAATTCGCCGGGTATTGGCGCCCGGCGGCTATGTACATCTGGTGACACCGTTCTGTCATCCGTTCCATGAATATCCAAGGGACTTTCGAAGATTTACTTTGGATGGACTCAAGGAGTTGGCGGATGGGATGGAAGTTGTGGCCGAAGGCTGGCGCACTGGTCCCACGGCGACTCTGCTGGTGGTCTCCATGGAATACGTGAAGTTGCTGTTTCCATTTCGCGCCTGGCGCGCTGTCGCGCACGTCGTATTGGGCTGGTTGCTGTTTCCATTGCGCTACCTGGATCTGTTGCTGTTCAGACTGGACGACGCCCGGCGAATTGGAAATCACTGCTACATTTGGTTGCGGAAACCGCGGGGCCAGGAATGACGATTATGCCCGCCCGACATTGGACGCACCGCGTTTGACCAAATACTTACTTGCGTGCCAGCACCGGCTGGGCGGCGCCTGGGGCGCCATGCGGACCGGCATGCGGACCGCCGGGCGGAACCTCCGGCGGCGGGATCTTCTTGGGGCGCGCGTCCAGCTTGGTGAGAATCAATTCTTCCTTGGCCTTTTGGAACTTGGGCGTGCCGGGCTTGGCGCCGGTGGCCAGAACGTCGCGCTCGGTGACCTCCTGAGCGCTGGGCAAATACTTCTGCAAATAGTTCCGAATGCGGTCGTGCACAATGCGCTCGGCCGAGTGAGCCAGAAGGAATAATATCTGATCGCCCGGGGCTTTCGAGAGCAACAAATAAACGTGCGACGGTTTCTGCAGCTTGGCCGATTTCAGATCCTTTTCCAGCTTCTTGGAGTTGGCCTCCAGCTTTTGCCACTGCTCCACCTCGCGCTTGCTGAGCCCGATTCCTTTGGTAAACTCCGAGCGCTCTTTGGCCGACAGCTTTTCCGCCAGGAAATACAGGAACAGCCCGACGTTCTCCAGATGCAGATCGACACCGAAGGGGACCATTTGTTTGGCCTTCTGCAGTTTCTGTAAACCCGCCATATTTATTTTGCCGCCCTCCAGCGCTTTGGAATAGAGATGCAGCAGTTTTTCTTCTTCCAGCAGACGCACGATGTCGGCGCAATTCGGTTCGTTGGCGGTGTGCCGCAACTCATCCAGCAGAGCCGGCTGCGGGATGCGCGTTTCCAGTTGCGCTTCGCGCGCGTTGTCGTACTGCATCTTGGTCCGCTCATCGATAGTGAAACCGAGACGCACCTTGAAGCGCAGCACCCGCAGCAGACGCGCGGGATCGTCATACAGGGTGTAGTTGCTCACCGCGCGCAGCTCCTTGCGCTCCAGATCTCCCACGCCGTTGTTGGGATCCAGCAGCAATCCGCGCGAAGCCGGATTCAAGGAAAGCGCAATGGAGTTGATGGTAAAGTCGCGCCCGCGCAAATCCTCGTGCAGGGTGGCCGGTTTGACGATTGGTTTTTCCCCCGGCTTGGGATACTTTTCCTGACGCGCCATCCCTATGGTGGCGCGGACGCCACCGGGGAACAGCATTTGGACCAGCTTGCGATTTTCGTCAATCCCCAATATTTTTCCGCCTGCCTTCTTGGTGACGGCCTGGGCCAGCTTGATGGCATTTCCCTCCACCGTGAAGTCGATTTCGAGGATGGGAAAACCGCCCAGCATATCGCGCATGGCCCCACCGGTGAGAAAAATGTTGGTGTTGGCTTGAGCAGCGGCAGTCTGAAATTCGGTGACCACCCGGCTCTGGTCGGAGCTCAAGTGGCTCTCGAGCATAAACATGTAATCGCTCATCGATTCGCTCTCTCTTGAAGAACTGGTGAACCAGGCTGCTCCCGATTCCCGCTCCAAATTGTTTGGTTCATCAGATTTGTTTGGTTCATCGGATCCCGCATCAGGCTCGCGGATGATGCTCGTCCACGGTTTTCCTCAACCGGGAACGCATGACATGGGTATAAATCTGCGTGGTGGAGATGTCGGAGTGTCCCAACATAGTCTGCACGCTCCGCAAGTCCGCCCCGCCTTCCAATAAATGCGTGGCGAAGGTGTGCCGCAGCACGTGAGGCGTGAGGTTATGGAAGATCCCGGCTTTCTTTCCGTACCCCGCCAGCAGCTTCCAGAAAGCCTGCCGGGTCATTGCGGCGCCGCGATTTGTGACGAACAGGTAGGGGCTGGCACGGCCCTTCAGCAAGCGGGGACGCCCGCTCCCGAGAAACTCTTCAACCGCGTGCAGCGCAGTCTTGCCCACCGGAACAATCCGATGCTTATTTCCCTTGCCCACCACCCGCACAAACCCCAGGTCCCGTTCCAGGTCGGAGACCCGGACTTTGCACAGCTCGGAAACGCGAAGTCCGGTGGCATACAGGAATTCGAGCATCGCCCCATCCCTTAAGCCTTGCGGATGGTTTCTATCCGGGGAAGCCATTAAGTCGATCAACTGCTGTTTATTAAGATACTTAGGAAGACTGTGCCAGTGTTTTGGAGACGCGAGCAGTGCGGTGGGATCGGAATCCACCGTGCCTTGCTCCATCAGGAATTTATAAAAATTGCGTAGCGTGGTCACATGCCGGGCGATGGACCGGCTACTCATGCCGGATTGGTAGAGCGAATCGATATGACGGTGCACGGGTGCTTGGTCCGAGAGGCTGTCAGCGGGTTGTAAAGATCCAGTAAACCTTTCTAAATCAAGGGAATAAGCTTCAATCGTGGTATTGGCCAGTCCCTTCTCAATTCGACAAAAATCGAGAAACGAACCCACCGCAGCCGAGATTGATGCAACGCAGCGCATCGTGCCAATGATACAATATTCGGGAAATTGTTTGGAAGAAAAGTGCTGCGATAGGAGCAATTTGGGGGTCTCAACCAACAAGAAAGTCCTGGTATCGCGCTTCGAACGCGAGGCGCTGTCCGGTTTTGTGAATCCCCAATCCTACCTGCTGGCCGAAGGTTTGGAGTTGTTGAGTCAGGCGGGAGCGCTCGGCGTGATCCCCTATGATGAGATAAAACTCGTTTGTTTTGTTAGAGATTTCCAACAAGGCGAGCCTCGCAAAGAGCTGCGGCTTTTCACCACGCGCCCCAAAATGGAAGGCCTTTGGATTCGCATGCGCTTCCGCGATGGCGACGCCATGGATGGCGTGCTGGCCAACAATCTCCTGCAATTCGATCCGTACGGTTTTTCTGTGATTCCGCCCGATCCAGGCTTTCAGAATCAGAGAGTGTTCGTGCCGAAGGCCGCTTTATCCGCGATTCAAGTCCTGGGCGTGGTTGGAAGTCCCTTGCGAGTCCCCAAGGCCAAGCCGATACCCAAAGGGCAGTTGGAGATGTTCGAAAAGACCGGCGAGCAGTAGCTCGGCGGCTTACTGGGCGGTTCCAGTCCAGGTGCCTTCATCCACCGGCGATCCGTCCTCGGTGTCTTTGGTCTGATAGTCGCCGGCCAGCGTGGTTCCCTTCAATTCGCCTTGGATGGTGGATTCCAGTTCGTTGCCATCCAGATCGAACTTGTAGACGATTTTCACCTTGGAGCCTTCCACCGAAACCGAGGTGACCTTGGTCTTGATCTCCTGTCCGCCAAAGCTGAAAGTGACTTCGGATTTCCAGGCGCCATCGTCGGCCTGCTTGAGCGTCACCTGGATGTCGCCGTTCGCGGCGGCCGATCCGGAATAGTGGCCTTTATAAGTGCCGGCCACGCCGGCTGCGAAGAGAATGAATGCCGCTACAAGCGAGAGCAAGAGAAGACGCATGCGGTCAAGATACCATACACATATGCCAGCCCTTCCCGGGACTCGTCTCGGCCCATACGAAATCGTCGCGCTCTTGGGCGCAGGCGGAATGGGCGAAGTCCATAAAGCCATCGACACCCGGTTGGGGCGAACGGTGGCCATCAAGTTACTGTTTAGCCAGCGCAGCGCGCGTTTCGCACAGGAAGCGCGCGCCATCGCCGCCTTGAATCATCCGCACATTTGTACGCTTTATGACATCGGTCCCGATTACCTGGTGATGGAATACATCGAAGGCGCCTCGTTGAAGGGTCCCCTGCCGGTGGAGGAAGCTGTTCGATTGGCATTGGAAATCGCGGGTGCTTTGCAGGCCGCGCACAGCAAGGGAATTGTTCACCGCGACTTGAAGCCAGGCAATATCCTGCTCACGAGTTCAGGCGTGAAACTGTTGGATTTCGGTTTAGCCAAGGTTCAACCGGGCGCGGATGCCAACGCCACTCTCAGGCAGACGCAAGCCGGCGAGATTCTGGGCACCGCGGGCTATATGTCGCCCGAACAAATTGAGGGGCAGCCGACGGATGCGCGCTCCGATATTTTCTCTTTCGGCGCGGTGTTGTACGAGATGCTGAGCGGGCGGCGCGCATTCGCGGCCGAAACCGCGATCACCGGCATGGCTGCAATTCTGCATAAAGAACCGGAGCCGCTTGCAGCACCCGCCGATCTCGTCCGGGTGGTTACGAAGTGTTTGCGCAAATCGCCGTCCGATCGATTTCAGGACATGGCGGAAGTAATCGCGGCGCTGGAAGCCGCCAAAATGGCTCCGGCTACCGAGACACGCCCTTCCATCGCAGTGCTGCCGTTCGTCAACATGAGCGGCGACAAGGAGAACGAATACTTCAGCGATGGATTGGCCGAGGAAATTCTCAATGCGCTGACCAAGCTCGCAGGGCTCAAAGTTGTGGCGCGCACATCGGCATTCGCGTTCAAAGACCGGAATGAAGATGTCCGGGGAATGGGCGAGACGCTGGGCGCCACACATGTCCTGGAAGGCAGCGTGCGCAAGGCGGGTTCTCGCGTACGGGTTACGGCACAGTTGATCGCTACCGTGGATGGATGCCATCTTTGGTCGGAACGATACGATCGGGAGATGATCGACATTTTCGCGATTCAGGATGAAATCTCGGAAGCTATCGTTAACGTTCTGCGACTGAAACTGGCAAAGGCTTCCGAGCAGCCTGCAGCGAAGCGTCCAGTAAATCCCGCGGCGTTCGAAGCGTACTTGAAAGGCCGCTACTTCTGGAACAAGCGAACCGAATCGGATTTGAACAGCAGCCTTGATTATTTCGAACGAGCTATAGCGTTGGAACCCTCCTACGCTTTGGCTTATGCCGGTTTGTCCGACGCCTTCATCCTGTTTGGGATTTTTGGAGTGCGAGCGCCGAGCGACGTGTATCCCAAGGCCAAGGCGGCCGCGCTGAGGGCGATCGAACTGGACGATACGTTGGCGGAAGCGTACGATGCGCTGGCCCATGTGAAGGTGGCGTTCGATTGGGACCTGCCAGGCGCGTTGCAATATTACCAGCGCGCCATTGATTTGAATCCGAGCTATTCGTCAGGGCGCAGGGGATACGGTTATCTCTTATCTGTGATACAGCGGCATGAGGAAGCGATCGCTCAGCTGACACTCGCTCGCGATCTGGACCCTCTGTCGGGGCCTGTCAATGCGTTCCTGGGCCTGGTTTTTATGAAGGCGCGGCAGTATGAGCAAGGCATTGCGGCCTGTAGGAAAGCGGTGGAATTGGATCCGGAGAATCCGCTGGGACATTGGATTCTGGCACGGGCGCTGGATGCGGCGGGGCTGTTTGAGGAAGCGGTAATCGAGTCCGAGAAGGCATCCAGCCTGGCCGGCGGAAGCCAACCTTATGCAGGGCACTTAGCTTATGCGTATGCCAAGAACGGCGATCGAGAACGGGCGTGGAAAATCGTCGGCGAAATGCTGGAACAGGCCAAGACGAAATATGTCGGCACTTACTATCTGGCGCTGATCTACGCAAGCCTGGGCGAACCAGACCAGGCGATGCAAGCGCTGGAGAAAGCTTACGAAGAAAGAAACGTGAGGCTGCTGGAAATTTTCGATCCTGCCTTTGACACTTTACGTTCCGATATCAGATTCCAAGACTTGGTTCGGCGAATTGAGATTCCAGTATCGGCAAGCCGTTCGAGTTTTGGTCCCAGCCGCCCAGCTTGAGCGCGACCGACATCGCCGATTCGCGCAATTCATCGGCTAGCGCCCGATCGTCCAGCGCACGCGCCACCACCATGCCACCGACGCATAAAGCCGCAATGGCCTGCGCGGCGGCGTGGCTATCCGTGCCGTCTTTCGCAAGACTCTGCTCCAGCACCGCGGTCATGGCGCGGAACACATTCTCGAACGCACCCTTCGCGCTCTTGCCGCTGCGCGCGACGTCGCTGGGCAGCGCGACCATGGGGCAGGAGTTGCCGACGTCCTCAAAATGCTGACGCGAGAGGTAGGCGCGCACGATCTGAGGTCCCAGATCCCCGGAGGTAATATCCACATGCACGCCCTCCCAGCAGTTTTTCCAGTTTGGATCCGTGAAGAAGCACTGCAGCACTTCAGCGTAGAGCTCGCTCTTACTTTTGAAATAGCTGTAGAAGCCGCCGCGCGTTAGACCGGCATGGGCCATGATACGGTCCACGGAAACGTTGTCGAATCCAAACTGATTGAAGAGCTTGCGGGCGCTCAACACAATCTTTTCGCGAACTTCCTCGCGATGACCGGCGGGATAGGGCATAGAGCCAGAATAATATGTTCTTGATCATATTTTCGGAACGTGTTGTAATCGCTGGCATGAAACGACGGAATCTGATGATGGGCCTGGCGGGCTTCGCGGCAGCGCTAGGAACCGCAAGGGCACAAGAGGCGACTGCGATCCACGAAGTGGTGGAATTGCACGCTAGTCCGCACCGCGTTTACGAAGCCCTGTTGGACTCGAAGCAGTTTACGGCATTCTCCGGCCTTCCGGGCGAGATTCATCGCGATGCTGGTGGGACGTTCTCGCTCTTCGACGGGCAAATCACTGGACGCAACGTGGAGCTGATTCCCGATAAGCGGATTGTGCAAGCGTGGCGAGCGGCGTCGTGGCCGGAAGGTGTGTATTCGATCGCGCGATTTGAACTGGAAGCGCAGGGCACAGGGACGCGCGTGGCGTTAGATCACACTGGATTTCCGGCTGGACTAAAAGAGCATCTGGCTGAGGGGTGGCAGGGGCATTATTTTGGCCCGATGAAGAAGTATTTCGGCGGGTAGCAAACCGAACCGCAACCGCGAGGGAGCGTAACGCACCGCGGCTGTTGTGGTAGCGCTCCGTTGAAGACGCGGTGCAAATTATTGATTCCACGCGACCGGCCGCGCCGCGTCTTCATCAACTTTGGTGGGCTGCAGGCCCATGGTCACTCCCTTGCGGTCGCGGTTCGGTAGCCTTCGGTGCTTTAGGGCAGTGTGAAAGTATATAGCGCGCTGCCGGTTGCGATAGCGACGTATTGCTTGCCATCCACCGCGTAGGACATTGGAGCAGCGATGGCTCCGCTGCCGGTTTGGAAATGCCACAACGGCTTGCCGGAGCGCGCGTCGAAGGCGATGAAATTTCCTTCCGCGTCGGCGCTGAACACCAGCCCGCCCCCTGTTGACAAAACTCCCGACCAGGTGGGCGAGGGATGTTTAAATTCCCATTTGATATCGCCTGTGGCGGGATCGATGGCGCGCAACGCGCCCGAATATGGTTCGCCTTGCGGCGCCGGAATGTAGGCGCTGCCGTAGAAAGCGTGACCGGCTTCATAGGGCTGAGGCGCAGTGCTGAAGACGTCGCATTGCTCGCGGATGTTCACGTAAAAGAGTCCCGTGACCGGATTGAAAGTGGGCGACATCCAATTGGTAACGCCGGACGCGCCGGGGCAAACGAATCGGCCTTCGAGCGTCGGCGAACTTTCCTTGGTGGCAATCGGGCGGCCTTCGGCGTCTTTGTGATCGCTCCAGGTGACTTTGCCGAACGGCGTGGCCGAAAGCAGCTTTCCGTTGGTACGATCAATCACGTAAAAATAGCCGTTCCGGTTGGCTTGTACAATTAAATGTTTGTCGCCTTGGTCGATGATCACCGGGACCTCGGTGGAATCCCAATCATGCTCGTCATGATGGGTGAATTGAAAATGCCACTTGAGTTTTCCCGTATCGGCATCCAGGGCCAGCAGAGTATTGCTATAGAGGTTGTCGCCGGCGCGGCCTTGGCCGCGATTGGAGGGCGACGGATTACCCGTCGGCCAGAAAATCAAGTTCGTTGTGGGATCGTACACTCCGGTGATCCAGGCCGCCGCACCGCCGGTTTTATAAGACTCGCCCTCCCAAGTTTCCTGACCCGGCTCACCGCGTCCGGGGACCGTATAGAACCGCCAATTTCGTTTTCCGGTTTCGGCATCGTACGCGTCGATGAAGCCGCGGATGCCGTACTCGCCGCCGGCCACGCCGATCACTACCTGATTCTTTACAGCCAGCGGCGCGGGCGTGAAGCTGTAGCCCTGCGTGTAGTCGACAGCCGAGACGTCCCACACAACGTTGCCGGTTTTGGCGTCGAGCGCCAGCATGTGGGCATCCAGCGTGCCCATGAAAACTTTGTCGCCAAGGATTGCGAGACCGCGATTGACGCGGCCGCAGCACGGCCGGAGGTCGCCTGGTAGCTGCCGCTGGTAGAGCCAGATGGGCCGGCCGGTGCGCGCGTCCAGCGCGAAAGCTCGATCGTCAGGAGCCGTGCCGTAGAGGATCCCGTCCACCACCAGCGGAGTTGTCTCAAATTTCCCGGTCGCGCCGGTTTGATACACCCACTTGGCCGCAAGCGATTTCACGTTGTCCACGTTGATCTGATCCAGCGTGCTGAAGCGGCGTCCGGAGTAATCGCCGGAGTAAGTGAGCCAGTTCTGCGGTTCCTTGGACGAATTCAGAATGCGATCGAAGGTTACCTGCGCCGGTGAGATGGAAGCAGTGAACAACAAGATTGAAGCAAGGTTCGTGCGATTCATTTTGCCTCCACGCTCATCAAGTAGGCCACGATGTCTGCCAAATCTTTGTCGCTCAACTGAGACGTAGCATAGGCGGGCATCAGCGACGTGCGGGTCTTCTTGAAGGAACGCAACTTGTCTTTGTCGAGCAGGTAGATTTTCTCGGCCGGGTCCATAATCTGGACCGTGAAGCTGTCTTCGTTGAGCGTGACGCCTGTGATGGTTTTGCCCTCGGCGGTAACTACCGTCGCGGTTTCGTATTCCTGCGGAAATGCTTTGGTGGCTTCGGTAAGTCCGGCCGCCAGGCGGCGGTTCGGATCGCGAATGGATTCTACGATAGATTCGAGGGAGCGGGAGCTGCCCGTGCCCGTTAAATCCGGCCCCAAACGTCCGCCTTTTCCCTGCACCATATGGCAGGCAAAACATTTGGCGGATCCAAAGAAAGCGTCTTTGCCATTGGCGGCATTGCCGGGAGGCTTGGCCGGTGTTTTCACCTGCACGCTTCTTAGATACGTAACCACTTGCCAGATTTCTTCATCCGTCATGCCGACGCCGATGCTTCCAATCGCCGCCGGCATTGCGGTTCCAGCGATTCCATCTTTGATGTTGTGGAACATTTCGACGTCCGACGCTCCGTGACGCTTGCGCGCCAGCGTGAGGTCCGGCCCGCGCCCGCCGCCACGCGCTCCGAGACCGTGACAGAACGAGCAGTTGATGCGGAATTGGAATTCACCCGCTTGGGCGGATTTCGGATCGCCGGCGACAGGATTGCGTTCCTGGGCGAAGAGGACAGTGCCGAGCAAGAGAAGTCTCACGACTTTTGGAGGCATCTTGTTTCTCGAAGTATACGACACCGTTGAAGACGTTGGTCCGTGATTGAAAAACAAAGGCACCGACTCCCTCACGGTCGCGGCTCTGCAAGGGGGAACCTCATTCCGAGCCGCAAGCGTAAGCGACCGGTGATTTGGTTTTTCAAGCGTCTTCATCAGTTTTGGTGGGCCAGCGGGCCCATGCTCACTCCGTTGAAGACGCCGGTTCCCCCGTGGCGCGCGGCTACAGGCCGTGGCCGAACGGGAAAAGCGTTTTGTAGCCAGGATTGCTGCGTTCCAGGCTGGTGGAATCGCCGCGGGGCCAAGTGAAAGACAATTTGCCGGTGGGCTTATAATCGCCAAAGAGCACGTCGGCAACGCCGGCGCCTTCCGAGCCCGGCAGCCATGCCGCCACAATCGCATCGGCCTTTTCCAGGATGCTGTCGATCAGCAAGGGTCTGCCCGAAACGATTACGGCGACCACTGGGATTCCGGCGCTCTTCAGGCGATCCACCACGGCGACATCTTCGGCGGC
>Ga0302324_100011902_pt1 | contig 17806 bp, 12 predicted proteins | sample Palsa_T0_1_FD_201949 | JGI IMG/M metagenome (GOLD analysis project Ga0302324, IMG submission 201949) | Peat permafrost microbial communities from Stordalen Mire near Abisko, Sweden - Palsa_T0_1 | ecosystem: Environmental > Terrestrial > Soil > Palsa > Peat permafrost | place: Sweden: Abisko... | reverse complement strand
TGGCAGATCGGGTCCACCGCTGACGGGATGCATTTCGTGTACCAGCCGCTATCGGGAGACGGGACGATCGTGGCGCGCGTGATTAGCGTGGACCCGAGCGGCACATACGCACAAGCGGGTGTGATGATTCGGGAGACGCTGGCGTCGAATGCAACGATGGCCTACGTCGGGAACACGCCTCAGTACGGGAACACCTATTTCACTTACCGAACGACGACTGGAGCTAGTGCAAATTCATCTCAACTCACCGCGCCCATTCCGTACTGGGTGGAACTGGTTCGCAGCGGGAGCACATTCACCGCGTATATGTCATCAGACGGGGTGAGTTGGACCCAGGTAGGTTCATCGGAAACGATTAGCATGGCAACGAACGTATACATCGGATTGGCGGTGAGTTCTGACGACGCGTCCTACATGACCACGGCCACGTTCGACAATGTGTCGATCAATTCTACCGCGTTGCCAGCACCAGTCATAACCAGTGTCTCTGCCACGACAGGGTCAATTGGGAGCGATGTCGTGATCTCGGGCACCGGCTTTGGGGCTTCGGAAAGCGGCAGCTTGGTGCTCTTGAATGATAGCCCTGTGACGATCAACTCCTGGAGCAGCACTTCCATCACCATCACAATTCCAACGGCCGCAACGTCGGGATACATGGCGGTTTCCGTGGCACCAAGCATGAACGATAGCAACCCCGTGTTCTTTACGGTGACCACGGAGCCATTGCCAACGGGGTGGCTGGACGAGGATGTCGGATCGGTAGGTCGTGCCGGGAGCGCCAGCTATGTCAGCGGAGCCTTCACGGTGAACGCCGCCGGATGGCAGATTGGGTCTACCACTGACGAAATGCATTACGTGTACCAATCGCTAGCGGGAAACGGGACGATCATCGCGCGAGTCGTGAGCGTCGAGCCGAGCGGCACATATGCGCAAGCTGGCGTGATGATCCGCGAGACGCTGGACTCAGACGCGAAGATGGCGTACCTCGGGAACCAACCTGTCAACGGTGGGCCAAATCAGTTTATCTATCGTACGTCGACCGGGGGAAGCGCGACCGTTTACAATGGCGGCAACGTGAGCCTCCCGTACTGGATGATGCTGATTCGAAACGGAAGCACGTTTACCGCTTTTGCAGGACCGGACGGAGTGAATTGGACGCAGGTCGGATCAGCGCAAACGATCAGCATGGCGACGGACGTGTATGTCGGATTAGCGGCAAGCTCTGACGATGCGTCCTACATCACCACGGCTGTCTTCGACAACGTGTCCGTCAGTTCAAGTACGGCGCTACCTCCGGTGGTCATCACGAGTTTGTCGCCGCCAGCGGCCCCCATCGGTGGCACGGTGACAGTAAACGGCACGAGCTTTGGAACTAGCCAAGGTTCCAGCACGCTCCAAGTTAATGGTGTCACCGTAACCACCAGCGCATGGAGCAGCACCGCCATCACATTCACAGTGCCTTCAGGCACAACCACCGGGCCGGTGGTCGTCACCGTCGGCGGACTAGCCAGCAATTCCGTCACGTTCACTCTCATTGAGGCACTGTCCATCACAGGAATATCTCCGACCAGCGGTCCAACCACGACCGCCGTGACGATCACAGGCACGGGCTTCGGCCCGACGCAAAGCAGTAGCGCGGTGAACTTCTATGGAGCAACAGCGACCTCAATAACGAGTTGGAGCGATACATCTATAGTCGTTCCCGTTCCGGCGGGCGCTGTCACTGGAAACGTGACGGTCACGGTGGCGGGCGTTACCGATGTCGGGCCTGTATTTGAACTCACAACTCCGGTCGTCACACTCACTGATTCACTCGGAAATATGACCACTTACGTTGCAGCGGTCGCAGGCGGGCAGTGGCTCAATACCGAAGCTGAAGGATCGGGATGCTCGGGCTGCTCGACTCGCGGGACGATTTACAGATCATTCGATTCCAATGGCAACATCCTTTCGACCACGGATGCCCTTGGACTCACGACGACGAACTCGTATGACTCCCACGACGATTTAACGTCAGTTGTGCAGCCTACGATCGGGAGCACGAGCCCGACAACCAGCTACACGTATAACAGCTTCGGCGAAGTGCTCACCGCGACTGATCCGCTCGGGCACGTCACGACAAACACCTACGATTCCAACGGAAACTTGTTGACCGTGACCACTCCCGCGCCAGGCGGTGGCGCGTCCGCGAGCGTCACGCATTTTGCCTACAACTCGCTGGGCGAGCTAACGCAGATCACGGACCCGCTCGGCAACGTCACGACGATGACGTACACGACGGCTGGCTACATCGCCACGATCACCGATGCGCAGAGCCATGTCACAACGTACGGGTACAACGCTCGCGGCGACCGCACATCAGTGACCGACGCACTATCGCACGAAACGACGTTCGCCTATGACTCGATGGACCGGCTAACGTCGATTACGTATCCCGATTCCACCACCACCAGTTTTACTTATGACTCGCGCGGACGAAGGACTTCGGTAACGGACCAGAACGGAAAGACAACCAGCTACGCTTACGACAGCGCGGACCGGCTGACGAGCGTTACCGACGCGGCGAGCAACGTCACCACGTACGCTTACGACACCGAAAACAATCTGACCAGCATCACCGACGCCAATTCGCACGAAACGGCCTTCACTTACGATGCCTTTGGCCGTGTGACGGAAACAAATTTTCCATCCTCACACACAGAGACTTACGATTACGACGCCGACAACAACTTGACCAGCAAGACGGATCGCAAGGCGCAAACGATCACGTACTTGTATGACGCGCTCAATCGGCTGACCGAGAAGACGTATCCGGATACCACCACCGTGGAGTACACATACGACCTAGTGGGTAAGGTAACGGAGGTGAATGACCCAACCGGGACCTACGCCTTTGCCTACGACAACATGGGGCGGTTAGTCGGAACGACGACGAGCTATAGCTTCCTGACGAGCCGCAGTTTCACGAATGCATATACGTACGATGCAGCCTCGAATCGCACGGGATTCACCGATCCGGAGAGCGGCTCGACCACGTACGCATATGATTCGCTGAATCGACTCACGACGCTCGCTCCGCCCTCGGCATTTAGTAGCGGCTCATTCGGGTTCAGCTACGATGCACTGAGCCGACGCACCCAGATGACGCGCCCGAATAGCGTCACCACAAACTACACCTACGACAATCTGTCACGCCTGCTGAGCGTATTGCACCAAGCGGGCGGAAGTACTATTGACGGTGCATCGTATACGTTGGATTCTGCGGGTAACCGGACGGCGAAGGTGGATGATCTGGCGAGCGTAACGTCGGACTACACCTACGACCCGATCTACGAGCTAACTCAAGTGACGCAGGCCGCGACGACAACGGAGAGCTACAGCTACGACCCGGTAGGCAACCGCACGGCGTCACTCGGCGTGTCTTCGTACACGACGAACGTATCGAACGAACTCACTGCGACATCGAGCGCGAGCTATGCATACGACACTAACGGGAACACGACGAGCAAGACGGATTCGACGGGAACGACCGACTATTCGTGGGATTATGAAAATCGGCTGACGTCCGTGACGCTGCCCGACAGCGGTGGAACCGTCACGTTCAAGTACGATCCCCTCGGCCGGCGAATCTACAAGCAATCGCCATCTGCAACGAGCATTTTTGTCTATGACGGTGACAACCTGATCGAAACCGTTAATTCCACCGGCGCCGTCGTGGCGCGATACACGCAGACGCAAGACATCGACGAACCCTTAGCCGAGCTGCGTTCGGGCAGCACGAGCTACTATGAAGCAGACGGGCTGGGCTCGGTAACGTCACTGACCGGTTCAGGCGGCGCGGTCGCGAGCAGCTACACCTTCGATTCGTTTGGCAACGTTACGAACTCCTCGGGAACGCTCAGCAATCCGTTCCGATATGCTGCCCGCGAGTTCGACGGCGAGACAAATCTTTACTACTACAGGGCTCGCTATTACGATTCGCAAACTGGCAAGTTTCTCCAAGAAGACCCGAGCGGTTTGGCGGGTGGGATTAATTCATACGCGTACACTATGAACAGCCCGACCGATTGGACTGATCCGACTGGGTTGGCGATGTCCGCCGAAGAATGTACTAAACTCCTTCAGGACATCCAAAGACGTTCCAAAATTCTTTCGAAGAAGCTCGCAAGTTACGATCCGGTCACGGATGGATTAGGAGATGCGCCCTATCAGGCAGGGGGCAAAATGGGAATGACGAAGCCTGGCACGCACTACGCCCAGATCGTGGGCATGCAGATTAACCTTGCGATAGATATCGTGAAATACCAAAACGGTTGCAAGAACGGACCCAAGATACCCCCCTGCACGTTCGAGCCAGTCTATAAGAAGATTCCGCAGCCAGTGTATCCAGAGACGATGCTTGAACTTCAGCTCGACGAGGAATCCGCGAGGGACATGGAGAGCTTCTGGAATGACATTGTGTTTGGCGATGCACTTCTGGGGGCGGGATACTTTGCTCCGGGTGCGGTTGCGGGTGCAAGTGCGGGTGCTGGCGCTTGGGGATGGGTAGGTGAGCTAGGTTGGGGCTTCTGAATGAGTGACAGAATGCAAGACACAAAAGCTGAAGAAGCTGTACGCGAAGGCGATGTCGAACAACTTGTCACTGCCCTAGCGAGAGGGGCGAACCCGAATCGCCTTTTGGTTTCCGGAGATTCGTTAATCCACGCGGCCGCTGAGAAAAATGAAGCGTTGCTGGTCGGAATTTTGATCCGCATGGGAGCAAACCCGAATCTCAGGGACGCTTTGGGTGATACCGCACTACACCGAACTGCGCAGAAAAACCAGCTCGGGAGCTCGATAATCTTATTGGACAACGCCGCTGACCCTTTCGCACTTTCCGCTCGTGGAGACACGCCAGTGCATCGCGCGGCGGAAAACGGCTCGACGGGGGTGTTGGCGGTCATGCTTTCGCGCGGCGCTGATCCGAATTCCAGATTGGAAAGTGATGGCCAAACGCCGCTCCACGTCGCCGCGGCGACCAACCAGCGAGGCGCCGCCGAGGCACTCATCCAGTATGGCGCTGACATCGATAGCATCGACTCAAATGGTCAGACACCACTAATGGACGCCGCCAAGGCAGGAGCCGCCGAAGTTGTGCAGCTCTTGCTTGAGCGCCATGCCAGTGTGGACTTACAGGATGCCGACGGACGCACCGGACTCATTTGGGCAGCGACCAAGGGTGACTGGCCGATCATCGTGGCATCGCTCGTCAAAGCCGGTGCCCAAGTCAATCTTAAAGATCGATCCGGAAATACCGCACTTTCTCGTTCCAAACTTCTTGGGCATTCGAGCACCGTCCAAATGTTGACTGAAGCGAAGGCCCGCTGATCTGAACGGTGCGCCGGCGGCATATTCATCGCCGAACCGGGATCGGTAGCGCGCTAGATAGGCTGCTATCCAACTTTCGGTCTGAGATTGGCTACGATCTCATACCGACGAAGAGCCGGTCACCGCAAAAGTGCGCTCAGGCGCTACGTAGCGCAACGTCCTAAGCCGCGTATGGGTTTCGTTCCACGGCAGGCATGCCTCAAATTCCCCGAGATAAGTTCTACGATCGTGCTCTTAGGCGAGGCTCGCCAGATTTGCAATGTTCAGCGTCTATGAGGTGGCGAATGGTTCCCTACGCTACGCAAACGCGGCCAGACTCCCTTTGTTGAGCCGCACTTGAATATCGCTGTTCCGCACGCCCTTGAGATAAACCATCGTCGAAGCGATATCGTGGTGTCCCATCCATTGCTGCAGAGTGCGAATGTCAATGCCGTCCTGAAGATTCCGAGTGGCATAGGTGTGGCGGAATTTATGAAGGAACCACCGCTTGCAGTACGGACCATCGGCGCAGCGATTGGTTTTCACGAGACCATCCGCCAGCTTACGGACAGTGACGCAGCGGCCACAATTCAGTTTGCCGCGCCAGGCGACGGCTTTCAGCTTATCGAGCATGTCGCCATCAGGGCGCCCGGTCTGGCTCGGAAAAACCGGATCATCAGGACCCGCGCCCTTGGGCCTGAATTTCTCCAGCAGGGAAATGAGCTTTTGCGGAACCGGCACTTCGCGCTCGTCCCAATTTTTCGGATGGAATCCCCAATGCGGCTTCGCCGTCACGCGCACCGCATTGTGCTTGGCGTCGACATCGCGCCAGGTGAGAAACCGGCCCTCGGCGTCGCGGAATCCCGACATGAGATAAAACTTGAACCGCATCTCTTCTGCCGGCGTGCAGACCGCAAATAGCTTTTCCAGTTCCTTGTCTTCGTAAATCGGCCTGACGGTTGCGACGAAGCTGGGCCAGTCGGCGCTTTGCAGCACCCTTGTTTGGCCGTTTTGTTTCAAGAGTTGCGACAGAACAACCAACTTGTTGTAGATGCTCTTGCCTTTCTGGTCCTGCTTGAGGCACGCGGTCGCGAAGGCCAGAAGATCTTCGCGCCCTACTTCGTCGATGTAGGTTCGGAGGCAAGAATCTCTGAATGCGGCGAGGATCGGGCGGTAGGTCCGAAAGGTCCGCAGCGATCGGTGGTATTGAATGTATTCGGTGTAATTCTTAACAGCGTCCGCGACCGTCGTGCGCTCCGGTTCGGCTGGGGGCTCGACGCGCGGAGGAATAATGCCGTGGCGCATTGCGGAGAGTTCAGCTTGCTTGATGCGGGCTTTCTCGGCGGCGGTGAATGCGTCCGGGCCAGCGACTTCGCGGTGGCGTTTTCCCTGGTCCCAGAACTCGACGAAGTAGCCGCCTTCGGCGTGAACTTCATCGGCGCCGTTGATACGCACATGATCGCGACGGACGCGGCCCTTGCTGTCGTAAAGCGCGGGCGCGTGCGTCCAATTTCCGGCGATTTTGATTTGTTTGAGGAGTTTGACCCGCGAAAGTTTAGGCATCGGGCGGTCCCTCGTCTGAACCGCCCATATAATCGCCCATAAGGGCGCTAAGTGCAACTAAATAAAGCGGGACCGTGACAGGCAGGCGTTCTAACCGGCTGAACTACGGCCCCGCATTTGGAATGAACGATATAGCGAAAACCCTTTGATTATGGGCGCTTTGCAGGTTTCGCATATACCGCACTGCTTGCTCCGGATGCACATAAAAGCGGCCTCTACCGTCCTATCCGCCCATAAACCGCCCATAAAAACCAAGTGCCAATTCCCGGTGCGCTCACGGTTAATAATCCTATCACAGAAGGACGAGAAGAACAGCGTTCGTTCGCGTCGACCCGGCTTGCCGAGTAAGGCTATTATTGCAGGCGTTACTGGAAGCGCCAGAACGACTCCGGCCTTCGGAGAGGAAGACGTGTCTCTCGGCGATTTTCTCGACAAGAGAGCGACAGCCCTCACCGTGTCCGAAGTCGCGGAGATTCTGAGCGTCTCCGAACGCCAGGTCTACAAGCTCGCGTCGGAGAGCGTCATTCCTTCCTTTCGCATCGGTTCGTCGATCCGCTTCGATCCCTCGCAGGTCGCGGCGTGGCTCCGGCAGAAGGCGGCCCCGATTTCAGTGCGGCCAGGCGAGGATCGAAGAAAGCGCGCGTAGCCTATGAAATCTTAGCGAGCGTGTAACTCGTGCTGCGGCCGCCTTCGGGATTCCGCACAAGGATGCCGTGTTCGACGAGAGGCAGAATGTCGCGGAGCGCAGTATCATGGGAGCATTTTGCGAGCTTCGCGTATTTCTTTGTCGTGAGTTTCCCATCGAACCCATCGAGCAAGCAGTTGAGCACGAGCCGTTGACGATCGTTCAGTGAAACATCCGCAACCCATTCCCAAAACCGCGCTTTTGATAGGACACTTCCGAGGGTCGTTTGAGCGCCCTCGATGGCGCGGCCCAGGCACACGAGGAACCACTCCATCCACGGAGTGATGTCCATATTTGCTTTCTGCGTCCGCTCCAAGATGTCGTAATAGGCAGCACCCTCCTGCCTGATTTGCGCCGACATGCTGTAGAAGCGTTGTGGACTCTGTTCGGATCGCGCAAGCGCGAGATCGGCAATCGCCCGCGCGATGCGCCCGTTGCCGTCATCGAATGGATGAATAGTGACAAACCACAGGTGGGCGAGCCCCGACTTCACCACCCAATCGGTCTCGGCATTTCCATTGAACCAATCGAGGAATATCCGCATCTCCGAGTCGAGTCTTTCAGCGGCCGGGGCCTCGAAGTGGACGCGCTCTCGCCCGGCCGCGCCGGAGACGACCTGCATGGGACCGCTTATATCGTCGCGCCATGCGCCCACTCTAATTTGTCTCATGCCGCTCCGCCCGGTCGGGAACAAGGACGCGTGCCAGGCGAATAGCCTCTCTGCGGAGAGCTGCTGATCGTAGTGGCGCGTGGCGTCCATCATCATTTCGACGACGCCTTCCACGTTCCTGTCGGTAGGTTTAAGCCCGCCGATGTCCATGCCGAGGCGGCGCGCGACCGAGGATCGGACCTGCTCCGGGTCCAACTTTTCCCCTTCGATTTCACTGCTCTTGAGCACGTCCTCGGTGAGGGTTCGTAGCACTGCCTCCTGACGCAGCTTAAAGCCAAGCGTTTCCATCCGGCCCAGCAGTCGACCCTGCTCATGGCGGACGGTGGCTAGCCGTTCCGTCAGGCTGCTCCGGTTCCAGTGGAACCAGGGCCAGTCCTCCAGCGTATGGATGTACTCGATCATTCTACGCGTCCTTTGCGTAGAATATGCCCTCTAATCGACGCAAAGTCAATATATTCAACGCACCTAATGCGTCGAATGTGGCCCAGATTCACCGCACGGCGAACCCACCGGCCCAGTCGCGAAGCAAGTCCATATCGGTACCCCGCTCCGGTCGGCTTTACCCTTGCGTCGGAGTTCACTTCAGTGAGTTTATCCGGTGCTCCAGCGCATTGAGTTGCGCGAGAACCTCATCAAAGGAAACCGGCGCGCCCCAAAACATCTCTTTCATTTGGTCATAATCGTGGCGGAGGATTTTCTCCAACGCTTGGTTGGGCACGATCCTGAGGGTTCCGGGCACCGCCGTTTCGTAATGTGCCCAGCCGCTCGCGAAATATGTTTTCTTGAATTCAATGACCTGACGCAGCAAATCGAGGCTGAGTTCCTGGTCGGTGAAACTGTCGCCTATGCTCATGGCTGCCACGTCCGACCAATGCCGGGACATTCGCGGCTTCAATTTACCGGGGTCGGGTCGGTGATTCTCCGCGTGCAAGAGCGTGACTTTTTCCCAAAAGGTACGCTCAGAATCAAGTACGGCAATCTCGGCTTCCGGCGCTACGAAGACCTTTGGAAATTCTTCCGCGACATACGGCTTAATTCGATGCCTATTGCTCGGTTGCTGATCCCCACGCCCAAACTCGATCTTGATCTGTGGTCGCAAGTATGCCGCGTACTCGACAGCAACGGGATAATTGAATAGGAGCGTCATCTCCTCGTTCGCTTCGTCAGAGGCGGCAATTGACCATGCTTCCGTCCCGAGTTTTGCGCTGCATGCCGCTTGTATTTTCGGGAGAATATTTTCCCTAACGGTTTTCTCGATCGCTTCTCGAAGCTCCTCATCGAGCTGTCGGCGCTTGGTTCCCGAGAGCGCCGGATTCGCCAGATCGCGATCCCCGGCGAAGCCGAGCGCCGCGCGGTTGAGCGATATGTCGATGTCTTCGGAAAATCGACGGATAAAACCGAACACCTTTGAGAGCGAGGTGCCACCCTTGAATCGCAGTTCGGGCACATCACGCAGATCAAAGAGAACTTTCAGACACCAGCAGACCCAAAAGTCCTTTTCGATCGCTGTGCTCGTGGAATTGCGCCGGCTGGCCGTCTCGTCGAAATATGTTTTCCGTTCGGCCGCCGCCAGTTTTGCGAACTCATCCATCGCGTCACGCCTTCGCCGAGATACGGGCAAGAGCCGGCTGTAGCCATGCTGGCGCTCCCGGCGCTAGGCGCTTAATCTCCGCCTTGACTGATAACGGAATCTTTTTCGAGAGCGATTCCACCGGAATTTCTCCTATACCGTGGCGACCCAAAAAACGGACAGCCTGGATAACCGTTCCCGCGTCCGTCCCGGCACCGATCATCTTCGAAGGCGCGACATGCCTGAGCACAACCAGTTGATTACCGATTCGGAGGCTATGGGAACGCCCGTCCGTCAAGAACAGGTGTTGCGTGGGGACTTGTGCCGATAGCCCCACGAGATTTGCGGCCTTCGCCCCCGATACCATGACACGGCTGTTTGTTTTTGCCGCGACCGCCTCGGCGACCGCTTCGGGAGAAGGCGAGAGGATGCCAATTTGCGGATGTACCTTCGGATATTCGTAAATTCCGCGCGCAATGCGGCGGATCTCGCCGCTCCTTTGGAGGCGGAACAGCGCTTGTTCCACCGCAGTACGAGGGCCAAGGCTTGCCAATTCCTTCGCACTGAAAACCCAGCCGCGATGCTTGGCCCAGATTTTCTTCCGAATTGCATTCATGGTGTTCGTCGCCATATCCTACCTCCAATGTCAAGAATAGTATACTATGTTCCTGACATAGTCAAGGCCAAATACTGAAGATTAAGTCTTTTATATCAGAATGTTAAGGAATTATAATATTTCAGACCGATATAGGCACATAAATCCGCCGCAACGCCTAGCTCTTCGCTGGGTAACGGCGGTATTGATCCCCCACCAAACGGCGATAAACAAATCGATGGGGCGTAATTCGGTTCATCTTGCTCACAGCCTCCTTTAACACTTGACGAGTCATGCCGCCAGTGGCCAACGCCGTATAAAGGATCGGCCAGCTGATGCACGCGCCGGCGAAAGTGAGTAGATGCTTTTCTTCTTTTGCCTCGGCACCAAAGATGACAGGAGGCCGTCGCTTTCGTTGTTCGAATGCGCGCGCTATCCTACCGTGGCCACCAACACAGCTAGAAAGAACCAGCGCGGGCGGCACATCGTCGAAGCCTTGGAAATAGTCTGCCAGGTCCTCCCAGGAGATGCGCGTGTCGTCGCTCAAACGGATTCCCTTTTCGCTGCCGTGGCAGGACAAATGGAAGACATTGCACTCGTCCTTTGATGCGCGCCTGATTGCCCTCCGGAGCAAACTCGCATTCATGACGATCCTGTAGGAAGTTTTTCCATCCAGCAGGCGAACTATTTCTTCCACCACATGCCCTTCCCATTGACGGTGGTAGAAATCGCTAGGGGAAACAGACTCCGCGATGAATGTTCTCAGTTTCGTCATCGCCGACAAGATAGTGAAAACGTGTCGGGCGCGCAAGCTGACGGGATCGTCCAGTCTATCCCGATCTTTGGCAACATGAGCAAGTCTCGCGGTGTTTCGGCGACGCGCAATAACTGCTTGGGAAAGTGCTGGTATAATGCAGCGGGCTGCGTCGCCGTTATTTTAGATTCCCTGGGTTTCCTTTTGTTCCAGCGGCCGTAATTAGTCCTATTCACCATTGACTCTCGCGAGGAGATTAATGGATCTTCCTGAAATTCTCGTTTCACAAGTTCGCGAGGGAAGGGCCGTGATATTTCTGGGCGCGGGCGCTTCCTGCGGTGCCGAGACCCTATATGGGAAAAAAGCCCCCACCACTCCCCAGCTCGGAGCGCTGTTGGCAGACAAGTTTCTCGGGGGCAAGTATAAAGACCACGCGCTTCACCAAATAGCCGAATACGCCATCAGCGAGAGTGACTTGGGCACCGTCCAGACCTTCATTAAAAATCTGCTTGAACCGCTGGAGCCCACAGCCGCCCATCTCAGAGTGTGCGCCTTTGCTTGGCATGGAATTGCGACGACAAACTACGACCGACTTATTGAAAAAGCATACGAACAGAACAAGGAGTCAGTTCAGAGCCCAAAGCCATTAATTCAAAACACGGATAAGGTCGAAGACAACTCGCGGGAGCCAGAAAACGTCCTGTTGCTCAAACTGCACGGATGTGTCACTCGCGTTGCCGACACGGCGTGTCCGTTCATTCTGACCATAGACCAATATATTCAGCATCGTCGTGGACGCGATAGATTGTTTGAAATTCTCCAAAGTTGGGCATACGAGCACCCAATCGTGTTCATCGGGTCCAGCTTGCAGGACACGGACATCAGGACGATAGTCCTGGAGCTGAAGGAGAAGATCGGAGATTTTCGACCCAGGTATTACATCGTTGCACCAGATGTTGATGAAATAAAAGCTCGCTACTGGGAATCCCACAAGATCACCGCAATAAAAGGAAATTTTGAAGAGTTCATGATTCTCCTAGACGCTAAAGTACCTGCGACATTTAGACGTTTTGGTGCTCTTCGTCCAACCGTGGTCCATCCACTCGCGGAACGCTTCAAGGTACGAGGAGCGACACTATCGAATGCGGCTTCACAGTTCCTTGATAGCGACGTGGACTATGTGAAGGCCTTGACCAAGACGGAGACGATTGACCCGCCGACCTTTTATAAGGGCTTTCATTCAGGATTTGCTGCGATCGAGCAGCAACTCGATGTGCATCGCCAGATGGCCGATTCGATCCTGGCGGACTACTTTTTGAGAGACGTTCAGGAGGAGTCGAACGGCCCCGAAGTCGTGCTTCTGAAGGCCCACGCGGGTGCAGGGAAGTCGGTCATGCTGAGGAGGATCGCATGGGATGCCTCTCACGAATATGACCGAATCTGTTTGTTCGTGAAAGAGCACGGAGTGATCAGCACGGCCGCGCTGCAAGAACTGATTTCGTCTTGTCGCGAACGCATATTCTTATTCGTGGACGATGCCGTCGACCATGTGCGGGAACTGTTGTCACTGTTTCGCGGAATTGGCCAAGAAGGAAAGCTGCTGACAGTAATTCTTGGCGAGCGAATTAACGAGTGGAATATTCAAGCTCAACCATTGGTCCCTCACCTATCCGAGGAATATGAACTGAAGTACCTCAATCTTGGAGAAATTGATGGCCTGTTGTCCCTACTGGAAAAAAACAAATCGCTTGGCACTCTGGCGCGTTTCGATCTTGCCCAGCGTCGGGTCCAACTTGCCGAGCTGGCCGGGCGCCAACTTTTGGTTGCTCTCCACGAGGCAACATTAGGCCGACGTTTCGAAGATATTCTCGCGGATGAATTTACGAATGTGCAGCCTTATGAAGCACAGAGGATGTATTTAACCGTATGTATTCTGAATAGATTAGGGGTTCCTGTGCGGGCAGGCCTCATCGCTCGCGTGCATGGAATTCCATTCAGTGATTTCAAAGCACGCCTCTTCGCTCCTCTTGAGCACGTCGTATTCGCTGAATACGATCGCGTGATTCGTGACTATACCTACCGAGCGCGACATCCTCACATCGCGGAGGTTGTGTTTACGAGGATTCTTTCGAATCCCGAGGAGAGGTTTGACGCATACATCCGCACTTTGAAAGCGTTGACCCTAGCTTATTCAGGAGATGAGAAGGCGTTCTGGCAGATGACGCGAGGGCGCAAACTAATGGAGTTGTTTCCAGACCGCAATATGGTCACTCAAATCTTTGCGGCGGCGAAGGCCATTGTTGGTGAAGACCCTCACCTTTTGCATCAGATGGCGTTGTATGAAATAAACCGGGCGGACGGTAATCATGCGGAGGCCGCAAGGCTGCTCAAGCGGGCAGCCGACCTAGCTCCTTGGGACCCAACCATCAAGCATTCCGTCGCGGAATTGAAATTGAGGAGTGCTGAGACGGTGAAGACTGAACTAGAGAAAAATAAACTGTTGAGAGATGCTGCGGAAATTGCGGCAGGTCTAATTACGTCCGAGAAAACCGACTCCTACCCTTTTCATACGTTGGCAAAAGCCAGACTCAGGATTCTTCAAGAGGCGCTCGTTAAAGGTTCTCCTGATATTGAGATCGAGAAGTTGGCCAAAGAAGTCGAGCAGACCCTATTCGACGCATTGCAGCGATTTCCAGGTGATCCATATTTGTTGGAAACCGAATCACAGTTGGCGACGACCCTGGAGGATGATAAGAGGGCGATAAACGCTTTGGAAAAGGCATTCGCTGCGAATAATCGCAGCAGCTTTATCGCACTCAGGCTGGCGGCCTCATATAAGAAGAAAAATGAATTTGGAAAGGCACAATCAACCCTCGAAAAGGCGCTGGCGGCCACCACAAATGAGCCTCGGCTACATTACGCATACGCGAAGTTGCTAACGCTCATCAAAGCAGACTCGCCCGAAACTCTCCAGTATCACTTTCAGCGATCATTCAGAGATGGTGATTCTAACTACGATGCGCAGGTGCTCTATGGGCGTCAATTGTTTCTGATGAAGGACTATGACGGCAGTCGGAAGGTATTCGCGAAGCTCTCTGAAGCCCACTTAGGGCCCGCACAGCGGAACAAGCTGCTTTATCCAATTGAGGGCCAATTATTTCAGGGGCAGGTATCCAAGCGTGAGGCTGGCTACTGCTTCATTGCCCGCGACGGAGCAGGCGATTGGATATATGCGCACGCCAGCAATATGGATGAGAATACATGGCAGAAATTGACTTTGGGAAAGCGAGTCGAATTTAAGATCGCCTTTAGCATCCGCGGTGTAAAGGCCTTTGAAGTGCATCTTCTCTAGCGAGGCGCATACTGCTGGGATGTATGGGTCTCAGGTCGAACCTCAACTCCGGCCATCGCTCGCGCATGCGCAGCACGGCGAGCCAGGGCGACCAATCCTCACTGAGAAACCGGAACACCGCGCGCCGCTCGCCGCTCACGTCCGCGCGCGCGCGCTCGATCGCGAACGTGACACGCCGGATCGGCCAACGCACGCCCCAATTCCTCCACATCCAATCCTGCCCGGCCTCACCGAAGCCTTTACGAAGGACGGAGCGGGGAATCGGAAACAACGCATTGAGATCGAGCGGCACCCGATGCGAATCCAGATCGGCGCGCGTGCGCTCCTCTTCATGCCGGCGCCAGAGGATGTCCCGCAAGGTGCGCGCGAGATCCTCGGCCGCTTCGCGCGTCGGCGCCCCTCCCCTCGCCGCCCCGAAGTAAATCTGCTCATAGACGCCCTGCCACTCTGGCCGCCAATCGACAAAGCCAGGCCCGGACGCCGCACCGATAAAATCGTAGAGCCACTTGTCCGGCCCTGAGACCTCGAGGCGGTTGAAGATAAAGTCCGGCTCGACATCATGCCAGACAGCATTCCCCGCCGCCGTGAGTTTAGCGACGGCCGCCCCCGTCAGTGTGCCCCCCACGGCTAGTGGGGTCATAGGCCGATCCTCGACGAGCTGTTGTTGGCGGCGAGATTGATTTCGCGGGCATAGCGGTCGAGCATGGCGTCGCTGCGATGACCGGTCTGGCGTTTTACGGAAGCGCGATCGACTCCGTTCGCGAGTGCTTCCGTGACGTGGCCCGCGCGCAGGCTGTGCGCCGAGTAATTTTCTTTAAGGCCCGCCGCGCGGCAAGCGCCTTTGACGATCCGATCGACGGTCTTGTCGGAGAGCCGCGTCAACTCGGCGCCGCTCCGGCCGACCGGACGGAATACGGGATTCTCGCCCTCATGTTCGAGCTTCGCCGCCTTGAGCCAGATGCGCACGGCGGCGACAGCGCATCTTGCCGGATTTTCACCCGGCATGATGACGACTGTTCTCCCCTCCCCGGCCTGATCCGTTTTCGAGCGGCGAAGGAAAACGTGCAGCGCGCCGTTCTCGAATCCGAGATCGGCGACATTGAGCGCAACGATTTCGGAACGGCGGAACCCGCCGGCGAACCCCAGCAAAATGATCGCTTTATTCCTGACAGCCCGCAGGCTGGAATCGAACGTTCCGCAGATCGCGGCGATTTCGGGAGCGCGCAGCGCTCGCGCCCCTTCCTGGCGCGCGCCGCACGTACGAGTGATTCCATTCATGGTTCGCTTTAGGATGGGATGCTGTGCATCGAACGACTTACCTGCCCGACGATGCACCGCCGCGATCGCGGCGAGATGCCGCTGCGCCGTCTTCGGCTTGAGCTTGGCGCCCTTGCGCCCTCCGACGCCGCCCAACTGCGTCAGGTAGCGACGGACATCGACTGGCTCCGCCGGAATCGGTTTGATACGGTGCCGTTCGCAAAAGGTAAGCCAGCTCACCCAATCCGAGCGATAGGACCGTCGCGTGTTTTTCGCGAGAGAGTTCCGGTCGAATTCGTCGGCGCGACGGTCGAGTTCGTCGATTGAGGCGGCTGGCAGGCCGGGGCTTTCGATGGACGGCACGAGCGCCCGGTTGGTGTCCTGCATGCGGCGGTTCCCTAGGTTTGAAGCGACAAAAACGGGCGGTGGGTCATCACTCTAAATCCACAACAGAAAGCTCAACAGCAACCGCAAGCTTTACCCTGCCAGGCTGCGCGGCCTTCCTTCAGGAGCAACGGTATGGCCACCAGCGCGGCGGCTGAATCAAACCACGCGATATGGAAAAGCGCGTTTATCGCCAGTCCACCCAGGGCGATGACGGCCAGATACGCGCAGGTAGCCGATTGCACCGCGTCGGCAGCGAGGGCGGCATTGTTGCTGCGGCGCGCTTCCCGGCGTTTCAGCCCAGCCAACACAGGCATCGCGATCAGAGCAGCCAGGGTGATTCCGATGCCGAGGCGGCTCGTTTCAGGGCGAAGATGCAGCGCCAAGGAAAGACTTGCCATGACGCACACAAAAAGAGCGATGGCGAACAGGAGAGCACCAGCAGCACGAGCGGCCGACCGTTCGGAAATGGAAAATCGAGGCACGAACTGCAAAAGAACGACTCCCGCGGATACTAGCTCCACGAAGCTATCGGAACCGAATGCGAGGAGTACCGGACTATGCGCCATAGCTGCCGCATAGAGTGATAGGCCGCACTCAACCAGCATCCATGCGAGCGTCACTCCCTGAAGCCAGAACACCGCGACCGAGTGGCGTGGAGGTGTGCACGCCACGGTCCTGACCTTCGAAAGCGGGGTTTCGATTTGGACGGTCCCGGACATCATCGTTTCCCGAAGCATATCCTACTCAGGTCTAGTGTGCGGAACCGAGGAATTAAGAACTGCCCCCCACGGCGAGTGGGCGATAAGTATCAATAATCGGACATCGCATCACCACTGCCACAATTGCACCCAACGTGCTGTTTGAGAAGGCAGATTCGGAGAAGACGATATTGGGGGGACCCCGCGCACCGATCGACAAACGGAGTTTCCGCGAAGCTTGCGCAGACCCTCGAATCAAGGGAAGCTATCGGATAGCTACTTGGTAGCTTTCTGAATTCAGCTAGCATCCTGATACCAGATAGCTTTCGGTTGACCGTCGGATAGCTCTACGATCAACTATTAGAGACGCCTGCAACTCTCACATGGGAACGCCTCATGCCGGTCATCGTGTTCGCAAGCCCGAAGGGAGGTGCGGGAAAATCCACATCCGCCGTCATACTTGCCACCGAGCTTGCTCTCAAGGGTGCCAGTGTCACTGCAATTGACGCCGACCCGAACAAACCGGTTTCCCAATGGGCGCGAAGGTCGGGTTGTCCCGAGAACCTGACCGTCATCGCCGATATCTCCGAAGCATCAATCATCGAAACCATCGAAGACGCGGCGCGACGAACCACTTTCGTGGTCGTCGATCTGGAAGGCACGGCATCGATGACCGTGGCATACGCGATCAGCAGAGCCGATCTCGTCATCGTTCCGACTCAGGGCTCTCAGCTTGATGCCTTTGAGGCCGCCAAGGCCGTCAAGCTGATCCGGCAGCAGGAAAAGGCTTTTGGTCGATCCATACCCTATTCGCTCTTGTTCACGCGCACCAACTCTGCGATTCGTCCGCGTACCCTGCAACACATTCGCGAAGAGTTCCAAAAACATAAAGTGCCTTCGCTTCGAACGCAGATGCACGAACGTGAAGC